>WNGI01002356.1_pt1 | contig 23069 bp, 25 predicted proteins | sample 5400621 | NCBI WGS metagenome assembly WNGI01 (sample SAMN13153374, study PRJNA577476) | soil metagenome | isolation source: 20 cm soil or saprolite under Garry oak tree replicate 1 | place: USA:California | collected 2016-06-15
TGCAGCTACAGGTCGGCGAGGTGCAGCTACGTGCGGTATCTTAGAGTGACTCGCTCGCCGCAGGCTCTGTACGACCAAGTCGTAAGAATGGTCGATCATTTTGCATAGTTCCGCCTCTGGAATACCGCCTTCAATCTCCACCGTGTTCCAATGCTTCTTGTTCATGTGATAACCGGGTCGGACCTGCTCGTAGCGATCGCGCAAATCAAGGGCAAGATCGGGATCGCATTTTAGGTTCGCAGTCGCTGGGACTTCATCGAGTGAGACCAGTGCGAACATTTTTCCAGCGACCTTGAAAACAAGAACAGTTTCGCCGAACGGCGTTCCCTCAGTCACCTTCGGTTTCGTCAGGCAATATTCACGGAACTCTACGGTGTCCATTCAACGAACTAGCGAATTGAGCTGGCTTGTGTGCGATACATGCTGGCAACTTCGAATAGATCGAGCGCCTGGGCGATGTCGGCGGGACTCCTTAACCAAAAACTGATCCACCCGGATTGGGGAAAGACATGATGAGGCAAAGCGCGTCCCCGTCTTACTTGCTCGGTCCGAAATGATTTTCCGACAAACAAGTCGAGCAAGCCGTTTCCATGAAGATGACCAATTTCCGTTGTTCCGACAAAAAAGCCGACACCGCCAAAACGATGCGGGCGTCTCTGAATAGCGTCCTTTCGGCTAACGGCATTCTCGAACGTCTCCATCGCGCGAAGCCGCGGCCGGTCGAACAACATCGTAGCAATCACCAATCCCGCATCGAAGAGTTGCGGCAAGACGGGAATTCGCGCCAGCCACCTTAGCCTTTTGACGACGAATTTGAACATCATCGCTCCTGTTCCGACAACGTCTTGATGTGTTCCATCACGCGCAAATGCACGTGACTGGTGACATCGCGTGTCCACCAATCGAAATACCAAAGTGGTCGCATGTGCAAGGTATACCAGCTGCGACCGATCAGTGTGGTCGTGCCATCATTGTTATCGATAAGCTGGAACTGTCCGCGATGCAGTGTGAGATGACCCAAAAGCTCGGGGTTGCGTGGCTGTTCCACGATCTCGAAGGTCAGGAGACGCATCGGCGTTATCTCAGAGACTCTCTCCTTAAAAACCAGGCCATCGCTGAAAATACATTCTCGCGCCGCACCGACGAATGCGCCCTGGCAAGTCGTCGCAAGCGGACTCGGCAGTCCCACTTTGTTAAGCCAATAATCAGCGGCGGCATCGATCCCCGGAAACGAGACAACGTAGTTCCACACTTGGTTGGCCGGAGCCTTGATGAGAATACGGTCCTCGACGACATGCCGTTGATCCTGCCGCATTTTCCCTTCCGCTAATGTCGCGATCAACAGCACGGGGAGTACGCTCAAATTTATCGTCGCCGTTTTTGACTTAAACAACAAACGGCCAAGCAGAACTCCGGCTAATCCGCAGACAAAGAGAATCGGAAATCCAATTAACAAGCACACTGCTCCTTCTTTGAAGGCGAAATAGGCGCCGAATGGACTAATCAGTGAGGTAACAATCCACCAGAGGAAATACTCCCCGAGGCTGAAGGAGAGGCTTCGCCAAAAATATGCGGCGGCAATACCCATCGCCATCGGAACCAGGACCAGACTTGGCCAGACTGCCATGACCGCGAAAGCTCCACTGTTGTGCTTTCGACTGCACGCCGGCTTGGCTGGTAAACCAGAACAAGGCGCCAAACATAAAACAGAACGTGACGCCAAGTAGGTTCGCTGCCACCAGACCGGTTATTACGCGAAGCCATCTCGCGGTCCGGGCCTGCATTGTTAGCGAATCTTCGTTGAAATGATTTGCGGCAAATCCTTAATCGCGACGCGTTCTTGTTTCATCGAATCGCGATCGCGCAGCGTCACCGTATCGCGCACCTCCTCGCCTTTTTCGCCCAGCGTTTCGAAATCAATCGTCACCCCAAAAGGCGTTCCGATTTCATCCTGTCGCCGATAACGCCGGCCGATCGCGCCGCCTTCGTCGTAGAAAACATTTATATGCGGCCGCAGTAACGCCTGCACTTCGCGCGCTTTCGCCACCAACGGTTCCTTGTTCCGGAGCAGCGGAAAGATCGCGCATTTTATCGGCGCCATGCGCGGATGAAATCGCATTACAATGCGCGTTTCCATTTTCCCCTTTTCATCCGGCGCGCTGTCTTCGTCGTAGGCATCGCAGATCAGCGCCAGCACGGTGCGATCTACTCCCGCGCTCGGTTCGACTACGTGCGGAACGAAACGCTCCTTGGTTTCCTCATCAAAATAATCGAGAGACTTGCCGCTGGCTTTGATGTGTTGCTGCAAATCGTAGTCGGTGCGGTAGGCGACCCCCTCCAGCTCCTGTCGCCCAAAGGGAAACTCGTATTCGATGTCGAACGTGCCTTTGGAATAAAAAGCGCGCTCTTTTTCCGGCACATCGAGAATGTGGAGTCGTTTGCGTGAGATCCCGATCTCCTCGTAAAACTTGATTCGCTCTTTCAACCAGTAGGCCAGCAAATCCATCCCCTGCTCCGGCCGGCAAAAATACTCGAGCTCCATCTGCTCAAACTCGCGCGAGCGAAAGGTGAAGTTGCGCGGATTAATCTCATTTCGAAATGCCTTGCCGATCTGCGCGATCCCGAACGGCAGCTTCTTGCGCGATACATCGAGTACATTCTTGAATTGCACGAAAATCGATTGCGCCGTTTCCGGTCGGAGATATGCAATCGATGCCGGATCGGCCGATGCTCCCATCTGCGTTTGGAACATCAAATTAAACGGGCGCGCCTCAGTTAAGTCTTTGCCGCCGCAGTTCGGGCATTGCTTCACCCCATTTTTTTCCGCGAGCTGATCCGCGCGCAATCGCGCTTTGCAAGTCCGGCAATCGACCATTGGATCGGTAAAGGTATCGACGTGACCGCTCGCTTTCAGCACGGCTGGATGGGTCAGGATCGCGCCATCCAGCCCGACGACGTCGTCGCGGTCGCGCACCATCACGCGCCACCAATATTGCTTAAGATTATTCTTGAGCTCGGTCCCGAGTGGCCCGTAATCCCAAACCCCGTTGAGCCCGCCATAAATCTCGCTCGATTGAAAAATGAATCCGCGCCGCTTGCACAAGCTGACGATTTTTTCCATCCGTTGCGCGTTTTCTTTCCCGGTCATGATCGGACATATTTAACCGCAGATCACGCGGATGAAACGGATTTCTCTATCAACATTTTGTGGCTGGGATCGCTAATCCCGGTCCGTGCTATCGCTCAAGTCGGGAACACATTTCCGGACTAGCAAGCTGCCATTGCGACGCTCCTACCGCGTCATACCGGAGAAATGATCCGCTATCGCCAAATAACTCTGCAAGTTTGCCGCATTTAGCGTGTTTCGCCGACATCGGTTTTCGCCTATCCGCGATATCAGCAGGCTGCGCGTCGTGGCGAGTAATCGGCGGTTGAAAACTACTGCACTACCTTCACTTCGGTTTTTACCGAGTTAGCGATGAAACATTGGTCGTGCGCGCCGTGATGCATCTTGTCCAGCTCCTCCGCGTTTGGCTTTTTATCGCCCGACCAGGTAATCTTCGGGTGCAGCTCCACCCGCGTAATCGCCAATCTGCCTTCCGTATTTTTTTCCATGTGGCCGACCGCTTCGTCGGTGTAGTCATCGAGCACAAACTTTTGTTTACATGCGATTGCGAGAAAGGTGAGCATGTGACAACTGGAGAGCGAGGCGACGAACGCTTCCTCGGGATCGACGTTGGCCGGATTGCCAAGATAAGCCGGAGCTGCCGAAGCCGTCATGGTGTGGCCGCCGTCGAAGCTCCAGGTGTGATCGCGCGGATATTTTTGATAAACAAATTCGGTCCCGCCGCGCTCCCAACGCAGAGTTACTTTGTGTTCGGACATGTCTTTCGTATACGCCGCTCGTTCGGAGACCGCAAGCAAGCCGAAAAGTCGTGGCCACGAGACAAGTTGGAGGGCGGGGGGAGCTCTGCGACGCCGGGCTCGCAGGAGCTCGCCCCTCCACTTACCGATCTGGTTATTTGGTAAGATCCGCAGCGGTCGGCGGTCCTTCGACCCAATTCACGTCCCATGGTCCATCAACCGTAATGAACGTTAATGAGTTCGCTGGCAGCCATGCTTCATGGACCATTTTTGCGGGCATATAATTGAATCCGCCCGGGCTCAACTCGGCCCGCTTGCCTTCGCATGCCAGAATGGCCTTACCGGAAATCATGGTGTGCGACTCATTAGCGGTGTGCCAATGCTTTCGGACATGGATCGCTTTCGACGTGCGAATTAGCAGGCTGGTAGCATGCGTTTTTGGATCAACACGCAGAAAACAGATTTCCGGAGAATTCTCGCCCAGATCGGGAATAATCTTGTCCCATTTCAGATCGGACAAATTTTTGAAAATAGGACCGTCGCTTGTTGCCGACGTCGGCTCGGTTGTTTGCGCACCAATGTTGGTCAACGCCAGGAGCGCCAGCACTGGAAGAACCGAAAGAGAGAATCTTGTTTTCATGATAGGATCAATCGATCCGACATTTCGTTTCCACAAGAAATCTTATGCTACTGTAGCAGGCATCGGTGATGCCGGTGGTTCGTGTCTGGGGGGTACAGCGAATCGATGAATTAGACAATGAATCCGTACGCAAAACCGAATGAACGAAAAGTAGGCGCACAACGGCCAAAGGTTTCGCATTTGCCGTCGCACATCGATATTCGTACCCGGAAAGAACGGCAGGCGGAGAAGGAAGCGGTCGCGGCCGAGCGACGTGCCATAAAAAAATCCGCGCGCCGGCATCTCAAACAACAATTACTCGACGAGCTGCAAGAAACTTAAACTGTCGCAGATTCTTCTCGCCTTCGTTGACGATCCGGTCGCACACTTCCCGGTTTCGCAATTCACTTCGCGACGTGGATTGCGAACAAAACCATAACCGAAAGGAAAATATGAAACTCAGAGTTGCCATCTTAATCACCGTATCTTGCGTCGTTGCCGGTTTTGCCCGCGCACAGAGTCCCAGCCCAAGCGCCCCATCTACTGCGGCCGCAACCGGGGTTCCCTATACGGAACATTTCGTCTGGGAAATTACCCTGGTAAAAACGAAGGCCGGATTGGACGACGATTACTTAAGAAGCATCGCCCAAACCTTCAAAGGCACGATGGAAGAAGAAAAGAAGCAGGGTGTAATCATGGACTACAAAGTGCTCATCGGCGACGCCTCCGATCGCAACGACTTCAATATTCTGCTCATGGTCGAATACAAAAACATGGCGGCGTTTGACGGTTTGCGCGAAAAGACCGAGCCGATCCTGGCCAAGGTCATGGGCGGTCAAGATGCGCAGCGCCAACTGGCGGTAAAGCGTCTGGATGTCCGTGAAATCCTCGGCACCAAAACCATGCGCGAGGTAATACTGAAGTAGGTTCAGCGAATGCTAGCGCAGTGCTTGAACCTATTCTAGTGAAGGAGATTGGGCGTTATCTGTATCCTCAGGCTCAAGAGTTCCCGGTACACAATCTCCTGCAACCGAAATCAGAGAAAGGAATACTTAAGCTTTTCTCGAAGGCCGAATAGGAAAGGTCCTCAAATGGATCTGTATGCGAAGACGGAAGAAAGGTGAGGCAGCACTCCAAAAGTCAGTAACCCGTGGAGATCCGCGTAATCTGCGGTAAAGAACTAATCGGGATTGGTTACTTCGCTGCCGTGACTTTCGCACTGCCGAGAAATGTCGCATTCTCGTCAACCACGAGTCGCGGTGCTTCGATGTCACCGCGGAACGTGCAGCCCGATTGCAGTTCGCAGCGTTCAGTCGCGAAAATATTACCCTCAACCGTTCCGCGCACTTTGACCGATTTCGCCCTGATCTCGCCATTAATCTGCGCGTGCTCCCCAATAGAGAGCTTTCCAGGCGAATCGATCGTGCCTTCCACCTCGCCATCGATCAGTAACTCGTTGAGGAATTTGACGGACCCTTTGATCGAAACGCCCCTCGAGAGAAGACCGCTCGGCCGGGCCGGAGCCAACGTCCGATTGGGCTGCTCGGAAAGGACGGGAGGGCTCACCGGCTGGCTTGCTGGGGCTGTGGGTTCGCTCTTACGATTAAACATCGACATTCTGTGACGGCTTCAGTTTGAGCTGCGTGTAAAGCTGATGTTGTGCCGTGCGGCGCCATTATTTTAGAAGGCAACGATTTCGCTCGGCATTCTCGTTTTAATGAATGGCCCGAAGAGATCGAAGGCGCCTGATGCACTCACAGGCTCGGGGCAGACGCCGACGCCCTACAATTTATCACCGGGATTGGTTACGCTTTTGGAAAAGGGCGCGCACCCGATCATGCGGCAATGCTTCGACCTTGTGGTTATCGCGGCCGGTCATGTCGTGGTTATCGACCAGGGCGTTGATGATGGCTTCTTCGGTCGCTTCGACGGTGGCGGTGAAAAGCGGGTCCATCAGGTCGTTCGGCATGGTTTCGATGGTACGAATCGGTGGTTTGGCGTCGGCGGCATGCGGGTTGCCGGTGGAGAAGGCGATGAACAAATCGCCGGAACCGTTGCCGGAAACGCTACCGGTCCGGGCGAGACCGAGGGAAGCGCGGCGAGCCAGGCGTTTCAGTTGATGCGGGAGAAGAGGCGCGTCTGTTGCAACCACGATGATGATGGAGCCAGTTTCTCGTTTGTAAACGGAGCCGGGGATTTTCTTGCCCACTTCGAGTCCACGAATCGTTAGCTGTGGGCGACGGCCGCAATTGGCCTGGACGAGAACGCCGATAATAAATGGATTAGGTGACGCAGAAGAATTGGAATCACCGATCCCGGCTACAGAGACAACTCGTGAAGCGGTGCCGGTGCCGCCTTTGAATTCATAGCAGATCATGCCGGTGCCACCGCCGACGCTCCCCTCCTCGATCGCGCCACTCTGCACGCTCTCGATGGCGTGGGCAACGTGTTCCGGTTTAACATGGAAGCCATCGACGTCGTTGAGCCAGCCATCCCACGTCTCGGCCACCACCGGTAGACTCCAGGCGAAGCCTTCCGCGTCCGGGCCGCCGTGGGCCAGGCGCCAGGCAATGACAGCGTCGCGCGCGACTCCAACGCTGTGGGTGTTGGTCAGCACGATCGGGCCTTCCAGAAACCCACTCTCCTCCACCCAGGCGGTCCCGGTCATTTCACCGTTGCCGTTTAACGAGAAATAGCCAGCAAAAACGGGATCGTTCATGGCGTCGCGACCACGAGGAAGAATTGCCGTCACGCCAGTGCGGATCGGGCCCTTGCCGACTTCGAGTTTACCCTCCCCGCCGATGAGTGTGGTGTAGCCAACTTCAACTCCGGGAACGTCGGTAATGGCGTTGAATTTTCCCGGGGTGCCGTCGAATGGAATGCCGAGGTCGCGTGCGCGAACGGTTTTTGCGGGCGCTTCGACTTTCGGGAGCGCTGGGATTGGCTCGCGCGCGGAAGCGTCGAGCATGAGCAAGAGTATGACGAGGAAGAGACGAAAATGCGACGGCAGAATACGACTCATTGATTACATCCGATAGGTCTTATAAGTCCTATTCAAACGCGGCATCGGCAGCACCGGGCCTAGGGTTTCGATGCGAGAGGAGTGAACTTATCCTCGGCGAAAAGCGACCACGGGCCTTTGCTTTTTTGCCGCATGACCGAGGTCCAATTCTTGGTTGCCGGATCGAAGGCGTAGACATTCATGAACTGGCCGTCAGGGTTAGTGAAGGTGAAATAGATGGCGTGGGCGGCTTCGTCGAGAGTCCCGTAACCGATCACTTCCGAGGCACGCCCGCCAAAGACATCGAGCCAATGCAAAACGTAGCGCGACATTTTGTGATCGAGCCCGATAAAGGCCATCGCTTCGTATTGCGGCGGGGTCGCGACATCGAGGTAATGCAATTCAAGGAACTGATGGTTGAGCACCCAGCCGACGCGCACTGTGTTTTCGGTGGTGCGGCCGTCGCCGAATTTTCGAACAACACGCCAGTTGCCGACCAGTTTATCCAGCAACGGATCCTCGAATTTGACGTCACGTCCGTCGGAGGGGGTTGGGGACTGCGCGCTCATCGTGACAGCGAAGAGCGGGAGAGCGATGAACAGGGCAAAACGCTTCATGGCCGCGATAATGACAGACTTTCGTCTTTCGCGCGATGCTAGAAACGCTAAAGTTTTCGGGTGAGCTACGAGGTTTTCGCCCGTAAATACCGGCCCCAGACATTCGACGATATTGTTGGGCAGACACACGTTACTCGCACACTCAAGAACGCGGTCGCACAAAATCGTCTGGCTCACGCCTATCTTTTTGTCGGGCCGCGCGGGACCGGAAAAACCTCGACGGCGCGCATCCTGGCAAAAGCGCTCAATTGCATCCACGGGCCGACAGTGGCGCCATGTGGCAAATGCGATAATTGTCGGGAGATCGCGGGCGGAAACAGCCTCGATGTCATTGAGCTGGACGCAGCGAGCAATCGTGGGATCGATGACGTGCGAGAGCTGCGCGACAACGTCCGTTACGCGCCGGCGAAGGGGCGCTTCAAAATTTACATCATCGACGAGGTGCACATGCTGACGAAGGAGGCGGCTAACGCGCTGTTGAAAACGCTGGAAGAGCCGCCCAAACACGTCATTTTTTGTCTGGCCACGACCGAGCCGGAAAAACTGCCGATTACGATTTTGAGTCGATGCCAGCGCTTCGATCTGCATCGGATTGCCACCAATTTGATCGCGCAACAGCTGCAATCGATCGCAACGAAGGAGAAATTGACACTGTCGGCGGCAGCGGCACACGCCATCGCACGCGGAGCGGAAGGCGGGATGCGCGACGCGGAATCGATGCTCGATCAACTGGTGGCGTTCTGCGGAGAAAAAATCGAGGAAGCCGACGTCCTGAATGTTTTCGGATTCACCAGCCAACAGATGGTGGCGGATTTTGTCGGTAGGATTCTGCGCGGCGAAACTGCGGACGCGCTGGCGTTGCTGCATGAGCAATGCGAAGTCGGCAAGGACATGATGAAATTGATGTCGGACACGATTGCGTATCTGCGCGATCTGCTCGTTTTCAAAGTGAAACCGGACGCGCTCAGCGACGAAGCCAGCACCGAAACTCGCGCCGTCTTTGCCGAGCAAGCTCCGCTGCTGGAAACCGATCGGGTACTGGAAATAATCGATCAATTCGCCGCCGCCGAAGGGCGGATGAAATGGGCGCCGAATAAAAAACTGCACTTCGAAGTCGCGGTCATTCGGGCGATCCAAACCCTCGACCAGACAACACTCGATGAAGTGATCGAGAATTTAAATGCGTTACGCGACGGCAACCCTGTAGCCGCGGTTGCCAGCCGCGGCTCCGGCTCAAAAAAAGCCGACGCGGTGCGCGCTCGAGAAGCGACGATCACAAAATCGATCGCGAATGATCCAGCTCCAACCATCGATGTTAACGAGATTTGGGGCAAGGTTGTGGCCCAAATCAAAACGCGCCGTCCGTTTATCAAAAGCTGGATTGAAGAAGCGCACCCACTCGGTGCGAGCGGGCGGAACTTCGAGCTGGGCTTTCCCAACGATCAACGAATGGTGATGGAACATTTATCCTCTCGCGCCAATCGCGAGTTTTTGGAAGCATTGCTGAAGGAAATCAGCGGCCGGGAGTGGGCGCTAAAGTTTTCGTTGAAAGAAAATTTGCCGGCGAAGACGCCGGCCGCAAAGTCGAAGAACGCGCCACCGATTGTGCGCGAAGCACTGGAAATGTTTAAGGGCGAAATCAAAACTTGAGCCAGGAGCACGCGATGAATCTCAACAAGTTGATGAAACAGGCGCAGAAGATGCAGGAGAAAATGGCACAGGCGCAGACAGAGTTAGCGGAGAAAACGGTCGAAGTGCAGGCGGCCGGCGGAAAAATTACGGTCGTTGCCAATGGCGCGGGTGACGTGATTTCAATCAAGATCGCGAAAGAAATTGTCGATCCCGAAGATGTGGAATTTCTCGAAGACGCAGTGCTCAGTGGGGTCAAGCAGGCGATCGAACAGGGGAAAGCCATTGCCAGCTCGGAGATGTCGAAAATTACAGGCGGAATGGGGGTAACGGGCCTGGGTCTGTAGGGACACAGACTTTTTAGTCTGCGCGCCCAGCGGAGTTCCACTCCGCTGCGTTGTTACCTCCGATCCCGTATGAGAAGAGAACCAGCGGACAAAATGTCCGCTGGGCGCACCGGCCAGAGGCGTGTTCCGCAGCTATAACCGCTGCGCGATGCGTCGATGTTTTTCGTAAACGGATACTTCGCGAATGCCGAATGCACTCATTTTCTGCGCGAGGCGTTCGTAGTTTTCCCCCAGCTGCGCCCATGAATGCGCGTCAGATGCGATGGTGAACGGGATTTTTTTCTCGATCGCCAATGTAATAATCTCATCCGACGGATAGAGCTCGTTCACCGGTTTGCGCCAACCGGCGGTTGATAATTCGATGGCCAGTTCGCGTGCGCGAATTAGTTCCAGCGTTTCCTCAATCAGTTCAGACACCGGCGCACGCGGACGGTGCCCGTGGATTTTCACCAAATCAAGGTGCGCGAGGCAATCGACCACCCCGCTCGCCACCATTTCACGAACGCGCCGAAAATAATCGGTGTAAACGTCATCGATATCGCGGCCAGTAAATTGTTGCGCGCCATCGGGAACGCTATCGAACATCTGATCAGCGCGAGTGAGATAGTGGACGGAACCGAGGACGAAATCGAGTCGATCCCAATTTTGCTCGATCCATTTTCTTCCAGCGGCACTCGTCTCCGGATCGTTATCAAGCTCGATCCCGGCGCGAATTTTCATGTCAGGATTTTTTTCTCGCAGACGACCAAGTTCATCGAAATCGACGCCGGCATGGTAACGATCGTGATCGGTGAAGGCGATATCGATGATCCCTTTGGCTCGCGCCGAATCGATCCACGGTTGCAAAAGCGCCTGAGTGTAGCGCTGGACCCGATGGCCTTGCGGGTGACCGTGGTAATCGGAGAACAGAACTGGATTACTGGAATGTTGGAGTGATGGAGTGTTGTTCAATTCATTGCTCCCTCACTCCACTATTCCATTACTCCTAACCCGCTGCGCTACGGCGCGGTCATGAACTTCTGCCGTGAGCGTAATTCCGGATATTTGGGAAAGAAAACTTCGACACTGTAAACCCGCCCGGGCTGCAATTCGCGGGTCGCGATCGTTTCGTTGTAAACAACGTCTTCGCGTGGATTGATCGTGAGATGCCCGATTTCCTCAGTGAAAGCGTGGTTCTCAGACCATCGGGTCAGCACTTCGCCGGCAGGATTAAGCAATTGAATATCGATTCGTTGTGAAGTCGGGAAATCAAGCGAGATCGGAGAGCCGCCAAGATTGCTCAACCTCGCCTGGACGCGTAGCTGGCGCACTTCCGAAAGCCGGGTCGGTTCCGTCGGGACCTGCACTTCCAGCACCAAACCGCGCAAACGTGCATCCTGATATTTCGGGGTTTTCTTTTTCGCAGAACCAAAGGGATGCAACATGCGATTGAACAAACTTCGCTCGCCCGGCGAAGGGGATTGGGCGGTTGCGTTCGACAGCGCAAGGAGCGCGATCATTATCCCGAGGACCCATTTCATGTGCGGGTGTTTCAGCAAACGTTGCAAAACGTGTCAAACCCTTTATCAATCGCGCATGACTCGCGTGTTGGCGACGGGATTATTGTTGATTCTGGCGATACCGTTCGCATCAGCCAAATCGAAACGTTGCACGGTGCGGGTCCACGCGCAGGGAAATGAAAACGATGGAAGCGTTTTTGCCACTCCCGTTACCACGCCGATCTCGGGCAAAAACATTTTTATCGAAAAAATACCCGCAATTTCCGAGCATGACGTTTCCGCCTACCGCCCCTATGCGGCGAGTGACGGAAGTTTCGGCGCTTTGCTGCAACTCGACGATCATGGCCGGCTCGCCCTCGATACTCTGAGCGTCGAGCGCCGTGGTGGTACTTTGCTGGTTTTCATCAACGGACGGATTATCACCGAGTTCTTAGTCGATCGACGCGTTTCCGATGGCCAGATTTTTATTGCTTCCGGGTTAACTGCTGCCGACATCGCCTCGATGCAAAAAACGTGGCGGCAGATCGATGCGAAAAAACACAAATGACGTGGCGGGTGCTGGCGATCGCGCTGCTTGTAGTCGTGCTTTCAACTTCGTTGCTCGCACAAAATTCGAAAATCGAAATCAGCTTGCCGACCGATAACGATGCGCTTTTTCGCGGAGGTGGTCCGGACTTTTATCAATACATTGAGCGCGATTTTCACGGCGAAAAATCGACCCCTTGGGAAGGCGGCCGTTACGGATTTGTGCGCAACCCGGTGCCGACGGCGCAGGGTCTGGTCTATACCCGATTCCATGAAGGGATCGACATCCGGTGCCTGCATCGCGATGCGCGAGGCGAGCCGCTCGATGATGTGCAGGCGATTGCCGACGGCAAGGTCGTGCACACCAACCAGGTGCCAGGTTATTCAAACTACGGTCGCTACATCGTGATCGAGCACGACTGGGATGGCTCGCCTTACTACAGTCTTTACGGTCATCTCAGCGAGATCGCGGTGAGCGTTGGTCAAAGGGTGAATCGCGGCGAGCGCATCGCACGCATGGGTCATACCGGCGAAGGGTTGAATCAAGCGCGGGCCCATGTCCATCTTGAGCTAAACCTGATGTTCAATCGCAATTTCGAATCGTGGCACGATCGCAACTTTCGCGATCCAAACTACAATGGCATTTACAATGGGATTAATCTGGCCGGGCTTGACATCGCGCGGTTTTTTCTCGAGCACGAAAAGCGACCCGATCTTACCGTCCCGCAATTTCTGGCCGAGGAAGAAACGGTTTACAAAGTGACCGTGCCGGACTCACCCCATTTTGATTTGCGGAAATTTTATCCGTGGATGGTGAAAAACATCTCGGCCAATGCCAAATCCTGGGAAGTAAGTTTTGCGCGCTCAGGAGTACCGCTGCAGATCGAAGCGCGTAGCGAACCCGTCTCGCAACCGACGCTGAGCTACGTCAAGAAATCGGCGATCGATTGTGCTTACCTCACTCGTGGGGAGCTGGCTGGTCGCGGCGATCATGCCCATCTAACGGAAAATGGGATGCGCCTGATGCAGTTGCTGACCTGGCCGGAGTAGCGACGGGAATCTCACCCTTCTAACAGGAAGTGGGCTTGTGTTGCGCCAGCGCGACGGAGTGCGGGATCGCGCCTTCAACAAAGCCGAGACATTCCACCGCTCCGCTGGGTTTGCCGGGCAACGCGATCACGAGCGAGCTGTCGACGATGGCTGCGAGGCTACGCGAGAGAATGGCGTTTGGCGTGATCTTCATTGATTCAGAGCGCATCACTTCCCCAAAGCCAGGTATCTCCACCCGCATAATCTCGCGAATCGCTTCTGGCGTCACGTCGCGCTCGGCCACTCCAGTGCCTCCAGTCGTCAGGATCAAGCCGCATCCTTGGGCCGAAAAACTGCGGATCGTTTCCTGAATTCGCTTTTTGTCATCAGGAATGATCGCCTCGGCGAGGACATCCCAGCCGCGTTTTTCCGCGGCTGCCTTCACTGCGGGGCCGCCGAGGTCCTGGTACTGACCGCCACTGGCGCGATCGGAAATGGTAATTATGCCGACGACAATTTGCATTTTGCCCCAATACGCGCTGTCATCCTGAGCCGCGCAGACAAGGCCAGTCCGGCCCGGACCGAAGGCTCTCACAAACTAGGATGATTGCGTTGTAGTTCGTGAGGTCCCTCGCATTCGCTCGGGATGACAGCAAGTTAGCGCGCTCGATCATAAGGCGCGCTTCTCTTTCTTCACCAAACGCACGCCGGAAATCTCCATCTCTCTGTCGATGGCTTTGCACATGTCGTAAATCGTCAACAGAGCGATCGCGACGCCGACGAGCGCTTCCATTTCGACTCCGGTTTGCGCGGTGGTGCGTGCCGTGCAGGTTGCGCTGACCACGCCGTTCTTCATTTCGAAATCGATTTCGACGTTGCTCAGCGGCAGGGGATGACATAGCGGAATCAATTCCGCGGCCCGCTTGGCTGCTTGAATTCCCGCGATTTGTGCCGTGGCAAAAACATTGCCCTTCCCGATCCGATTACGCGAGATTGCATTGGCAGTCGCGCGCTTGATTTTTATTTTCCCGGTCGCGATCGCAGTGCGCAAACTATGCGGTTTCGCCGAAACATCCACCATCCGCACCCGTCCGTCGGAGCTAACGTGACTGAGACGCTTCACGCTTTTATCACTCCACTACTCCAACACTCCATTCCTCCACCCAATCTTTACCCGCCGATCGCGATCATTTTGCGATTCGGTTGATAGTTCTCTCGAAAATCGTGCTGTTGCGGTTTTCGGTCGACTACTTCAAGGAAAAATTGCCGTAGCTCCACATCGCTCGCGCCGGCGCGCACAGGTTTCATGATGTCGAACTCCAGATAACTGCCGAGACATGGCCGAAGTTTACCGTCGCAGGTAAGGCGAAGTTTGTTGCAGCTTTCACAAAAATGCAGATTGGTCATCGCGCCGATAAATCCGATGCGTTGGTTGCGTCCCGGAATTTGATAGTAAGTGGCGGGGCCATTGGTGTGGAAAGTTGGTTCGGGGATCAGGTTCCCGTAACGCGCCTCAATCGCGCGTTTCGCTTCCGCCACGGGTAGAAAATTTCGTTCGGTTAATACTTCAGTCGTGCTCACTGGCATCATTTCAATGAAGCGCAGAATCAAATTCTGCGATGCGGCGAAATCGATCAGGGGAATGAACTGGTCTTCATTGCGACCACGCATCAGCACCGTGTTCAATTTTATTTGATCGAACCCCTCCGCCACGGCAGCGTCGATTCCCTGCAACACCAAAGGAAGAAAATCGCGCCCGGTGATCTGGGCATACACGCTTCGATCCAAGGTATCGAGCGAGATGTTAAGCGAGCGGACGCCGCTAGTACGTAAGGCGGACGCGATCGTCTGGTTCGGTGTAATTTCCCGCGCCAGCAGCGTTCCATTCGTCGAAACTCCAACATCGCCAATGCCGGGAATTTTCGGAACTGCCTGAATGAAATCGACAATGCCGCGTCGCGTCAGCGGTTCGCCACCGGTGATGCGAACCTTTGCTACGCCGAGCCCGGCGGCGATGCGGATGAGACGTAGCGTTTCCTCGTAGGACAAGATTTCAGCGCGAGGCAACCATTCCTGTAATTCCTGCGGCATGCAGTAGGCGCAGCGTTCGTTGCAACGGTCGGTGACCGAAACGCGCAGATAGGAAATGCGATGGCCAAAGCGATCTTCCATGCGGCGCAACGTTACGATTGCGCTGGTGTTGAATCAAGCAATGGGCACGATTGACTCATTATGGTGTCCCGGTATGATTTTTATATTATGAAGCATCGATTTTCCCCCTGGGGGGTTGTTGTCGCTGCCGCGGCGGTAACGTTGCTTGTTTGCGGATGTTCGACTGTCGAGTCGCGAATTAGCGAGCATCCAGACCTTTATCACAGCTTATCCGCGCGCCAGCAACAGTTGGTTGCGAATGGACAAATCGCGCCTGGTATGCCGCGAGATGCTGTTTACCTGGCTTGGGGGACGCCGGACCAGAGAGTGGAAGGGGCGATGCGCGGTCAGATGACCGAAACTTGGATTTACGTCCAGTACACCTCCTATCCCTACGGTTACGGTTATGGATATCCCTACCGTTACGGATGGGGCGGTGGTTTCGGCGGTGTCATCGTTAGGCGCCATCATCATGGCCGTTCATTCGCCTTTGTCGGCGATCCTTTCTACGATCCCTTTTATTACTCCTACATTCCACCGAGCATCCCTTATCCATATCGCACTGTAACTTTTGCTAACGGGCGGGTCGTTTCATTCCAATCGCTTGTCGGTCCGTATCGCTATTGATTGCGCCCGGCTGAATCGGAACGCACATTAGCCTGCGATGGCATTCCGTTGCTTCCAGGATTTTGTCGAGCAACTTGACCGCGCCGGCGAGTTGCAACGCATCACTGAAGAGGTCGACACCCAACTGGTCATCGCAGAATGGGCCAACCGCGAGATGAAATCGCCCGGCGGCGGGAAAGCGCTGCTGTTTGAGAAGCCGATCATGGATGAAAAGACATCGGCCTTTCCTGTGGCGATTAACACGATGGGCTCGCGCAAGCGCATCGCCATGGCGCTCGGGGTGAATGACGTCGCCGATCTCGCCCAGGAAATTCAGCTGATCTTAAAGGCGAAGCCGCCGACGGATTTGCGTGAAGGTTTCGCGCTCTTGAAACAGGGGATTCATTTGCTCCATGCGCGTCCGAAGCGCGTGAAAGAGGGCGCATGTCAGGAGGTAGTCCACATACTGGAGTCAAATCAAACATCAAACTACGCCGGTCCGGCTCGGACCAACCATCAAACATCACTTCTCGATCTCCCCATTCTGAAGTGCTGGCCGAAGGACGGTGGACGTTTCATCACTTTTCCCAACGTGCATACACGGGATCCGGAAAGCGGCGCTCGCAATGTCGGGATGTATCGGATGCAAGTTTTCGATGAGCGCACAACTGCAATGCATTGGCAGGTGCACAAAGTCGGTGCGCGTCACGGCAAGGTTTACTACCAACGCGGCGAGCGCATGCCGGTTGCGGTCACGCTCGGCGGCGATCCCGCGCTCACTTTTGCTGCAACCGCGCCATTACCCGACGGACTCGATGAAATTTTGTTCGCTGGATTTTTGCGTAAGAAATCGGTGGAGCTGGTGAAATGCAAAACCATCGCCGTGGAAGTTCCCGCCGATGCAGATTTCGTTTTGGAAGGTTTTGTCCAACCTGGCGAAATGCGACCGGAGGGGCCATTCGGCGATCACACCGGTTTCTATACCGCGGTCGAGGATTATCCGGTCTTTCATCTGACCGCGATCACGCATCGGCGTGACGCCATTTACCCGACAACAATCGTCGGCCCGCCACCAATGGAAGATTTTTACATGGGCGACGCGACGGTGCGGATTTTTCTGCCCGTGTTCAAAATGAATTTTCCCGAAATGGTGGATATGACACTGCCGCCGGAGGGTGTTTTCCACAATCTAGTCTTCGTTAGCATTCGGAAACAGTATCCCTATCAGGCATTCAAGGTAATGCATGGGTTGTGGGGAATGGGGCAGATGATGTTTTCCAAATATATCGTGGTGGTGGATGAAGATTGCGACGTGCACAACACCAGCGAAGTGCTCTTCCGTTTATGCGCCAACACTGATCCCGAACGTGACAGCACTATCATTCGCAATCCGAGCGATTCGCTCGATCACGCGCCGACCGAGCAGAACATTGGATCGCACATGGGCATCGATGCCACGCGCAAATTGCCGGGCGAAAATTACCATCGGCCTTGGCCGGAGCTGCTCAAGATGGATGAGCGTGTGCAGACGATCGTTGATTCGCTGCGAAAGAATTGAAAACGATTTCTCCGACATGATCTGCCATCTCTGTCGCCCGGCCGATAAGATGACGAGTGGCGACAAGAGCTAATGACGAAGGAATAAGAAAATCGCAATGCCGATTTGACCCGCCTTCGCACAAACAACCGTGAGAGAGGCGCTCCCGGGACTCGTCGCAACGAAAATGCAACCGCTAGTAGTATCCGCGGGAGGGACGACGGAACAGTTGCCCCGTATCAATATCGCGGGTCAGCCCGCCCGGCGGCACACCGCTCAGGTCGTAGCGGCGCCCGGTATATGGACTGCGGAAAACTCCAGGAGTGTTGGTGTAGCGCGCCAGCGGCCAGCCTCCTGGTGGCACGGGCCCATAAGCGCGCGCCCGGTTTTCCTGGATGGAATGGCCAATTAACGCTCCTGTGGCAGCACCGGCCGCTGCTCCGATGGCGGCGCCTCGCACATGCCCGGTGGCAGCGCCGCCGATGATGCTCCGGTCGGAGTGTCACACGAACTGAGAATGAAAAAACTCAGCGCGATGCCCGAAACAACGGCGAACAAATTTCGTTTCATAAGTGATTTTCGTTGACGAATTGAACCCCGGAAGTGACGGGAAGTTTTCAACGGTGATATTCGAAAACTCCACCGGTTTCCGTCGGCCAATTCAAATGACGACAGAGCTATGGCCTGACAAAGACCTTATTGACATGCGTGTCGAGAACAAGACCCCCGTGGGGGACGCTCGAGCAGTCAATGGCCGTCCGGGGCGGATAGGGACTGTTGACAACGCCATCAGCGTTATGGGGATCTCTTTCGCCCATCGGATATTTCCCCTTCGGCGCCGGATACTTTTTGGCGGCTTCTTGCGGAGTGATCGGCGTTGCGACAACGGCCCCACCCGCGCCTTGTTTAGAAACCTGGCTTGAGTTCGGTCCTTTCGGGTTTTCCTGCCGATAATTCGAACCTTCCTTCATCTGAGCGACCGCCGCATTGGATAAGATAAACGTAAGGCAACTCACCGCGACGGCAGAAACAACTGCGATCAATCTGGTTTTCACATTCATAATATTCATATTCATTGATAGGTTTTGGTTTAAGAAAGTTAGACGAATGCCTGACGCGGTAAATTCAAAAAACAGTTGAGAAACTGCGCCGTTACTCGCCCCGACTTCTCCAACTTACTCAAGCGATAACCTTTTTCGAAAACGCGGAAGTTGTCCAGCTTCATTCGCCGAAGGAGCGCCTGATAAATCGAACGCATGATTTCGGCCGGAAGCATCGAACGGCGATCCTCCGGCGGAAGCAGTCTGGCAGCGTCTGTGAAAAACTTTTCAGCTCGCGCCGCCTCAAAATTCATCAATTGAACGAATCGCGAATCGGCAATGCGATTGCGCAAATCCTCTTCGTGGTACTGAAATCGCGCCAGATCCTGCGCCGGCAGATAAATGCGATTGGCTTTCAGATCCGGCGCCACATCGCGAATGATGTTAGTCATTTGCAGCGCTAGACCGAGGGCGATGGCGTAGTCGCGGCAGTGTGGATTTTTGTAACCAAAAATTTCGATGCTAACCAGGCCAACCGCGCTGGCGACGCGATGGCAATAAACGCGCAGCTCATCCCAAGTTGCATAACGCCGAATATCGACATCCATCTCTACGCCGGTGATGATTTCCTCCAACATCTCCGGCGTAATCGGATAGGTTGAGATCAACTGGCGGACCGGCTTGGCCAGCGCTGGTTCGTTGGCAAATTCGCCGCGCAATGATTGGCGCCACATCCCCAACTCGCGCCGTTTCGTCTCCTGATCGCGCCGGTCATCGTCCGCGATATCGTCGATGACGCGGCAGAAAGCATAAAAGGTTGTGATGTCGCGCCGGCGCGCCCCGCTCATCGCAATAAAAGCAAAGGCGAGATTGGATTTGCTTGCGCGAGTTATCTCCGTGGCGGCATCGCTGGTTTTCATTCCTTCAATAACGAATCCAGTTCTCCTGCGCGATTCGCCCGCTTTCGCATTGGCGGAAGAGAACAACCCAGGAAGCGAGAAGCCACCCGGTAACCAAAGCACGCAAGAAAACGAAAATCGATCTCCAAACGATCATGGCTGCAGTCCGGTCGGCGATGGCGCTGCGCACCATGGCGTCGACCACCAGGATCAAGAAAAAGTTAAGCCCGCAGATTAAACAAAACCAGGCGAGGCGCCGGAAATCGCGCCGAAGCAATTGCCGATGCGCGCGGAAGGCTTCACGCAAAGTTTCGTTGTGAAGGATGAGGGAAATTTGCACCGAACAAAAGGCCAGAATAAAACCGCTGATGAAAACGCGCTGGAGCGGGAGATAGTCCAGTACGTTGGGCACGTTAATAAAATAAGCGAGCAGCATTGGCAGCCGCAGCACTAGCATGCTGACGACAACAACAATACCGGCCCATTCCAGGACGTAACTGAATCTGCGCATGGCAAAGGCAAAAAGAGCGCCTTCGCGAAAACTCAACCCTTTGATCCAGGCCAGACAGACGGTGATGAGGTAAACTTGAATATAAACTCCGGCCAGGTATTCGAAGATGAACGAGAGCGCATCGATGGAGGCGGAGATTTTCAAAAGGTGCGCGGTAGAGACTTCGTTGTTCCAATTCGGCAGCCGCCAATAGACGAGCGGCTTCAGGAGCGCCGCCAGGGTGCTGACGAGGAAAACGAAATAGATCGGAATGCTCCACCAACGGTAAAGTTTGAATAAGGCGCGGCAAAAAGTCCGATGTAATCCCCGCCAATTAACGAGAAATAGGACAGCGGCGAGAGCGGAGAGCGGATAAGTGGTAGTAGCATTATCGAAAATGCCGGCCACACTTTCAATGGTCGGGAGCGGGACTTCGCGCCAGACGTCCGAAAGCGGCGACCAATTCCAGTTAGCAATAGAAATGATTTCCGCGAAATCGATTTCGGAGGGCCGCGGGACTGAACTAAAGGTAACGAATTGAAAAACAAAGTAGGCAAAGCCGAGAAGGGCGAAAGTAAGCCAAATGCGTTCGTAACGCGCGATGCAGCGAAATCCATCGCGCAATGCCAGCCTGACTGGATTGGTCAGCATGACCAGAAGGTAGCCAGCGAGCAAACCAAGGAGCGGGTAGTTGCGCGACGGAGAGAAGGACTGAAGGAATGGAGTAATGGAGTAATGGATTGATGGAGTAATGAAATTATCCATCATCGCTGTGTCGGTTGGATCACTATTCCATTACCTCATTACTCCAGTTCCGCCTTAGCGGATCAATCCCCAGTGCTGGTTGAACGGCCAGTAGACCCACAGCCCACGCCCAACCAGATTCTCCTCTGGCACCGGTCCCCAATAGCGGCTGTCGTAGCTGAAGTAACTGTTGTCGCCCATGGCAAAGTAACTGTGAGGGGGGACAGTGAAACTTTGATCAGGCCTGCCCAGATATTGGCGGCCCAGAGTATAGCCACGATAGGGCGGTTTCGCCTGCATCACTCGCTGAAACCCGAATCGCTGCGGCGGCTCGCCATTCACATAAAGCAAAGGCGGGCTGATCCGAAGAGTGTCCCCCGGCAAACCAACCAGGCGCTTGATAAAGTAAGGCGCACCCGTCTGCGGATCCTCCGGGATCATCGGGATGTGCTTGGTTCGGAAAACAAAAACGTCACCCCGGTGTGGTTTCGTGAAATTATAACTGAACTTATCTACGAATACCTGATCACCAGTATCGATTGCGCCGCGCGCGATAATCTGTCCACGCTGGTAACGAGCACCCGGCGCCACCTGGAAATCGTGTGCCAAGGTAGCCTCCGGAGCATAGACCCGATGTGTCCCGCGGTCGGTAATAATTCGCGACCAAGTGAAGAAGAACAGGTACTTTTGCTCCACGATTTCCCGGACACTTTCATCTTCCGGCGCAACCGCGTTGATATAGTTGCGCCCGAGAATGAAGAATTCGGCGATCTGCCGCAAAATATTGGGGGCCGGCTCGGTGCGGGGATGGCCGATGATCCCATTAAGGGTTGGCTGCATTGAACCGGTTGGAATCTTGAACGGTTGGATGAAGTAGGAACGCACTCCGACCGCCACCACAACTGCCACCAGGATGACTTCGCAGTTTTCTCTCCACCCCGCTTCGCGATGTGAGGGAGAATGCTCCGCTACCATCGCGTCCAGGTGCTCGGAATTTTCGCGCACCCCCGGCAGGTCTCGCTGCTTGATGGAGCGCTCGAGTGCCTCGATTTGCCGGCGAATATCGGCCAGGGCGGTCTCGCTCAGCACGTCGCACCGATAGCGTATCAGTTTCTCCGCATGTCGAATAAGCAGCCGGGCATGTTTGATGGAGCGCGACCGAAACATGCGGCGAAAGCTACTCGATCATGACGCTTTGCAAATCTGAATTGCCTCCCGGATTTCAGCAAATTGCGAGGCTTATTGCGTAGTGCGATCCTTTTGTCACCGATGTTCTATCGAAGGTCGATGTTGGTTCTGTTGCTGGCCCTCATTTTTTTGTCTTTTTTCGTAACCCTGAGCCTGAGTGCATGGATGTTCCCAGACAAGTACGATTGGCGTTACCGGGTAATCTCCAGCTTACTTTCTCCACGTGATAACCCTCGCCACTATTGGCTCGCCGCCTCGGGCCTCGCTCTCACAGCCGTCTTGATGCTGCCATTTGCCGAACACTTGCGCCGACACCTGCAATCGATCGCACCACGCATGGCCAAAATGAGCGCGGCCGCGTTTACCGTCGGAATCGTTGTGCTGATTAGTGCTTGTTTTGTTGTCCCGCAGCATGTCCACGAGACATTCGGAATTCGACGACTACACGAACTTCTGGGCCGCACCGCCGCCGGATGTTTCGCAGTGGCGATGTTGTGTGGGTGCTGGTGCGCATGGAATGGCCGCCCTCAAAACGCGACCGCCGCAACCGTGTTTTGGATCTGGTCGGTGGTGACCCTGCTGCCGCTGATCGGATTATTCGGCAGTGAAGCATTGTTGCTGCTCACCCGGCTGGAACCGTCGTGGGCCAATCCGATTCGGAACTCTCTACGGCATTCTGTTTTCTGGCATCTCGGCTTTTGGGAATGGACCGGCGCGGTCGCGATCTTCGTCTTTCTTTGCGCGGCAGTTTTCCTGATGCCGTCGCAAGCCAACGTTAAAAGTTAAAGGGTTACCAAGGCAGACGCTTCGACTTTGCCCCCGGTCATCTCAAGTTTAGTCGAGGAATCCTGTTGAAATTACCTTTAAGCTTGCGCAGCGGGATCCCTCGACTTTCGCTCGGGCTGACGGAGCGAATCACTGCGCCTTCAGTACTTCAATAAATGCTTCCTGCGGAATATTGATGCGACCGATGCTTTTCATCCGCTTTTTTCCTTCCTTCTGTTTCTCCAGGAGTTTGCGCTTTCGTGTAATATCGCCGCCGTAACATTTTGCCGTCACGTTTTTGCGCAATGCCGAAACGCTTTCGCGCGCGATGATTTTGCCACCGATCGCTGCCTGGATTGCAACCTGATAAAGCTGGCGAGGAATTACTTCTTTCAGTTTCGCTGCCAGCTGTCGTCCCCTTCCCTCTGCCCGCTCTTTGTGCACGATGGTCGAGAAAGCATCGACTGGTTCGCCATTCACCAGTAGATCGAGCTTCACTAGTTTCGCCGCGCGATAACC
>WNGI01007673.1_pt1 | contig 23062 bp, 25 predicted proteins | sample 5400621 | NCBI WGS metagenome assembly WNGI01 (sample SAMN13153374, study PRJNA577476) | soil metagenome | isolation source: 20 cm soil or saprolite under Garry oak tree replicate 1 | place: USA:California | collected 2016-06-15
AACGGAACGCAGATTGCCGGCATTCAGGCAGTCAGCTTCGGCGACAACCTCACGCAATTGATGGTCTCCTCGGCGCACAGCAATGCGCCTAATCCGCCGGCGTCGATCATCGTTGAGCGGATTGTCGCGACTTGCAAGGACATGAACGTCGAGTGCTCGAGAGCACCATGATCGTCTAAGGAGAACGACATGGTGTGCATGTCGTCGTACGTCAATGTGGTTGCGTTTGTGTGCTGTTTCGCGATGTCGGCCGCAGCGGTCGACATCGGTCAAATCAAGATCTCCAAAGGATCGGTCACTGTCCTGCGCGCCGCGCAATCGTTGCCGGGCGCCGTCGGCGTGCGCTTGCAGGCGTCGGATATCATCACCACGGGCGCGGATGGGTCGGTCGGAATCACGATGAGCGACGATTCGCTGCTGTCCGCCGGACCCAACAGCACGTTGTCGCTCGATCGCTTCGCATTCGATGCGACGACGCACCGCGGCCAGTTCGATGCGTCGTTACGCAAGGGCTCCCTTTCAGTCATCTCGGGGCGGATTGCGAAACAGTCGCCGGACGCAATGACGTTGTACACGCCGTCGGCAATATTGGGAGTTCGCGGTACCGAGTTCGTCGTCAGCGTCGATGAGTGATTTATCCGCGCATGCCATGGCCTGGACCATGGTCGCGCTGTCGGCGTCCCTTTGCGGCTGCGCGCAGCGTGGAACCGTCGTGCTGCTGCCTGAAAAAGACGGCAAGCCGACTGCCGTCGTCGTGAAGCAAGGCGGTCGCGAGACCGTGCTCGATCAGCCCTATGCGGCCGCGCGGCAAACACTCTTTGGCGTGCGTACCTACACATCGACGCCGGGAGAGGTCACGTCCAAATTCGGCGCCGCACTGGCCTCACAACCCCAGCGGGCCGTCGCGTTCACGTTGTACTTCATCGAAGGCAAGGACGAGTTCACGGAAGACTCGAAACTGATCGTCGAAGCCGTTTTTCCCGAAATCGCCCGGCGACCGGTACCCGATGTCATCGTGATTGGCCACAGCGATGCCGTCGGCAGCGATCCCTTCAACGATGCTCTCGCGCGGCAGCGTGCCGAGACGGTGCGTACCGAGCTTGTTCGCCGCGGTGTTGCGCCCGAAAACATTCAAGCGTCGGGACGCGGCAAACGCGATCTATTGATAGCGACACCCGATGGCATCGCCGAGCCGCGCAATCGCCGCGTCGAAATCTTTGTGCGATAACTTCTGCTCGTTCGTCGCGTCGGCATGAGCGCACGGCCACGCCAGCGTCAGCTTTCGGCGCGCGATATGGAAGCGATCCTCGGGGTGACGAGCGCGTTAGCGGCGCCCTTCGACTTGATGACGATGCTCGGAGAAGTCGTCGCAGCGGCCAAGCAGGTCTTGAGCGCGGATCGCGGTTCGGTCTGGCTCTACGATCCGGTGACCGACGAACTAGTCCTGGAAGTGGCGACCGGCATTCAGCCGGTGCGCGTGCCGTCGGGCGCCGGCCTTGTCGGCGCTTGCGCGCGCGAGCGGCAAATCATCAACGTCCCTGACTGTTATGCGGACCCTCGTTTCGATCCGCGCGTCGATAGGTCGTCCGGGTACCGCACGCGTTGCATGCTGACCTTGCCGCTGGTCGACCACAAGGATGTGCTGGTGGGCGTGATGCAGGTATTGAACAAGTCGGGCGGCGTCTTTGACGAAGACGACGAGGCGCTGGCCACTGCCCTCGCGGCGCAATGCGCGGTCGCGCTCCAGCGCGTGCGCATGACGGCAGCGCTGATCGAAGGCGAGAAGATGCGGCAGGCGTTGGAAATGGCTCGCGAGGTGCAGATGAGCACCTTACCCGCGGTGATGCCGAAGGTTGCGTCTTACGATGTATGCGGGACGTTCCAATCCGCGGACCTTACGGGCGGCGACACGTTCGATTTGTCGATGCTCGATCAGGGGCTGCTGATTGTTCTGGGCGACGCCACGGGACACGGCATCGCGCCAGCGCTTTCGGTCACGCAGATGCATGCGATGTTGCGCATGGCTTTCCGGCTCGGCGCCGATCTGCCGACGGCGTTCGTGGAGGTCAACAATCGGCTCACTGAGACGTTGGCCGCCGACCGGTTCATCACCGCATTTGTCGGGCTGCTGAACCCGCTGACCCACCGTTTGCACTTTCACAGCGGCGGGCAGGCGCCGATCCTTTACTATCGGGCCACAACCGGGGCTTGCGCGCGCTATATGCCGACGAGCTTCCCGCTGGGGGCAATGCCGTTGGCTGCGTTGAAGCCCGCGGTGACGATCGATATGCTTGCGGGCGACATTCTGGTACTTCTGTCGGACGGCATCTACGAAGCGCAGAACGGGCGCGGCGAAGAATTCGGAGAGACACGGGTCCAGGAGCTCGTCCAAGCCCATCACAAGAAACCCATGGCCGAATGGCTGGCGTTATTGTTCGAGTCGGTGAAGGCATTTGCTGGGGGAACGAATCAAGAGGACGACATGACCGCGGTTGTCGTGAAGCGCGAGGCGTAAGACGTGACGACGTCCGCCGCGTTCAAGCGTAGCTTCGACTCGATCCCAAGCATCTTCGCGCTGACAGCGGACGCGTTCGCGCGAGAAGGTATCGATACCGAACTGCTGCACACCGTCGATCTCGCACTGGAAGAGCTATTCACGAACATGGTGAAATACAGCACGACGACCGACGCCGCGGTACAGGTCGAAATTGTCGCGATCGAAGGTGGCGTCGAGGTGACGCTGAAAGATTATGACGTTGAGGCGTTCGACGTCACCAAGTCACCGGACGTCGACATCACATTACCGATCGAACAGCGTCGCCCTGGGGGGCTTGGCCTGCATTTGATCCGCCGTCTGTTGGATTCGATCGAATACGACTATTCGAAGGAAAAGCGGTGCAGCCGGATCACTTTTCGAAAAACGCAATCGGGAACGCCCGCTTCCGGGCTCTTGACCAATAAAGGCGAAGACAATGCTTGCGATTGATTTTGTACCGGGCGGCGGCGGCATCACCATCGTCGGTCGCCTGGACGCAGCCGAAGCGCCTCGCGCGCAGACCTTTTTCGATCGTGTCGAAGGAACGGTGACGCTCGATTGCAGCCGACTCGAATATATCTCGAGCGCCGGCTTGGGCGTCCTTCTCAAGACGCAAAAGAGGCTGCTCGCCTCCGGCGGCAAGATACGGCTCACGGGCGTCAATAGCCACCTGCAGGACATCCTCGGCTACTCCGGGTTCGACCAAATCTTCGAAGTCGAGCGAGCCCGTTAGGCTGCCGAACCAACTTTTCGGGCCGCCGCGTGTAATTGTGGACGATGACACCGATCGGGTGTTGGTGGGCCGCTACCGCAACGGAGATCGCGAGGCGTTTGCCGAGATCGTGATCCGCTACCAGCGCCCCATCTACAACGCCGCGTTCTGGGTGCTTCGCAGCGTCGAAGATGCCCAAGATGTCGCGCAGATCGTTTTCCTCAAGGTGGCCGAGAGGCTGGACGAATACGATGGGCAGTACAAATTTTTCAGTTGGATCTATCGGATTGCAGTCAATGAATCTCTCAATTTGCTCCGTCGGCACGGCCGCGAGGAACCGCTCGATGACGAAATCGATTTGCCGGACGCTGACAGTGCTAATCCGGAATCGAAGCTCAACGACGCGCAGGTCTCCAAACGGATCCGCAGTGCGCTGATGAGCATGTCCGCCAATGATCGGCTGGTTTTGACGCTCCGCCATTTTTCCGAATGCAGCTACCTGGAGATTGCAGAAATCCTCGACGTCAGCGAAAAGACGGTGAAATCGCGGCTTTTTGAAGCGCGACACCGCCTTCGCGACCTGCTCGTGGACCTGCATCAACATTGATATGAACGATTCCGAACTCGTTCGACTGATGCATGCGGCTCTCGACGGCGAGGCGACCGAGGCCGAAGCCCGCGAGCTCGACCGTTTGCTGGCGGCAGAACCGACGGCGCGCATGGAGTTCGAGCATCTGCGGCGCCTGTTTGACGGGCTCAACCGGGTGCCCAAGGCCTTCCCGCCTGAGGGCCTGGTCGCCGCCGTGATGGCGAATATTCCGCAAAACTTGCCGCCACAGGGGCGTCTCGACCAACTATCATTGCGATCACGTGTAATTGGGTTAGCTCGAATGAAAGCTCGGGGCACAAGCCCGGGGAAATCGGCAACGGACCTTCCGGCTCATCAACCGGGGATCTACCTAGGGGAGTGGAAAATGAGTGAGCAGGGCAGCAGTCTTTCCCGTAAGCGCAACGTCCTGATCGGCGGCGGCATCGCGATAGCGGCCGCCCTTTTCGCGTTGTCGTACACAATCGACTTTCCAGCGGGCGTGCAAAACACCGTTGGCACGATCGTGCCGGCGCAGCGGTTCCACGCGGCGCAACCGACGGCCGATGAAATCAAGGTGGGCGGTCAGGCGGCAGCACAGCCTGTATCGGTACAAACTGGCTCGGCGGCGAATGCCGCGTCCAGCAATGCTATCAATGCAGCGACGGTCGTCAATAGCGTGAATACCGGAACGACGCCCAACTCGGTCGTGCAAGGAACCTCGACCAATGCGATGCCCAACTCGGTGGTTCAAGGCACATCGACCAACGCGACGGCCAATTCCGTCGTGCAAGGCACTTCGACGAATGCGATGCCGAACGCGATCGTGCAAGGAACTACGATGAACGCGACGCCGAACGCGGTAACGCAAGGAGCGACGCTGAACGCAACGACCCAGGCGACGACGGCGGGCACGAACAACGCGGTGCTCAATACAACGACCAACGCGACGTCGCAAGCCACGACCGCCGCCACGAACAAGGCGGTGCTCAACACGACGACCAACGCGATCAACAATTCGACGACAAACGCGATTAACAGCTCGAACAACAACGCAACGGCCAAGTAACTTTTTAGTTCCAGAAGGTCTTCCTCGCAACCGCCGGCCCTAGGGTCGGCGGTTTGCTTTTGGGCGCCGATCCATTACGCTACGGGCCTTTGAATAACGATAAGGGAGTTCGATGCGTGGCCGTATTTTTTGCGTTCTTTTGGCGTTGCTGCCCCTGGCATCCGCCGCCGCTGAAAATCCCCTCGGATTATCGTATGTCCAAACGAAGGATCTAAGGCTCGTCTATTTCGATTCGCTCGCGTACCTCGTACCGCACGCCGTTCGCACGTTTACGAACTCACTCGAATGGCAGCGGCGGATGTTCGGGTGGGTCCCGTCGGAATCGACGACGGTGCTGTTGGCGGACTTGCAGGACTACGGCAATGCGTCGACGTGGTCGGCGCCGCACAACACGGCGTTCTTCGCCATCGCGCCGCTATCCCATGCGTTCGAAACCTATCCCGCCAGCGAGCGCATGTATTCGCTGATGAACCACGAGCTGGTTCACGTGATGCAGGGCGACATCGCATCGGAGGAGGATCGCCGCTGGCGCAGATTTTTTCTCGGCAAAGTGTCCCCGCAATCGCAGCATCCTGAATCACTGCTGTACAGCTATCTGACCGTCCCCCGCTTCACCACGCCGCGGTGGTATTCCGAAGGCACCGCAGTGTTCATGGAAACGTGGATGGACGGCGGACTGGGTCGCGCGCAAGGCGGCTATGACGAGATGGTGTTCCGCGCGATGGTTCGCGACGACGCGCATTTTTATGATCCGCTCGGTCTCGTATCGCGCGGCGTTCAGGTCGACTTCCAGGTTGTCTCGAATGCGTACCTTTACGGCACGCGATTCGTTACCTATCTCGCTTACACCTATTCCCCCGAGAAGGTCGTCGCTTGGCTTCGACGCGATGACGGAAGCGGGCGCTACTACGCGGACAATTTCCGCGAAGTCTTCGGACTTCCTCTGGACGAAGCGTGGCACGACTGGGTGGTTTTCGAACACGAATTTCAGCGTAAGAATTTGGCCGAGGTTCGCAAGAATCCGATCACGCCCTACCGCAAGCTCGTCGGTCGGGCAATGGGCTCGATATCGCGGATGTACTACGACGAAAAAAGCGAAACGATTTACGCGGCGTTTCGCTACCCGGGATTCGTCGAGCACGTTGGCGCGCTCAATACGCACGACGGCACGGAGAAGCGGCTGGCGGACATCAAGCGGGCAATGCTGTATCGCGTCGCGTCGTTTGCGTACGACCCGGACAGCGGAACAGCTTTCTATACGAATGACAATCTCGCGCTGCGCGACTTGATGGCCGTCGACGTTAAATCCGGCGCCGTGACTATGCTGCTCGAAGACGCGCGGATCGGCGAAATCGCCTTCAATCCCGTCGACCGTTCGCTGATGGGCGTGCGCCATATAAACGGTCTCGCCACGCTGGTGCGCATTCCATATCCCTACAAGGAATGGACGGAAATCTACACGTTTCCGTACGAGTCGGTGCCGTACGATCTCGACATTTCTGCGGACGGAAAGCTGCTGTCCGCGTCGATGAGCGAGGTCACGACCGATCAGTTCGTCCGCGTTTGGCAGATCGACAAACTCTTGGCCGGCGACGTGAAGCCGCTCTCCGAATTTCGCTTTGGCCAGTCGATTCCAGAGAGCTTTGTGTTCTCGCACGACGGGCGCTACCTTTACGGCAGCAGCTATTACACCGGCGTGTCCAACATCTTTCGATACGAAGTAGCCACGGGCGATATCCAGGCGGTGTCGAATGCGGAAACCGGTTTCTTCCGTCCCGTTGAGCTCGCCGACGGCCGACTCGTCGTGCTGACCTACACCGGTGAAGGGTTCGTGCCTGCGATTATCGATCCCAAGCTGCTTGAGGACGTGAGCGCGATCAAGTTTCTCGGCGCCGACCTCGCCGAGAAATATCCGGTCGTCAAGGCGTGGCAAGTTGCGTCGCCCAGTACCGTCGATGATGAAAAGCTGATCGTCGACAAGGGCCCGTACGTACCATTGCGCAACATCGGATTGACAAACGGCTTTCCGGTATTGCAGGGCTACAAGAGCCATGTGGGCGCCGGTTATCACTTCAACTTCGAAGATCCGATCCGCTTCGCAAAAGTCGGCGTTACCGCCGCCTACACGCCCGCTGAAAGTATTCCCGGCAACGAGCGCAGCCACGTGGGCATCACGGGCAGCTATCTCGGCTGGCGGGGCGAGCTGTCGTGGAACCGGTCGAATTTCTACGACTTATTCGGACCAACCGAGCGCAGCCGCAAAGGCCTCGCGGCCAAGCTCGGCTATGAATGGCTGATGATCTACGACGAGCCGCGGAAATTGACGCTGACATCGGACCTCGAATATTTCGACAAGATCGATACGCTGCCCAACGCGCAGAACGTCGGGACAACGTTTACGCGCTTGATGACGGGCAAGATCGCGCTCGACTACACCGATGTGCGTCGCTCGCTCGGCGCAGTCGACGACGAGCAGGGCCATAGCTGGAACGTGAAGCTCGACGTCAACCAGGTGCAGGGTCAAATCGTTCCGCTTTTTCACGGCGGTCTCGATCTCGGCATCGCGCTTCCACTGCCCCATTCGTCTGTTTGGCTTCGCAGCGCGGCGGGCGTTGCGAGCGGCGATCGCAACAATCCGGTCGCCAATTTCTATTTCGGCGCGTTCGGCAACAACTACGTCGATGACGGCAACGTTAAGCGCTATCGCGAGTATTACTCGCTGCCGGGCTTCGACATCGACCAGATCAGCGCTCACAGCTTTGTCCGCGAAATGGCGGAGTGGAATCTGCCGCCTGTGGTGTTCGAATCCGTGGGTACGCCGGGCTTCTACTTGAACTGGCTTCGCCCGGCGGTGTTCGGCGGAGTGCTTTGGACGGACCCGGGGAAATCGTCGCGCAAGAACTACGGCACGATCGGAACGCAGGCCGACCTGCGGTTCAGCGTGCTCCATTGGTATGAAACGATGCTTTCCGTCGGCTTCGCCATTGGCCTGCAGGGAACGAAGCGCGTCGGCAGTGAGTGGATGATCTCGCTCAAGATCATGTAGCAGGACGAACGTTGCACCCGCTCTATGCACACACCGTCGAGTCCGCCGCTGTCGGCCTGTCTCCGGTACTGACTTTACTCGCCACGCTGTTGTATCTCGACAGCTACCAGTTGGTGAAGCTGCGCACGGTCGTCGCCGTGGTGGTATGCGGCGCCGTCGCAGCAGCCTTCTGTTATGTCGCCAATGCCTATCTGCTCGGTTTGCTGGCGATCGAATTCGGCACCTTCACCCGCTATGTCGGACCGATCACCGAGGAGCTGCTGAAGAGCCTCATCATCGTGGCGCTGATCCGTTCACATCGGATCGGCTTCCTGATCGATGCCGGGATCCTGGGCTTTGCCGTCGGAACCGGATTCGCAACGGTCGAGAACCTGTATTACCTCGAGCGCGTCCGAGATGCCGGGATGGGGACGTGGATCGTGCGCGGCTTTGGTACCGCGCTGATGCATGGCGGATGCACGGCGATCTTCGCGATGATGAGCGTCGCGTTACTGGAGCAGATGCGCAAAGCGGTGTTCGCGCCGTTTGTGCCAGGCTTTGCGCTGGCCGTCTTGCTGCATTCGGCGTTCAACCACATGTACGTTTCGCCGAGGTTGTCGACGGCCGTCGTGATTGTCGCGCTCCCGCCGCTGCTGCTCCTGGTTTTCCAGCGCAGCGAGAAAACGGTGAGCAAATGGCTCGTCGAAGGCTTCGACGCGGACACGCAGATGCTCGAATCGATTACCTCCGGTCGTTTTGCGGATTCCCCGGCCGGCCGGTATTTGAGCTCGCTCAAACACCGATTCAAGGGTCCGGTTGTCGCGGATCTGCTGTGCTACATCCGGCTCCATACCGAGCTTGCCTTGCGCGCGAAGGGAATGCTGCTGATGCGTGAGAACGGCTTCGACGTCGCCGTCGATGACGAGACGCGCGCCAAATTCACCGAGGTTCGCTACCTGAAACAAAGCATCGGCAAGACCGGACTCCTCGCAGTCCTGCCGATGCTGTATGGGACGCACAAGGACATCTGGCAGCTCAACATGCTGGCGGACGAGTCCGAGGCCCGTTCCAGCGCAGCACCAGAACCGTAAGATCATCGGCGGTCTCCGCACCCGCGACAAACGATGCGACGTCGGCGCGAACGCCATCGACGACCTCGCGCGGCGATAGGGGTTTAGCGTTGATGCGGCACAGGCAAGCTTCGAGGTGCGCGCCTCCGTAGAGGAGACCTGCGGCGTTTTGCGCGTCGGTGACTCCATCGGTGACGCAGCACAGCGATTGACCTCGCCCCATTTGACAGGATGCTCCGCGATAGTTGAAGCCATCGACCACGCATAGCGGCGGGCCATCGCCATCGCGGATGCGCTCCAACGGACCTCCATCGGACGAAAGCAAGTAAGGATTTTCGTGGCCCGCGTTGCAGTACGCCAGCGCGCCGGTTTCGAGGTCGAGAATCGCCGCAAAAGCCGTGACGAACAACATGTCAGGATTGTCCCGCGACACCTCGGTGTTCGCCGCGGCCATCAATGCGCCGATCTCGGTGTCAGGCGCACGCAGAGCCATGCTTTTGTACAGCGCCTTGCTGACCGCCATGAAAATGCTCGCCGAGAGACCCTTGCCCGCGACGTCGCCGATCAAGAGAAACAACCGTCGCTCGTCGAGGCGAAAGAAATCGTACAGATCACCGCCGACCTCGCGCGCCGGCGTCATCGCTGCCGCAAGCTCGACGCGATCGTCGTCGTGCAGCAGATCCGCGCGCGGCAGCATCCCCGTTTGAATCCGTTGCGCTGCTTCGAGCTCGCCGGCCATCCGCGCCGCCTGCTCACGCGATGCTTGGATGCTGCGCTCCAGCAGCGTCTTTTGATGCGTCGCTTCACGGAAGGTCAGAACCAGCAAAACACCGGACAGCACAGACAGGGCAAGCGCGGGTGTTGCCGCATCGAACAGCCAGCGTTCCCCCTGTCATCGGTTCTCTGAGCGGGGTGTTCTGAAAGTCGACAAGCCCCAATCCCGTGGCGCCGATCAACACGACCTTCTGGCGAAGTCGCTCGTCGTCGATCTTGCCGTCGAGGACATCAACCGCCGAAATGAAGCGACGCGGATCGCGGTGCGAATAGTACGGACGAACCGCTCCGTCACCTTCCAGCCTTGCGCTCCAATCGCCGACTGCAATTCGTTCGAGCGCGCCACGGCGTGTGAGCAAGTGGAATGCGTCGAGGTGTTGCGCTACGCGCAGCACCTCGATCAACAGCGCAGGCGCGAGCGTGCCGTTGATATCGAACACGAGCGGAACGCGGCGAATGATTCCGTCGGTTGGCAATACCGTTATCAGCCCGCGTCCGGACGCCGCGCGATCGAGCTCGTCGAGACTTCCGATAACCCCGTTGAATCTCGGCACATTTAGCCGTTGTGGCGGCCCGTCGGGTTGCGGATCCGCATCGCGCACCAAGATCGGAGCCACGCGCAGAACGACTCCGGTTGGGTCGCGCGTTGCCACCAAGGGAAGCACGGCGGACGTATCAGCGAGGGCGCGCGCAAGCTGCTCATCGGTGGACGGCAGGACCGAGAGCCGCGCGGAGATCTCGATATCGAATTGCCTGATCTGATCGAGCAGACGCTCCGCTGACAGGCGATCGGGCTCCGGCATCAGAATGTCGAGGCCGATGGCGGCCGGTCGAGCGTGCGAGATTGCCCGCACCAAGCGAGCAAGCGTCGACCGCGGCCATGGCCACTGACCGAGAGCGGTAATGCTTTTGTCGTCGATTGCGACGATGACAACCGGCAACGCGCTGATCTCTCGCGGCGCAATGCGTTGATAAGCGTCGAACCCGGCCGCTTGGAGTCGCGCAAGCGGCGCAGGCTCGAGCCAGCAGACAACCGCCAAGCCAACGAGTATCAGAATTCCGGTATTGCGAATGCGGCTCGAGGCGCCCCCGGCCGGTCCCGATACCGGCGACGGAGTCACAAATCGATTTCCATGCCGTCGTAAGCAGCCGTCACCTGCAATGGCGCGCCGGTCCGCGTGATCTCTTCATAGCGCCGTGTGTCTCTCAACACCTCGGCGATCGTGTCGTCGCTCGACGCCGGTTCATGGTGGAACAGGCACAGATGCCGTGCGCTTGCCCGCTGGCACAATTCAACCCCGACGAGGTTGCTCGAATGGCCCCAGTCCGCTTTGACGGATATGGCGTCGGCGAGCGAATACATCGCGTCAAAGATGACCACGTCCGCGTCGCGAAAGAAATTGACGAAAGCTTCGCTTGCACGAGGGTCGGCAAGCTTATGCTCCGAATCGGTCGAGTAGACAACGCTGTGGCCGCCCGACTCGAAGCGATAACCGTAGGAATCGCCGGCGTGGTATTGCCGGATGAGCGTAACGCCCATCCCGGCAATCGAATGGTGCGTACCCGGTTCAAGCCGGAAGAATTCGACCGTGGCGCGAAGCGCTGAAAAACTCACCGGAAACGATGGCGGCGACTGCTGCCGGCGCAGGGCATCCTCGAGCCCGGCATGACCGCCGTAGATGCACAAACGATTGCCGGGGACGTAGGCGGGTGCAAAAAATGGCAACCCCATGATGTGGTCCCAGTGCATATGGGACATGAAGATGTGATACGTCTGCGGCGACGCCCCGTGACGCGCCAGCGCAGCCTCTCCGAACGCTCTGACGCCGCTGCCGAGGTCACACAGAACGTAGTGCGGCTCGCCCGTCTCGATCTCGACGCAGGACGAGTGCCCGCCGTACGTTCCTCCGACGTGCAGGTCCAGGCTGTCGACATAATCGGACGCGGCGCGGTCGCTGATGAACGTACGGCCATTGGCGCCGCGTAATGCGGTGATCAATTTTTGGCGCACACCCGCGGCGGTGAGCGCGACGGGCAATGAGCCGCGCGTTCCCCAAAAACGTATGCGCTTCACGCAACACCTGTCTTGGGAAGCGCATCGTAGGCAGCAACGGCCGCGGGTGAAAAGTGCTCGAGCGCTTCGCGAACGGACGAGAAAATGGCAAGGATCATATTGAAACGGCTGATCTCGAGGATTTCGCGCACGACCGATTGAGGCGCGGCAAGCACGATCTTTCGCGGTTCCCCATTCATTTCTTTTGCCGCCAGCATCAGCACGCGCAGTCCGACGCTGCTGATGTAGTTCACGCGGCTCAAGTCCAGTACGAATGCGCCATGCTCTGCGCGATTCTGCAGCAGCGGCCAAAGCGCGGACTTGAAACCTTCCGCGTTGGTGTAATCGATCCTGCCCGCGGGTTCGGCCACGACCACGTCAGCAAAGCGGCGGGTGGAAAGTTGCATGCGCCTGGTCTTATCGTTTGGGCAATCCTAGCGTACTTACGCTGGGGCATTATAGGAGCCGCGCGATCCCACGGCGACTGGCGCCCGCTAAAGCTCCGCAGCCTCCGCCGTCTTGGGCCGCCACACCAGAAGTCGCGCTTCGATCCTCGTGACGGCAAAATCGAGCAAAAGCGCGAATAACGTCAACACGAGAATACCGGCGATCACCGTGTTGATGTCGAAGACGCCTTCCGCCTGCAGGATCAAATAGCCGACACCGCGGGCGGAGCCTAAGTACTCGCCGACGACGGCGCCGACGAACGCCATCCCGACCGACGTGTGCAGGCTAGAGAATACCCACGATGTCGCGGACGGCAGATAGATGTAGCGCAGCAATTGGCGCTTCGACGCGCCGAGCATTCGTGCGTTGGCGAGAACGACCGGGCTCACTTCCTTCACGCCCTGATAAACATTGAAGAAGACGATGAAGAACACCAGCGTGACGCCCAGCGCTACCTTCGACAAGACGCCCAGGCCGAACCACACGGCGAAGATCGGCGCAAGGATCACGCGCGGCATCGCATTGAAGGCGGTGATGTACGGTTCGGCGATCGCCGATGCCGTCGGCGCCAAGGCAAGCCACAAGCCGATCGCCAACCCAAGCACGCTGCCGATCGCAAAGGCGAGCAGCGTTTCCCAGAGCGTGATCGCAAGATGCGGATAGATCTTGCCGCTCACGAACCATTCGATCACGACCTTGATCACCTGCAGCGGCCGGCCGAAAAAGAACGCCGTATTCTTGGCACTCGCCTCCGAAATGAGGATCGGTTCCGTCATCAGATACCAGAATGCGAACAGCGCGCCGACCAGCAGCGCCTGATAGAGCGCGAGCCGCCCGCGCGAAATGCGCGCATCAGCGCTTCGCTTGCGCATAGCCTTTCAGCACTTCCGCCTTGAGCACACGCCAGATCGCTTCGTGCAGTTCGGTGAAGCGCGGCGACATCCGGATCTCGGCGACATCGCGTGGACGCGGCAAGTCGATCGCGAATTCGCCGAGCGGATGTGTTTCCGGACCCGCCGACAGCGCGATGACGCGATCGGAAAGCGCGATCGCTTCTTCGAGGTCGTGCGTAATGAACAGCACCGACTTGCGGTCCGCGGACCACAGCTCGAGAAGCTCGTTCTCCATCAACTGACGCGTCTGGATATCGAGCGCGGAAAACGGCTCGTCCATCAGCAGCATCTGCGGATCGAGGATCAGCGTTTGCGCGAGCGCCACGCGTTTGCGCATCCCGCCGGAAAGCTGATGCGGATAGCGATCCTCGAAGCCGGACAGGCCGACCCGGCGGAGCCAGTCGCGCGCACGCGCTGCGCTTTCCTCTCGCGGCAAATGGCGGAACTCGAGGCCTGCGACGACGTTGGCGAGCGCGCTTCGCCACGGCATCAACGCCTCGCTTTGGAACATATAGCCGGCTTGCGTATTGATGCTTACGAGCGGACGTCCGGCGGTCAGCACGCGTCCGGCGGAAGGTGCGAGCAAACCAGCCGCCACGTTCAGCAACGTCGATTTGCCGCAGCCGGTCGGACCGAGCAGCCGGTTGGACCGACGACCGAGACGAATTCGCCGGGCGCGACGGTGAACGATGTGTCTCTTACAGCGATATAATGGCCGGTGCCGTTGCGCTCCGCAAACGCACAACTCACGTGCTCGAAAGCGAGCGCGGGGACCGCGGATGCGCCCGTCGCGGCGACTCCTTCCATCAGCGATACTTCTGCGCGGCTTTCTGCTGGAACGTCATGTTGAAGCTCTTCGCGACGTCGACGGTCGCCGTTTGCACCTGCGGATCGAAGCTCTTCAAATCGCGATAGACGGCCTGCGCGGCATCGATGCCGATCGAGCCGTCGTGCTTGTAAGTCTCGATGTTCTTCTCCAGCGCCGCCTTGTATTGCGCCTTGTCGGTGTAGTAGTCGGTTGGCACAGCGGCGACAATTTGATCGGGTGTCGATTGCTGGATGAAACGCAACGCTTGCACCATCGCGTTGACGACCGCTTGTGCGGTGTTCGGGTACTTTTTCGAAAACTCGACCGGCACGTAAATGCAACCGGCCGCGTACGCGTTGCCGTAGACCTCTTGCATCCCTTTGGCGGTTCGAGTGTCGACGACCGGAACGATCGCGCCGTCGGACTCCAGCTGCGAAATGACCGGATCGAGGTTCGAGATCGCATCGATTTCACCGCGCTTCATGATAGCCACGGCGCCGGCGGTTGCGCCAACGCCGATGATCGCCACCGAGTCCGGCGGCAGCTTCGCCTTGGCGAGCAAGACATTGACGAACATGTTGGTCGAGGATCCCGGCGCGGTGACGCCGATCTTCATCCCCTTCAAATCCGCCGGCGATTTGTACGTTGACGCTTTTGCTTTCGACATGCCCAGCACGATGCCGGCGTACTTGCCCTGCAGCATCAGCGCCTCGATGTTCTGGCCCTTCGCTTGTTGTGTGATCGTGTGCTCGAATGCGCCTGAGACGACGTCGACGCTGCCGCCCAGCAACGCCTGAAGCGCGCGGGCGCCGCCTGGGAAGTCCTGCACCTCGACGTCGAGGCCTTCGGATTTGAAATAACCCTTTTGAAGCGCGATCGTCAGCGGAAGGTAATAGAACAGCGATTTGCCGCCCACACCAATCGAGATCTTCGGCTTTTCAGGCCCCTGTGCGTGCGCCGGCGCGGCCAGCGCGAGCGCAATCAACGATGCCGCAACGAGCGTTACCAAGCGTCGCATGAGGTCCTCCTTTGAAGTCGCCCTTCCAGGTCTTTCTTGATTTTAACCGCGCGGTCGTGCCCTGCTGTGCGCGCGATCGCAGCGTTTTCAGCTTTTCTGTCATCGCCTTGCCGACCCAGATCTGCGGATTGGATGCCGGCGTATAGCCTTCCGTTTTTTCCCGCTCGTCGACTCGCTTGCGCGCCATATCGAACGCCGTTTCGAACGAGTCCGCCGTGGCGAGCCCGTGTTGAAAAAACGCCTCGCCGAAGAATGTCGCGTCGCTCCGGTCGCCGCAGCCGAATGATATCCGGTCGGATTGCGATGCGGTGATCACCAGCGTCCTCTCGTCCTTCAACGGCTCGATGTAACCGCCCGAAAAGCACGACGACACGACGACGATGCGCCAGCCGATGCCAGCGTCGTCCAGCATTTGTCGTAGCCCGGCGGGCGTCAACTCGACCAACGAGAGCGGCGGCTGTGTCGCGGCGAGCCTATGGTCGCGCGATCCGTGGCTCGCCAGATAGAGCATCACGACGTCATTGTCGACGTCGATCGCGCCACCGATTTCGTTCAACGCTTCCCGCAGATTTGTCACCGTCGCGAAGGGCGCAGACAACAACGTTTTCGGATTGTTGACGAGAACGATCGAGCGCCGCGCCGTTCCCCAGCGCTCGTCCATCACGTGTTGGCCGATGGTTTCGCAAACCACGGGTCGTTGGGCGCGAGCGCCGTGCCGAACCAGATCGGCGCGGCGAGGAGCAAGCCGCCCGCGAGCGCGCGCCAGACTCGCACCGTCGTCGACGGCGCCATGGCGAGCGCCATGCAACGGATGAATACCACGACGATCCAGGTGAGCACGACATAATAGACACCTAAGCTGACGAGGGCAGACTCCGTCACGTCGCGCACCAGCGCCGGAAGCTCGAGCGCAATCTGCAGCGGTGGCAATGCAGCGAGGGCAATGAGCGGGAGCCGCAGCATCAACCCACGTTGCCGATAGGCGAGCGCGAGTATCGCGGCGATGAACAGCAACACGCCGGCGCCATAAAACTCGGTGCCGGCGCCCAGCAGCGAAAAGACGCGATCCGAATCGGTGCGCAGCCAATCGCGCAGCAGATCGAGAAGCGCCGAAATGACGAAAAGCGCCAGCAGCTGCGCGAGATCGACTCGAAAGGCGAGCCCCGTTACCGGCTGGAAAAATGACGTCCGCAGTCCCGCGACGAGGTTGCGGCGAAGGCTGGAAAGGAAGTAGCGCAAGGAGGAGGCCCGGAGGTTAGCGGGTTACGAAGGAATGGCGTGCTCGGCAATGAACGACTTGAGCCGCGCGGCGTCGGGTGGAAGCGACGTGACGTGCTGCGGGCGAGATTCGATTCCGCCGAATGCGGGCGCACGCGCCGGTTCGCGGCCGAGCGCTTCTTGAATCGTCGTTGAAAATTTGGTTGGCAACGCAGTTTCCACGCAAATCAACGGCAGGTGGCTTGCCCGAAGCGCGCGGCCCACCCTGATGCCGTCAGCCGTGTGCGGATCGATGATCATGCCATAGCGGGATTCGATCTCGCGGATCGTGGCGATCCGGTCGGCATGGTGGCTTCGCCCCGAAACGAAGCCCGACGCACGCACCCGCTCGGCGTAAGCCGTTCCGGCAAGATCGAAGCCGCGTCGGCCGCCGATCTCGGTCCACAATGCGCGCACCACCGCCGGATCACGGCCGACGACGTCGAAAATGTAGCGTTCGAAGTTCGACGCTTTCGAGATATCCATCGATGGCGACGATGTTGCGCGCGTCTCCTCCGCGGTTCGTGGCCGATATGCGAGCGTGCGGAAGAATTCGTCGAGCACGTCGTTTTCGTTGGTCGCAAGAATCAGCTGTCCGATCGGCACGCCCATTTCGCGAGCGACCCATGCCGCGAAAATGTTGCCGAAATTGCCGGAGGGAACCGCGAAGGCCACCTTCTCGCCGGCTTTTGACGTTGCCGCAAAATAGCCTTTGAAGTAGTAGACAACCTGGGCGGCCACACGTGCCCAGTTGATCGAGTTGACCGCGCCGATTCCCCACTGCGATTTGAAAGCGCTGTCGCCGGCGACGGCCTTCACCAGCGCCTGGCAATCGTCGAACGTGCCGTCGATCGCAATGTTGTGGATGTTGGGCTCGTCCAGCGCGTACATCTGCGCCTGCTGGAATGGGCTCATCCGGCCGCGCGGCGACAGCATGAACACGCTGATGCCGCGCTTTCCGCGCATTGCGTATTCCGCTGCGCTGCCCGTGTCGCCCGACGTGGCGCCGAGAATGTTGAGGCTGCGGCGCTCGCCGGCGAGAACGTACTCGAACAGGTGGCCGATCAACTGCATCGCGACGTCTTTGAACGATAGCGTCGGTCCGCTCGATGCGCGAAGCAGCGAAAAGCCCGGTTCCAGCGTGGCGAGCGGCGTGATGTCGTCGCTGCCGAATGTGTCCTTTCGATATGTTTTTGCGACAAGCGCACGGAGATCGGCTTCGGGAATATCGGTGATGAAACGCGAGAGAACAGCGGTCGCCAGATCGCGATAGCCGAGCGGGCGCAGCGCTTCGAACTCAGCGGCGGAGAAACGCGGATAACGCTCGGGGACAGCGAGGCCGCCGTCGGGCGCGAGTCCCTCGAGCAGAATCGCGCGAAAGGGTTGTGGATCGTTCGCCCACGCGCCGCGGGTGCTGATATAGCGCATCAGTGGAGAAGTCAGTTGAGCTGCTCGAGTCGAATCCGGACGACTTTATCCCGGACGGTCGGCAATGCCTCGATGTGGGCGATCGCGTCGACCACGCGTTTCTCGATCGACCGATGCGTGAGCAGAATGATGTCGGTCTGGAACTCGCCCTCGGAAGGCTCCTTCTGGATCATCGCATCGATCGAGATATCGCGATCGGCGAGGATGCGCGTAATGTCCGCGAGCACGCCCGGCTTGTCGTCGACGCGCATGCGCAGGTAATAGCTCGTCTCAACCTCGCCCATCGGCAAGAAAGGGACATCAGTCAACTGGTCCGGCTGGAATGCAAGATGCGGGACACGGTGATTCGGATCAGCCGTGTGCATCCGCGTGACGTCGACCAAGTCGGCAATGATGGCGCTCGCTGTAGGCTCTGCGCCGGCGCCCGCTCCATAGTAGAGCGTTGCGCCGACCGCGTCACCCATTACCAGCACGGCATTCATCGCGCCTTCGACGTTGGCGATCAAGCGCTTCGTCGGGATCAACGTGGGATGCACGCGAAGCTCGATGCCATTCTTCGCTCGGCGCGTAATCGCCAGGAGCTTGATGCGGTAGCCGAGTTCTTCGGCATACCGGAGGTCCTCGCGCGTAAGCTTCGAAATACCTTCGGCATAGGCCTTTTCGTACTGCATCGGCACGCCGAAGGCGATCGCCGACATGATCGACAATTTATGCGCCGCGTCGATCCCCTCGACGTCAAAAGTGGGGTCGGCCTCGGCGTATCCCCTCGCCTGCGCATCCTTGAGTGCGTCGGCAAACGACGCGCCCGATTCGCGCATTTCGGACAATATGAAATTGGATGTGCCGTTGATGATGCCGGCGATCCACTCGATCCGATTGGCCGTCAATCCTTCACGCAATGCCTTGATGATCGGAATGCCGCCGGCGACCGCTGCCTCGAAAGCGACCATCACACCCTTGTCCGATGCCGCCGCAAAAATTTCGTTGCCGTGCTGCGCGAGCAGCGCCTTGTTCGCGGTGACAACATGCTTGCCTTTGTCGATCGCGTCGAGCACCAGGGAAAGCGCCGGCTCGACGCCGCCGATCAACTCGCACACGATGTCGATATCGGGATGGCGAACGACGACCACGGGATCGTTGGTCAAGTTGATGCCAGCGACGCCGCGCGTGCCGTCTCGCGCGCGATCGAGCGTGCGCGTCGCGATCCATGTGATGCGGATCGGCCGTCCCGCACGTCGCGTGATCTCCTCTTCGTTGCGTCGGAGCACGTCGAACACGCCCTTGCCGACGGTACCGAAGCCGATCAATCCAACTTGTAGCGGTTTCATCATGTCATTTTGAGACGGCGCGGCGATCGACAAAGATCAGTGGCGAATGCGTGGCTGGCGCGCGTGGGCCACGCTCGCCGTCGCGGGTGGCGCGGCGAGGAAGTCGTTGGGTCGACGACGAAGCCGCGCCGGGTACCCGTAGGCGAGCCGCTTGTGGACTCCGCGCGCCGGACATGCGTTCGCCACTGATCGAGTCACAGTCAAAGAAGCCCGTCTTCCCGAAACATTTGCTTGATTCCCCTGATCGCCTGGCGCGTGCGAGCCTCATTCTCGATCATCGCAAAGCGCACGTGGCCATCGCCGAATTCGCCGAAGCCGATGCCAGGCGACACTGAAACTTTCGCCTTGGCGAGAAGCTGCTTCGAGAATTCGAGCGAGCCCAGCTTCGCATACGCATCCGGTATTTTCGCCCACACGTACATTGACGCTTTCGGCGTGTCGACCTTCCAGCCTGCTTCGTGCAAGCCTTTGACGAGCACGTCGCGCCGCGATTGGTAGCGCGCACAAATTTCCGTCACGCAATCCTGCGGGCCTTCGAGCGCGGCAATCGCCGCAACCTGGAGCGGCGTGAACGTCCCGTAATCGTGATAGCCCTTGATGCGGCCGAGCGCGTGCACAAGATCGCGATTGCCGACCATGAATCCGATCCGCCAGCCCGCCATGTTGTAGCTTTTCGACATCGTGAAGAACTCGACGGCGACATCGCGTGCGCCGGGGACTTGCATGATCGAAGGCGCCTTCCAGCCATCGAAGCAAATGTCGGCGTACGCAAGATCGTGCACGACGTAAATGCCGTATTCGCGCGCCAAGGCGATGATCTTTTCGAAGAACGGCAGCTCGACGCATTGCGCGGTCGGATTCGCCGGAAAGTTGAGGATGAGCATCTTGGGCTTGGGAAAGCTCATCTTGATCGCGTGCTCGAGCTCGGCGAAGAAATCGATTCCCGGCGCCAGCGGTATCTGGCGAATATCGGCACCTGCGATGATGGGACCATAAATATGAATCGGATAGCTCGGATTGGGGACGAGCACCGTATCACCGCGGCCCGATATCGCAAGCACCAGATGCGCGATGCCCTCCTTCGATCCGATCGTAACGATCGCTTCGTGATCGGGATCGAATTCGACGCCCCAGCGGCGTGCGTACCAATGGCAGATCGCGCGGCGCAACCGCGGAATGCCTTTCGAGACCGAATAGCCGTGCGTATCGCCGCGCTGCACGGTCTCGACAAGCTTGGCGACGATGTGGGGCGGCGTAGGGCCATCGGGATTCCCCATGCCGAAATCGATGATGTCCTCGCCGCGCCGGCGTGCGGCCATCTTGAGCTCGGTCGTGATCGAAAAAATGTACGGCGGCAGGCGCGTCAGGCGCGCAAAGTCGGTTTCGGGAGCGGACATTCGAAGCCCTTCTAGCGTAAGCGCCCGGAACCGTCCGAGCGACGTAGAGGTCGTGGCTATCCGCGTGTACGTGAGGGTGGCGGGGAGAAGGCAACGACAACTATCTATAATCCTAACCAATTGGCGAAGTTGCCGCAATTTTCGCGTGCTATGAGCGCCGCCGGGCCGTCCCAAGGGCGCGAATTACCCCCTCGGAGGCAGCGCAGCGGCCTCATTGGCCACTGAGGCCGCAAGCGTGGGGGCCGAATTCCGCAACAATGAAACTTCACCTTCAGACTCCCGCCTCGAATATCGTAACGGGCTTTGGCATTGGCTGGATACGCATCGGAATGGACGAATATCGCGAGAACATCGTGCTGCTGCCCGATACCATCGTTAAAGGCTGGGCGCCGGCAGGCTTTGACGCGCTCGTGGAACTCGATTTCGCGCGGTTGCTCGATTACAAGCCCGAAATTGTGCTGCTCGGAACTGGCGCGATCCAGCGATTCCCGCATCCGCGATTGACAGCGGCCCTCTCGTCGGCGCACGTCGGCGTCGAGGTGATGGACACCGGCGCCGCCTGTCGAACTTTCAATATCCTCGTTGCCGAGGAACGTCGTGTTGCGGCTGCGTTGGTCATGTAGCAACCTCGTCTACCGATAACCGATGTTTCATCTTCCACAGATTCTGTCGACAGCCGAGTTGCGCGATCTCGCGGTGCGCGCGCCTTGGCTCGATGGACGCGTCACGGCCGGCGCATCCGCCGCGCAACAGAAACGCAATCAGCAAGTCGACGAAACGACCGACGACGGCCGCGCCATCGCCGCTCGGGTCATGAAAGCGTTGCAACGCAATGCACTCTTCGCCGCCGCGGCTTTCCCGTGGCGCGTCAGCCAACCGCTGATGAACCGCTACGCACCGGGCATGGAATATGGACCGCATGTCGACAATTCACTGATGGGCGGAAACGAACCGTTGCGGACCGATATGTCCGGGACGCTATTCTTGTCCGATCCAAGCGACTACGACGGCGGCGAGCTGATCGTGGAATCGTCCGCCGGACGCCAGGCCGTCAAACTGCCGGCGGGCGACTTATTTCTCTATCCGTCGACACGCGTCCACTATGTCGCGCCGGTCACACGCGGCGCGCGTCTCGGCGCGGTGTTCTGGATCCAGAGCCTCGTCCGCGATCACGAGCAGCGTACGTTGCTGTTCGAGATTTCGCAGGTGCTTTCGGTGTTGCAACAAGAACGCGGGCAGACACCCGAGATCATCCGACTGACCGCGTGCTATCACCGGCTCGTGCAGATGTGGGCGCAACCTTAATTGCGAGTTCGCAATTATTCGCCCATCTGCAGCAGCATCCCGCGCTTACGCGCATAAGCGATCGCAACGCGGAAGAGCGCAATTCCGATCGCAACCCAAACGACGTTGAGGGCAAACGCGCGGAGCAACAGGTCCCATCGGAAGGTCTGCGTCAACAGCACCGCGCGCATCCCTTCGAATACATACGCCGACGGGAGCGTGTACGCGATTGTCTGCAGAGCAGCGGGCAGCACACCGATCGGGTAATAGACGCCGGACACGGGCGCGAACAGAAAGATCGCGGCCCAGGCGAGCTCCTCGGCACCCAATCCCCAGCGCAGCACCATTCCCGAAACGGCGAGGCCGATCGCCCAGCCGAACATCAAGAGGTTCGCGAAGAACGCGATCAGCGGAAGCCCGTACGAAAAGATCGAATAGTGAAACAGCAGCCACGCAAACACGCACGCGCCTCCGACGCCGATCAGCGTGCGAAGGATACTCATCACCAGTTGACCGGCGATCAATTCGTAATGACGCAATGGACTGACAAAAAGATTGCCCAGATTGCGCGCATAGAGCTCCTCGATGAATGTCAGCGACACGCCGAGTTGGCCGCGGAACAGGACATCCCACAACAGCACGGCGCCGAGGAAAAAACCGGGTGCGCTTTGCAGGAAATTGTTCGTCGGCTTGAGGTAGATCGTCACGAATCCCCACAGGACCATCGTCACGGTCGGGTAATAGGTCATCGAGACGAGGCGAGGCCAGGATTTGAGCAACAGGTAGGCATGGCGACGAATCAACGCGCGAACGCGCCGAGCGGAGGCGGCTACGCCGGTCTGCGGATATAACGCAAGCGTGGGTTGCCCGTCGCTCATCGCACGCCCTCCGTGGCCGCGGTGTTCGCATCGTCGAGACTTGGCCGTCCGCGCGCGATATCCAGAAACACTTCTTCCATGCTGTCGCGACCGTAGCGCGCAACCAGCGCGTCGGGCGCACCTTGATCGACGAGAAGGCCTGCGCGCAGCATGATCACGTCGTCGCACATCCGCTCAACTTCCATCATGTTGTGCGAAGCAAGCAGCACCGTGCAGCCGCTCGCACGCTGATAGGTCTCGAGATAGGTGCGCATCCGATCGCCGATGTCCGGGTCGAGCGATGCCGTCGGCTCGTCGAGCAGCAGAACTTCGGGCCGATTGATCAACGCCTTGGCGAGCGACACGCGCGTGCGCTGGCCCGCCGACAATTCGCCATACGGCCGCTTGAGCAGCAGCGCAAGATCGAATTCTTCGGCAAGCTCGGAGATCCTTTCGCGCGGATTCACAACGCCATAGAGATCGGCGAATACGCGCAGGTTTTCGCGCACGGTCAGACGTT
>WNGI01000959.1_pt1 | contig 23049 bp, 24 predicted proteins | sample 5400621 | NCBI WGS metagenome assembly WNGI01 (sample SAMN13153374, study PRJNA577476) | soil metagenome | isolation source: 20 cm soil or saprolite under Garry oak tree replicate 1 | place: USA:California | collected 2016-06-15
CCGATGCTGCAGGCCGCGGTGCGTGCGCACGGCCCGATCGACATCAAGGCGATCCTCGCGCAGATGCTGCACATGGGCGACGAGGCGCACAACCGCAATCGCGCCGGCACGTTGATGCTGCTGCGCGAGTTGCTGCCGTCACTGATCGACTCCGGATTCACCTCGTCCGAGGTGGCGCGCGCCGTGCGGTTCGTCGCCGGCAACGACCACTTCTTCCTCAACCTCGCCATGCCCGCGTGCAAGCTGACCCTCGACGCCGCGCGCGACATCGGGGGTTCGACCATGGTCGTCGCCATGGCGCGCAACGGCACCGACTTCGGCATCCAGGTGGCTGGCACCGGCGCGCAGTGGTTCACCGGGCCGGCTCTGGTGCCCGACGGCTTGTATCTCGGCGCATTCGGGCCGGACGACGCCAACCCCGACATCGGCGACTCTGCGATCACCGAGACCGCGGGGCTCGGCGGCTTTGCGATGGCGGCGGCGCCGGCGATCGTCCGCTTCGTCGGCGGCACGGTCGACGACGCGCTCGCCACGACCCGGCGCATGTACGAGATCACCCTGGCCGAGCATCCGGCCTACTCGATCCCGGTGCTCGATTTCCGCGGGACGCCCTGCGGCATCGACGTGTCGAGGGTGGTCCGCACGGGCATCCTCCCGCAGATCAATACCGGCATGGCCGGCAAGATCGCGGGCACCGGCCAGGTCGGCGCCGGCCTGGTCACCCCGCCCGCCGAGATCTTCCCGGCCGCACTCGCCGCACTCGCCGCGTCCGCACCTGCCTAGATGACGCCGGCGCGGCGCACGCGCAGGTACTCGACGACGTTCAGCACCACCGCGACACCCGCCACGAGCACCAGTACGACCAGTCCGGGCACCTGCGTGGCGATCGGCAGCAACGCGAGCACAGCGGCTGCCGCGCCGAGACGGGTCGTCGACACCAGCCGGAACATCTTCCAGCGCGTGTAGCCGTACGTCGCCAGGTAGAGCACGCAGCCCCCGACCAGCAAGCCGGTGACGCCCCAGTCGAGGTGGTCGCCGGGGTCCGCGATCACCTCGCGCATGCCCACAGCCACCGAGATGACCGACGCGATCAGCGACAGGTGCCCGTAGGACATCACGTGCCGGGCGATGTCGGTCTGCACCTGGGCAGTCATCAGCGCGTGTCGCATCGCATCGGCGGCGAAGTGGAAGTACACCCACCACAGCGCGCAGACGAGCACGAACGCGGCAGCGACGGCTGCCAGCACGGCAGCAGTCAGGTGGTGTGCCGACGCCGCCGGCCCGCCGATCGCGACGACCGACTCGCCCATGGCGATGATCAGCAACAGGCCGAACCGCTCGGCGAGGTGCCCCGGCTCGAACCGCATGTTTCGCAGGCGTCCGCGCAGGAGCGTCGGTGACGACAGATCGATGAGCGCCGCCGCGGCCCACAGCGCCTCGCGTGCCGAACCGTGCAGGAAGCCGCCGACGAGCATCAGCGGCCCGCTGACGAACAGCCCGACGGCGACCGGGTTGAGCGTCGGCCGGTGCCGTCCGAACAGCAGGCGCGCCAGGACGAGCCGCGCCCCCATGTAGGCGCAGCCCAGCAACCACCCGCGATCGCCGTACGCGTCGGGCACGGCGAGCGCCATGAACATCCCCGCCAGGCCCACGGCGAAGATGCCCATGCGGCTCGACGCGCTGCTGACGTCGCGGGTGTTGGCGATGATCGACGTGCCGACCCACGACCAGTAGATCGGCACGAACACGACGAGGGCGCGGAGCACGCCGCCCCACGTGTGGTGCTCCTGCAGGAGCGATGAGACCTCGGTGACCGCGAGGACGTAGACCAGGTCGAAGAACAGCTCCGCCCAGCTGACCCGCTTCTCGGCGAGCTCGACGTCGCTCACGCGGACACGTTACTGGGTCGCCCGCTCCTGCCAGGCAGCCAGATCGGCAGGGGTGTCGACGTCGGCGGGGTCGCCCTCACACGCCACCTCGACGACGAGATCCGGATGCGCGCGCATGAACGGGCGGGCGCCGTGGTCGCCGTCGGCGAGGGTTGCTACCTCAGTCCACAGTGGACGGTCGATCACGACCGGGTGGCTGCGCCTCCCGTTGTAGGTGGCCACGACCACCGGCGCCTCCGCCGCAAGCACGCGCCGGACGGCGTCCGCGCCGATGCCCGGCGTGTCGACGAGCGCGATCACCGCGCGCGTGCCGGACGCGGCCGCCAGCCCGAGACGCAGCGACGACCCCATCCCCCGGTCCGGGTCGGGGTTGACCACGACCACCACGCCGGGCACCTCGACGCCGTCTCGCACCACCGCGACGACGGCCGCGCAACCCCCGTCGCGGAGCACCCGCACCGCTCGGTCGACCAGCCGCTCGCCGCCGAGCACGATCTCGGCCTTGGGGCGCCCGAATCGCGTCCCCGCGCCGGCGGCAAGGACGATGCCGCACGCCGTCACGGTCGGCGGAACGGCGCGAGCGCGACGGCGGTGCTCAGTGCCGCGACCGTGGCCTCGTAGCCCTTGTCCTCCTTGGACCCGGGTAGGCCCGCCCGGTCGAGCGCTTGCTCGTCGTCGTCGCAGGTGAGCACGCCGAATCCGATCGGCACGCCCGAGCGCAGCGCCACCTCGGTCAGCCCGTTCGTCGCCGCCGAGCAGACGTAGTCGAAGTGCGGCGTGCCGCCGCGGATGACGACGCCGAGCGCCACGATCGCGTCGAAGCCGGACGCCGCCAGGCGTGCGGCCGCGACCGGCAGCTCGAACGCGCCCGGCACGCGGATCTCGGTGACGTCGGTGACCTGCGAGTCGGCCAATGCGCGCCGGGCGCCGTCGAGCAGGCCGTTCGTGACCGTGGCATGCCAGCGAGCCGCCACGATCGCGACGCGCAGCCCGTCCGCGCCGTCCACGGTGGGCAGCTCCGGTGCCCCGTGCCCACTCATCGACTCGTCCCGCCTTGCACGAATCCGCGTCTCCACCACTCGCTTCGCTCGGGTGGATCCCCGGCTCCGCTCCGCGCCTTCGGCGCGGGCCGCGTCGCGGCGGCAGGGCTCTTCGCGCGAGCGCTCATCGATCGGACTCCTCGATCTCGAGGTCATGACCCATGCGGTCGCGCTTGGTCTGCAGGTAGCGCAGATTCTCCGGGTTGGTGGCCGTTGGGAGCGGCACCCGGCCGACGATGCGCAGGCCGTACCCCTCGAGTCCCGCCCGCTTGGCCGGGTTGTTGCTCAGCAGCCGCATCGTATGGACGCCCAGGTCGACGAGAATCTGGGCGCCGGTGCCGTAGTCGCGCGCGTCGGCAGGCAGCCCGAGTTCGAGGTTGGCGTCGAGCGTGTCGCTGCCGGCGTCCTGCAGCTGGTAGGCCTGCAGCTTGTGCAGCAGGCCGATGCCGCGGCCCTCGTGACCGCGGATGTAGAGCACGACGCCGCGACCCTCGCGGGCGACCGTGGCCAGAGCCGCGTCGAGTTGCGGGCCGCAGTCGCAGCGCAGCGACCCGAACACGTCGCCGGTCAGGCATTCGGAGTGCACCCGCACCAGCACGTTCTCACCGTCGCCGATGTCGCCGAAGACGAACGCGACGTGCTCGCGGTCGTCGTAGGAGCTGCTGTAGCCGACCGCGGTGAACTCCCCGTACCGCAACGGCACGCGCGCGGACGCCACCCGGGTGACGAGCTTGTCGAAGCGGCGGCGGTAGGCGATCAGGTCGGCGATGGAGATCAGCGCGAGCTCGTGCTCGTCGGCGAACACCCGCAGCTCGTCGACACGCGCCATGCCGGCCGGATCCTTCTCGCTGACGATCTCGCACAGCACACCCGCCGGGTGCAGGCCGGCGAGCTCGGCAAGGTCGACGGCCGCCTCGGTATGACCGGGCCGGCGCAACACGCCGCCCGCCTTGGCGCGCAGCGGCACGACATGACCCGGCCGGGAGAAGTCCTCCGCCGTGGCGTCCGGATTCGCGAGTAGCCGCATGGTCAGGGCGCGGTCGGAGGCGGAGATGCCGGTCGTGGTGCCCTCGCGCGCGTCGACGGTGACCGTGTACGCCGTGCCGCGGCGATCCTGGTTCACGCGGTACATCGGCGGCAGATCGAGGCGGTCGGCTTCCTTCTCGGTGAGCGGCACGCAGATGTAGCCGGACGTGTAGCGCACCATGAACGACACGAGCTCGGGTGTGGCGAGCTCGGCGGCGAAGATGAGGTCGCCCTCGTTCTCGCGGTCCTCGTCGTCGACGACCACGACGGCCTTGCCCGACTTGATCTCGGTGATCGCTCGCTCGATGGTGTCGAACCGCATCGTCATCGCGTTTGGCCTACGAGGCGGGCGACGTATTTCGCGAGCACGTCGACCTCGAGGTTGACCGGGTCGCCGGGCTGCTTCGCGCCGAGCGTGGTCGCGCGCAGCGTCTCGGGGATCAGGCCCACCTCGAACCAGTCGTCGCCGACCGCCATCACGGTGAGCGACACCCCGTCGACGGCGATCGACCCCTTCTCGGCCACGTAGCGCGACAGCTCGGGCGGCATGCCGAACCGGACCGCGTCCCAACCATCGCCGGGCGTCCGGGACACGACGACACCCGTGCCGTCGACGTGGCCCTGCACGATGTGCCCGTCGAGGCGGCCGTCCGCGCGCACCGCGCGTTCCAGGTTCACCCGCTCGCCCGCGCGCAGCGCGCCGACGACGGATCGCTTCAGCGTCTCGGCCATGACATCGAAGTGCAACTCGCCGCCCGGTGTACCTACAACGGTGAGGCAGACGCCGTTGACAGCGACGGACGCACCGTGCGGCGCGACCGCCGAGGCACGCACGGCAAGCACCGCCGAGTCGCCGTGCGGCTCGAGCGCGACCACCTCGCCGAGTTCTTCGATGATGCCCGTGAACACCGTTACACCCCTTCTGACCAGACCGGCCGCGCCACGATCTTCACGTCGCCGCCGATCCGGCTCACCGTGTCGACCTCCAGTGTGAGGGCATCAGCGATCGTCCCTATTCCCGCGTCGCCCAGCGCGGACTGGCCGCTGCCCAGCAACTTCGGGGCAATATAGGCAATCACCTCGTCGACGCAGCGGGCCTCGATGAACGCGCCGGCCAGCGTCGGGCCGCCTTCGAGCAGCACGTGTCGCGTCCCCAGGTCGTGCAGAGCCTTGAGCGCGAAGCGAGGGACCGCGGTGTCGAGCAGCAGCGTCTCGGCGGCGTTGTCAAGGACACGCGCGCTCTGCCGGACGCGGTGGCGGCGGTCGAGCACGACGCGCAGCGGCTGGCGGCCGGCGAGGCGGTCGTCGGCGTCGCGGACGGTGAGGTGCGGGTCGTCGGCGAGCACGGTGCCGCTGCCCACCACGATCGCGTCGACGGTCGCCCGGAACGCGTGCGAGTCGGCCCGCGCGGCCGCGGACGATATCCACCGGGCGCTCTGGTCGGCAGCGGCGACCCGGCCGTCCAGCGTGCTGGCGAGCTTCCAGGTCACGAACGGCCGGCCGGTACGCAACGCGTGCAGCCACGGCCGCAGTGCCCCGGCCGCGGCCTCGGAGTCACTGACGCCGGGCACGACCTCGACGCCGGCCCCGCGCAGCCGGTCAGCGCCGCCGGCCGCCTCGGGGTTGGGATCGTCGACGGCGTAGACGAGGCGGGCGATGCCGGCCTCGATCAGCGCGTCGACGCAGGGCGGGGTGCGTCCGGTATGCGCGCACGGCTCGAGCGTGACGACCATCGTGCCGCCCCGGGCCTGCTGCCCGGCCTCGCGTAGCGCCTCGACCTCGGCGTGCGGGCGACCGGGCGGCTGGGTGGCGCCCTCGCCCGCGACCTCACCGGACGGGTCGAGGACGACGGCGCCGACGGCCGGGTTCGGGCTCGTGCGTCCGCGCACCGTCTCGCCCAGTTCGAGGGCACGGCGCATCGCGGCCTGCTCGGCCTCGCTCACCTGCACCGTCAGCCTCCCTACCGGTCCATCGCCGCGCGCGCCCTGACGCGCAGCGCGTCGACGGCCTTGCCGGGATCGTCCGCGCCGTAGACGGCCGTTCCCGCGACGAACACGTCCGCGCCTGCCTCGGCGGCAGCCTCGATGGTGTCGGCGTCGATGCCGCCGTCGACCTCGACGAACAGCCGCAGGTGCCCGGCCCTCACGTGCTCGCGCGCGAGGCGCACCTTGGGCAGCATCTCCGCGATGAAGTCCTGGCCGCCGAAGCCGGCCTTGATCGTCATGATCAGCAACGTGTCGAAGTGGCCGAGCAGATCCAGGTACGGCTCGAGCGGCGTGTCGCGATCGACGGCCAGACCGGCCAACGCACCGGCGCCGTGGACAGCCCGCGCCGTGCCGACCGGATCGGCCGCGGCCTCGACGTGAACGGTCACGTTCGCCGCCCCGGCTTCGGCGTAGCGCGGCGCCCACAGGTCCGGGTCGTCGATCATCAGGTGGCAGTCGAGGGGCAGGTCGGTCGCCTTGCGCAGGCTCTGCACGACGGGCAGGCCGATCGTGAGATTCGGCACGAAGTGCGCATCCATGACGTCGACGTGCAGCCAGTCCGCCCCGGCCACGGCGTCGGCCTCGTCGGCCAGATGCGCGAAGTCGGCAGCGAGGATGCTCGGTGCGATCATCGGTTCCCGAGCGCCGTGCGACATCACGTCCGGAGTCTAGGCGCGCGGCGGATCAGCCCCACCAGAACGCCGCGGCGATGATCGCGTACAGGGCGATCAAGGTCGCCCCCTCGAACCAGTTGGACTCGCCGTCGAGCACGACCAGCACGGTGACGATCACCGCGATCAGCAACGGCGACAGCACGAGCGTGAACGTCGCTCCCACGAGCGGCGCGACCAGCACGACGACCGGCGCGAGCACGAGCGCGATCTGCAGCGGGCTCTGCAGGATCACCGACAGCGCGTAGTCCGCCTTGTTCCGGGCGGCGAGCTGGATACCTACGACGTTCTCGACCGCGTTGCCCGCGACCGCCACGATGACCAGGCCGGCGAACGCCTGGCTGATGCCGAGGCTCTCGATCGCCGGCTCCAGCCCGTGCACGAACCAGTCGGAGACGAGCGCCGCTGCCACTCCGGCGCCTGCGAGCATCCCGATCGCGAGCCCCAGCGACCACTCGGCGGCGTGCCCCTCGTCGGGCTCGGCGGTGGCCGCGCCGCCGCGGCGGATGGCCATCGGCAGCGACAGGGCGAACAGGCCCAGCAGCACGACCGACACGATGATCGACAGCACCCGTTCGTGCCCGGCCGCGGCCGTGTGCAGGTTGGCCGTGAGCGACGGCACGAGCAGCGCCGCCACGGCGAGGACGAGCAGCAGGCTGATGCTGCGGGCGGCGTCCGTGCCGAAGTGCTGCGTGCCGTGCCGCAACCCGCCGACGAGGAACGCCGCCCCGAGCACGAGCAGGACGTTCGCAAGGATCGAGCCCACGATCGCCGCACGCACGACGTCGTAGAGCCCGGCGTGCAGCGCGAACAGCACCACGAAGAGTTCGGGCAGGTTGCCCAGCGCGCTCTGCACGACGCCGGTCGCGCCTGCGCCGAGGCGGTCGCCCAATGCCTCGACGCTGCGCCCGACCAGGCTCGCGAGCAACGCCAGCGCGACGGCGCTCACCGCGAACGGCGCGACGGAACCGCCGCCTGCGTAGCGCAGCACGCCGGCGACGATGCCGACGACGAGGCACACGCCGACCAGCCGGACGTCTCTCGTGGTCAGACCCGACAACACGCCACCACCTCCGGGGCGACATCCTGCCGGAGGGCGGCTATCCCCCAGCGCGCAGGATCGCGCAGAACATGGCATCGGTGCCGTGCCGGTGCGGCCACAGCTGCACGGCCGGGCCGTCGCCGAGTCGGGGCACGCCGGGGAAGGCCGGCCGAGCGTCGATCAGCTCAGCGCCGGCGACGACGTCGCGCGTCTCGGCGACGTGCGGCGTGCACGTCACATACCCGACGACACCGCCGGGACGGGTCAGGCGCAGCGCCGCCGCCAGCAGCTCGCGCTGCAGCGCGGCCAGGTCCACGACGTCGGACGGCTGGCGGCGCCATCGCGACTCGGGACGCCGCCGCAGCGCGCCGAGCCCGGAGCACGGTGCGTCGAGCAGCACGCGGTCGTAGCCGCCCTCGATGCCCGGCAGCGACCGCGCGTCGCCGACGAGCACCTCGACCTGCCACGGTGCGGTGACGTTTCGCACGAGCTCGGCCCGGTGCGGGTGCAGCTCGTTCGCGGTGACGGTCGCGCCGCGCTCGGCGGCCAGGCCGGCGAGCATCGCCGTCTTGCCGCCCGGCCCGGCGCACAGATCCAGCCAGTGCTGGTCGCGACCGTCGAGCGGCGTGTTCGCGAGCGCGAGCGCGCACAGCTGGCTGCCCTCGTCCTGGACGCCGGCCCGGCCGTGCCGCACGGCTTCCAGCACGGCCGGGTCGCCGCCGGCAAGGCGCACGGCATAGGGCGACCACGGCCCGGGCTCACCACCGGACGCGGCCGCGAGCGCGTCGCGGTCGATCCGGCCAGGCCATGCCACGAGATGCGTCTGCGGGCGCGCGTCGTCGGCGACGAGCGCGGCCTCGGTCTCGGGGACGTCGCCGTCGAGCGCGTCGGCGAACGCCTGCGCGATCCATTCCGGGTGTGCCGTGCGCAGCGCCAGCCGGCGCATCGGCGTCGCGCCCTCGCCGAGCCGGTCGACCCATGCGGTCCAGTCCTCGGCCACGACCCGGCGCAGGACAGCGTTGACGAAGCCGGCAGCGCGCCCGTTGCCGGTGCGGCGCGCCAGGTCGACCGTCGTTGCCACCGCGGCATGCGGGGGAATGCGCGTGCGCAGCGCCTGATAGGCACCCAGGCGCAGCAGGTCCAGCACGGCAGCGTCCACAGTGGACAGATCCCGGTCGACGCAGGTGGCGACGATCGCGTCGAGTGTGCCCTGGGCGCGCAGGGTGCCGTATGCCAATTCGGTGGCCAGCGCGGCATCGCGTGCCGACAGCCGCCGCTCGCGGATCATCGACGGGAGTACGAGGTTCGCGTACGCCTGCTGCTCGGCGACGGCGCGCAGCAGTTCGTACGCGACCAGACGAGGCGGATCGGGGACGCTAGCCAAGGCGATCGTCCGGCGCCGGCCGCGCGCCACGCGCCCAGTCGGCCGCGGGCATCGGCCGCTTGCCGGACGCCCGGACCTCGCCCAGCGCGACGGCTGATGTCGCCGTGCCGACCAGGACGGAGTCCTTCGTGACGCACAGCTGCCCCGGCTTCGCCTCGTCGTCGACGATGCGCACCGGGCCAAGCTTCAGCCGTTCTCCGCGGAACAGCGTCCACGCCCCGGGCGCCGGCGTGCAGGCACGGACCAGGCGGTCGACGTGCTGCGCGGGCGCCGACCAGTCGACCCGCGCGTCGCCGACCGTGATCTTCGCCGCCATCGACACGCCCTCGGAGAGCTGCGGCCGTGCGACGAGCGTGCCGTCGGCGATGCCGTCCATGGTGGCGACGAGCAGGTCCGCACCGCTTCGCGCCAGGCGGGCCAGCAGCTCGCCCGCGGTGTCGGCGGGTCGGATCGGCTCGGTGATCACGCCGAAGACCGGCCCGGTGTCGAGACCCGACTCGATCTGGAACGTCGACGCCCCGGTGATCTCGTCGCCGTGCAGGATGGCCTGCTGGACGGGGGCCGCCCCGCGCCAGGCAGGCAGCAGCGAGAAGTGCAGGTTCACCCAGCCGTGCACCGGGATCGCGAGGGCCGCCGCCGGCAGCAGCGCGCCGTACGCGACCACCGGGCAGCAGTCCGGACGCAGATCCACCAGCTCGTCGAGGAAGTCGGGGTCTCTCGGGCGCGACGGCGCGAGCACGCGAATGCCCGCCTCGGCGGCCACTGCCTCGACCGGCGACCCGACCTCATGCCGTCCGCGCCCGGCGCGTGCGTGCGGGCGGGTCACCACGGCGACGACCTCGTGCCGCGGCGAGTCGACCAGGGCGCGCAGCGACGGGACGGCGGTCTCGGGGGTGCCCGCGAAGACCAGCCTCACAGCGCCCTGCCGAATGTCGGGTGCGGGCTCACCTTCACCTGCCCGACCGTCAGCCCTGACCACTCCGCTTCGCGGATAGCTTTCATCGCCGCCTTCTTCGTCTCGGTGTCGAGCCGGTCGACGAACAGCACGCCGTCGAGGTGATCGGTCTCGTGCTGCAGGCAGCGGGCGAGCAGTTCGGTGCCCTCGATCGTGATCGGGTCGCCGTGCATGTTCTGCCCGTGCGCGACGACGTGCTGCTTGCGCCGGCAGTCGAACGTCAGGCCGGGGATCGACAGGCATCCCTCGGGACCGTCCTGGTCCTCGTCGGACGGGTAGTGCAGGACGGGATTCACCAGGTGGCCGAACTGCGCCTCGTCGAGGTGGTAGGCGAACACGCGCAGCCCGACGCCGATCTGCGGAGCGGCCAGGCCCACGCCCGGCGCGTCCAGCATGGTCTCGTCGAGGTCGGCGACGAGCGTTCGCAGCTCCTTGTCGAAGACAGTCACCGGGTCGGCCGGGGTGCGCAGAACGGGGTCGCCGAACAGGCGAATGGACTGAACGGTCACCCGGCCGAGTCTACGGAGCACTGCCCACCGGCCTCACGGTGCGACCGGGGCTGTGCACTTCCTCGCGTCTGCCGGCGACGACACGTCAGCGGTCAGGTCGTGCAGGTCAATGGTGGCGCTTTCGTTACGCGATAAGCGATCTCTCGCGAAATATTCGTCTTTCGCTGGGCAAGGGCCGCAGACTATTGGCAGAGTGACGGCATGATCACGACCAGCCCGTCGCTTCGTCCGATCGCACTCGTCGTCCTGGACATGGCGGGTACGACCGTGGCCGATGTCGGGCTGACCGAGATCGCGTTCACCTCGGCATTGCGCGCGCAGGGCGTCGAGTCCGGCAGCGCTGAGCTCGAGAGCATGCTCAGCCACGTCCGGGCGACGATGGGCGAGCCGGTCTCGACGGTGCTGGAGCATCTGTTCGACGGCGACCAGAACCGTGCCCAGAGCGGGCTGAAGGCCTTCGACGCGAGGTACGCGGAGTTCGCCGACGCGGGCCAGCTGGTGGCCATGCCCGGAGCGGCCTACGCGATCGAGATGCTGCGCGACTCCGGCATCAAGGTCGCACTCGCCACCGGATTCTCGGCGAGCACGCAGCAGTGCATCCTCGACACGCTGGGCTGGCAGGACATCGCCGATCTCGCGGTACGTGCGGACGAGTCGCAGCCCAATCCGGTGATGTCGGCGGCGCGGGCAGTCGGCATCGACAACCCGACCCTGATCGCGACCGTCGGTGACACCGCCTACGACGTCCGGTGCGGCCGCGAAGCCGGAGCGCTGTTCGTCGCCGGCGTGCTGACCGGTGCGCACAGCGCCGACCGCCTGCGTGACGCGGGCGCCAGCCACCTGCTGCAAGCCGCGATGTCGCTGCCCGAGTTCATCACGCCCGCACAGCGCTAGAAGAGGTCGAGCGGGTCGAGCACGATCTTCACGGGGTCGGGTGCCTTGCGCGCCGAACGTGCCGAAGCGGCCGCCTTCAACGCCGTGGCGAGGCCCGGGCCGTGGCCGCGCGGCACCCGGACGAGGCTGCGCTCGGCCGCATCGCCCACTGTCACCGGGCCGATGACCTCGTAGGGCTGCGGGAGGTCCGCACTGGCCAGCAGTTCGGCGACGGCGGCGGGGGCGCCGGTCAGCGACGCCATCCGCGCGGCAGGCGGGAAGCCGAGCTCCTGGCGGTCGGCCAGCTCGCGTGCGGCAAATCCAGGGGCGTCCCAGCGGATCAGCGCCTGCACGGCAGGCACGCCGGCATCGGCTCCGACCACGACGCGACCGCCCGGCGCCACGAGCGCGGCGGCGTTCATCCAGCGACGCAACGCCTCCTCGCCCGCCCGCAGGTCCGCCCGCGCGAGCAGCGCCCAGCCGTCGAGCAACAGGGCGGCTCCGTACCCACCCTCGGCGACGGGCTCGGCCCCCGGCGTGGCGACGACGACTGCCGCCCGGCCCGGCACGTCCGCGAGCACGCTGTCGCCGCCCGACGTGCGTACCGCGACGCCCGGGAACGCGCGGCCGAGCTCCTCGGCGGTACGCGCCGAGCCGACGACGACCGCGCGCAGTTGGCGCGAGCCGCAGGCCGGGCACGTCCAGTCGCCGGCGAGACGTCCGCACCAGCGGCACGCCGCGATGGCATGCCCCGAGCTCGCGGCTAGCGGCCCGCCGCACGTGGCGCACCGGGCCGGAGTGCGGTCGCGCACGCACGCCAGCGAGGGCACGTAGCCGCCACGCGGCACCTGCACGAGGACGGGCCGCCCGGCCGCGAGGGACTCCCGTGCCGCCCGCCACCCGAGACTGGGCAGCCGCGCGGCGCGCGCGCCGGGGTCACGCTCCTGCTCGAGGTCGTCGCCCGTGGCCGCGATCCGCGGTGCCGCTGCCCGGATCGCCGCCCGGTCGGCGACGATCTCATGCGCCCATCCCGACTGGACGAGCAGCGCGGACTCGGCGGTACGTCCGAACCCGCCGACCAGTAGCGCCGCGCCGCTCAGCGACGAGCGCAGAACGAGCACGTCGCGCGCATGCGGGTAGGGCGCCCTCGGCTCGACGTGCAGGTCGTCGCCGTCGTCCCAGATCGCGAGCAGTCCGAGGTCGGCCACCGGCGCGAATGCCGCCGCGCGCGTGCCGATCACGGCACGCACGGCGCCACGGCGCACGGCGAGCCAGCGCCGGTATCGCTCGGCGGGGCCCAGGTCGGCCGACAGCGCGACATGCCGCCCTTCGCCCAGCGCAGCGAGCAGCGCGGCGTCCAGGCGCGCCAGGTCGCGCATGTCGGGCACAACGACGATCGCGCCACGACCGGCCGCGAGCGCCGCCTGCACCGCTTCGGCGAGCCGCTCCGTCCATGCCTCGGCGGGCAGCGAGCTCCAGACCGCCCGGGCCGGCCGCCCGTCGCGGACCGCCCCGAGGAATGCGTCGCCTGCGCCGTACCGACTCCAGGAGGACGTGTCCGGCGGCTCGGGCTGAGTTGCCGGCTTGCTCTCCGACGACTCGGCGCGGGCATGCCGGGCCGGCACGCCCAGTCGCAGGACGTCGACGAAGCTGCCCGCGTACCGGTCGGCGACCGCCCGGAACAGCCGGGCCGTCTCAGCAGTGAGCACCGGCTCGCCGACGGCCCGCTCGACGAACGCCAGGGTGCCGCCGTGCTCGCTCGCCTCGACGCGTTCCAGCACGAAGCCGTCGACCAGCCGGCCGGCGAACCGCACCCGCACCCGCGTGCCCGCCGTCACCGCGTCGTCCAGCTCGGCGGGCACGACGTAGTCGAACGGCCGGTCCAGATGCGACAGCGCAACATCCACCATCAGCCGCGCCACCGGCGCGAAGGCTGCGGCCTGCCGTCCCGACCGCTTCGGCGTCACGGCGGATTCATATCAGCAACCACCCACGCGATGAGGCTGCGCACGAGAGGTGAGCGCAGTTGGCGCAACCACGAACGCGATGAGCGCTCGCGCGAAGAGCCCCGGCGCCGCGACGCGGCCGCGCCGTCAGCGCGAGCGGAGCGATGGATCCACCCGAGCGGAGCGAGCGGTGGAGACAGCGATTCGCCCGGCCGGGATAAGTTCAGTCGGCAGCCAGTTTCGCCAGCTGCTCGGCCTTGTCGGTGCGCTCCCAGGTGAAGTCGGGCAGCTCACGACCGAAGTGGCCGTACGCGGCGGTCTGCGCATAGATCGGCCGCTTGAGGTCGAGGTCGCGGATGATGGCGGCCGGGCGCAGGTCGAATGTCTGGCTGATCGCTTCGGCGATGCGCGCTGGGTCAACGGTCTCGGTGCCGAACGTCTCGATGAACAGGCCTACCGGCTCGGCCTTGCCGATCGCGTAGGCGACCTGTACCTCGCAGCGGCTGGCCAGCTTGGCGGCCACGACGTTCTTGGCGACCCAGCGCATGGCGTACGCGGCCGACCGGTCGACCTTCGACGGGTCCTTGCCCGAGAACGCGCCCCCGCCGTGGCGGGCCATGCCGCCGTAGGTGTCGACGATGATCTTGCGGCCGGTGAGCCCGGCGTCGCCCATCGGCCCGCCGATCTCAAAGCGTCCGGTCGGGTTGACGAGCAGCCGGTAGCCGTCGGTGTCGATGTCGAGCTCGGCGATGACCGGGGCGATCACGTGCTCGGCGACGTCGGGCTTGAGCAGAGTGTCCAGGTCGATGTCCGCGGCGTGCTGGCTGGAGACGACGACCGTGTCGAGCCGCGACGGCTTGCCGTCGACGTACTCGATGGTGACCTGGGTCTTGCCGTCCGGTCGCAGGTAGGGCACGGTGCCGTCCTTGCGGACCGCCGCCAGGCGCTGTGCGAGCCGGTGTGCGAGCGCGATCGGCAGCGGCATCAGTTCGGGCGTCTCGTCGACCGCGAAGCCGAACATCAGCCCCTGGTCGCCGGCGCCCTGCTTGTCGAGCGGGTCGAGATCGCCCTCGACGCGTGCCTCGTAGGCGGAGTCGACGCCCTGGGCGATGTCGGGAGACTGCGAGCCGATCGCGATGTTGACGCCGCAGGACGTGCCGTCGAAGCCCTTTCGCGACGAGTCGTAGCCGATCTCGAGGATGCGCTCACGCACGATCGTCGGGATGTCGGCGTACGCGTCGGTGGTCACCTCGCCGGCCACGTGCACCTGGCCGGTCGTGATGAGGGTCTCGACGGCGACTCGGCTCGACGGGTCCTGCGTGAGCAGGGCGTCGAGGATCGAGTCGCTGATCTGGTCGGCGATCTTGTCCGGGTGTCCCTCGGTGACGGACTCGGACGTGAACAGGCGGCGGCTCACAGATTCTCCGGGAAGTTTGATTGGCAGAGTCCGGCAGAGTCTACCGGTCGAGTAGACATGGCCCGGGCCACGTCCGTGATGACCGAAGCGTGTCCGGCTAGTACCGCGCTGTCACCGCGTCCCATACGGCCGCCGCCAGAGCCGCCTTCGGGCCCAGCGCCACCGGCACCTCGCTGCCGTCCGAGCCGAGGATGACCGCGGCGTTGTCCGGACGGCCGAAGGCCAGGCCGGCCCCAACGGCATTGACCACGAGCAGGTCGCAACCCTTACGTGCCAGCTTCGCCCGGCCGTGGTCGAGGACGTCACCCGTCTCGTCGCCGGTCTCGGCGGCGAAGCCGACCAGCACCTGACCGGCCCGTCGGGCCGCGACCAGTTCGGCGAGGATGTCAGGATTCTGCTCGAGCGCGATCGGTTCCGGCGGCGCGTCGGACTTCTTGATCTTGTGGGTGGCCTGCGACGCCGGACGGAAGTCGGCGATCGCGGCGGCCATGACGATCACATCGGCATCGGGGGCAACCTTGTGCACGGCGTCGCGCAGTTCGGCGGTGGTCGTGACACGCACGACGTCGGCACCGGCCGGGTCGGGCAGTTCGGTGTTCGCGGCGACCAGCGTCACCTGGCTCGCTCCGCGCGCCGCGGCGACCGAGGCGAGCGCGTAGCCCTGCAGCCCGGACGATGCGTTGCCCAGGAATCGCACGGGATCGAGCGGTTCGCGCGTGCCGCCCGCCGTGATCAGCACATGCCGGCCGACCAGATCCGCGGGCAGCGCGTCGGCACGGTGCAGCAGCAGCTCGGCCAGCTGCGCGATCTCGGCGGGCTCGGGCAGTCGACCCTTGCCGGAGTCGGCGCCGGTCAGCCGGCCGGTCGCGGGCTCCAGCACGACGGCGCCGCGGCGGCGCAGCGTGGCGACGTTCTCGGCCGTCGCGACGTGCTCCCACATCTCGGTGTGCATCGCCGGGGCGAACAGCACCGGGCATCGGGCGGTCAGCAGGGTGTTGGTCAGCAGGTCGTCGGCCAGGCCGTGGGCCGCCCGCGCCAGCAGATCGGCGGTGGCCGGTGCAACCACGACCAGATCGGCGGCGCGCCCGAGCCGGACGTGCGGCACGTCCTCGGCGCCGGACCACACGTCCGACGCGACGGGCCGACCCGACAGTGCAGCCCAGGTGGTCTCACCGACGAAGCGCAGCGCGGATTCGGTCGGCACGACGACGACGTCGTGCCCTGCCTCGGTCAGCTTGCGCAGCAGATCGGCCGCTTTGTACGCGGCAATGCCGCCGCCGACGCCCAGGACGACCCGAGCGGCACGTTCGGGCGGCTGCGCAGCCATCGCCCGCTACGACTCGGACGGCTTGAACTCGATGAGGTCGTTGTTGATCTCGCGCAGGGCGATCGACAGCGGCTTCTCCTGCGGCGCCGTCTCGACCAGCGGGCCGACGTACTCCAGGAGGCCCTCGCCGAGCTGGCTGTAGTAGGCATTGACCTGCCGTGCCCGCTTTGCCGCGATGATGACGAGCGCGTACTTCGACTGGGTACGCTCGAGCAGCTCGTCGATCGGCGGGTTGGTGATGCCTTCGGCACCGCTCACAGTTGGGGACACGTCTCAGCTCTCTCGTCGGTGGGGATCATCAGGCTGAATCATCAAGTGGCCCCCTGCTGCGGGCACACGGCTTCGATCAATGCTACCAACTCCCCCGCTGCGCGCCGGACGTCGTCGTTCACGACGACCGCGTCGAACTCGCCCTCGGCGGCCAGTTCGATCTTGGCCCGGTCCAGTCGCGACTCGATGACCGCGCGGGACTCGGTGCCGCGACCGATCAACCGGCGCTCCAGTTCGTCCCAGGACGGCGGCGTCAGGAACACGAACTGCGCATCCGGCATGCTCGCGCGGACCTGCCGAGCGCCCTGCAACTCGATCTCGAGCAGCGTCGGCACCCCGGCCGCGAGGTGCTCGAACACCGGCGCGCGGGGCGTCCCGTAGAAGTTGCCGGCGAACTCGGCATATTCGAGCAACTCACCGCGCTCGACCATGCGCGCGAACTCGGCCCGGTCGACGAAGTGGTACTCCACGCCGTCGGTCTCGCGGGGGCGAGGTCGCCTGGTCGTGCAGGACACCGACACCCAGACGTGCGGATACATCTCGCGGACGGCGGCCACCACTGTGCCCTTGCCCACGCCCGACGGCCCGGACAGCACGGTCAAGCGGCTCGGCATATCGGCAAACTACCCGGACAGCCAGGGCAGCTCAGGAACGCGCCGCCGAAGCGATCCGACCAGCATCACCAGCACGAGCGTAGACATCAGGCTCAGGCCGACGTACAGCCCGTACCGAACGTCGGCTGAGTAGCCGGGCACGTGCTCGACACGCAGTCGGTCCCGATGGACGCCGTAGAGCTGCGCCGGAGACGCGACTACCAGGCGCAGCTGTTTGACGGTAGTGATCCGGCCGCCAGGACCCGGGATCGAGACCCAGCGGCTCACGGTCAGCCAGACCGCGTACCCGATGGCCAATGCCAACGCGGCGCCCGTCCATCGAACGGCGCGACCGGCCATTCGCAAGCCGAGCCACACGATGCCGGCCAGGGCTGTGATCACGATCGCCACGGACCACCGGGAGGACGCCTGCCATGCGTTCGCGTCGAAGTGGGCCGTCCTGCCCGCCGAGCTCCCGACCGACCTGCCGAACCACGGCAGCGTGCTCGACCAGACAGCCAGCAAGATCAGCCCCAGAGCGAACCAGTCGAGGCCTCTCCAGCGCGCGAAGGGTAGATCCACGAGCGGATCGTAGATCGACGCCTTGCGGCGGCGCGGCTGCATCGGTGCGAGGCGGCCTCGTTACTGTTCCGGGGAAAGCTCCAGGCCCGTCCTGACAGGGAGGTTGCACGAATGGCTGCCGTTCAGGTCGGCGTCGTGAAGGAGTCCGCGGCGGGCGAGCGGCGTGTCGCGCTGACGCCGGACGCGCTTGCACGGTTGCGCGACGCCGCCGTCGAGGTGGTCGTCGAGTCCGGCGCCGGCGCGTCGGCGTGGTTCCCGGACGAGGAGTACGCGCAAGCCGGGGCGAGCATCGTCGAGACCGAGCGGCTGTACTCGACGGCGGACGTGCTGCTCTGCATCGACCAGCCTCCGGCCGAGCGGCTGCGCAGCGGACAGACCGTGGTCGGCATGCTGGCTCCGTTGCTCAATCCGCAGCGGATGGCCGAGCTGGCGGCGAAGGGCGTCACGGCCGTCAGCCTCGACGGCCTGCCGCGCACGCTGACCCGCGCGCAGAGCATGGACGCGCTGACCTCGCAGTCGAGCGTCGCCGGGTACCGGGCAGTGCTTGTGGCAGCGAACGCGTTCGACCGGTTCTTCCCGCTGCTCATCACAGCTGCCGGTACGTCCAAGCCCGCGACCGTGCTCGTGCTCGGCGCCGGCGTCGCGGGCCTGCAGGCGGTCGGCACCGCGCGCCGCCTCGGCGCGGTCGTGCGCGCCTACGACGTCCGCCCGGCGTCCAAGGACGAGGTGCGGTCCCTCGGCGCGCAGTTCATCGAGCTCACCTCCGTCGCGGCGGGCGCCGGCGAAGGCGGCTACGCGCGAGCGCTGACCGACGACGAGCAGGCCGCACAGGCAGCCGAGCTGGCCGACCACATCGCGAAGCACGACGTCGTGATCACCACCGCGCAGGTGCCCGGCAGGCGACCACCGCTGATGGTCACCGCCGACACGGTCAAGAGCATGCGCGCCGGCTCGGTCATCGTCGACATGGCGGCCAGCGACCTGGGCGGCAACGTCGAGATCTCGAAGCCGGGCGAGACGATCGTGACGAACAACGGCGTCACGGTCATCGGAGCGGGCAACCTGCCCGCCGCGATGCCCACCAGCGCGTCAGCCGCATACGCCCGCAACATCAGCACGCTGCTCGTGCACATGCTCAGTGACGGGCACATCGCGATCGACCTCGACGACGAGATCCAGCACGGCGTGGTCATCACGCACGGCGGATCCGTCGTGCACGAAGCCACTGCCAAGCTCCTGACCGCCCCGGAGGCGTCCCAATGACAGGAAGCTTCGTCGGCGACCTGACGATCTTCGTCCTGGCCCTGCTCGTCGGCTTCGAGGTCATCAGCAAGGTGCCGGCCACGTTGCACACGCCGCTCATGTCCGGCGCCAACTCGATTCACGGCGTGGTGCTCGTCGGCGTGGTGCTGCTGTCGGCGTTCATCAGCGGGCCGCTCGGCTACGTCCTGATGTTCCTCGCGGCGGCGTTCGGTGCCGCGAACGTCGTCGGTGGTTATGCGGTCACCGACCGGATGTTGCAGATGTTCAAGAAGCGTCCCGTCGCTGTCGCGCCGAAGGACGAGCAATGAGCGTCGAAGACGACAGCGAGCGAGCATCGCAGCGAGCGCCAGCGAGCCTTGGAAGCTGGGCGCGGAACGGAGTCGAGAAATGAGCGGCGTCGAGACCGGAGTGCGGCTCGCGTCGCTGTTCGGTGCGGTCTGCTTCGTCCTCGGCCTGCACCTGATGAACTCGCCCGCCACCGCACGACGCGGCAACCAGCTCTCGGCGTTCGGCATGCTCGTGGCGGTCATCGCCGTGTTCGTGTCGGTCGGTCACGGCGGCACGATGAGTGCGTCCCGCTGGCTGGTACTGATCGCCGGCGCGCTGCTCGGCGCGGCGGCCGGCCTCTACTCGGCGCGCAAGGTCGCGATGACACAGATGCCGCAGCTGGTCAGCCTGTTCAACGCGGTGGGCGGTGGAGCCGCCGCGCTGATCGCGGTGGCCGACTACGCGCACAACAGCCACACGACCGGAGGCATCGCGACCGCGACGGTGCTCGACGTGGCGATCGGCTGCGTGACGTTCTCCGGATCGCTCGTCGCGGCGGCGAAGCTGCAGGGTTACTGGAGCCAGCCCGTCTCGCCGGCGGGCGGCCGCATCATGTCAGCGGTGCTGCTGGTGGCGGCGGTCGGCGCTGGCATCTGGGTGATCGCCGGAGCGCATCACACGGGCGTGCTCGTCATCGTCACGGTGGCCGCGCTCGGGCTGGGCATCCTGATGGTCCTGCCCATCGGCGGCGCCGACATGCCGGTCGTCATATCGCTGCTGAACGCCTTCACCGGCACCGCCGTGGCGATGGCGGGCTTCGTGCTGCAGAACGCCACGCTCACCATCGCCGGTGCGCTCGTGGGCGCATCCGGCAGCATCCTGACCAAGCTGATGGCCGACGCCATGAACCGCTCGGTCGTCAACATCATGGCCGGCGGATTCGGTACTGGCGCGTCCGGCGTCCTCAGCGGAGCGACGAGCGCGAGCGTGCAGGTCAGGCCGATTGCCGTCGACGACGTCGCGCTGCAACTCGCCTACGCCAACAAGGTGATCGTCGTGCCCGGATACGGCCTCGCGGCTGCACAGGCGCAGCATGAGGTGCGCGAGCTCGCGGCACTGCTCGAGGAACGCGGCGTCGACGTCGCCTACGCGATCCACCCGGTGGCCGGTCGCATGCCGGGGCACATGAACGTGCTGCTCGCCGAGGCGAACGTGCCCTACGACCAGCTCAAGGAGATGGACGAGATCAATCCCGAGTTCGACCGCACCGACGTCGCGCTCGTCGTCGGTGCCAACGACGTGACCAACCCGGCGGCTCGGCGCCCCGGCAACGCCGTGTCGGGCATGCCGATCCTCGACGTCGACCACGCGAAGAGCATCATCGTGATCAAGCGGTCGATGGCCTCGGGATATGCGGGTATCGACAACGAGCTGTACGCCGACCCCAAGACGAGCATGTTCTTCACCGACGCCAAGAAGGGTCTTGCCGCGCTGATCTCGGCGACCAAGACGCTCGTCGGTTAGGACCAGATCGACATGGGCTGGTACGGCGAGCAGGTCCTGCCGCGGATCGTCCAGGCCGCGTGCGGCACGAAGGCCGTCCAGCCGCTGCGGCGCCGCGTCTGCGAAGGTCTCGCAGGCGACGTCGTCGAGATCGGCTTCGGCCCCGGACACAACGTCGCGTTCTACCCGGCGGCCGTCACCTCGGTCGCGGCCGTCGAGCCGTCCGACGTGGCCTGGAAGCTGGCCGGCAAGCGGGTCGAACAGTCGAGCGTTCCGGTACGGCGATCCGGGCTGGACGGCCAGTCCTTGCCATTCGCCGACGCCAGCTTCGACGCCGCCGTTTCGACGTGGACGCTGTGCACGATCCCGGATGTTGCCGCCGCCCTTGGTGAGCTCCGACGGGTGCTCAAGCCTGGTGGCACCCTGCACTTCGTCGAGCACGGCCTGGCCCCGGACGCATCGGTACAGCGCTGGCAACGACGGCTGGAGCCGCTGCAGAAGCGCGTGTTCGGCGGGTGCCACCTCACCCGTCCGATCGTCGCCCTGTTGACGACGGCGGGCTTCGAGATCACCGAGCTCGACACGTTCTACGAGAAGGGCGCTCCGAGGTTCGGCGGCGCCGACTCCCTCGGCATTGCCGTGTCTGCCTGAACGCAGCCGGTCAGCCGGTGAGGAACGCGAACTGGTCGAGCTGGCGACGGGCGGCATCGCGCAAGGCGGCCTCGTCCGGGCCGGCGCGCAGCACCTCGCGCGACACGCTCGGCAGGACACAGCGCGCATCGCCGAAGATCCGCCGGACGTCGTCGGCCGTGCCGCCCTGTGCGCCCACGCCTGGCGCCAGGATCGGGCCGTTCAGCTTGGACAGGTCAACGTCGGTGTCACCGATCGTCGCGCCGACGACGAGGCCGAACGATCCGAAGGGCTCCGCGCCCGCGTTGCGTTCCGCGATCTCGTCCGCCACGAGTTGACCGACCGAGCGGCCGTCGACGCCGCGCGCCTGCTGCACCGCCGCGCCTTCGGGGTTCGACGTCAGCGCGAGCACGAACGCACCGCCGCCGTACGCGGTCGCGACGTCGAATGCCGGCTGCAGCGCACCGACGCCGACGTAAGGCGCGACCGTGATCGCGTCGGCGGCGAGCGGCGCGGACGGATCGAGGTACGCCTCGGCGTAAGCAGCCATGGTCGAGCCGATGTCGCCTCGCTTGACGTCGAGCAGAACCAGCGCGCCGGCCTCGCGCGCGGCGCGGACCGTCCGCTCGAGCACGGCGATGCCCGCCGCGCCGAAGCGCTCGAAGAACGCCGACTGCGGCTTGACGAGGGCGACCTCGGCGGCGAACGCCGACACGCAGCCGAGCGCGAACCGCTCCAGCCCGTCGGCAGAATCAGGCAGCCCCCAGGCGGCGAGCAGGGACGCGTGCGGGTCGATGCCCACGCAGAGCGCGCCGCGAGCGTCAACCGCCGCGTTGAGCCGTTCGCCGAACGTCATGCGAGCTCCTTGGTGCGTTCGTCGGCCGGCCGGTGTGCGTAGCCGACGGCGTCTGCCAGGGACGCGAAGCCGCGATCGAGCAGCGCACGTTCGAGTTCGGCGAGCACGCGTACCGGCGCCGACGGATCGCCGAATACCGCAGTGCCCACCGAGACCGCGGATGCACCGGCCAGAACGAACTGCAGCGCGTCCAGCCCGGTCTGGATGCCGCCCATGCCGAGGATCGGGACGTGCGGCAGCGCGGCGTGCACCTGCCACACGCAGCGCAGCGCAACCGGCCGGATCGCCGGCCCGGACAACCCGCCGGTGACGCCGCCCAGCACCGGCGCCATCGTGTCGGTGTCGATCACCAGGCCGAGCAGCGTGTTGATCAGCGACAACCCGTCTGCGCCCGCGTCGACGCATGCCCGGGCGATCGAGACGATGTCGGTGACGTCCGGAGAGAGCTTGGCGAACACCGGCACCTTCGGGTCGGCGACGCGGCGCACGGCGGCGATCACCCGTGACGACGCGAGCGGGTCGCAGGCGAACACCTGACCGCGGCTCTCGACGTTCGGGCACGAGATGTTGACCTCGATCATCGACACGGCCGGGTTGCCGTAAAGGCGCCGGGCCAGTGCGACGTACTCGTCGGTGTGCCCGCCGGCGATCGACACCACGGTGCGCGCGTCGTGCGCGGCCAGCCAGACCAGGTCGTTCTCGATGAACGCGTCGATGCCCGGGCCCTGCAGCCCGATCGAGTTGAGCATGCCGCTCGCCGTCTCGGCCATCCGCGGCGTCGGCCGTCCGGACCGCGCCCGCAGCATGATCGACTTGGTCACGACCGCGCCCAGCGCAGACACGTCGAAGAACTGGTTGAGCTCGCGCCCGGACGCCGCGCAGCCGGACGCCGTGAGCACCGGGTTCGGCAGGGTGAGGGAGCCGAGCGTCGTGGTCAGGTCAGTCATGAGACGAGATCCTTCACGAGCATCGCAGCGAGTACCGCAGTGAGCGCTAGCGAGCGAGGAACGCAGCGAGGAGC
>WNGI01000960.1_pt1 | contig 23044 bp, 21 predicted proteins | sample 5400621 | NCBI WGS metagenome assembly WNGI01 (sample SAMN13153374, study PRJNA577476) | soil metagenome | isolation source: 20 cm soil or saprolite under Garry oak tree replicate 1 | place: USA:California | collected 2016-06-15
GGTAACCGGCCGGAAGGAGTTGCTGCACCGTGTTGCTGAGCCAGTCGCCGAGCAATGCCTCTTCCCCGACGGACCGGTACAGCTCGCGCAGGATCGCGAAGGCGGCGAGGTCCGCGGTGAGGAGGACGGCGAAGCGCCCCACGGCGCGGGCGAGGTGGCGGCGCAGCGTGGACGGGGCGCGGCGCTGGAGAGAGAGCCGGTCATGTTGGACCTGGCGCGGCGTGTCGTGCGGCGCGCGCACAACAGCGTCCGGCGCCCCGGACCTGAACACCCGGAGCGACTCGGCGGCAGAAACGCTATCCGTCTGTATGGGATCCACAGCCTGCTCGAAACTCCTCAAGGGCGAAGGACGAGCGTGGGGGCTAACACGAGAAGATAGAGGGCCGCGAGGTGGTTGCCTAGATGGGGGAGAAGGACCAGCACCAAGCAGCTCAGTCGCTAAAGCTGGCTGAGCTGGCCTGTCGTGAGGAAAACGCGACGCACGCATGATTGCCGACGCGCCTGCGACTACGAATTGGTTGAGTATCCCATACCGTCGCTGTTAGGCGCACCGTGTGCCTCCACGAAGATCCCGGCTGACTCTGAGGCGGCATAAAGTGCTAGTACAAGACCCAAGCGCTTTGGTCCAGCGCAGTTGCTTGACGCACCTCGATTCGAAAACGATCTTTCGCGATCCCAAGGCGTCCTCGGGTTCAAGACCGTTGTCCCGGAGCACGCCAACATCCCGGGGGACATCGCTCCTATCCTGTGCGAGAGGACATTCATGAAGCGAGCAGTGGTTTGCGGAGCGGGCGGGTTCATCGGTAGTCACCTGGTCAAGCGCCTGGTTAGCGAGGGCTACTGGGTCCGAGGCGTGGACATCAAAGAGCCAGAATTCGCTCCCTCGGCTGCGCAAGAGTTCCTCGTGTTAGATCTGCGGAAGGCAGCCGACGCCCGCCGGGCCTTGATTACTAGCGTGGCCGACCGGTGCGACTTCGATGAAGTTTATCAACTTGCTGCGGACATGGGGGGCATGGGATTCATCCACTCCGCCGAATGCGAGATCATGCGAAACAGCGCGCTAGTCAACAGCAACATGATTGACGCTGCTGCTTCGCTTGCCGCAAAGCGGTACTTCTTTTCATCGTCGGTGTGCATCTATCGAGATATGGTGCCCGGAGAACCAGAGCTCACCGAGGAACAATCGTATCCCGCAATGCCCGACAATGAGTACGGCTGGGAAAAGTTGTACGCGGAGCGCATGGCCATGGCGTACGGTCGACGCTACCGCATGGCGATCCGGATTGCGCGCTTTCAGAATTGCTACGGACCCGAAGGCACGTGGACTGGTGGACGGGAAAAAGCGCCCGCGGCCATCTGTCGCAAGGTCGCCGAAGCGCCCGTGGGTGGTACCATCGAAGTGTGGGGAGACGGGACTGCTATCCGGTCATACACATACGTCGACGACATGGTAGATGGCATTCGGAGACTCACTCTGTCAGATCTTGAGGGCCCGACGAACATCGGGTGCCCCGAATACGTGTCGGTGAGGGAGCTGGTCGAAACGGTTGCTGATGTTGCTGGCAAGCGGGTGAACGTGAGGTGGGTGGAAGGTCCAGTGGGGGTTCGTTCAAGAAATTTCAGCAACGCAAAGATCTATTCGACAGGGTGGAACGCGCGTTTCTCGCTTCGCGACGGCATCGCCCAAACCTACCCGTGGGTCGAGGAGCAAGTGAAAGCGGCAGGCCAACCGGCTGGGCAGACGCGCGCGGCGGTAACCAGGTAGCGCCGCGCGCCATAACGGCTATGGGTTGCATCCAAAGAGGTGCATGACGCGCAGCGGCAAGCCGATCGCGAGGCTAAGGAAGCTGAGCAGCACCTCCATGCGATGGCTGGTGATCGGCGCCACGCGCGGTCGAATCCACCGGCGCGCGCCGTCTGCTGAATGAAGCTGCGCGTTGCGAGCCACGCGGAGGGCACGACCCTCCAAAGGCGGCGCATGTGGTCGCGGCTCGCGACCACGGCAGCACTGGCGCTCGCCGCTGCCTGCCTCGACCTCACAGGCGCCCTGCGCGAGCAGCGATCCGTCGAGTCATTGGCCATCCGTGCGGAGAACTTGCAGCCCGGGTCCTTCGCGTGGGACGCCGAGCTGATCAGCGGGGCGGATTCCAATGTCAGCGGCTATGGTGTGCCGTTCTCGCTCCGTGCCGGAGACACCCTACACTTATTCGTCACGGCGGCGCACAGTCCGGGGTCCATCTCGATTTACCGCCTAGGTTGGTACGACGGTGTCGGCGCGCGGCTCCTCGCACAGCACGTCAATCTTGCATTGCGGAGTCAGGGGGCTTGCTCTGCTCCCACGCCGGGGCCGTCGGTGTGCGACTGGTCGGAGACCGACCGCTTCATCATCGACCCGCACTGGACGCCGGGGGTGTACTTGGCCAAGTTCGCCGACTCCCTCGGACGGGCGCGCGCGTTCCCCTTCGTGGTTCGCTCGGATCACCGGGCTGCGTTTGTGGTGGTTCTCCCGTTCGCCACGTACCAGGCCTACAACGCGTGGGGTGGCACGAACCTGTACCGCGGACCAAGCCTAACCCCCGCGGAGGCCTACGCTGCGCGTGCCGTCAAGGTCTCGTTCGCGCGCCCCTTCGACAAGAGGACGCTCTGGGGTCACGTCCTCGGTCTCGACTACGTGCTCGTGCGCTGGCTCGAGCAGAACGCTTACGACGCCAGCTACATGACCGACTACGACTTTCACGGCGGCCTTGGCGGCGACTCTGCGACGGTGGCTTGGTTGTTTGCGGGGCATTCCGAGTACTGGACCTGGCCGATGTGGCTCCGGGCCAATGCCGCCCGGAACCAGGGTATCAATCTTGCCTTTCTCGGCGGAAACGACAGCTACTGGGTAACGCGGTTTGAGACGGTCTCGGTGAACGGGCTGGAGACTCCCGTAGTGGTGTGTTATCGCGATCGAGCGCAGGATCCTTACGGAAACACGCCCGGGCTTTCCACGGTGCGGTTTCGGTCGGCCCCGAACAGCGCCCCGGAGAATTCCCTTGTCGGGATCATGAGTGTGGGCGGCCTCATGCGGGATCCTCCAGTGGACCTCGTGGTCAAGGACGGATCCGATCCTCTCATGGCTGGCACCGGTCTGCGCACCGGGGCGCGGATTGCCGGTGTCGCGGGGTGGGAGGCTGATCGCATTGTCGACAATGGTGCAACGCCTCCAGGAACCCGGGTGTTGTTCGAGACTCCATACATTCCTGTCGGGGACACGGTCGCGAGCGCACTACTCCAAGCTACGATCTATACGTCGCCAGCGTCGGGGGCTCTCGTCTACGCCGCCGGCCAGCAGGGGTTTGCATGGGGCTTGTCGACCTACCGCCCCTATGTCGCGCGCCCGCCGCTCCAGCAATTTTTGCGAAACCTACTCGAGGCGTTCCGACTGGCGCGAAACAGCCATTGATGTATCTCATCCCCGCGTCGCAGCGTCATGGCGCGATCTCTACCTCGATGCCCTAACGTCGCAGCTTCCCGAGTAGGGTGTCCCTTCGCATGTGAGACCGGCGCTCGATCACGACGCAGGCGATCTTGAATGGCTTGCAGAGCGGCAAGAGCATCGGGCCAGACGCAGGGCCTCGGGCTCTCAGCATGCTGCCGCCGCTTCCGGCGGACGCCGGGAGAGAGAGCTTGTAGAGGAACCTCAGGCTAGAGAGGGCTTCCCCGCCCTCAGCCAGAGCGACGCCGCGACGATTGGCGCGTAAGCAATGGACACGCCTAACACGCCGTCCAACGACCCCACGGCAACCATCAACGCGATGGGGAGGAGCCAGCCGAGATTGATCGCCCCGACAGCGAGGGTTACCGGTAGGTGCGAACCCCATCGCTGAGCGGCGTGCTGGTAGCCATGGCTCCGGTGTGCTTCGTAGAACCTCTCCCCGCGCACCACTCGACGAAACAGCGTCACCGTCGTGTCCACGACGAACGCGCCAAGGAGAATGAGCCAGCTCCAGAAGAGCGTGGGCGCCAGCCAAGCTGCCTGCAGCGAAAACGCAGCGAGCATCAGTCCTAGGAACCCGCTTCCCGCATCGCCCATGAAGATTCTCGCGGGGGGCCAGTTCCAGACGAGGAAACCCAGGGTGGCCGCTGCCAGGATGAGGGGAGCAAGCCACTGTCTGGTTCCCGGTACTGTGACCAAGTACAACAATGCGCCGCCCAGGCAGACCGTAATTGCTTCGACACCCGCGATCCCGTCGATGCCGTCCATGAAGTTTGTGAGGTTAAGCACCCAGACGAGATACAGCGCGGCGAGCACGTACCGGAGCCAATGGAGCTCGACGACAAGGCCGAACAAGGGAAGCGGTGGCGGCCCGCCGAGCCACGCCAGGATCCACCCGGCGGCGATAAAGTGACCGAGCAAGCGCCAGGGGGGCGCGATGTGGCTGCGGTCGTCCGCAAACCCGATCAGCGCCACCAGCCCAGTGCCACCCAGCAGCCCCCAGACCGTCGACCAGGCTAAAGCACCCATCGCGGCAATCAGTGGAAGCGCCATCAGCGTCGTCAACACGATCGCCACGCCGCCAACACGGGGTGTGGGCAGCGCGTGAGAGCTGCGCTCGTTGGGGACATCAAGTAGCCGCCGAGCCAGCCCATAACGACGAAACCGCCCAGTGAGCCACAGGGCGGCAAAGAATACCGCCAGGGCAAGGAGCGCTGGCAAAAGCAAGTTCATCTACAGGGATGCTGCGGCCCGCCGCAGCCCCTCATCCACAGAGATCGGCGGCACCCAACCCAGTAGTTGCCGAGCCTTGGAAATATCCACCTGCAGTGATGCCAGCAGCCGCTGGGCCATATCGCGCCGGCCTAGCATTATCGCGCCGGCTAACAGTACGGATGCAGGCACCGGAATTAGACACGCCGGGCGCCCCATGGCGCGGGCCAGCCGACGGATCAGATCTGTTGTCGAGAGATCCTCGCCATCGCTGACCAGAAACGTCTCGTTAGCGGCGGCGGGGTGCTGCATGCAGGTTAAGATAAAATCCACGAGGTTATCCAACGCCACGAGGCTGCGCTTGTTGTGAATCGCCCCGAGGGGCAGTGGGATTCCCCGTCCTACAGCGTGCATCAAAGTCTGAAAATTTGCTTTTACCCCCGGTCCGTACACCAGCGGCGAGCGGACTATCACAATGTCCATCCCCGTCTCGGCGGCGAGCTGGCGCAGGCCTAACTCGGCCTCAGACTTGCTAATGCCGTAAGCGTCCAGAGGTGCGGACGGTGCGGCCTCGGAGTAAATCCCTCGCTCGCCATTCACCTTCACCGAACTCAGAAAAACAAACCGCTTCACACCAGCCTGGGCTGCCTGGCGCGCAAGATTGACCGTCCCAAAAGTATTCACCCGCCGGAATTGAGCGAGCGGATCAGTGGCTCTTTCGTGGATGACATGCACGCGCCCAGCGAGATGTGCGACCGACGTTACGCCTGCCAACGCGTCCTGCCAATCAGTTGTCGGTGACAACTCACCGACAAACACGCGTCCCACTCTCTTGTCACATTCAGCCGATCCGTGCCGAACAGCGACGCGCACTTCGAAGCGCCGCTCCGCGACTAGCCGCTTAAGCAGAGCTGTACCGACGAAGCCTGTGGCACCAGTAACAAGAACGCATGACGTCATGGTGATTCTTGGGCTAGCGGTCTGCCCGTCTTACTTTAACCGCCGAAGGGACGGATGAACCTTCGAGCTGGTACCTCGCAGGCGTTCTCTCAGGACATGCCACATGAATATGGGTGCCGACACGAAGGTTCTTCGCCACAACCGGCGAGGCTCCTGAACCAGACGGAGTAACCATTGTAGCCCGTGTCTCCGGAAGAACGACGGAGGCAGCTTCACGGTGCCCGCGTAGAAATCAAACGCTGCACCCACCGCACCGATGAAGTTCACGCTCAGTCGATTCTTATGGTCCTGGATCCACTTCTCCTGCTTCGGAGCCGTTAGGCCAACCCACAACACGTCAGCCCCTGAGGCATTGACAGCCTCGATCATCTCCCTGCTCTCGTCCTCTGAGTAGGTCGGCTTGAAGGGTGGCGAGCATGTACCCGCGATCCGAACATTGGGGAACTCGACTTCCATCCGTCGTCGAATGCGATCGAGTGTGGGGGCAGTGCCGCCCAAGAAGAATACTCGCACATCGTGAAGACGGTTCATGCTGTCGTGCAGTGCCGCAAACACATCCGGACCGCTGACTCGGTCCCGGATCGTACCTCGAAGGACCCGTGATGCAAGCACGATTCCGATACCGTCAGGGAGCAGCCAATCCGAAGCACGTAGCGCACTCGCAAACCGATGATCTTTCAAAGCCACGACGTAAGAATGCGGGTTAAAACAGGCCAAAACCCTCCGCGATCGATCGCCCCTCAGGCTGTTGACGATCGCCGCCACGATTTCCCCCAGCGATCCAGAATCGACTTCATATCCGAGTAATGACTGCTTCATGAGGCGGCGTCGTGAGAAGAGCGTTGGACCTTCCTCACACCGACCTGGATACGTCCAATGAAGTCTCGCACCCAGAAACGAACGTACGGGCTGATCCAGATCAATGGCCAGAAGCGTCCCGCGTGGCGCCTCGTGAAACACAGCCACTCGCTCGGCGGCAGCCCTTTGGGCCCCATCATCTTCTTCCAACGAGAGATCGTGGGGAGCCTCCTATCTTGCCACAGGCCATCACCTGAGTTCGTGACACAATCCCCGACGTAGCCGGGAGCAACGGACACAGAGAAGCCCGCACGCTTCGCACGAAGGCCGTAGTCCAGATCGGCCATGGAGTGGGTAAAGCGGTGATCGAGATTACCTAGTCTTTTGACAACTGACTGTGGGATCAGTACACAGTTCCCATTCATCGTATCGCAATCGATTGGATGACCAGACGGGATCACTCTTCTCAGCCTGTTCACAATCGGTCCAACATGGCGAGTGAAACCACCATAGCTGACCTGGCCTGTATGCGGATCCCGTGTGGATCCAACGATAATGATAGGACGATCGTGGCCGCCTTGAAGCTCCGACATTGTTCCAGACAATCGCGCGATGCAATGTGGAGAAAGGCGCGTATCATCATTGAGCCAGAGGTAAAGGTCGAACTCCTCCCCTATTGCGAGCGCCATCGCCTTCCGCATGCCACCAACCCAATACAGCGAACCATCTCCCTTGAGAACCCTCACACGCGGGAACTGACACGACACGGCTTCCGCGGTGCCGTCGGTGCTTCCGTCGTCCACCATAAAGACGGTCATCGCGACATCCTCGATGCCCGTCTGCTCGGCCAGGCTCGCCAAGCTCCGCAACGTCATCTCGCGCCGATTGTGGCACGTCATTAGAACAGCGAGCGATCGCGGACGGGTCACGCCCCTAGCCCTCCGCCTCAATGAGCGCCGCCAGGTATCGTCCGTATTCGTTCTGTTGCAGGCCGGCCGCCGCACGCTCAAGATCGGACGTGGTCAGCCATTGATTGCGCCAGGCGATCTCCTCAAGGCAGGCGATCTTGAAGCCCTGTCGCCTTTCGATTGTTTCGACGTATTGGGCGGCCTGCAGCAGCGTCTCGAAGGTGCCAGTATCGAGCCAGGCGAAACCACGGCCGAGTAGCTCGACCGACAACTCATGGCGCGCTAGGTAGGCTTGGTTCACGGCGGTGATCTCGAGCTCGCCACGGGACGACGGTCGAACGCTCGATGCGATCTCTACCACGTCAGGACCGTAGAAATACAGCCCGGTGATAGCCCATTTGCTCCTAGGGTTGGTCGGCTTCTCGGTGACGGAGAGCACCCGATGGTCCCGGTCGAATTCTACGACGCCGAACCGCTGCGGATCCCTGACTTGATAGGCGAAAATCGTCGCACCCCGGGTGAGCGCGGCGTGTTTCCTCAGGAGGACCGTGAAGCCCTCGCCGTAGAATATGTTGTCTCCGAGAACTAGACACACTGGGGACTGACCGATGAACCGCTTCCCGATGATGAACGCCTGCGCCAAACCCTCTGGTCTGGGCTGCACCGCGTAGCTCAAGTTGACGCCGACCTGACTCCCGTCCCCAAGCACTCGACGGAAGGCTGACTCATCCTCTGGCGTAGTAATGACGAGGATGTCCTGAATGCCAGCTAGCATGAGCACAGACAGCGGATAGTGAATCAGGGGTTTGTCGTAGACGGGCAGCAGCTGTTTGCACACGCCCAGCGTGATGGGATAAAGACGCGTCCCCCGTCCTCCCGCCAGGATGATGCCCTTCATACCCTGCTCGCTTGTGGTCCCCGGCTCGTCCGACCCATGCCAGCCCGCGTGGACGCGGCGGCCAAGGCGTGCCGCCACCACGCTTCGTTCTCCAAGTACCACTGCACGGTCTTGCGTAGTCCTGACTCGAACGTCTCGCGTGGACGCCAACCAAGCGCCTGCTCAATCTTGCTGGCGTCGGTAGCGTAACGCGCATCGTGGCCCGGGCGGTCGGTCACGAACGTGATGAGGTCTCGGTAATGCCTCAGCTCCCGGGACCGTCGCTCGGGTGCCAGCTCCTCGAGGAGATCGCAAACGGTTTGAACAACTCCAAGATTCTTCTCTTCGTTGTTGCCGCCGATGCCGTACGTTTCACCGACTTGGCCGTCAGTGATCACCTCCACAAGTGCCCGCGCGTGATCATCGACGTAGAGCCAGTCCCGGACCTGCTGGCCATCCCCGTACACGGGCAACGGCTTCCCGCACACCGCGTTCACAATGGTGAGGGGTATGAGTTTCTCGGCAAACTGGTACGGTCCATAGTTGTTGGAACAATTCGTGATCAGGGTCGGGAAGCCGAATGTACGCCGCCAAGCGCGCACCAGGTGATCACCCGCCGCCTTGGTGGCGGCATAAGGACTGTTGGGCGCATACGGGGTGCCTTCTGTAAACAGGGTGGTCGTACCCCTGCCAAGGTCGCCGTAGACTTCGTCGGTGCTCACGTGATGAAAGCGAAACCTCTCCCTCCGATCCGTGGACAGGGTATCCCAGTAGGCGAGAGCCGCCTCCAGCAGCGAGTATGTACCGACGATGTTGGTATTGATGAACTCGCCGGGGCCGTCGATGGAGCGATCGACGTGCGACTCGGCGGCGAGGTGCATCACGACGTCAGGCTGGTGCTGTGCGAAGATTCGGTCAAGCGTGTGGCGGTCTACTATGTCGGCGTGCTCGAACGCGTAGCGCGGATCGCTGCTCACGCGGTCCAGTGACTCCAGGTTGGCTGCGTAGGTGAGCTTGTCCACGTTCACCACGGCGTGCGCCGTGCTCTCAATGACGTGCCGAATGACGGCCGAGCCGATGAAGCCGGCGCCTCCCGTGATCAAGAGACGCATCTAGGGAACCTGCAGGGACATGATGACAAAGCGTCTACGCCGGGCGAACATGAACGGCATGCGCTTGAGAGTAAGGAGAAGACCATTGCGCTGTTGCACGCGTGGTTCGAAACCTAGAGCGCGTAGCGCGCCGATGGCGCGCGTCAAGTATTCCAGATATGGCGCATAGATATCACGGATGAGCGCTGGCAACAGTGGATAGCCACCCAGATTTACCTTATCGTTGCCCAACAGCCTCAGGCCGTGAAAGTGAAAGAACAACGCCCGGTCGTACGGCGACTCGGCCGCGTTCCACGGCGCGCGCGTCCACTCGGCGTGCTGTAGAACGTGAACACGATCGGCGAAGCGCTCCGGCCAATCATCAAGATACTTCTGATCCCCGAACTTCCCGTCCTCCTGCCGTGCGTAGCACCACTCGATACAGCGCTCTTCCCACCACTTTCGTACGCTTTCCCCCCCCTCCCGCTCAAACACCATGAACTGCACGCAGTACCTTCCACTCGTCGCCGTCTGGTCGTGCTCCGAAGCGTATGCGTGGTCGGTGATCAGGACCTGCTTGTCGGATAGCTCGAACTCGCGATAGATGGGAGCGGGGCTCTGACGGAACCAGAGATCGGCGTCCAGGTAGGTCACCCGCTGAACGTTGGGATCGGCCTGGCAAACGAACCACGGTGTAAACGGCGTGAGTGTCCAACAATACTCGGCTCGCGACCGCTCCGGCTTCACGCGCAGCAGTTCGGGTGTCTCGACATCGACGAGTCTCATTAGCCGGACGTTGGGTAGGGCCAGACGCCCCAGTACGTCGTAGGTCTCATCGTCTAAACACAGGATCCAGAGCGCGTACAGTCCCCCATGACATTCCAGCGAGCTGTGCAACGCGAGTCCCTGCGGCAGGAAGAGACTATCGAACAGTGTGACGTAATGCTCCATCAATCGTTGCGGAAGGCGTTCACCGCGTCGATCACTGCCCGCACGTCCGCGTCGGACATCTGCGGGTGAGCGGGGAGTGAAAGACACGACGCGGCGTGGCATTCGCTAGTTTGCAGCCCCGCCGGGTCTCTCTTGATGTCGCGGCACGGATCCTGATGATGCACCGGAATCGGGTAATGAATGAGTGACTGAATCCCCATCTTATGCAGATGGGCCTGCAAGGCCTGCCGCTCGGAGCACGTGACGACGAACAGGTGATACACGTGCGCCGACGACTCAACCGGCTGAGCCAGCAGCCGTACCAGCGGGTTGTTCATTGCCTCGCGATACGACAGGGCGATCTCCCGCCGCCGCCCTGTGAACCCCGTCAGCCACGTCGCCCGCTCCCGCAGGATCGCGGCCTGAAGTTCATCGAGGCGGCTGTTCATTCCCAGCTCCAAGTGGCGATAGCGGACGCTTTGGCCGTAGTTACGCAATCGACCCGCTCGCTCCGCGACCTTGGGGTCATCGGTGGTGATCGCACCCGCGTCGCCCGGAGCTCCAAGGTTCTTGGTGGGATAGAAGCTCCAGGTGCCCACGCGCCCGGAGGAGCCGGCCACCTTGCCGCCGAGAGTCGCGAGGTGTGCCTGCGCGCAGTCTTCGACCAACGCGATCCCGTGTTGTGCGCAGAACTGCTGCCATGCCAGGGTGTCTCGCACCTGGCCGTAGAGATGCACGAGCACGACGGCCCTCGTCTTTGGAGACAGGCAACGCCGAGCACTGTCGATCGACAGCAAGGCCGTCTCGGCCTCGATATCGGCGAGAACGGGCGTTGCTCCTGCACGGATGATCGCGAGGACCGTCGCAAAGGCGGTCATTGGCGTCGTGATCACCTCATCTCCCGGCCCGATGTCGAGAGCACGGAGTCCGATCTCGATCGCGTCGGTCCCGTTCGCCACACCTACCGCATACGAGACCCCGCAGGCCTTTGCCCACTCCCGCTCGAAGGCTTCCACTTCCTTGCCGAGCACATACCAGCCCGACTCAAGCACGCGTGAGACGGCTGCCATCATCGCGTCCCGCAATGGTTGCGGCTCGGCCTTGAAGTCGTTGAGCAGAATCATGTCATTCCCAGTAGTGCTTGGCGTGCTGCCTGTAGAAATCGACCGTCTTCCTCAGACCCACAGATAATGGCACCTTCGGTGACCACCCCAACTCGCGATTGATCAGACCGAAGTCACCAGAATAGTCCCCGATATCGATCGCCTTCCGATCCGGCGGAAACGGCACCAGCTCGAATCCTCCGCCATAGCCCAGGTTAGTCATCATCTCGGCTAGGTTTTTGAGGCTGATGACCTCGGCACTTCCCAGGTTGTATACCTTGCCGTCTGCGACCTCGCTCTGTGCGGCGAGCAGGAGCGCATCCACGCAATCATCGACGTGATTGAAGTCGCGCACTTGCGATCCGTCTCCGAACACTTGGAGCGGCTGCCCCTCGACGAGGCGGCGCACCCAGACGCCGAGGAAGGTCTGGCGCACGTCCTTGACCCGCATCCCCTGCCCGTACGTGTTGGTCAGGCGAAGCGCACAGGCGCGTATTCCGTAGACGGTGTGGTAAAGCCGGTGGTAGGATTCCGCAGCCAGCTTGTTGATCCCGTTGATATCCACAGGGCGAATCGGGTGCTGCTCATCCACGGGCAAGTACTCGGGCTTTCCGTACAGCTGGCGGGTGCTCGCAAACACAATCTTGATGCCGGGGTTGACCTTGCGGCAGCCTTCCAGTAGCGAGAGTTGTGCGGTCACATTGATTTCCAGATCGGTTTGGGGATGGACCATGGATTCCATGTGGCTGGTCTGGGCGGCCAGGTTGAAGAGGTAGTCCTTGTCTCTGAGCAGGTGGAGCATCGCATGCCGATCACGCACATCACAGATGTTCACCTGGACCGCCGATTGCAAATCCGCAATGTTGAACAAATTCCCGCCATACTGCGGAATGAGGCTGTCGACGAGCGTTACGTTCGCGCCCAGCCCGACGAGTCTGCGGGCGAGATTGGACCCGACCAAGCCGAGCCCGCCAGTGATGAGAATCCGGGACTTGACGAATGTCATTGCGTCAACTTCTTGGCGAGTATGATCTGATCCAAGTACAAGTCCTCGTTATCGGGCAAGATCTTCGACAGGATCACGCCCAGAACCGAAATCGGAGCCATCATGGTGGCACACACGATCAGGTGCATCATCAGGGGCTTCGGCAGAATCTTGTACAGATAGGCGTTCATCAACTGAAAGATCACTGACACATTCGCGTTGATCTTCTTGTGCCTTTCGATCACGAAGCCCTTCTCCTCGAACAGCGCTCGAAGGCCAAAGCTCGAATACCTCGCATAGTCGAACGGTTGTTCGTGCTCGTCCCAGACGAATGGCACTGTCAGGACGAGCCGTCCTCCGGGTTTCAGTACGCGGTGCATTTCGGCCACGAACTCGTGTGGGTTGAAGACATGCTCTAGGACCTGATTGCAAAGGACGGCATCGAAGGAGCAGTCCACGAACGGAAACCGGCGGCCGTCGTAGTAGTGGTCCGCAACTGCCGAGGCTCTCGTGCGCGCGGACTCGATGTCCAGTCCGACGTACTGCTCCACCTGGAAGAAGCGTTCATACGGCTTGGTTCCACACCCCACATCTAGTAGGCGGCCCCGTAAGGGCCGCGCGAATTCTCTCACGGCGCCCGCGAGCCCGCGCCGCGCGATGAAGAACGGGTTTACGAAGACCCCAAGTAAGGTCGGGTGGAAGCTCTGCTCACGAAAAATCTTTCCGAGCGTCTGTCGAATCATCGGTGCAGTATGAAGCCCTCAAAGGTAAAGCTGAGCCCGGCATCCGTGCTCATCGTCCCTTCGGCGCAAACGAAGGTCTCGAGAATATTCCAACTGGAGAGCGTCCGCCGTAAACGCTCCCGCGAGAAAACGCGACATGGATAACTCGCTTCATAGATCGACGGCGGTACGCGCTGGACAATGATCCTGTCCTGCTGGATATTCGCGAAGGGGGTCCGGTCAATGATCATCACAGTCGCCGGCGAGCGCTCCAACTCGTGTAGCACGCGGTCAGGGTCGGGCAGGTACTGCAAAACACTACCGAGCACGATCACGTTGGGTCGAAGCTTCACGGCACACTCGTCGATCGTGGCGAAGAAATGCAACTGCTGGTTTTCGAGAAGTGCCCTGCCCTGTGCTACGTAATGGGGTTGCTCCACGACACCCCATTTCACTTCCGCAAGGCCATGGAGAAATTTCCGATTCTGACGATAACCACCCCCGAGCGCGCCACCGAAATCCAGGACGCTCAGGCGACTACCACTGCGCGCTGCCGTCCACATCAAGGCGGCGAGCACGGGCCAGGAGTACTGGATCTGATCGAAGAGGACGGAGTCACGCTCGTAGACCGCCTCGCCCCGCGCGACCTTCAGGGTTGCCTCGGTGACCTTGGCAAGAATGGATTCGTCGGCGTAACCGGTGGACACGGCAAGAGCACGTTCCCAGGTCGCAAAGTCTCCTTCGAACCTCACCCCATCCCAGCGGCGACCGGCAACCCGCCGTACCAAACGCAACGCAGCGGGTGGAAGCCACTCCCTCATCAGCGCCATACCGCGTCCTAGCCAGCTGGATCTTCCATGAAAAAAAGAGTCCATCACGGCATGCTCGGAGCGCACTTGGGCGTCGGTCGCCCTTGCCACTCTCTAGTTCGTAAGGTACGAGAGTACAAAATACCCGGGGACGGCACCGAATGGACCGTATACGCTCCACGGCAGAAATGCGCTTGCAGGATCAGCGAAGTAGAGGGACCGGCTCCTCCAGAGGATGAGTAAGACACCACCCACCGCCAGGTAGGGCATGGCGAAACGACGGGTAAAATACGCGAAGAACCAACCGGCCATGACCGCGTGGATCACAAGAAACAGTCTAAATGGGCCCAGGGTCACATTCAGAGCCAGGAGATACACGATGATCACGCCGACCAAAAGCAGCATCCTGCGCTTCTCTTGCGACAATATCCGAGCGCTCGCTGCCTTGAGACTAGCGAGACTGAGGAGCCCCGCCATCGCTGCCACCAGCACGACACCGAGACTGGCCGCGTTGGCGCCGCTGTCTCCGGACGTGAGGTAATAGCCCACGCGGGGGACGCCATACGCCCCGAACAGCGAGTTCACCGCCTCCACATCGACCAGAGTGGCACCTACGACCACCGAGATGAACACGATCGTTACCAGTAGAAAACTGCTCTGGAAGACCCTCACGACCGTATACACGGCGATAGCGGAAAGGTGAAATACAGAGGCCAGAAGCACCGACACACCTTTTGGGACCGCCTTGACACCAAAGAATACGACCACGAGGAGGACACTCGAGAACATCTGCCTAGTGAGCTGAGTGGTCAGCACGAAGGAAAAAAACAGCAAGACCATGGCCACGGAGTAGGCTCGCTTCTCTCTCGGGAACTCTCCCAGTCCGAAGCGCTCGACGCAGAACAAGAGGATCAGCCCCGTAACGCTCGTCAACACGAACATCAACCCATTGGCAGTTAAGTCAGGCAAGGCAATGCGGATAATCCTGAACAACAGAGGCAATCCAAATTCGTAGACCGGTATTCGCTCCGCACCCCATTCCAGGGCCCCGACTCGACGATACATGTCGTAGTAGAGTTCGAAATCATCCGACACATTGCGACCAACTTCTCGAGAAGCCCAGATGGACGCGGCCGACATGATTACGACTACGCCCGTCGCGATTCGTACCCGCGTGCTCAGACGGTGGCTGAACACGGTCAAATACAATAACGCGCCCAAGTACGAGGCTAGCGGAGAAAACATGTAGCACAAACAAAAGAGTACGACCGCCCCTAGGAAAAAATACTCATCGCGACCAACGTGTTGCTGCCGGGAAGGTTGCAGGCCGTTCATGACGTACTCGCGCGATTCAGTGGCATCCGACCGATTCATTTAAGCGGCAATGATTAGGCGCGTCCAAACTCAAAGAGTCCTGTAATGTTGATACCGGACCCGCCACCCGTGGACATAGAAACCGTACAGTCTCCTCTTTAAGCGCCAGAACATGCTCTCCCGTTGTCGCAGCACCCTTGGTGTGAAACCAACCCCAGCCAAGGCGGAACGTGCTTTTCGCAGGGCGTCCAGGTACGGCTCGTAGACGTTACGCATCAGAGCGGGCGGCAACGGATAGTCGCCTAGACTCACTGTCCTCTCGGCGATCAACCGCAGGCCCTGAAAGTGATAGGTGACGGCGCTGCTATAAGGAAACCTCGTGGCGTTCCAAGGTGCCTGTGTCCACTCTTCGTGCTCCAGCACATGCACCTGGTCCCCAAAGCGCTCGGGCCAATCATCCAAGTACTTTTGATCGCCGAACTTGCCGTTCTCACATCTCGCAAAACACCATTCGATGCAGCGATCCTCCCACCACTGGCGTACCACTTCTCCAGCTTGCGTAAAAGTCATGAATTGCACGCAGTACTGCCCACTACTTGCGGACTTATCGTGTTCAGGGGCGTACGCATGATCCGTGATCAGCACCTGCTTACCAGACGCCTCAAGCTCCCTGAAGAGTGGGGCCGGATTCTTCCTGAACCAGAGGTCTGCGTCAACGTAGGTCACGCGGCTGGCGCTGTTCTCTGCTTCAAAGACCAACCGGGGTGCAAGAGGAGTGAGGGTCCAGCAGTATTCTACCCGCGTTCGCCCCGCCTTAACTCCAAGCAGATCTGGCGTCTCGACACTGGAAAGCGAGAGCAGGCGTACATTCGGCAAGTTAAGCCGCTTGAGCACTTGCTCCGTGTCATCGTCCATGCAGAGAATCCATAGCCTGTAGGCACCAGCATGCTGCTGGAGCGAGCTGTGCAATGCCAGTCCTTGCGGCAGAAACCAACTGTCGAACACGGTGACAAAGTGTTCGATCCGCGTCGACGTCATGGCCCTAAGACCTTAGCGAGTCCAGGCGTCATCACGTGCAGACGCCACCCGCGGGTACCTGGCGCACATCTGCCCAGTGAAGCCTGGCGACACTCGCCCAAGACTGGATCGCCGAATCTCTGGAGTCGGCGCAAACGCGATCGCGAGGCCGTCCTGTCTCTTGGCCGCTGAAAACACCCAACCGAGATAGTAGTACATGCGTCTCGAATCATGCTCCGCCCATAAGTCGTTGAGGTACGCGAGCTCGCACCATCCCGGCGCCTTCATTAGGCACGACCACACGAAAGGCACGACCACACGAACCGCCGTCCTGTCGAGGGCTCTCACCGGAACTGGAGGAATCCAATCCACAGCAGTGCCGTGATCGTCAGCTTCAAGCCCTGCCCGCCAGACGACGGATCAAACGAGACAAGAATCGACGAGGATTTCGCCAGGAGGGGCCTCGCCGCATGAAGCTGATGAAGGCCGCTCGAGCCGCTCGCGATTCCTCTACCGGCACATCACCGACCCGGATCGGGGTGACCGCCAACTCCACATCATAGATACGAGTGTCGGCACCGTGCCTTCCCGACAGGTCGTTCCCCGTGTTGTGCACCAGAGAGCGTCCAGGATATAGCGTCAACCTGTCTTGGAGAAATGCTGAAGCGTGCCACCGTATAGCCCACGAGTCATTGGCTCCTGAGGTCTGGTCTTCTAACATTTGAGTAAACGCGTAGGCCCCATCCAGATCGAATGCTCTGGTGAGTCCTCGGCGGCGGAGCTCCGAAATCAAGTGACGCCCGTCGGGGTCGAACAGCCTCCAACTTCGCCGCCAGCAAGCCCAACCCCAACAGTCAGCGCCGCGCAGAAAGAACGTCTCCGGGAGAGGTCGGTCGACCGGATACAGGTACCCGTGAATACTCGCGACTCGATCATCATCCTTGTAATACTCAAGCCCCTCGTTCATGAAGCGCAGGAAGTACTGGGACGTGAGAAGATCATCTTCCATCACGATCACACGGTCATGCTCGCGAAGAACCTGCGTCACGCCCTGGATGATCGAGTTAGCAAGGCCGCAGTTGCGCTCTCGCTCCATGATCGCGACAGATCTGAATCCCGTCACGTCCCTGAGATAGTGCCTCACCGCTGCAACGTCGTTCTCGGCGTCCCTTCTCGGGCCATCAGAGAAGACGATCAGTTCAGAGTTCGCCGCACCATCGTTCTTGACCAACGCCTCCACCGTCCGGCGCAGGTGGCTGAGTCGCGTGTACGCGAATAGGGCAACTGGAGCACAGGGCACGGTCATCAACAACTCATGGCAACCGATTTCGTAAAAGCTCGCGCGGTCGTTGCGCTCATCCCGCCGCAAACATGCTGAATGCCGGCACCCCGACTCGCACGGCTACAATGTTCTGGAAGGCGAACAGGTTTTCCATAGGCCCATCAGTGACCGGAATCCAACCGTCAGGGAGAAGGCGATAGAATACGAAACCCGGAAGGAGAGCGAAAAAATCGGCCAGGAAGACTCTCGTGATAACGTTCATCTCGTTGAACTCGAAGTGTACAATGTCTACTTTCCTTTCTCGGATGGCCTTGGAGGCGCCCCGGAACACCTCCAGCTCGTGCCCCTCCACATCGACCTTCAAAAGGGTTATCGCAGCGATGCTGTGCTGCTCGACGAAATCGTCAATCGTAGTCATGTTCACACATAGCGACTGGTGTGCCCGCTGTCGAAGCTTCTCGAAAACGTCCTTGTGCAGAGAGGCGTGTGATGAGCCGGCCCCCTCCACATAGTCATACAACTCCGCTGTCCCTCGCTTCGACCCCACAGCCATAGGCACCACCGTTACTCTGCCACCGACAGCCGCTTCGAGGCGTTTCACGTTCCCGGGATGCGGTTCAAAGCAGTAGATCCGAGCCGTGGGGGCAATGTCGAGAATGGCACGGCTGTAGTCCCCGACGTTCGCCCCGACGTCGAGAATAACAAGTCCTGTAGTCACACCGGAGCCGGAGTAGCATCGCAAGAGCCTCTGGAGGAAGTGCCTCTCCCCGCTCTCCTTGGAGTTCCTGTAGTTCAGTATCCCAAGTCCTCGGATACTCAACTGAAATAGGAATCGGTTTACCCTTTGGAATCTGGTCCGCGCCAGAAACCGGACCCAGAGATCCGTGATCCGAGTGCCGATCACACTCATACTCTGAACGCTCGGAACTGGAACAGTGACACTACCTGCGTGACAAACATTTTCGGCGCCAGAACCAGGTTTGAGAGTACCGCGGCGACAAGTTGCGCGCTCACACTTGCGATGGCCGCCCCAACAGCTCCATGAAGGGGGATCAAGACCAGGTTCAAGCTCACGTTGGAGGCCGCGCCGAGCACCGTCCTGTAAAGGGAGATCATATTCTGTTTTTCGTTCACGATCCAATTGCTTTGTGCGATGCCCAATGCAATCGGCACGTTCGCAAACACGTGGATTGACATGACTCGCGCGCTCGCGGAATAGGCTTCACCGTAGAGTAATGCGACCAGCGTTCCTGAGGCGATCGCAATTGCGGTGCTCAGAGGCAGCATCACCCACCACATCAAACTGAAGAGCTGGGCGATCGCCCGGTCGTAGGCCACGGGATCGTTCTGCTTACGGCGTGCGATGGTAGGTCCAACGCTGGCGGAAATCGCCATGGGAATGAAGTACCAAACGGTCGACAGAGGCAACGCCGCGGAATAGATACCCAATTCATGTTCACTTACCATACCGCGTAGCATGACTTGATCGATCCGCATGTAGATGCTGATAGCGAGCCCGGACAAGAGATAGGGCCAGGACTCGCGCATCAGCTCTTTCGCCCACGCGGGCCTCCAGATCCACCGAGATGGTGCGGGGAATCGGCGATACGCGACCCACAGCGCGACAGCGGCCAAAATGATCTCGACGAGGCCCACAACAGCGAAACCGACGAGACTGGCCTTGGCGAGGATTAGTAGGACCTTCAGTCCGTTCGCCGCGAGATATGACACGCCTTTGGCGACGATTGTGCGTCTACTCTGTATTTGGCTCTGGAACCAGAGATCGCACGTGTCCGCAGCCTGGAAGACAACGCTGCCTGCGACAATGGCGGTGAGCACAAGCGCTCGCCCGTCGCCGGGGCGCAGGAAAGCCATACCGAGAATCGCGGCTCCATACGCGGCGAACCCGGTGATTAGTCTAAGTCGAAGGGCGGTTCCCAGAATGGCAGGGGCGGCCTGTGGATTCCGAGCCATGTCTCGGATGGCGACCGCATCGAGACCGAGCTGACATATCACGCTGAGGAACGCTACGAAGGCGAGCACATACGCGAGTTCGCCGTACCGACTGGGGCCCAGGTATCGCGCGACCCACGCCCCCACCAGAACACCCAGGACCATTCGCATCGCCTTGTCAGCGAAGATCCAACCCATGTTATGAATCACCGCGAGCAGGTTCGTTCGACCCTCGACGCGCCGACGCACAAAAGCCGGGGCTGCTCGAAGCCAGGCGGGGGACGGCACGGTCACTGCCGAGGATCTACTTCGCTTTGGTTCCACGGGGATCCGTGTCTTCCCTCATCCGCGACCACGTCGTTCGATCATCGTCGGACGCGTCGGCGTCGACGCATCCTGCGCTCCGCCGTCTCGAGAGTAGCCGGCGATCCAACGGACGAGAAACCGCGGCGTAGCCTCCCGAACCAGGTGAAAAAACTCCCGAGCCTCGCCCCTCTCCTGCCGCTGCGCCGCGATGATTCCCTGCGCGAGGAACGCGATCAACACTCCGAGTAATCCGCCCGTGAGCCCACCCAGAACGCTTCTCAGCACCGAGCGTCGAGGTTCGGGCATCACGGGAAGCCGCGGTGTCTCCAACACGGTAATCACCGGTGTGTCACGGACTTCACGGATCCGCGCCTCCTCCCGGCTCTGTACGAGCGTCGTATAGACCTGCTGTCGCAAGGCCACCTGTCGCTGGAGCCGATCATGCTCGAAAGCGAGTTGCGGCGAGCTGGTTTCTCGGTTCCGCTGGAGGAAGCCCTGCAAGCGGTCCTCCGCTTCACGCAGGGCTCGCTCCGCCTCATCCGCCTGCGCCTCGACGAACTGGCGCTCCGCAGCCGCCTGCGACTTGCGTGTCTCGACGTTGAATTGGTTTACTCCGTGCACTAGGCGTTCCGTGAGAGACAGTGACACACTCGGCCAGCGGGTGCTCACCGCTACCTCGACAGCACCGAGGGCTCTCACCTCTCGGCTCTTCACAATCTCGGCAAGCGCGCGCACGGCCCGATCGGCTCGCCGCTCAGGCGTGGGGGCTTCGACGTGCAGAAGGTCCATTAGCGCGATGCGCCGCCCCCCTTCCTCGGTGACGACCACCGAGTCCAGCGCGATCGGCTCCAGCAGAGCCCTCGAGCGGATGAGTTCTACATACACGGGGGCGCTCCACCCGCTCCCGCTGCTCGGCACCCGGATACCGAACTGGCTCGCGACCAAGGCCAGCCCCGAGGCACTCCCCTCCGGCACCTGCGGCAAGAATTTCGCCGAGCATAGGTACACCCGTGTCGTCAACAGTCCCGACAGGAGCCCGACCGCTCCACCAATCAGACCCAGCGCGACGATCGGCCGCCGCCAGCGGAGTAATACGCTTCCCAAAGCCAGCAAAGAAACCTCGTGGTCGTCCTGCAATACAGGCACTAGAGCGGCGGAGTCTTCAGTCATCGCACCCTCAAGTAGGCGTCACGTGCTGGCTGCGCCGAGTCGATCTTCAAAGCGTCCACACTGAGTTTTTCAAAGCTCCCACACCTCAACGGACGAGCGCAGCGAAGCGTCCATCTTGAGCCTGATTTCCTCCGCGTGGCGCAAGGTGGTGATAAGGACCGCGTCCGGCTGGAGCTCATTAATCGCATTGGGAGGCTCCACGACGAACCCACCCTTGCGCAACCCCTGTTTGCTTCGCTCGTCGTCAACCACGCCGACGAGTTGAAGCCCGACCCCCTTTGCGACACGATAGGTTGCTTCCATAATGTCACCGGCTCCGTAGAAGACCACCCGCTCCACTCCCCGAGCTTTCAGTTCGTGTAGGGTGCCTCGTATTCGTTGTTCGAGCCGCCGCAAGCTGCTCAGGACCCAGGAGTAGTGCTCGAGACCAAGCCGCCTTCCGTATCGTCGACCGTCATCGGTAACCCTGTACGCGAATGGCCGGACTCCGCGATTGAACACTTGGACGTACCCTGCCTCGACCATGTCGCTCAGCAGCCGATTGACCGTGCCGACGGCGACGCCAAGTCGCCGCGCCAGTGCGCGCTGCGAGACGTTAGATCCCCGCTGCAGCTCCGCAATGAGCCGCTGGCGCAGCTCACGCACGTCGCCTGTCAACCGCTGATCGACGCGCTTCATCCTCGACGCTCCAGGAAGACTTGCTCGCGAGCTAGTCGAGAGTTCACAGCCCGAACCTCTGTTCGAGGCTCGAACATTAGTCGCAAAGAATACCCCTTATGTGAAGGGCCCATTGTCCATCGGGGTTGTTCATGGTTCGCTGGGCAGGAGCTACACCTTGACCCTGTCAGTCACAGGCGCATCTGACAAAGCCCGCTTCCGGCGGTGCCGCCGGCTTAATCATACCGTTCTGTCTCTCAGCAATCCTCTATCCAGCTGCCGCGCGCAGAATCTCCCGTGGCAGTTCCACACTAAGCGCTTTGCGCAGCGCCGACAGTCGAATCACAACCCTTGCCCGACCTCGATCCTCGATCAGGACCCCTCGGATTCCGCTGAACGGGCCATCGGCGACGATGACTTCCTGTCCCGTCTCGAGGAACTCCACGGGCTCGGGTGGCACATGGCCGGCGTTCACGCAAGCCACTAGCACGCGGATGGACTCTAGCTCCTCACTCCGCACAGGTGCTGGATTGCCGTCATTGCGCACGATCGTCACCACGCCGGGTGTCTGGAGCACCTCGTGCACCATCGCGAGACTGAACTGCCCAAACATGTATCCGGGAAAAAGCGGAAACCGGACGCGCTTCGTGCGATCCGACCACTGTCGATCCCTCTCGAGCAGCGGGACGTACGATTCCACGCCACGGAGTTTGAGCAGTTGCCCCGCCCGTTTCTCAGCCCGCGGCCGAGTGCGGCAAGCGTACCACCGAGGTGTGCGATAGGGGTCCGGAATCTTGGCGGCGTCGGTAATCAAAACCCGCTCACCGCCTGCTGCGGACCCGACGAGCGCCGAGGCGAGGTGCGACGCGGCCGGTCCTCCCGGACGACTGAGTGCAAGCCATTCGTCAGCCCCACGCTGTCCTCGAGCAACTGGTGTAGGAGGATTGGGTCGTCCTTCTCGACGAGCTCGCGGATGAGCGGCACCAGATTGCGCGTATGGGTCGCCGATGCGCCCACCTCGCCCAGCATGATTTTCGGATGGCTGCTCGGCACCGCATTCGCTGAATCCCACCACAGCTCCTCGTGCAGCTTCTCACCCGGCCGCAAGCCCGTCTCGACGATTTCGATGTCGGCACCCGGCCGCAGCCCGCTTAACTGGATGAGCCGCTCCGCCAGGTCCCAGATCCGTACCGGCGTTCCCATGTCGAGCAGCGCCACCTTGCCGGCCGACTCCGGAAGCGCGATCGACTGCAGCACGAGCTGCGCGGCCTCGGGCGTCGTCATGAAGTACCGCGTCGCCTCGCGACTCGTCACCGTCACCGGACCGCCCGCCGCGATCTGCCGCTGGAACAACGGCACCACGCTGCCGTTGGACCCCAGCACATTCCCGAACCGCACGATTACGCCCTTCATTCCATTCTCGCGTGTCACTTCACCCACGAGGAGCTCGGCAAATCGTTTCGTAGCACCCA
>WNGI01000962.1_pt1 | contig 23040 bp, 24 predicted proteins | sample 5400621 | NCBI WGS metagenome assembly WNGI01 (sample SAMN13153374, study PRJNA577476) | soil metagenome | isolation source: 20 cm soil or saprolite under Garry oak tree replicate 1 | place: USA:California | collected 2016-06-15
TCGCCGGGTGCACGTGCGGCTCGTGCTGCGCTACGTTCCCGGCGGCCGGCCCTGGCCGTTGTACCGCACCTACCCCTGGGCCATCGACGTCCAGTACCCGCTCGGTCGCCCGCCCACGGGGAGCAAGGCGTTCGATCTTCCCCCGGGCCGCACTGAGCGCTTCTGGGAAGGCAGTCCCGCGATCCCGGGCACTATCCTCGGGCTGGGAGGCCACATGCACGATTACGGTGTCAGCCTCGAGCTGAAGGACATGACGACCGGCGCGGTGCTGTGGCGCGGCGCCCCGGTCACGGACGCCGCCGGGCGCGTCATCACCTTCCCGCTGGCCCGTTTCTACAACTGGCGCCGGCTCGGGGTGCACGTGGTTCCCTCGCACCGCTACCGGCTCACGGCCGTGTACGAGAACCGGACGGGGCGCTACATCCGCGACGGCGGCATGGGGGCGGTGGCCGGCCTGTTCGTGCCCGACCGGGGGGCGGCGTGGCCGGCGGTCGATACCAGCGATACCCTGTACCAGCGGGACCTGGCGGCCACGATCCGCTCGGGCAGCGCCGACATGATGGCGGACATGCGGATGGAGCACCACGCGGATCCCTGAGACACCTTGCCGAAGGGGGTGTAGCCTACATCACGCTCGAACGGCAGCGACCGACGTATTTTCGGCCGTGCCCAAAATGCAATGGGGTCGTCTCCAAGTGGACGTGAACTGCGCGTTGCGCCGCGGGGCCTGGTACCGCGTCGCGGGCCTCGCAGCGCTCGAAGCCATTCTCGATGTCAACCGCAGGCCGCTGAAAGTCCCCCACTACCTTGTCGAGGTCGTCTCACGGCCGCCTACGCGGTGGTCCGTCGTCCCGCGCCCCGAAGGGGCGGGCGAGCTGCCGTCCGAGTGGGGACCGCACTACGGCGTGTGCCCGAGCTGCCGTGAGCGCGCGGCGCTGCACGGCCGTCCGCGCCGTCTCACGTGCAGTCGCTGTCGGGGCGAGTTCGACGTCGCGTGGGACGAGGAGTACCTCGCCCAATTCTGACGGACGGCCTCAGCCGCCCATCACCCGCTCCACCTCCGTAAGACGCGCCTCGATCTCGATCGGCCGGTTGGCGCGGTCCGGCCGCGGCTCGAGTTCCTGATGATAGCGGGTCACCATCTCCGGATCCTTCAGCACGTGGCCCGTCAGCACCGCGACCACGCGGTCGCGCGGGCCGATCACGCTCTCGCGGATCAGGCGCCGCGCTCCGGCGGGTGCCGCGGCGCTCGCCGGCTCACACCCGATCCCGGCGCCGTCCACGACCGCCTTGGCCTCGAGGATCTCGTCGTCGCTCACGGTGGTGACGACCCCATTCGTGTCGCGGATGGCGCGCACGGCGCGCTCGTATGAGACCGGGTTGCCGATGTTGATGGCCGTCGCCACCGTGTGCGGCTCTACCCGGCGCCGTTGGGCGAATGCTTCGCGGAAGCTCTGCGCGAACGGGGCGGCGCCGTCGGCCTGGACGGCGGCGAGTCGCGGCGCCCGGTCGATCAGCCCCCACGCCAGCGCCTCCGCCAACGCCTTCCCGAAGGCCGCCGTGTTTCCGAGGTTGCCCGCGGGCACCACGATCCAGTCGGGGGGCTCCCAGCCGAGCTGCTGCAGCAGCTCGAGGACGATGGTCTTCTGGCCCTCGAGCCGGAACGGATTCACCGAGTTGAGGAGATAGACCCCCAGGCGCTCGCTCGCCTGGTCGGCGAGCTCGAGGCAATCGTCGAAGTTGCCGCGCACGAGCAGCGTGCGGGCCCCGTAGGCGAGCGCCTGGGCGAGCTTGCCGAGCGCCACCTGACCCTTCGGCACCAAAACCAGCGCCGGCAATCCCGCGAGCGCGGCGTACGCGGCGAGCGCCGCCGCGGTGTTGCCGGTGGACGCGCACGCCACCGCGCGCGCGTGGACGCGCCGCGCTTGCGTCACGCCGACGGTCATGCCGCGGTCCTTGAACGAGCCCGTGGGGTTCTGGCCTTCGTGCTTGAGCAGGAGCTCCGGCGCGCCGGTCCAGCGGGCAACCGCGGCGCTCGCGAGCAGCGGGGTGTTGCCCTCGGGATAGGAAAGGATGTGCTCGGCTGCGGAGGGAAGGACGGCTTCGCCGTAGCGCCACACGCCCGACGCGAGCGCGCCGCGCCGTACGCCCCAGCGCGCGTCGAATGTCGCCCGCAGCGCGTTCCCACCCTGGGCCGGAGGCCGGTGGCGCAGCTCCAGCAGCCCGCGGCACCGCGGGCACCGCGGGTGGGGATCGATCTCGGGGATTTCGCTGCCGCAGCTCGCGCACACCTGCCAGGTGAGAGGGGGAGGGGGGGCGCTCATGCGCCGGCGAGCTTCAGCACATCGTTCAGGATGCCCCCCGCCGTCACCGCCGGCCCCGCACCGGGCCCGGTGATCACCAGCGGGTTCTTCTTGTAGCGCATGGTCGTGAAGATAAACTGGTTGTCCGTCCCGTTGAGCGAGGCCATCGGACTCGACGCGTCGACCACGACGAGGCCGACGCGGATGCTGCGTCGGGTCACGATCGCCCGGTAGCGGAGCACCCCGCCGCGCGCGCGCGCCGCCGCGACGCGTTTCGCCCACGGCGCGTCGAACTGGCGGAGCGATGCGAGGAACTGGTCGAGCCCGAGCCGCTCCGCGCCCTCCGGCACCAGGGACTCGACGGCGATGTCCTCGAGCTCCCCGGAGAACCCGAGCAGCCGGCCGAGGATCAGCGCCTTGCGGGCCACGTCCATCCCGGACAGGTCCTCGCGGGGGTCGGGCTCGGGGTACCCTTTCGCGATCGCGCCCTCGAGCGCCGCTGAGAACGCGGCGTCGCGGCCCAGCTCCCCGAACAGATAGCCGAGCGTTCCCGACGGGCACCCCTCGATCTTCGAGACCCGGTCCCCGGATTCCACGAGCTTCTGGTAGGTATCGATGATCGGCAGGCCGGCGCCGACGGTCGCCTCGAGCAGCAGGCGGCGGCCGTGCGCCTGGGCGGCGGCGCGGAGTGCGTCGTACTGTCGCTTGTCGGTTGTGACCGGGCGCTTGTTGGCGAGCACCACGTGCATGCCCGCCCCGAGCGCTGCCGTGAGCGTCTCCGTCGTCTCGTCGGCCGTCACGTCCACGAGGATCGGGTTGGTGAGGGCGTGGCGGGCGACGAAGGCGACCGCTTCGGCGGCGCTGGTCCGCCGTCCGCCCGTCGCCTTCGCCAGCGGCGTGCCCTTGGCTTTCGCCGCCGCCAACGCGGCGAGTCGCCGCGGCGAAAAGCCGTCGGCGTCGAACACCAGGCCGCTGCGGTCGATCAATCCCACGATGCGGAGCTTGCGCGCGTCCCGCTTCACTTTGGCGATCATGGGCGCGAGCGCCCGCCCGATCTGCCCGAAGCCCAACAGCACGACGTCGCTGCGCTCGGGGTGCGCCACCGCGCCGCCCCCGATCTTCGAGAGCTGAAACGCCGCATGCACCACCCGCTGGGCGCGCGGCGCTTCCTTGCCATCGACGACGAGTGACAAATTCAGCTCCGACGACCCCTGAGCCGTGGCGATCACGTTGATCCCGGCCTCGGCCAGGGCGGAAAAGACGCGGGCGGCGATGCCCGGGGTCTCCGCCATGCCGAGCCCCACCACCACGAGCGTCGCGAGCCCGGTGCGCGCCTCGACGCCGTCGATCTCCTGACGCGCGATTTCCCGCTGGAACGTCTCCTCCAGACTGCGGCGCGCGCGCTGGGCGCTCTCCTCCGGGACACTGAAACAGATCGAATGCTCGGACGAGGCCTGCGTAATGAGCGACACCGAGATCCCTTCATGGTGCACCGCCGCAAAGGTGCGCGCCGCGATGCCGGGCACCCCCAGCATCCCGCTGCCCGTGACCGTGAGCAGGGCCTGCCGCGGGATGGCCGAGAGCGCTTTCACGGGATACTGCTCGAGCGTGCGGCGCCGCGAAATCTCGGTGCCCAGGGACGCCGGCTCGGCGAAGGGGCGGATGCGAATCGCCACATTCCGCTTGATCACCGGGACGAGGGCCCGCGGGTGGAGCACCTTGGCGCCGTAATAGGCGAGCTCCGCCGCTTCGCGCAGATGGACCTGCGGCACGACGCGCGCGTCGGGCACGATACGGGGGTCGGCGGTCAGCAGGCCCGGCACGTCCTTCCAGAGCGACACCTCGCGTGCTCCCAACACGCGCGCGAGCAGCGTGGCCGTCAAGTCCGAGCCGCCGCGTCCCAGGGTGGCGACCTGGCCGTCGGGCGCCGCACCAAGAAAGCCGGGGACCACGGTGACCGCGCCGCGCGCCAGGATGGGTCCGAGCGTGCGGCGCGCGCTCCGCGTCGTCCCGCTCACGTCGGGGGAAGCGTTGCCGAACGTGCCGTCGGTCTGCACCACGTCCGTCGCGTCGACATAGACGGCGGGACAGTCCACCGCTTCCAGCGCCGCGGCGAACAGCTGCGCCGAGAGTCGCTCGCCCCGCGCGACCACGTAGTCGATGGTGCGAGGGGTGATGTCGCGCAGGATCCCGAGCCCGCCGGCGAGCTGCTCGAGCTCGGCGAACGCCGCGTCGATGACCTTCACGAGGTCGTCGAGCCGGACGCCACGGCGCACCAGGGCGCGGGCGGCCTCGCCGTGCCGGGCGCGAAGCGCGCGGGCGGTCGTGCGGACATGCGCCGCGTCGCCACGCGCCGCCCGCGCGGCGCAGTCGAGTAGCGCGTCGGTCACGCCGCCCATCGCCGATACCACCACGACCTGCGGGGCCGGGCGGTGCGCGAGGACGATCTTCGCGGCATGCGTTATCGCGGCGGCGTCCGCGAGCGACGCGCCGCCGAACTTGTGGATGTGTGGGGGAGAGCGCAGGGCCCGGGCCATGGCCTCAGGCCGTCTCGAAGCCGCCGGCCGGGCGGTCGGCGTGAAACGTCTCGGCGGCGATGCCGCAGGCCCCCCAGGCGCGCACCATCGCGTCGCCCACGGGGCCCACGCCGTCGGAGACCACCACGGCGACGACGGTCGGTCCCGAGCCCGAGAGCGTGGCCCCGTACGCGCCGGCCTGCCGCGCCGCGCTCGTCACCTCGTCGTATCCCGGCACCAGCGCGCGGCGGAACGGGACGTGCAGCACGTCGTCGAGCCCGGCGGCGAGGAGCCGCGGATCGGCATGCGCCAACCCGTGGACCAGGGCGGCGCTCTTCGCCGCCGCCCGCACCGCGTCGGCGTGGGGCAGGGTCGTCGGGAGCGCAGCCCGCGCGCGCTTGGTCTCCACCGTGAAGTCCGGGACCGCGAACACCAGTGCGAGCGATCGGTGAATCGCGAGGGGCGTCACGACGAGGCCGTCAGGCCCCCGCAGCACGAGGTTGGCGCCGCCGAAGACCGCCGGCGCGACGTTGTCCGGATGACCTTCGAGCTCGCTGCAGAGCTCGGCCAGCGCCGCCGGGTCGAGCGACAGCTCGAGCAGCGCCACAGCGGCGGCGGCCCCCGCGACGGTCGCGGCCGCCGAAGACCCGAGCCCTCGCGCGACGGGAATGTCGGAGTCGGCGGCGAGCGCCAGGCCGCCGGGCACCTCCCGGCCCGCCCGCCGACAGGCGGCCGCGAAGCCGCGATACAGCAGGTCCGCCTCCGGCGCCGTCTCGAGGGCTCGGAGCGTCCCGCCGCGCTCGATTGCAACGGGCGCAACCGGCTTCCCGGCCGCCTCGCGCGCCGCCCGGGCGGTGACGCTGAGCCAGCGCCCGACGGCCACCCCCACGCAGTCGAACCCGGCGCCCAGATTGGACGTCGAGCCCGCCACCCGCACGGCCACGCTCGCTCGCATCGCTGGCATCACATCTTTCGGGAAACAGAAACGCCCGCGCAATGCCAGGCCGCGGGCGGTCGCTTTTTAGCACGTTGTTTAACGTGGCGGCAATACGCGGCAAATCACCACGAGCGCTTCGCTTGTATGTATGTTCAATACTCGCCGCAGCCGTCGGGTGCGTCAAGGAGCAGCGATGGAGAAGATTCGGGTCGGCATTCTCGGGGCGACGGGCACCGTCGGGCAGCGCTTCCTCCAGCTGCTCGAGCAGCATCCCCAGTTCACCGTCACGGCGCTGGCGGCGTCCGATCGGTCACAGGGCAAGCCCTACGCCGAGGCGTGTGCCTGGCGACTCCCGGGCGCCGTCCCGGACGCGGTGCGCGGCCTCGTCGTCCAGGCCCCCGAGCCGCCGCTCGACTGCGACGTCGTGTTTTCGAGTCTTCCGTCCGACGTGGCGGGGCCGCTCGAGACACGGTTCGCCCGCGCGGGATACCGGGTCGTGACCAATTCGTCGCCGCACCGCATGAACGATGCGGTGCCGCTGCTGATTCCGGAGGTGAACCCCGACCACCTCGCGCTGCTCGACGCGTGTAAGGGAACCGGCGGCGGGTTCATCGTCGCGAACCCGAACTGCTCGACCGTGATGATCGCGCTGGCGTTGGCGCCGCTCGCCGCCCGGTTCGGCATCGCAGCGGTGGCCGCCACGACGCTGCAAGCCATCTCCGGCGCAGGATACCCCGGAGTGGCTGCACTCGACATCACCGACAACGTGGTCCCGTTCATCGCCGAGGAAGAGGAAAAGATCGAGCGCGAGACCCGGAAGATCCTGGGCTCCCTGGCGGCCAGTCGCGTGACGCCCGCGACGTTCGCCGTGAGCGCGCAATGCCACCGCGTGAACGTCGTCGACGGCCACCTGGCGGCGGTGCGGGTGAAACTCGACCGGGCCGCGGAGCCGGATGAGCTGCGCGACGCGTGGGCGTCCTTCAGCGGGCTGCCGCAGGCGCTCCGCCTGCCTACGGCTCCCGAGCGGCCCATCATCGTGCGCGACGAGCCCGACCGCCCGCAGCCGCGGCTCGACCGCGACGCGGGGCGGGGCATGAGCGTCACCGTCGGCCGCATCGCCCGCGACGCGGTGCTGGGGCACCGGTTCGTGGCGCTGAGCCACAACACCATCCGCGGGGCCGCCGGCGCCGCGATTCTCAACGCCGAGCTGCTGCTCGCCCGGGGCTACCTCGAGGCGCGCTGAGTCGGCGCTGTGTGCGCCAGGTCACATATTCCGTCCACCACGCGCCACCGTGACCGATGGCGCCGCTCGGCAGTCTTTACTTCGAATGCGCTGCGCAAGCGCCGTTAACACCTGTAACGGACTGTCCGTCTAAGGTGTATTCCCGAAGCAGCGCCCTGCACCCGAACAGCCCGGAGGACGTTGTATGACGCGTACCACGAGAAATGCGGGCACGCTCGCGGCCGCTACCCTCGCCGCCCTCGTCATCGCCGCCTGTACCGACACCCAGTCTCCCACCTCGACATCGGGGCTCACTCAACCGCAGGCGCAGGCCGTCGGCGACGTGGTGGCGAGCGACATCGCGACCCTGCCCGAGGGAATGACCTTCAGCGCATCGGGGAGCGGCCAGTTGGCGCAGCTGGCGCCGCCTGCCGCGGTCGGAACGACGCCGGCGTGTACACCGAGTCGCACGCCTGCCTCGCCCGCAAACTCCGACGGCGACCCGATCCCCGATTCCGTTCACGTGGATTTCGCGGGCTGCACCAGCTCGAGCGGGTCGTACACCGTGACCGTCAGCGGAACGATCGACTTCGTCGATCCCACGCCGACGACCACCGACTTCGGTCTCCGCACCCGCTACACCGACTTCACGCGCAGCGTCGCCAACACCGCCACGAACCAGACCCGCTCCACCAAGGAGAACGGCGTCCGCGAAGTGATCGCGTCGGCGTCGGGGTTGCAGGAGACCGAGACCAATTTCCGGACCGACCACACCTTCTTCGACGGCACCACCGCGTCGCATGTGCGCGACTGGTCGGTGACCTTCACGCCGGATCAGGGGGGCACGATCCAGCACGACCACCTGCCCAGCGGCACGCTGGCGGTTTCGGGAACGTCCACTTGGACGTCCGGTTCGAACAGCTACTCGCTGTCCATCAACACCGACTCACCGCTCCACTATAATGCGACGTGCACGGTGGGCCCGCGGTTCGACGCCGGCGCGGTGACCACAAAGGTCACGAAGAACGGCGTCACGACCACGGTCACGGTGACGTTCACCGCCTGCGGCCAGTACACGGTCCAGCGGTCGTAGCCCGTCGGCCGCTCTGACCTCCTGGAGGCCCGATTCGCTGCCGAATCGGGCCTCTGTGCGTATAATGGAGGCCTCTGATCCACGCCCACGTCGTCCTCAACCCCGCAGCCGGACGCGGCGCGGCGGCGCGCGCACTCGATCCCATCGCGCGCGAGTTCCACCGCCAGGGGTGGTCGGTGGAGGTGGAGCGCACCGACGCCCCCGGCCACGGCGCGGAGCTCGCCGCGCACGCGGTGCAGGCAGGAGCGCAGCGCATCGTGGCGGTGGGCGGCGACGGCACGGTGCACGACGTGGCCAACGGACTGCTGCGGCACGGAGCGGGCGGGGAGGTCGCGCTCGGCGTCGTGCCGATCGGCAGCGGCAACGACTTCGCGAAACTCGTGGGCGTCTACCGGCACAGCCCGGTGCGCGCGGTACGGCGGCTCGTCACCGCTCGGACGGCCAGGTTCGACGCCGGGCTGGTCTGCGGCGAGTATTTCGTGAACAGCGTAGGGTTCGGCTTCGGGCCGGAGGTCGTGCGGGTCCGCAACGCCATGCCGGGGCTCTCGGGGTTCGCGTCGTATTTTGTGCCCGTCTTGCGTGCGTTCGCGGGCTTTCGCCCGCCCCGCTTCGAGGTCCGCTCGCGCGGATTCGCGGAGACGGGGTACATGATGATGGTGGAAGTGTGCAATGGCACGACGGCCGGCGGCAGCTATCGGGTCGCCCCCGATGCGCTGCCGGGAGACGGCCGCCTGGACGTGTGTCTCGTGCGGCGCGTCTCGCTCCTCCGCTTCCTGTGGGCGGTGCCGCGGGTGATGCGCGGGACGCACCGGACGATGCGGGAGGTCGCCCTGTTTCAGACGCGAGCGGTGGCGATCCGGTCCCTCGACGGACCGCTCCTCCTGCACGTGGACGGCGAGCTGCGCGAGCCTGAGGCGCGCCAGTGCACCGTGCGTGTGGAACCGGGGAGACTGAAGGTGATGGTGGCGCGATGAGGAGGTCGGTCTGGGGGACGGGGGGACGGGCGGTCCGTGGAGGCGTCTGCGTTGCGGCGCTTCTGTCCGGCAGTCCGGCCGTCCGACTGTCCGCCCAGGTACCCGATACCTCCCATGCTCCCCCGCCGCTCGTGACCACCGGCGCGCTCGTCGTGGCCACCGACACGGCGCACCGCATCCGGCCGATGGGCGCGTTTCTGCGCTCGCTGCTGGTGCCGGGGTGGGGGCAGGCGGCCACGGGCCGGCGGGTCAGCGGCGCCCTGTTCGCGACATGGGAAGGCGTGACCGCGATGATGACCCTCAAGGCCCAATCGGAAATGCACTACCTCAAGGAAACGCACTCGGCGAACCTCAGAGCAAAGCGCCAGGAAGTCCAGGACTGGATCGTGCTCTGGGTGTTCAATCACCTCTTCGCGGGAGCCGAGGCCTTCGTCTCGGCGCACCTCCAGGACTTTCCCAAGGACCTGAAGATTCGGGCGTTCCCGGGCGGCGTCGGGATCAGCCTGCCGGTGCCGCGTCCGTGAGCGGGGCACCGCTCGGGGTCTTCGATTCCGGCATCGGCGGCCTCACGGTCGCACGGGCGGTGTTCGAGCGCCTGCCGCACGAATCCGTGATCTACTTCGGCGACACGGCGCGCGTCCCGTACGGCCCCAAGTCGCCCGATACCGTGCGCCGCTACTCGGGCGAGATTCTCGCCTACCTGCTCGCGCGCGGCGTGAAGGCGCTGGTGGTCGCGTGCAACACCATCAGCGCCCAGGCGCTCGACTTTCTGAGAGAGCGCTCGCCGGTGCCGCTGGTCGGCGTGATCGAGCCGGGCGCGCGCGCGGCGGTGCAGGGCACGCGGTCGGGAAGAATCGGCGTGATCGGCACCGCGGGGACGATCGCGAGCGGCGCCTACGAGCGCGCCATCAAGCAGCTCCGGCCCGACGCCGCCGTGTGCGCGCAGGCCTGCCCGTTGTTCGTGCCGCTCGTCGAGGAGGGGTGGTTCGACCACTCCGCGACCGAGTTGATCGCACGGGAGTATCTCGCACCCCTCGAGCGTGCCGCCGTGGATGTGCTGGTACTCGGCTGCACCCACTATCCCCTCATGAAGCCGCTGCTCGCGCGGGTGCTGGGCCCCGCGGTGACGCTCGTCGACAGCGCCGAGGAGACCGCGAAGGCGGTGGCCGATGACTTGACGCGGCGCGGGCTCACCGCTCCACCGAACCATCGCCCAACCCACCGCTTCGTCGTGTCGGACGACGAGCCGCATTTCCGCAAGGTCGGCGCGAGGTTTCTGGGAGAAAAGTTGCAGGACGTCGAGGTGGTGCCGCTCGGCTGACGACGCCTGCGTGCTACGTCGTTGTGATACGTCTCCGTGATACGCCTTAGTGAAACGTCTTTTTAGTGAAACGTCTTTAGCTCTACGCCGTCTTTCGTGACGACAGCGTACCTGCCACCATCGAGGAAGGCCCCCGGATTCAGGTAGGCGCGGCCATTCGGTAGCTGCGCCAGCGCCGGACGGTGCGTGTGGGCGAGGATCACGAGCTCCAGGTCGGGCCGGCGCGCCAGCAGCTGCTCGGCGTACTGCCCCTGGGCTCGCTCGGCCCGGTCCAGCACGGCCCGGTCGCGCGTGTTGTCCGCGAGCTTGCGCGACAGCTGGTGCGCGATCCAGAACCCCACCTCGGGATGCAGTGCCCGGAACACCCGGATCGTGAAGCGGTGGCGGGTGACCTGGTGCATCACGCGGGCGCTCCAGTGCTGCTCGGTCAGCCCGTCGCCGTGGGCCACGAAGGCGCGGCGTCCCGCCACATCGAGCTCGGCTTCCCCCGCATGAAACGCGATGCCCAGGTCGTCGATGAGAAAGTCGCCGCCCCAGCGGTCGTGGTTGCCGCCCACGAACGTGATGGGCACGCCGCGGGTGCGCAGGGTGTGGAGCTTCGCGACCGTGCCGAAGTGACGGCGCGGGATCACCGAGCCGTACTCGAACCAGAAGTCGAACAGGTCGCCGTTGATGAGGAGCGCGTCCCCGAGATCCGGCACGGCGTCGAGGAAGCGGTCGAACGCCGCTGCGACCGCGGCCGGGACCTGGCCGAGATGGGCGTCGGCGACGACGACCACGCGGGAGGTTGGGGAGGGCACGACCCCCAAGCTAGTGCGGTATTTGACTTTTCGCGACGCGCGGCGGATTTTGCCCCGGCGTGATCAGCTCGATAACCCTGCGCGTCAACTATTCCGAGACCGACCAGATGGGCGTGGTCTACCACGCCAACTACTTGATCTGGTTCGATCGCGCCCGCACCGAGCTGATGCGCGAGACGGGGCTGACCTACAAGGAGCTCGAGCAGCAGGGCGTGTACCTCGCCGTTTCCGCCGTCCGCATCCGTTACCGGGCCGCCGCTCGCTACGACGATCTCGTGCTGGTCCGTTGCTGGGTGCGCGAGCTCGCGTCCCGGCGGGTGACCTTCGGGTACGCGGTGGACCGGGCGGCGACAGGCGAGTTGCTCGCCACCGGCGAGACCTCGCTCGTCTCCCTCACCCACCAGCACACCCTCACGCGCCTGCCGGACCATGTCCTCGACCTGCTGAAGCCGATTCCTGATCCGGTGGATCTGTAAACGCTCATGCTCGCGATCGTCACGATCCCCACTCCTTGCGTCAGGTTTAAGTCTTGAGACCGCAACATTTTCCGCTTGACCCGCGGATAGCACTCTTCTACATTGGCGCCTGTGCGTTGCTGACCGGCTGTCCACGCCCGCCGGCGCCATTGGTGCCGCAGTCGCTGGCCGCGATGGATCGGGACTCGGCCGTTGCCTGGAGTCGGGCTACGCTGCCGACGCGCTACACCGCGATCCGGTTCCGGTGGAAGTATCAGGACGACCAGAAGCGGTGGGGCGGGCGCGGGCAGGCGCGCATCGCACCGCCGGATTCGCTGCGGTTCGATTACGTCGGGCCGCTGGGACTCGGCGCGGGCGCGGCCGCCATCGTCGGCGATTCGGCGCTCTGGGCCGACCCGGAGAAGAACTTTCGCTCGCTGATCCCCGCGGTGCGGATGCTGTGGGCGGCGCTCGGGATCGTGCGGCCGCCCACGCCGGAAGCCCTGGCGTTCGGGGGTGGGGGTGGGGGTGGGGGTGCTGATTCGAGCGTCCTGCTCCGGCGGTTCGCGCAGGACGGTGACACGCTCGACTACCGGGAGACGCGTGGCGGCGCGCGCGTCCTCGAGGCGGAGTGGCGGCGAGAGGGCAAAGTGCTGGCGCGCAGCCGCACGGAATTCGACGCTCGGCGGATGCCGGCGCGCGCCCGCATGGATTTTCCTGAGGAGAGGGCTCGGTTTGAGCTTACGGTGGTCCTGGTCGATACGGCCGCGGTGCTCGATCCCGCGATTTGGCGCGGGCGCCGTTAGCGCGCTGGCCGTCGCGGCCAGCGGGTGTCTCTATGGCTTCGCCGGCGGCGGGCTGCCGAACATCAAGACCGTCGCCATTCTCCCCTTCGACAACCAGACCGCCGAACCGGCGCTGACGAAGGAAGTGAACGACGCGGTGCTCGAAGCCTTCCAGCGCCGGCTCGGGCTCCGGCTCGCGGGGGAAAGCAACGCGGACGCCGTGGTGCGCGGCAAGGTCATTCGCTACGACCCCGACGTACCGGTCGCGTACCAGGCCGGCCAACAACGCACCGACGTCACGCAGCGCCAGGTGCAGATCACCATCGACGTCGAGATCCTCGATCAGCGGGAAGGCAAGACGCTGTGGCAGCGGCAGGGGCTCAGTGAGGTCGGCAACTACGCGCCGCCCCAGGAAGCCGCTGGCCGCAGGGTCGCGCTGGAGAAGCTCGTCAACGACCTGGTCGACGGGGCGCAGTCGCAGTGGTGAAGCATCCGCCCCCGGACCGCCGCGGCGCCAGCTCCACCGGTTGCCTCGTCTCGCTGCTCTTCCTGGTCGGGACGCTGTACTACGGCGTCAACATCGGTGAGTTGTTCTTCCGGTACTACCGGCTGCTCGACGAGATGCAGACCCAAGCCCAGCTTGCCCCCTCACTGGATGACGGCACGATCCGCCGCCGGATCCAGGCCGCCGCGCAGGATATCGGTCTCCCGGCCCAGGCCCAGCAGATCCGGATCGTCCGGCGGGCGTCCCCGCGGGAGATCGTGATCGAGACCGAATACAGCGAGACCGTCAACCTCCCGCTGTTCAACCACACCTTCAACTTCCATCCCAAGGCGACGCAGCCGCTTTAGCCTGCCCCTGTGGGCCTTGGCCGCAGGCTTGCCCCTCGTGCTCGGGGCGGCCGGCGGCATCGACGTTGCCCGCTTCTTCACGGTCTTCGCGATCATGCTGCTCGCCGGGAAATTCGCCGGCGAGGCGTTCGAGCGACTGGGGCAGCCGGCCGTGATGGGCGAGCTCCTGGCGGGCATCCTGCTCGGCGCCGGCTTCCTCAAAGTGATCCCGATCGGCCCCGACGACCCGCTCACGCCGGTGTTTCGACTGCTTGCCGAGGTAGGCGTCGTGGTGCTGCTGTTCGAGATCGGGCTCGAGACCGATCTCAAGGCCATGATGCGGGTCGGGACGGCCGCCACGGCGGTCGCGGTCGTCGGGGTCGCGGTGCCGTTCGGCCTGGGCTTTCTGTACTGGCGGTCCGGCTGGCACGGGTACGAGCATACGGTTGCCGACCCGCTGACGACCGCCATTTTCGTGGGCGCGACCCTCACCGCCACCTCGGTCGGGATCACCGCGCGCGTGCTCAAGGACCTCCAGGTCCTGCACAGCCTGGAGGCGCGGGTGATCCTGGGCGCCGCCGTGATCGACGACGTCATCGGGCTCGTGATCCTGGGCGTGGTCTCGGGGCTCGCCGCCGGGACGGCGTTCAGCCTGCAGGGTGCGTTGCGCATCCTCGGCGTGGCCGTCGCTTTTCTCTTTGTGGCCCTGTGGGTCGGATTGAAGCTCGCCCCGCGACTCTTCGGCCTGGTCGATCGCATGCGGGTGCGCGGTGTCCTGGTCGTGTCGGCGTTCGCCTTCCTGCTGCTGCTCTGTGTTCTGGCCGAGCGCGCGGGGACGGCGCTCATCATCGGCGCGTTCGCGGCGGGGCTCATCCTGTCGGAAACGAACCAATTTGCCTCGATCGAGGAGCGCATCAAGCCGGTCGCCGACATTTTCACGCCCATCTTCTTCCTGAGCATCGGCGCCGCCGTGGACCCGCGCGTGTGGAATCCGTTCGTGCCCGAGAGCCATGAGACGCTGGCGATCGGCGGCACGCTCCTCGCCATCGCCGTCCTGGGAAAGTTCGCGAGCGGGTGGGCGGTCCCCTGGCGGCGATTCAACCGGCCGGCGGTCGGCGTGGGGATGGCCCCGCGCGGCGAGGTGGGGCTGATCTTTGCACAGATCGGCTTGACGGCGGGCATTCTCTCGAACCGGCTGTTCAGCGCCATCCTGTTCGTCGTCATCGCCACGACGCTCGTGACCCCGCCGCTGCTGCAATGGACCCTGCGCTGGGGTGCCACGCTCGACCAGGACTCGGCCCCGTGAGCAGCGCGGAAAAGATTCGCGCGCCGGAAGACGCGGTTCGGTGGCGCGAGCGGCAGCGCGGTCCCGTCGTGTTCACGAATGGGGTGTTCGACCTCCTCCACGTCGGGCACGTGGCGCTGCTGGAAGCGGCCCGCGCCGAGGGCGATGCCCTGGTCGTGGGCGTGAACAGCGACGCCTCGGTGCGACGGCTGGAGAAGGGGACCGACCGTCCCCTGGTGCCCGAGGGGGAGCGGGCTCGACTGCTCGCGGCGCTCGCCAGCGTGGACTGTGTCGTGGTATTCGACGAGGAGACGCCGCTCGCTCTGATCCAGCGCCTTCGCCCCGACGTGCTCGTCAAGGGAGCCGATTACGCGCGCCGGGCGATCGTCGGTGCGGACCAGGTCGAAGCGTGGGGTGGGCGCGTCGTGCGGGTTCCCCTGGTGAAAGGGGCGTCGACCACCCAGCTGCTCGCGCGGCTGCGCGGAAAGGCCGGGCGGTGACCGAGCCCCGGGCCGAGACCAAGCTGTTGATCGCGACTCGCAACGAAGGGAAGATGCGGGAAATCCGCGATCTCTTCACGGGCCTCCCGTTCCATCTGGTGTTCCCGGTCGACCAGTTCCTCGAGCGGCTGCCGGACGAGGCCGACCTGGAGCGCGGTACGAGCTTCGCCGAGAACGCGGTCGCCAAGGCACGGTACTTCGCGAAGCGCGCCACGATTCCGACGCTGGCCGAGGACTCGGGGCTCGAGGTGGACGCGCTCGACGGGGCGCCGGGTGTGTTCTCCGCGCGCTGGGCGCAGATGCACGGGGCCGGGAGCCGGGCGGGGGGGGATGACGCGGCGAACAACGCGCTCCTGCTCGAGCGGCTGGCGGGTGTGCCGGACGAGCAGCGCACCGCGCGCTATCGATGCGTCGTGGCATATCTCGACACGCCGCTCGCCAAGCCGCAGCTTGTCGAGGCGACGTGCGAGGGGCGGATCCTGTCCCAGGCCCGCGGCAGCGGCGGCTTCGGCTACGATCCATTGTTCCTCTCGAGCGATCTCGGCATCACGTTCGCCGAGGCGCCGCTGCCGGCAAAGCAGCGCGTGTCACATCGCGGGCGGGCGATCCGGGCGCTGGTCGAGGTGCTGGTGCGGCGGTCTCGCTAGCCCCGTGCAGTCTGTCAGTACGGGTGAAGCGCCTTCACTCGCGCCTCCAGATCGGTCGGCTCAGTCTCCACTACTCGCCCGAGCGGTGAGACATAGATCCGCACCGTGGGGGCGCCTGGGATCCGGGTCGGCCCGAACGTAAAGCACCACACGCGCGGATGTCCCGGCAGCCGGGGCATGCCGTGCCACAGAAACGTGGTGGTTTGGGTCCCCATCTCCGGCGGGGGCGCGCCGAGCAGCGTGCCCACGGCCATGAAGGCGCCGGCCCACGAGGCGCCTGCCACCAGGGCGGCGCCGAAGGCGGCCATGACCGTCAGCCAGAACAGACGAGCCATTGCGGATTCCGGTTGGGGAGATTCGCGGGTAAGGAATAGCGCGGCAGCGCCGGCCGCACAACCGGGCAACCCGGGACATCGCGCCGTTGGAGGGGAGCGGAGGACGCGTTAAGTTGCTGACTCGCACCAGCGGGGCGTAGCGCAGTCCGGTAGCGCGTCTGGTTTGGGACCAGAAGGTCCCGGGTTCAAATCCCGGCGCCCCGACTCCGATGAATCGGTAGATCTGCCGCAGTGCCCCCGACCATCTCGCGTTTCACCTTGAGCGGATACGCGCGGTCGCGCGCCCGCCCACTCTCAGTCGCGTATATGTTTTCGACATCCGGACGGGGCATCAAGGGGAGAACCTCAGTGCGCCTTAACGGGGCGACGTTCGTCATCGGGGTGGGCATGCTGGCGCTTTCCTTCCCCCTCTCGGTTCCACTGAGGGCGCAGGTCCCTGGTGCCACGCTTTCTGGCACCATCACCGACTCATCGGGCGCAGTCGTTCCCCACGCCACAATCTCCGTCAAGCATGTCGCTACCGGCCGATTGGCGGAGACCCAGACCGATTCGGCCGGCCGCTACCACGTGGCAGACCTGATGGCCGGGGATTACGAGGTTGCCGCCTCAGCACAAGGGTTCAGTCCGAAAGTAGCCAAAGTCACGATCGTCGCCGCTGTCACTCAAACGCTGGACTTGACGTTGGGTGCGAGACTTTCGTTGGAGGACCTTGGCTTCTCTCCGGCTCAGACCCAGGGCAGTGCCCAGGATCAGGCGAGGCTCGATAAGCGGTCGCACATGCTGATGATCCATCAGCGGCTCGGGTTGATTGCTACCCTCCCGATGGTCGCCACGGTCATTACTGGGACGTTCGCCGGTGGCCGGAGCATCAGTACGACCGACCGCTCAGCGCATGCTGCGCTCGGCTCGGTAACGGCGGCCTTGTATTTCACGAGCGCCTACTTTGCGATCCGCGCGCCCAAGATCCCGGGGACCGTGACCCGCGGGCCCATCCGTTTGCACAAGGCGCTGGCCTGGATTCACGCCCCGGGGATGATCCTGACACCCATTTTGGGGGCGATGGCTTTTGATCAAAGGAGTCGGGGGGAAAGGGTTCATGGTATCGCGAGTGCTCACGGATTGGTGGCCGTGGTAACCGCTGCGGCGTATGGAGTCTCGATCTTGTCCGTATCCCTGAAGTTCTAGGAAGGGGTTCTGAAGGAACAATGAGGATGCTGATCGCCTTCGTGCTGGTTGGGCTTCCCACCGCCGCCCAGACCGACAGCCAGTGGGTTCTCGAACAGGCCACCCTCACGTATCACGTGTCTCACCCACTGCACCAAGTCGAGGGCGTCAGCCACGCAGTGCGAGGCAAGGGCGTTTGCCACGCCGGACAATGCGACTTCTTGATAGCCGTGCCCGTCAGATCGTTCGATTCCGGGGACAGCAACCGCGATCTTCACATGCTGCAAGTAGCGCGCGGCGGGCAATTCCCGATGGTCACGGTGCGCACGCGCTTGTCCGCGGACGCCTCCGCCTCTGCCACGATTTATGCCGACCTGGACGTCCAGTTTGCCGGCCAGACCGTCGAGTACAAGCAGGTTGCACTCCAACAGGCGACCCAAGGAACCGAGACCCGGATATCGGGAACCATTCCGGCGACCCTGTCCGATTTCAAGATCGACCCACCGTCTCTCTTAACGATCCCCGTGAAGAACGACATACCCGTGCGGGTGGAAATGGTCTGGCAGAGGCAGAAATGACACTGTCACAAAGACTCCAGGAACGCGATGATGGCTTCTTGATCGCTCCGGGTCAGCTTACCAAAACGGTTGGACACGCCGCTTGCTTCACCCCGATGCCGCACAATGGCATTGCGTAACGTCAGCGACGCCCCGTCGTGCATGAGCCGCGGGCGCAGGCGCACTCCCCACAACGAGGCCGTGCGCACCTTGTACCGGGTGCGGCCGACACTGTCGATCGAAAACTCCCTCCACGTGACCTTGTAGACGGCCGGCCCATAGTGCTCCGGCATCGCCATGACGATCCCGTCGCCGGTGCCGATATTGTGCAACAGGTAATCGCCGAAGGGGTGAAATGCCTTCTCGCCCAGCGCGGATGGGATGGTGTCGGTGCCGCCGTTGATCGCGGTTCCGGCGGCGGCTGTGACAAGGGTGCGGACGTGACACGTGGCGCAGCCGATCGTGTCGAACAATTCCGAGCCCCGTCGCGCCGCCGGGGTCGCGGCCAGCACCGTGTCGCGGGCGGGGGCCTTGGTGGCCCGCAGGAAGCGGGTGAACCGGTCGATATCCGCAAGCCCGGAGGAGTCGGTCGTATTGTTCGGCTCGGATGCCGCATTGCACAGCGTGGTCACTTCGTCGGGTAACAACCGGCTGGTAATGCCCATCTCATTGAGGTAGGCATCGGCTGAGAACGACAGCAGGCTGGCGTGCTGATCCTTCCAACCGAACCGTCCGATGCGGGTTTCCCCGGGGGCTTCCAGGATCGGCACATAGAGTGCCTGGCCGCGGATCGTGCCGCGCGTCGTCCGGCGTTGCGCGCGGGCGATCTCGATCAGCGTCTCGTCGGCGACGGCTTCCACCAACCCGTCGCCCAGCAGGCTGAGGGACGCGCGCGTCGTGCGAATCGTCTCCGTGTCAGGCACCCGCTCTTGAATCTCGGAATCCGGGAACGCGGCGCTGGGGCAAATGGCCCGATCGTTGACGAGCGTGCGACCGGAGATGACGACCGTCCCGCGCGCGATCGGGATGTCGGCGTTGCGGAATCGCCCATCCGGTCCCAGATGGCCCACCCGCAATTCCGTGATCTGACTCGCTCCGCCCGAGGTGGGGTTTTGATGGCACTCGCGGCAGGCCTGCGCGTTGTAAAGGGGTCCCAAGCCATCCGCGATTTCTTCCACCTCGTCGAAGGCGTCCTGATCGGCTTGGTGGATGGAGTCATTGGCCACGCCGTTGCTCCGGTTGTCGAATCCGGTGGCTGCCTCCGCCGCGGTGCTCGGAACCGGGACCTGAATCGGTGGCGCAGGGGTACCCGCACCGCATGCCGCCAGCGTGAACGTCACGGCGGTGAGCCACATCGCGGGGTGCAAAAACCTGACGTCAACCATGCGAGCCTCACGAAGCGAGAGGTCGAGAACGAACCTTCCGGTTACGGACGTGTCATGTAGCGGCGCAGCCCGAAAATCAGCCCTCCGATAACGACGACCACGAGGATACGCAACAAGACGAGCAGCAGCATCGGTCCCTCCCTGAGGACTACGTCCGCGCCCGCAAATATATTGCTCCCCAAGCTCCACTTTCCCATATTCGCCCCATGGGAGTCCTAGGCGGTCTGGGGTTCGCGGCGCTGTTCTACGCCGCCGCTGAGTACGAGCACATGACGGGCTGGAAGTGGGCCCTCGCGAGCCTCGCGCTCTCAGCGACCGTCAGGGGGCTCTTCCCACTCTCGTTTATCTTCATTCTCCCCGCGCAGTTTGGCTTGTTTTGCGTGCTGTGGTGGATGAATACGAAGCGACTCGCCGCGCTCGAGGTCGAGCGGGCCGCCGCCCAGGGGGAGGATCGTCGACGGCGGCAGGACCGCGCCAGTCGCGCGCGGGACCAGGCAGAGCCCGAACAGGCCGAACGCGACAAAGCTCGAGAGGCTAGGGAAGAGGCGGCCCTGCGGGAGCGACAGGAACGCGTCAGGCGCGCGCGTGAGGAACGCGAAAAAGAGAACCCGGGGCAGTAGCTCCACCGCTCAGGTTTGCGCGAGTTTCCAGGCGCTCGAGACGCCGAGTCCCAGCCACAGCATATCGAAGAGGCGGCCGTGGCGCGCGCGTCCGCCTCGGCGATCATCCGATAGGTCAGGTCACCCCCGAGGTCGGAAAGAGTCGTGTCCGCGCGCGCGTGAGGCTGCCGGTCCAGCGCGGCTTGGAGCTCGGGCGAGAACGATCGGTGGGCTCTCATGTCCAACAGGAACACCGTGGCCGTCGCCTCCGGGCTGCGCAGGATCTCGTCGCGCAGTATCGGTCCGAGCGCGAACGCGAGTATCAACACCTTCGCAAAGATCGTGGAGGCAAGGGTGAGTACCGCCGCGAGCATGCCGAGCGATAACGCCGGCGAGCAACGGACTCCCATCGCTCTTCGCGCCGTAGATCTTTACGGACGCCTGGTGAGGACTTGACACGAGAATCCCCCTGAAGGACCCGAGTTGAAACCTAGGTGCTTCCCTAATTGACAGCCCCCCCAGGCGCGTTCAGGTTGCAGCCATGGAGCCAACTCGCGAGGCCCTGCCGGGGGCGTGGGCCCGTTTGAAACAGGACGTGAGCTGCGGTCTCAGGCGGGGGGCCTGGTACCGCGTCGTAGGACTCACGCCGGAGGACGCCGTCCTCCAGGTACCGCGGCGCGAGCGCGTGCGGGTCCCCCGGCGCTTTCTGCAGACACTCTACTCCCGGCCGCGTCATTGGACCGTCGTGCCGCGCCCCTCCCACGCCCAGGACCTGCCGGATCACTGGCGCTCCCGCTACGCGGTCTGCCCTGCGTGCCGCGCCCGTGCGCCGATCACGAGCGACTCCCTCGATATGCGCTGCCCGAAGTGCGACGGTGAGTTCGGGATCGCGTGGGATGAAGGGTATTTGGGCGCGGGGTGAGGTGCTGCGGGGCGGGAACTTCAGAGCGTCACCGGTGGTTGATATACCGTCACGGCTACGTGGCGAGATCCCTATGACGACCAAGAAGAGCGATGTCACGAAACGCCGGTCGCCGAGCGTGTGCCGGCATCCACAGTGCTACGAAACCGATTGGCTCGGCCGGACTTATATGGGCTGCCCGATCTGCAACCGCTGGAAGCGTATGAAGGCAAAGCCGGCGCCCGCCGACGGTAAACGTCTGGCGGCGTGAATGATACAGGGGCCAGGAGATGCCTTCCTGGCCCCGTTTTGCTGTTCTCCCCTGTGCGTCTGTGCGTCTACCCCTTGCCGTTCCTACTCTCCATACGGTATCCAGATGTTCTTGACCTGGGTCGCCTCTCTCAGGAATTCCCGCCCTTCGCCCTGCACGTCGTCATGCCAGTCCCGCGGACCCCACTCGACCCACGTGCGCTTCATGTTTCCCGCCGACGCCCCCTCGACCTCGGCGCCGGCCGCCTGACGGCCGAAGTACCACACCGCATCCACATCGTCGTGCTCCGCGAGCACCTTCGCGAGCGGGTCCTTGGCCCCAGTGACGATGTTGACCACACCGGCCGGCACGTCGGAGGCGTCGAGCACCGTGTACAGCTCCGCCGCGGCGAGCGGATGCGCCTCGGACGGGATCGCGATCACCGTGTTGCCCACCGCGACAGCCGGGGCGACGAGCGACACCAACCCCAACAGCGGCTCCTCTTCGGGGCAGGCGATACCGATCACGCCTACGGGTTCGTTCATGGCGAGCGTGACGCCTCGGATCGGGGTCTGGTGCACGGCGCCGTCGTACTTGTCGGCCCACGCGGCGTAGGAGAAGAGGCGCGCGATGCTCGCGTCCACCTCGCGGCGCCCATCGGCCACGTCGTGACCCGTCATGGCGGCGATCCGCTCGGCGAATTCCTCGGCACGCTGCGCCAGGTTCTCGGCGAGATAGTACAGGACCTGTCCGCGATTGTGGCCGCTCGCCTTCGCCCAACCGTCCGCGGCGTGCGCCGCTTCGACCGCGTTGCGGATGTCCTTGCGGTTTCCCTCCGCGACCAGGGCGAGCATCGCACCTGACGGGCCCAGGACCTTCCGGCTGTAGCCCTGATCGGGACGGACCTGCGCGCCGCCGATGAAGAGTTTGTAGGTCCGGTCCATCGGCGGGATGCGGGATGCGGGATGCGAGATGCGCGCGACGCGGGCCGGCTTCGTCACCTTCCTTTTCGCATCCCGCATCCCGCTTCCCGCATCTCGTTTCACGTACTCCCACATCCCCTCTTTCCCGCCTTCTCGTCCAAACCCCGATTCCCGGTATCCCCCGAACCCCGAGGCCGCGTCGAATAGGTTGGTGCAATTGACCCACACCACGCCCGCTTTGATCTTGGGCGCGACGTCGAGCGCGAGGTTGATGTTCTCGGTCCACACGCTCGCCGCGAGTCCGTATGGGGTGTTGTTGGCGAGCTCCACGGCCTCGGACGGCGTGCGGAACGTCATCGAGACGAGCACCGGCCCGAAGATCTCGACCTGGGCGATGGTGGCGGCGGGCGACACGTTCGTGAACAGCGTCGGCGGATAGAAGTACCCTTCCGTCGGGCACGCCCACGACGGCTGCCAGATGGTCGCGCCTTCCTCTACGCCGGTGTTCACCAGTGTGCGGATGCGCTCGAGCTGCACCGGCGCCACGATCGCGCCCATGTCGATTGCCTTGTCGAGCGGGGGGCCGACCCGCAGCTTCTCCATCCGGGCGCGCAGCTTGGCGACCAGTCGCTCGGCGATCCCCTCGTGGACCAGGAGCCGCGACCCCGCGCAGCATACCTGGCCCTGGTTGAACCAGATCGCGTCCACGACGCCCTCGACGACGCTGTCCAGGTCGGCGTCGTCGAACACGATGAACGGGCTTTTTCCGCCGAGCTCGAGCGAGAGCTTCTTCCCCGATCCCGCCGTGGCCTTGCGGATGAGGCGCCCCACTTCGGTCGAGCCGGTGAACGCGATCTTGTCGATGTCGCTGTGGTTCACGATCAGCTCGCCTGTCCGGCCGTCCCCCGTTACGACATTGAGCACGCCCGCCGGGAGCCCCGCCTCGTGCGCGATCTCGGCGAGGCACAGCGCCGTGAGCGGCGTGAACTCGGCCGGCTTCAGCACGACGGTGTTTCCGGCGGCGAGCGCCGGCGCGATTTTCCATGCCACCATTAGCAGGGGGAAGTTCCAGGGGACGATCTGCCCGACCACGCCCACGGGCCCGTAGCCCGCGAACTCGGAGTGCGCAAGCTGCGCCCAGCCGGCATGGTGGGTCAGGTGACGGGCGACGAGCGGGATGTCCAAGTCCCGCGTCTCGCGGATCGACTTGCCGTTGTCGAGGCTCTCGAGCACCGACAGCAGTCGCGAGTGTTTCTG
>WNGI01004055.1_pt1 | contig 23036 bp, 21 predicted proteins | sample 5400621 | NCBI WGS metagenome assembly WNGI01 (sample SAMN13153374, study PRJNA577476) | soil metagenome | isolation source: 20 cm soil or saprolite under Garry oak tree replicate 1 | place: USA:California | collected 2016-06-15
GTACAGGCCCGAGGTGTGCGCGTCCTCGCGCCCGACGGCCGAGCGCCGCTCCACGGTCATCCCTGGATCACCGTGCGGATCTGTGGGTCGCCCGACGCGCTCCGGATGACGACCTCGCCCACGCCGCCTTCGATCGCCTCGCGCGCCGCGAGGATCTTCTTCTTCATGCGGCCCTGCGCGAGCTTCTCGGCCTCGTCGAGCGTCGTCTCGGCGACGAGCGACGACGGATCGTTCGGATCCCGCAGCAGACCGGGCACGTTCGTGAGTATGAGCAGCGCGTCGGCGTCGATCGCGACCGCGATCCGCGCGGCGACGCGGTCGCCGTCGACGTTGAGCGCCTCGTTCTCGGTCGACAGCGCGAGCGGAGCGACGACGGGTACCCGACCGGGTCCGATGAACTGCGTGAGCAGCGGCAGGTTCACCGCCTCCACGGTTCCGGTGTAGTCGTCGCGCAGCAGGAACGTCTTGCCGTCCTTCACCGAGCGCACGTCCTTGCGCTTCGCGACGAGCAGGCGGCCGGAGATCCCGGAAAGGCCGACCGCGTCGATGCCGCGCTGCTGGAGCTTCTCGACGTAGAGGAAGTTCTCAACGCCGAGCGCGGCCATCGCGAACACCTCGAGCGTGCGGCGATCGGTGCGGCGGCTGGAGTGACCGGACGGCGAGGTGATCGTCTCCTGTGGCACGCCAAGCGCGGCCGCGATGCGGTCGGTCTCCGCCGACGCTCCGTGGACCAACACGATCTCGTCGAGGCGCGCGACCTCGGCGACGAGCGTCGCGACGGCATCGCGGTCGACGCCAACCGAGCCACCGGCCTTCACGACCGCACGCAGCGTCATGGATGCAGTCCCACGAAACCGAGGCCGGCATCCTCCGGCATCCCGCGCGCGACGTTCATCGCCTGCACGCCGTTGCCCGCCGCGCCCTTCACGAGGTTGTCGATCGCGCACAGTGCGACGACGCGCTCACCACGCGGATCGGCCGCGAATCCGACGTCGGCGAAGTTCGTGCCCGCGAGCAGCTTCGGCTCGGGATAGCGAAAGATGCCGGCGCGCTCCTTCACGATGCGCACGAACGGCTCGCGCGCGTACCGCTCCCGGTAGATCTTCCAGAGGTCCTTGTCCTCGAGCGGACGCTTCACGTAGGCGTGGGCGGTCGCGAGGACGCCGCGCACGAGCTCGACCGCGGTGACCGAGAGATCGACGCGCGGCCGCGCCCCGCCGAGCGCGAGCTCCTGCTCGATCTCCGCGGTGTGTCGGTGCCCGACCGGGCGGAAGGAGCGCACCACGCCGACGCGCTCCGGATGGTGCGAGTCCTCCGACGGCTCGCGCCCGCCCTCGCTGGAGCCCACCTTGCATTCGACAACGACCGGACGGGTGCGGTCGACGACGTCCGCAGCAAAGAGCGGCAGCAGCGCGAGGATCGCGGCGGTCGCGTTGCAGCCGGCTCCGGTCACGCGCGGCGCGCCGGCGATACGGTCACGGTGTAGCTCCGGGATGCCGTAGACCCAGCGGCCGAGCGCGTGCGGATGCGGATGTGGCTCGCCGTACCACCGCTGGTAGTCGGCGGGGTCGTGCAGGCGATGGTCGCTCGACAGGTCGACGATCAGGGCGGCACGGCCATCGAATTCGTCGGCGCGGTGCGTCCCATTCGGCAGGCTGAGAAAGAGCACGTCGCAGCGCGCCACATCCTCGTAGTTGACGAACTGCAGATCGGTGCGCTTGCGCAGATTCGGATGCGCCGTCGTGACCGGCTTGCCCGCGAGCGACTCGCTGCCGGCGACGATCTCCCCGACCTCCGGATGGCCGAGCAGCAGACGCAGCAGCTCACCGCCGGCGTAGCCGCCGGCGCCGATGATGCCCGCCCTCACCTCGGAGCCACGGACAGCACGTAGTCGATGACCTTCGCCGGGATGTTCACGCCGGTCGTGTCGATCGAATTTCGGAATTCCATGGTGTAGTTGACCTCGTTCACGAGGAGGCCCTCGGCGCCCTCCAGCACGTCGATGGCGACGACGCCGCCACCGACCGCGCGGGCCGCCCGCACGCAGACGTCGTTCAACTCGGGCGTCACGACGCAGTTCGTCGCCTTGCCGCCACGCGCGGTGTTGGTGATCCAGTGATCGGAGTAGCGGTAGATCGCGGCGATGGTCTCGTCGCCGACGACGAACGCGCGGATGTCGCGTCCCGGTTTCGGAACGTACTCCTGCACGTAATAGATGGAGTGCATGTAGGTCCCGAGAACGTCCTTGTGCTCGAGGATCGCCTCGGCGGCCTCGCGGTCGTTCACCTTAGAGATGAGACGGCCCCAGCTGCCGACGAGCGGCTTCATGACCACCGGATAGCCCAGCTCCTCCGCCGCGACGAGAGCGGACTCAGGCGTGAACGCGACGCGCGTTCGCGGCGACGGCACACCGTGGCGGATGAGCCGCATCGTCGTGAGCAGCTTGTTGCCGCAGATGTCCGCGACCTCGAAGGTGTTCACCGTGGGGATCCCCCAGATGCCGAACACCCAGAGCGAGTACAGCGCGCGGCTGTGCTGGATGCATCGCTCCAGCACGACGTCGACGCCGATGTCCGGCTTCCGCTCGAGCTCGAAGACGATCTCGCGGTCGTCGAGCACCTTCGTCGGAACGTGCCGCGATTCGAGCTCCTCCAAAAGCAGCTTCTCCTCCACGCGCACACGCGAGAGGAGCACGCCGACGGTCGGGCTACTCACCCCAGTCTTCTTCGGCCTCCGGCGCCAGCGCGAGTGCGAGCGGCCGCGTCTCCGTCACCTCGAGCTCCGCGCCGCAGTCGGGGCACGACACGATCTCGCCCTTCACGGCAGTGTTCCCGACGGTCACCTCAGCGTCGCACTCGGGACATTTGGCCACGGATCCCTCCCGCCTGATCGGCAGGAGCAGCCTAAACGCTAGTCGGCCTCGGACGCACCCTCGCGCCTGACGCGCGAGCGCGCCTTGTCTTCGTACATGCGCTCGTCGGCGACGCCGAGCAGCGCGTCGTCGGTGCGGCCGTCTTCCGGGAACCACGCGATCCCGAACGACACGCTCGGCAGCGCGTGATCACGGCCGGCCCAGTGATAGGTCTCCTCACGCAGGCGCGACTCGATGCGACTTACGAGGGCCTGCGCGGGCAGCAAGCCGGTGCGCGGCAGGAGAAGCACGAACTCGTCGCCGCCGATGCGCGCGACGACGTCCTCGGCGCGGCTCGACTCGCGCATGAGGTGCGCGACCTTGGTGAGGACCTCGTTGCCGGCGAGATGGCCGGCCGTGTCGTTCACGCTCTTGAGGCCGTCCACATCGCAGAGCACCACCGCGAAGATGTCGCCGTGACGAGCGGCACCGGCCAGCTCACCGTCGAGGCGCTCCATCAGGCTGCGACGGTTCAGTACGCCGGTGAGATCGTCGTCGCGCGCGAGGCGGTGGGTCTCGGCCAGCAGGCGGGCGTTCGCGATCGCGATCGCGGCTTGAGCCGCGTACAGACGGACCAAGCGCTGCGTGTCGCCGGAGAAGCGACGCGGCGTCGCCGAGTACATCGCGAGGGTGCCCACCAGCTCGCCCTGCGCGATCAGCGGAACCGCGATGGCGGACGCGATCGTTGCATGGAGTGGTCGCGTGCTGCTCGGGTGCTCGGCGTAGTTCGGCGCCACGACGATGTCGCGCGTCTCGATCGCCGCGAGCGAGATACCGGCGAGCGGCTCGCCGACCGAGTCGCGCAGGCCGAGATCCGGACTGGGGCGAAGCGCGCGGATGACGTAGCCGTCGCCAGGCTCCGCCAGAGCGAGCATCGCGCCGTGCGTGCGTGAGAGCTGCGTCGCCTGCTCGACGACGAGGTTCACGAGGTCGTCGAGGGAGCGCTCGCCGGCGGCCGCGAGACCGACCTCATACAGAGCCTCGAACTGCACCGCGCGGCGGCGCTCGGTCTCGCTCAGGCGCCAGTTCGTGTACAGCGCCAGGCCCGCCCGAAGCGCGAGCGTGACCATCGTCGTTGCGACGGCGGAGTCCACGAACAGCTGGGCGCTCGAGTTGCTTACGTTCGCGACGACGACGAGCCCCGCTGCGAACACGGCGGTCATCGCCGGAAGTGCGAGCCGCGAGAGCTCGACGACATCGCGCGAGAAGAGCCGTCTCGGTCCCGCGCTGCGGTCCTCGATCCAGGTCCCGGCCGACACGCCGATCGCAAGCATGCCGAGCATCCAGAGAAGGTCGAGCGGAGTGCCCGCTTGGAACTGACCCCAGAGGAAGACCGGCAGGCTGAGCGTGAACGCGAGCGCATTCAGCGCGACGCCGACGACGAGGATCGCGAACGCGCGACGCGGCTGCTCCATCGGCGAGCCCCAGAGTGCCGACAGCGCAGCGCCGGTCGCGCCGGACCACAGCACGGCGTAAAGAAGGACGATCGTCGCGACGAGCGGTTCCTGCTTCATCTCGCTCGCGATCGCGCCGGAGAGGAGCAGCGCGATCGCGGCGAGGAGAAGCAACACCACCGCCCCGGAGTCGAGTAGCAAGGCGTAGATCGCGAGACGCTGACCGCGGAGCATCGCGATGAAGCCGAAGGCGAGGAGAGCCGCGGCGCTCAGGTGCGCGACGTCGTCGAGGCCCGGCGTCGGCGTCGGGATCTCCGCGATGACGAACGCGCTGCGCACCAGCATGCCGATCGTCCACGCGCCGGCGGCAATGGTGACGAAGACCCAGGGGAGGCGCTCGCGACCGGGGGTCGTCTGCGCCGCGCGCAGCGCCGCAAGGATCGCCCCCATGCCGAGCGCGAGCCAGGCGACCGACGCCACCGCGCCCCGCGGCCAGCCCGCGGGCACGAGCTGCTCGAGTCCGTAGACCGCGAGGACGGCCCCAAGGCCGGCCAGTGCCGCGCGCCACGAGCGCAGGGCGAGGGCGCGTCTGAGGGGACTGAGATCGCTCACAGAGAAGAGGTTACGCAGGTGCGCCGGCGCCGGAAGGCCCGCTCGGCCCACCCTGTATGGCGCAATGGGAGGCGCGCGTACTACCTCTGCGGGGCCAAATGAGGCGGGTCTAATACCCAGTTCACCCGTACGGGCGAGATCGAACGACGGGCCGCGCGAACGGTCTTACTTCGGCGCCAGCGGCGCGCTGAGGCGTAAGTACTGGAGCTCGCGGTTCGCGAGCTCGACGGCGTCCAGCGGATCGACGTTCTGCGGCTCGTCCTCGATCGAGATCTGGACCGCGACGTTCGCGAGCGCGTACAGGATGCGAACGCTCGTCACGCTCATCTGACCGCCGCTCGGATCCTTGATCACACCGTTGACCGCGACCGCCCGCGAGCTGTCGCCGAAGGTCTGGCGCACGGAGATCGGACGATACCCGTAGGCGAGCATCGCGTCCCCTCGGTCGGAGACGACCGCCTGCGGGCCGGACTTGTCGGGGAACAACAAGACGATGCACTCCAGGTCCGCGGTGCTGCCCGCTCCCTTCTGCACGGTGAAGGTGCGGACGTAGGCCGCGATGAACAGGTGTTGATCGAGCAGCGCGACCAAGGCGCCGGGGTCGCCGGTGGTGAGCGCATCGTCGAGGTCGCCCGCGGTCAATGGGCCTTCCGTGGTTATCCGCGTCCCGGTCGGAAGTTCGGTGACCGGCAGGACAAGGTTCTTCGCTGGTCCGGCAAAACGGATCGGGGCGACCGAGGCCGCCGGCTGCGGCGCGGACGCCGCGCACGAAGCCAGCATCGCGCCGGTCAGAAGCAGGCCCAACGCTCGCCCGATCACGCGGTGTTCCCTCCGCCCCACCTGACCCGGTGGCTGTGTCCGGTGAAGCATGCGTCCACCAGGGCGGGCCGACATCCGTAGAACTGCGTACGGCGCTGCTCAGTTCAGCATCCGGATGAGCGATCGCCTCGCTCCGAGCGGCTCACTGTCGGGCTGGCTCCGAGACATCGTCTCCGATGTCTCGACACATCACATCGGTGAGCCAGGAGGGATTCGAACCCACGACCAAGGGATTAAGAGTCCCCTGCTCTACCGCTGAGCTACTGGCCCGTTCAAATGGTAATCGCGCAGCTGCTCGCTGCGCTCATCTGCTTGGCGTGTGCGCTTCGCGCACGCCGCAGTAATGACCAGCGGCTCGTTGTGGATAACTGCGCGATCGATCAGCCGCGCGCGCGCGAACCTCGTCCGCTCATCGGTTCGCTGATCCCCTTGATCGTCTCGCCGACGTCCTTCGCATTGCCGCGCCGCGCCAGCTGCGCGGTCACGAGGATGCCGACGAGGTGGCCATCATCGACGACCGGCAAACGCCGGACCTGACGGTCGGCCATCACCTTCTCGGCTTCATCCGCGTTCGAATCGGGCGACAGCGTGACCGGGTCGGCGCTCATCGCCGCGGACACCGGCGTCACCTTGGGATCCTTGCCCGCGGCCACGACGCGCACGACGATGTCGCGATCGGTGAGGATGCCGACCAGCATCCCCGCCTCCGAGACGACCGGGATCGCCCCGCAGTCGTGCTGCTTCATGAGCGTCGCCGCCTGGGACGCGGTGTCGTCCGGCCGGACGACCGTGGGGTTCGGGGTCATCAGATCCTTGACCTTCATTGGGCGAGCACCTCCGACCACTCGGCCGGCAGCAGGAACTAGGCCGCGCCGATCTTGAAGATCTTCGTGCCGCAGACCGGGCAGGAGCCCTGAGTAGCGGGCCGCCCGTTCTTCATCGTGATCTGTTTCGCGTCCTTGATCTCGCGCGAGGCCTTGCACTTGACGCAATAGCCGTTCGCCACGACGCACCTCCACGATGGTCTCGGACCGAGGCATCGTACCCTAGGCCTCCCGACCCCCTAGAGCCACAAAACCCCGCCTTTCGGCGGGGTCTCGTGGTGAGGAAGGGAAGGGTTGGGATTTCTTGAGTTGTCAGCGGTATCGAGAGCAAGTGGCGTGCCAGCACCATGAGCGAGGAGGTAAGCCGATGCGCGCCGAGATCCTTTCCATCGGTACGGAGCTCCTCCTCGGTCAGATCGTCGACACGAACGCCCAGTACCTCGCGAGCCGCCTTGCGGATCTCGGCATCGACTGCCTCTACATCTCAACGGTCGGCGACAATCCGGCCCGCTGCCGGGAGACCCTTGAGCGAGCGCTTGGTCGGTCGGACCTCGTCGTTTCCACCGGCGGTCTCGGACCGACCGAGGACGATCTGACGCGCGAGACGATCGCCGCCGTCCTCGGCGAGGAGCCGGTCGTCGACGCAGTCCTCGAACGCGAGCTGCGCGAATGGTTCGCCGGCCGCGGCATTGGGATGCCGGAGCGGAATCGGAAGCAAGCCTGGCTCATCCCCTCAGCTCGCGCGCTGCCGAATCCGAACGGCACCGCACCGGGTTGGGACGTACGCAAGGGCGAGAAACGGATCGTCGCCATGCCCGGCGTGCCGCGCGAGATGACCTATATGTGGGAGCACCACGTCGAGCCCACGCTCGCCGCGGGCGCGGTGCTCCGATCGCGCACGCTCAAGATGCTCGGCATCGGCGAGTCGCTGGCCGAAGAGGCTCTCGGTGAGCTCGTGCGCTCGACCACGCCGACGGTCGTGACCAAGGCGAAGAACGACGGTGTTCACGTGCGGATCACCGACAAGGACACCGACGCCGCGACGATGGATGCGCGCATCGCGGACATGGAAGCCCTGGTCCGCGAGCGTCTCGGTCAGTACGTGTGGGGAACCGATGACGAGACGCTGGGCTCGGTCATCGGACATGGCCTCAGTGAGCGTGGCTGGCACCTCGCGACGGCGGAGTCGCTCTCGGGCGGCGACGTGGCACGCACGCTCGCCGAATCGCCGGGATCGGCCTCCTGGTATGTCCGCGGGTTCGTGCGCCCGATGGCGCAAGCCGACGAGCTCGCTCAGCTCATCGATGACCTCCGGCCCCCGCCCGAGGCGCGCCTCGTCGTGCCCTACGGCGAACAGAGTGCCGAGCTGCGGATCTCGACACCCGACCGACCACGCAGCGCCACGATCCGTTTCGGATCGCCGGTCGAGGGACGCCGCCGCGCACTGCTCGCCGCTCTCGACCTCCTCCGCCGCGCGATCCAAGACTGACGAGAGATCGCGAGGGCGACGACGCTAGCGACGGATCGGAGGAGCGGGAGGCCGTCTCCGAAAGGGAGACGAACGCGGAGGGGAGAGTTCTCGAGCGAGAGTCGAGACCGCGACAAACTGCTATGTTCATTGCGCGAAAGGGAGCGGGCCCGTTTTCGAGCGAGAGAACTCTCCCCTCCGCGCCGGTGTTCGAGTGAGAGAACTCTTCCGCTCCGCGCCGGTGTTCGAGCGAGAGAACTCACCCGCTCCGCGACTCGGCTCAGTCGCGGTCGCCGCGCTCCTCGGTCGCCTTGTTATCGGCGTTCTTGTTCTTCGCGTTCTTCGCCTTCGCGCGATCCGCTGCCGCGCGCGCCTGCTCGGCGTTTCGACGCACGACCTCGGCCGCGCGGACCGCGCGCGTCTGCGCGCTGGCGCGCTGCGGCGCCGGGAACGTTTGTGTCGCCAGATCCTCGGCCACCCCGGCCGCCGTTTCCGCGATGCGCTGGACCCCGAAGAGACCCGGCGCGAGCGTCGGCGCGGCGACGACCTGGAGGATCTGAGAGGCGCGAACCGTAGCGGGATCCGCCGAGAGCTTGGTGGCGAGCAGCTGCACGCGAGAGCGTTGTTCGTTGAACCGATCGTCGAGCTGCGCCGCCAGCGCAACCACTTCGGGTTGCAACTCCCCGAGCTCCGCGAGCTCGGCGGCGGCCTCGGCGATCTGCTGCGAGTAGGTGCTCGACGCCACGAGCGCGTCCTCATCTCGGCCGCTGGTCGCGAGCGCCTCGGCCTCCGCGAGGCGATGCTCGGCGATCGAAAGCTGAACAGAGGCACGATCGTTGGCACTGAGCGCGAAGGTGAGGCGTAGGTCTTCACCGGCGAGCTTGAACGAGTAGAGCGGATCGTCGGGAAGCGTGTCCGCGCCGGCGACGGTGGCGCCGGCGAGGGTCGCGATGCAGAGCGCGCCGATGGCGATCACCCGCACCGCGTATGGTGCCGGCGTCGCCAGCATCTCGAAGGCGACCGCGGCGCGATCCGCGAACGTGGGTCGGCGTGGTCGCAGCGACGAGAGGACGCGGTCGCGCATCCGTTCCCGCGCCAGCGCGTCCAGTCCGCTTTGCGCGCTCATGTGCACACGAAGCGCAACGCGTACCGCGTCGCGAAGTTTCGCGTCGCGGATCGAGGCCAATTCACGCTCCCCACGCGCGACGCTTTCGATGAGGAGATCCAGCTTCTCCGGGCGGCTTGCTCCCACCACGGTCGTCTAACGCCTTGCCTGTCTGCCCGTTATCTCGGGTGGTCACCCGCGCGGGGGAGGTTCAGTCGCGGCGCGGTCGCGTGTGCGGGCTAAGAAACGCGCGCGCTACGGCGTCGTCGTCGCGGCCGTCGGTACGGGTCCGCCCCACACCGGTGCGTAGTGGCTGAAGTACGTGTCCAGATGCAAGACCTTTCCGCTCTCGTACACCGTTCGTGTGCGGACCACGTCGCGCCCCGCGACCTTTGAGCCGGGAATGAACGCCGGATCCGCCGGCTGGTCCGCGGGGACATCAACGAAATTGCTCTGCACCGCGGCACTGAAAACGACGGTGCGACCGGTCGGCACGCTCCACACATCGAAGCTCACGCTGTTGATGTCATTCCACGACCACAGGAAGACCGGCGCCTCGGTGTCGTTCTTCCATTTGAAGTCCACACCGGGTTCGAACACCGCGGCGTCCAGCCCGAGCGGATAACGGTCGATGAGATAACCGTGCGCGTGGCGCTCGACGATCTCGTATCCCAGCTTCGAGAGCGCGTTGAACATCGTCGTCGAGACCTGACAGAGGCCGCCGCCGATGACGTTCTCGTCGGACCGATTGTTGATGATGGCGCCCGCGTACGCGTAACCGCGCTCGACGGTGACCGGCCCGAGACGCTCCCAGAACGAGAACGTCTCTCCGGGCAGGATCACGATGCCATCGAACTGCGATGACCCGGTCGAGATGTTCGCGTGCCGCGACGGGTTCGACGGGTAGTAGGTCGTGAACTCGGAGGTGCGCGAGATCTTGGGCAGCCACGAATTCGCCTGCTCCGTCGAGAATGCCGGCGTTTCGATCGCCGCGGGCGCAGCGACGTTGCGCGTGCCAACGGCCGCACCCAGGAGGTCCGTCGTGAGCTGCGCGATGAGCTTGTCCTGCGTGACGCGGATGCCGGTGGCGCCGGGCACGACCGACGCGATGCCGTCGGCGTTCACGGTGAAGCGCGCGCTCACCGCCGGACGATCGAGCTTCGCGGCGACCGCGGTCACCCAGTCCTTCAAACGATCCTGCTTCAGCGACACGACGTAGCGGTAGCGCGCGGCCGGAGCGATCGCGTCGACCGGCAGCGCGGCAAGCTCGCCCGGTCGCGCCGCGACGCGGTCGATCGACAGCAGCGTCGCGAGAGCCGCCGCGTCCTCGGCGATACGCCGATCCTCAACAGTCACTTCGAGCGGGGTCACGACCGCCGTTGCGCGGGCAAGGGCATCGCGGTATCCCGAGTCGTCGACGGCGGGGTAGATCGCGCGAACGTGCAGGTCGATCTCTCGGTCGTCGAGCGTCCGCGCCGCGATCACGGAGTCGGTCGCCGCGACGCGGTCGAGCTCGCGGCCGAGGACCGGGTCGGTGGACGTCAGGCCCTTCGCGCTCAGCGCGATCTCGCCGGAGACGGCTCGGCGGTCGACCGCAGCGGCGACGTTCGCCACCCAGCGGTCGAGCGCGTCACCCTGCGCGCGAAGCGTCAGCGGGATCTGCGCCTCGCCGCGCAGCGCGTCGATCCAGGAGCTCGCGCGTTCGGTGAACGAGCCGCTCTTGCCGTACGCGAGCGCCGCCGCGACGGCCGTGTCGACATCCGGCGACACGGCGAGCTCTCCGTTGGTCGTGCGCCAGCTCAGGCCGTCGTACGCGGCGACCACGGCTCGCTCGGCCCACGGCCGCGAGAGCTGGCCGTCGATCCGATCGCGGATCGCCGCCGCTTGCAGCGAGCCAACGTCCACGCCTGCGACGGTCACGCCGGGGAGCGCTCGCTCGGCGTAGAGGTAGGGTGCCGCGAACACGATCGCCGCGGCGGCAGCCACGATCGAAAGCGGGAGCACGACGAACCTCAGCGAGAGGCTGCGTCGCGCGCCGCGCTCACCTTCTCTTGCGGCTACTGCCATGCGGAGCGGCCTCTCGATCTGGTGCCCACCGGCACCGTGAAATCCATTCTGAGGAGACGAACGAAAGGGTCGCGTCGTTCCTTTCAATCCGCGTCAGATTTGTAACCAACAACTCGTACGCAATTTGTGGTCCACGCGACAGTTGTGTCACAAAAACGCAAAAAGAAGGCCCGGCACCCCAGGGGAGCAGGGAGTGCCGGGCCATCGAGGCGGACTGGCCAGCGGGCGGGCCGGCCAGAGCCTTTCTTAGGGAGTTATGAGCACCCGGTCGTTTCTCCGCAGTTCTCGCACTTGTGGCAGGTGCCGCTGCGCACGGTGAGCCACCCACAGCGAGGACACGGCGGCGCATCGGGTGTCGAGTTGAGCCGCATCCCCCGTGCGGGGGACGGACTCGCGATGGTGAAGTTCTCGGTGATGGGCGGCGGAGTGATCGAGACGATCTGCTCGAGACGCTCCTGCTGCGCCAGGGGGTCGGCGATGATCTCGCTCGTGCGCGTCAGACCCATGTAGGTCTTCTCCTCGGCACTGAGGAAGCGGTGGCCGAGCCAGCGGAAGACGTAGTCGACGATCGACTTCGCCATCCCGATCTCGGGATTCCCGGTCCAGCCCGCGGGCTCGAACCGCATGTAGCCGAACTTCTCGACCAGATGCGACAGGGGAACGCCGTACTGGAACAGGAGGGAAACGCTCGTCGCGAACGCGTCCATCATCCCGGAGAGCGTCGAGCCCTCTTTCGCCATCGTGACAAACAGCTCGCCCGGCGTGCCGTCGTCGAACTTTCCGACCGTGATGTAGCCCTCGTGGCCTTCGATGGAGAACTTGTGCGTCAGCGAGTCCCGCGTGTCGGGAAGCCGACGCCGCTGCGGGCGGTTCACCTCGACGATCCGCTCGACCGTCACGACGGATTCCGCGACCTTCTTGCTGTTGCTCGCGTCGGCGTTCACCGACAGCGGCTGCACCTTCTTGCTGCCGTCGCGGTAGATCGCGATCGCCTTCACGCCATGCTTCCAAGCCTCGAGGTACGCCTCGGCGACGTCGTCGACCGTGGCTGTCTCGGGCAGGTTGACCGTCTTCGAGATCGCCCCGCTGATGAATGGCTGGACCGCGCCCATCATCTTGATGTGGCCCATGTGGCTGATCGAGCGCACGCCGTTCTGGGGCTTGAACGCGCAGTCGAACACGTCGAGGTGCTCGTCCTTCAGGCCCGGGGCGCCTTCGATCGTGCCCTGCTGCTCGATGTACGTGGTGATCGCTGAGCCCGCGGTCTCGGTGTATCCCAGACGCCGCAGCGCGGCGGGGACCGTGCCGTTGACGAGCTTCAGCATCCCACCGCCGACGAGGCGCTTGTACTTCACGAGCGCGATGTCCGGCTCGACGCCGGTGGTGTCGCAATCCATCATGAAGCTGATCGTCCCCGTCGGGGCGAGGACGCTGGCCTGCGCATTCCGGTATCCGGCTGTCTTGCCGAGAGAGACCGCGTCGTCCCACGCTTGGCGCGCGGCGGAGAGCAGCGTCGGTGGTACGAGGTCGGCGATGATCCGGTACGCCGCCGCGCGGTGCTTCTCCATCACGCGGTCGTGTGCGCTCTTGTTCTTCGGGTACGCCTCGTACGGCCCGACCGCAGCGGCCAGCCGCGCCGACTGCGCGTAGGCCTCGCCGGTCATGAGCGCCGTGATCGACGCCGCGTAGGCGCGACCCTCGTTCGAGTCGTAGGCGAGACCGCGCTGCATGAGCAGCGCGCCGAGGTTCGCGTAGCCGATGCCGAGCTGGCGGTGGCTCCTCGCGTTCGCCGTGATCGCCGGCGTCGGATAGTCCGAGAAGCCGACGCAGGCTGAGTCGTCAATGCTCATGTATTCCGAGCAATTGGCGACGATGAAGCCGTCTACGAGATACGAGTGGTGAAGGGGCTCGGTGAGGTTGTAGACCACCGCTTGGCCATCGGCCTCTCGCGAGACAAGATGGGTTCCTGGTTTGGTCCGGTAGCGAGTGACGTCGTCGAGAAGTCTTTCGAGCTGCGCTTGCTTTCGCGGACTCGAGAATCCGATCCACTCTGCAAAGCGCTCGGCATCACTTCCTGTGATCCGGAGATCAAAGGCATCGGTGGCGTCATACGACACCGTCTCACCTGAACGCCGAACGTAAGAGAACGCGTTCTCTCGCGCGGCGCCAGCGTGATAAATTCGGCCGCGGACCCCGAACGCGCTGAGCAGCTTCTGCACGTCCTTTAGAAGCAACTCGCTGTGGCTACCGAGTCCGACATAACGATTCGCCTTGCCGTCCTCCACACGCGATAGGCAACCATCGGCCCCGTAAAGACCCCGGAGGAAAGCGGCCTGCACTTCGACTGGTGCGGTGAAGAGCGCTACCGGAAGGCGCTTCTGCGGCGACCGCGCGGAGGTGACCCCGAGCGAGCGGAACAGCTCGCGAACCGCGGAGCTTCCGACACGCAGCTGCACGGTGCCGTTGTCCATTTCGGATCGGCTCGCGCCGCCGAACGCCTCACGCAACATGCCTTCGTGCGATTCGAGCAGTCCGTTCGTGAGATCGTCGTCTCCGTAGACCCACTCCGTGCGGTTGTCCGTCAAGTCACCGTCGCCGATCAAATGACCAGTCAATTCAGCCAGGCCTTCGCTCCAGCGCTCGGGCAACTCGCGATACGTCACGTGCCCACCGCGGCTCCAGCTCTTCGCGGGCGCGCCGATCTTGAGCGGGAGCGCCCATGACGCGTCCGTCGCAGGAGTCGAGCTGTCGTTGAGGAAAACCTTGTCGTCCTCGGTGAGTGATCCCGCCTCGACCCATCCGCGATTCAGCGTCCAGATCCGATGGTTCGGCGTGCAACGTAGCTCGCCGCCATTGCTGAACCGCAGCCGAACGATGTCCGACGTCCCGTTGCGCATCACTGCGGTCGGTTGAGAGGAAATCACGCCAGCAGCCGGAGCCTCGGCGGTCGCGCGGTGGCTATACACACGGATGTCCTCGCCGGCCTTCGCTCTCTCGAACAGTTCAGCGATCGGCAAGAGTCCCAGCGTCGTGTGCACGCGCGCATCGCCGGGGAAGCACGGGTTCGAGCCGTTGATGCGACCCGAGCGCGGTGAGATTCCACGGCTCGTCCGCAACAACGCTCTTCATGAAGTCGTCCGTGGCGCGCACGGAGTTGTTGGCGTTCTGGAACTGGATGGAGTGCCACGCCTCGCCGTTGAGGCTCATGTCGTAGCCCATCTCGCCGAGGGCCCAGGCCTTCTTCTCTTCCTTGACCTTGCACCAGATGAAGTCGTGGATGTCGGGGTGGTCGCTGTCGAGCACGACCATCTTTGCCGCACGCCGCGTGGTGCCACCGGACTTGATGGACCCGGCGACCGAATCGGCGCCGCGCATGAACGAGACCGGTCCGGAGGCCCAGCCGCCGCCGGAAAGCTGCTCCTTGCTCGAACGGATACGCGACACGTTGATCCCGGATCCCGAGCCGCCCTTGAAGATCACGCCCTCGTTCTTGAACCAATCCAAGATCGAGTGCATGTCGTCGGCAACCGAGAGGATGAAGCACGCTGAGCTCTGTTGGGGCACGCCGTCCACGCCGATGTTGAACCAGACCGGTGAGTTGAACGACGCATGCTGATTGACCATGAGGTACTTCAGCTCGTGGCTGAAGATCTCAGCGTCAGCTTCGGTGGCGAAGTACGCGCCCTCGATCGCGTAGCTCCCACTCGATCTCGTCGTAGGGGTGCACGCCCTCGTGGGTGAAATAACGCTCCAGGCGCAGGCCCTTGCGTGGCGCCGGCGCGGAGACGGAGTGCTGCGGTAGCGCGGTGATGGCCATGAGAAACCCCCCTTAACGGGCCGAGACGGCCGGTACGCGGTATGGCGCGGTAAGAAGGAGGAGCACGACCACCTGAGCGCTTCGGATCCCTGGGGCGTGCGTCAGGACGGTCATACAGCCCCTCCATCTCTCAATCCCCTACACCTTGTGGCGGCCCGCCCCGGCGCCACAACCTGTGGGGTGGTTGAACCTACGCCCGTGAATTGGGCGTGTCAAGACCGGAGTGTCATCAAGCGCTGGCAAGCACGTCTCGGAGCTGTTGCCCGCTGGTCCGCTACCGAGAGTGGACGCTCCGGATGTGGTTAGTAGGGAGCGACCGCCGCTGCAGTCAGCGGCCGGAGCACGTAACCGGAGCGTCGCACCGCGTGGATCTCCACACCGCCGCCGGCCGCTTCGATCTTGCGACGCAGGCGAGCGACCAGTACCTCGGTCACGTTCGAGCTCACGTCGCGATCTTGATCTGGTCGCCGGTCAAGGACCGTTCGCGAGGTGAGACCGGGATACGCGCGCGCCAGCTCGATCAGCACGGCGCGCTCGCCGTTCGTCAGCTCGAGCTGGCGTTCGGCGAGCCACGCATCACCGGTCGCGAGGGCGATGCGAAGCGGACCGATCCGCCGGATGGTCTGGCGATCCGCGCCGCGACGGAGGATCGCGCGCACGCGGGCAAGGAGCTCGGTCGGATCGCACGTGCTCGCGACGACGTCGTCGGCGCCGAGCTCGAAGAGCGCGAGCTTTGCCGTCACATCCGATTCGGCCGAGAGCACGAGCACCGGAACGTCACCGACGGACGGCAGCTCGCGGATGCGTCGGCACGCTCCCATGCCTCCGCCGTTCTCCAGCGCGAGATCGAGGATCACTACATCCGGCGCGATCTCTTCGACACGCTGCACCGCGTCTCGTTCGCTCCGAGCTTCGTAGACGGTGAAGCCGGCGCGCGTCAGGTGAGTCCGCAGCGTGGCGGCGATCCCAGGATCGTCCTCGACGAGAAGCGCCGTGCCAGGCACCTGCATCGCCTACCTCCCCCGACGCTGTAACAACGCGAGGAACGTCCGGACGACGCTGAACGAACGCTGAATCCGGCCTGACTTTCGAGTAGGGGTGAGTCGTGGACGGTCCTGGGCGGGATCAGCGCGGTGTCAGGCGGGGGTCGCCACCGCCGCGCTCCGGTGCGCCTCGACGAGGGCACGGACGCCCTTCCGCAGGTCGTCCTCGGCGATGTTGAGCGCCGGGATGAAGCGCACGGCCTGATCGTGAGCACCGCAGGTGATGAGGAGCACGTCGTGCTCGAGCGCGCCGGCGATCGCGGCCTTCGCCGTGGCCTTCGCGTCGAACTCGATCGCGACCATCGCACCGAACCGTCGGATCTCGCGAACGCGCGGATCCGATCGCAGCGGCGCGAGCTCCGTCACCATCAGCTCGCCGAGGCGCTCCGCGCGCGCGACCAGACCCTCGTCGCGGATGATCTCGAACGTGGCGAGGCCGGCCGCGCAGGACACGGGATTACCGCCGAAGGTCGAGCCGTGCGTGCCCGAGATCCATTTGTCCTGCATCGCACGCGACGTGACGATCGCTCCGAGCGGCATGCCGCCGCCGAGCGCCTTCGCGATGACGAGGATATCGGGATCGACACCATGCTTCTGCGTCGCGAACCACGCGCCGGTGCGGCCGAACCCGGTCTGCACCTCGTCCATGACGAGGAGCGCGCCGATGCGAGTCGCGATGTCACGCAGCGCCACCAGGAACGAGCTCGGGGGCGCGACGTAGCCACCCTCACCCAGTACCGGCTCGATGAGGATCGCGGCGACGTGCTCCGGCGGCACCTCGTGCTCGAACATCATCTCGAGCTCCGCGAGGCAGTGCTCCGCGCAGGTCTTCATGTCGTGGGCGGGCTTGATCGGACACGTCACCGCGTACGGGTACGGTGCGATGTACACCTCGGGCAGCATCGCGCCGTAGCCGAGGCGGTATGACGACTTCGAGGTCGTGACCGTGAGCGCTCCGGCGGTGCGTCCGTGAAAGCTGCCGCGGAACGCGATGATCGCCTGGCGCTTCGTGTACTGACGCGAGAGCTTGATCGCCGCCTCGACCGCCTCCGCGCCCGAGTTCCCGAAGAACACGGTGTCGAGTCCGCGTGGTGTCACGGTGCCGAGAGCCTCGGCGAGCGCGATGTTCGACTCGTACGTGGCGACGCCGGTGGAGATGTGCATCAGCTTCGCGGCCTGCTCGCTGACCGCTCGCACGACCTTCGGATGCGCGTGCCCGACGTTGGTGACCGCGATGCCACAGGTGAGATCGAGAACGCGGCGGCCATCTTTCGTGATGAGCCAGCTTCCTTCACCGCGGTCCAGCGGAAGCCAGGTGTACCGGCCCGGGAGCGGTGAAAGGACGCGCTTCGCGCGACGTTCGAGGTCGGAGCTCACCGAGCGAGTCTAGGGGCTATGCACCGTATGCAGCCGCTCAGCCCGGTCGCCGTTCGTCCGACTCCGAAGCGACGAGGATCTGCAGTGTCTTGCGATCCTCGCCGATGACGCGCACGCGATAGCCCGGCAAGCCGGCGCGCAGCAGATGCGCGAGGCGATCAGCGCCGCTGAAGCTGACGCGCACCTTCAGGACCGAGTGCCGGTAGTACTCCGTCTTCAGCTGCCCCACTCCGCGCACGCGGCGCAGCGCGAGCTCGAAGCGATGCCAGTCATCGGGTGTCGGCAGCGGTGTCACTACGAGATCAGTCTCACCCGGACCGGGCGGCGTTCGCGTGGATGGGATCGCCGGCTCGATGCGCTCGTCGATCGGTGGGATCGGTGACGGCCATTCCACCGAGCTCGGATCCGGCGGCTGGGACTTCGGTCCGGTCGCGGGCGGCGTCCGGCGCGAACGGTCTTCGCGCGGCCGCTCTTCGGTGCGGCGCGGCGGCAGCGGTGCGTCGAGACGGGCCGGTGGTGGAGGCGCCTTCTGGGGAGCGGGCGGCGGAGTCGGCGGCGGCTCAGGACGCGCGCCGATGCGCGCCGCGAGGTCGACCGGCGCTTCCTGGTCTTTGGACTTCTTGTCCTTCTTCGCCACCGCTGAATTGTGTACGCTGGGGCCGCAAGCGGGGAGAGGCGAGGAAGAAAGGCGGTCCACGTTGGCCGAAGGCCGCGTGAATAGCTCGAACGACATCGTCACCGCCCTGTCATTGCGGGTGGCCGAGCTCTCCAAGCGTGTCACGCAGCTTCAGGCCGATCTTGACGCCGCCCAGCGCCGGGTGGCCATCATCGAGGAGTACGACGCCACCGCCCAGGAGGCGCTCGCCAGCGCGCTGCGCGCCGCCTACGAGATCCGGGAGCGCGCGGACACGACGGCGTCTCAGATCCTGGAGCAGGCCCGCGAAGAGCGCCGGATGCTGCTCAAAGAGATCGAGCGCCTGCGCGAGGAACACGATCAGCTGCAGGACGACATCGCTCAGCAGCGCCGCGGCACGATCGCCCCGCTGGGCCGGCCGGCCGCCTTCGAAGCGAGCGCCCCCGAGCTGCGCGCCGCGGCGTCCGATGCGCTGCGCGGTCTCTTCGAAGAGCTGATCGTCGAGTACCGACGCGCGCCGACCGCGCCACCGGAGCCGACTGCGCCGCCCGCCACGTCACGAGCAGCGCCTCGCATCGAGGAACCGTGGCCGACAGTGGACGAGCCCGTCGCGGCCGCACCCGACGTCGCGGAGCAGGCGACCGCGCAGGGCGAAGACCACGAGGCCTTCGCGGTCCTCGAGGACGAAGAGACCTTCCCCGCCGTCGACCACGCCGCGCTCGCGCGGCACGCGGAAGAGGTAAGGCTCGCCGAAGAGGCGCGACGCATCGAAGCGGAACGCGAGGCGATGGAGCTGCGCGCCGCCGAAGAACGGCGCGTCGCCGAAGAGCGGCGCGTCGAAGAAGAGCGCCGCGCGGCGGAGGAGCAGGCGGCCGCCGAACGTGCCGCGGCCGATCGTCGCGCGTCGGAAGAGCGCGCCGCGGAAGAACGCGCCGCGGCGGAACGAGCGGCCGAGGAGCGGCGCGCGGCGGCCGAAGCGCGCGAGCTCGACGAACGGCGCGCGGCGGAGGACCGTGCCGCGGCCGATCGCGCCGCGGAGGAGCGACGTGTCGCTCAGGAGCGTCGCGCCGAAGAGGAGCAGCGGGCCGCAGCCGAATACGCGGCGCTCGAGCGCGCGATCCAGGAGCGACAGGCCGCAATGGAGCGGCGCGAACAAGAGGAGCTCCGCGCCAGCGAGGAGACCGCGTCCGCGGAACGCGCGGCGGCGGAACGCGCCGCCGTCGAGCAGGCCGCAGCCGAGCGCCGCGCGGATGAAGAGCGCGTCGCGGTCGAGCGTCGGGCCTCCGAAGAACGTGCGGCCGCGGAGCGCCGCGCCGAAGACGAACGACGAGCTGAGGAAGAGCGTCGTGCCGCGACCGAGCGCCGCGCTGAGGAAGGACGACGGGCGGCCGAAGAGCGCGCGGCGATGGATCGCGCGGTCCAGGAGCGGCGCGCGGCCGAAGAGCGACGAGCACAGGAGGAGCTTCGCGCCGCCGCGGAGCACGCGGCCGCCGAGCGCGCGGCGCTGGAGCGAGCCGAGGCGGAGCGCAGTGCCGCGCAGCGTCGGGCTGAGGCCGACCGTGCGCTAGCCGAGAGCGCTGCCGCGCTGCACGCCGCGGAACAAGCGATGGCCGAACGAGCCGCCGCCGAGCGGGCCGGGGCCGAACGAGCCGCCGCCGAGCGCGCCGGTGCCGAGCGCGCCGCCGCCGAGCGAGCCATGGCGGAACAGGCGGCGGCCGAGAAGAGCGTGCCGCCGCCGCCGCGCAGCCCGTCCCGCCACCGCTTCGTGCCCTCGAGGGGCGCGAAATACCTCCGGCGAGGGTGGAGGTCGGCGCCCCTTTGACGGACCTTCAACTGGTGCTTTCGCCGGTCCGTTCGTTCGCCCGCCTGGTCGAGGTCGAGCGTCGTATCCAGTCGCTACCGACCGTACGGTCTTTGTACGTCCGCGACTTCCGCGGCGGCATAGCGACACTCACAGTGGCGCTGCGTTCTCCTATGACGACGGAGGAGTTCGCCAGCGGGCTGCGCGTGATCGACGAGCCGCAGCTGCGTCTCGTGTCCGGCACACGCAACGTGCTCGAGTTCCGGATCGAGGGCGAAGCGTCTATCGCCTAGGCGACGCGGAAAGGGGAGGTTTGAGCAGCAGGTCCAGCGCCGACTTTTGGTCGGCGCGCCTTGCGCACCTCGCGGCGCTCGGCCGCCTCGACGGCATCGCCATTGTCCTTCCCGGCCAGTCCGGCCTCTCCACGTACGTGTCGCACAACATCCCTCAAAGCAGCTGGGATGGTCCGGCGGGCGAGGCCCTGATCCGCGTGGTACAGACCGGGTCGACCGAGCAGGTCCAGAACGGCGCCCTGCAGCTCGGCGACGGGCGCGAGGCGCAGACCTTGCTCGCGGCGCCGATCGTCTGGCGTGACCAGATCGCCGGCGCGCTCGCGGCGTTCGTCGCGGGCCGCGAGATCCGTGACGACGACCTGCCAACGCTCACGCGGCTCGCAGAGCTCGCGGGCATCGAGCTGGCCGAGGCGAACGCTCTCTGGCGCAGCAGCAAGACGACACAGGAGATCGAGGCACGCCTCCATCAGGCCGAAGACGACCGCAAGCAGGCGATGGTCCTCTTCGAGCTCTCACGCCTCGCGACCCTCGGCACGGACGTGGAGAGCGACCTCGATGGCGCGGCGATGATGCTCGCCGGAGCGCTCGGGCACGACGCCGTCGGGATCTGGGCGCTCTCGGAGCACAAGCTGCGTCGGCGCGCGGCGACCGGCTACGACAAGGGGACGTCGGAAGCGCTGGTCGACGAAGCGGATACCGTTCTCGCGACGGTCCTCCGTGAGAAGCGCGCCGCGCGCGGATCGTTCACCGAGCTCCGAACGCTGCCGTCGTGGGCTCCGCCACGAGGCCCGAACTTTCTCGTGACGCCCATCGGCGCGCTCGGCGTTCTCGTGACCGCGCGCGCGTCGGGTCCGTACTCCGAAGACGACGCTGACTTCAGCCTCAGCGTCGGCGAGTACCTGGTGGGACTGCTGCAACGATCGACGTCGACCGACGTCGTCGACCAGGGCGTGGCGGCCGAGCGGCGGAAGATCGCGCAGGAGCTGCACGATGGTCTCGCGCAGGAGCTCACCGGTGTGGTGCTCGCGCTCGAGGGCTGTCAGCGCGCGCTCGACAAAGACCCCGCGCTCCTCGGGCCCCAGCTCGCGAAGGCGTCCCGCGACGCTCGCGCGACCCTCATGGACGTTCGCCAGTACATGACCGCGCTGCGCCAAAGCGAGACGGGTGGCCTGAACCTTCCGGTCACACTCGGTCGACTCGTCGACGACCTGCGCCGGCAGACCGGCCTGCACGTGCAGATGGAGGAGACCGGCCAATCGCGCGCGCTCGATGCGGTGGTGGAGCGCGCGATCATCCGCATCGTGGGCGAGGCGCTGCGCAACGTCGCGCAGCACGCCGGAGCGACGACCGCGAAGGTCGGCCTTCTGTACGACCAGGACGGCGTCGTCGTGACCGTCGAGGACGACGGCAAGGGTTTCGACGTCGACGAGACGTTCCGCGGCGCGGAGGATCGCGGACACTTCGGCGTCGTCGGCATGCGCGAGCGCGCCGAGGCCGCGGGCGGGCACCTCGTCGTCCGCAGCGAGCCGGGCAAGGGCAGCATCGTTCGTTCGAGCATCCCCTACATGTCGGAGTCGATGCGCCTGGCGTCCGAGGCGACTTACGGGCGCCGCTCCACCGACGTCGTCGTCCCCATCGAGACGACCGACGGAACCGCACAGCCCGTCGGCTTCTTCGCGAGGCTGTTCGGCCGATGAACGAGAAACGCCGCATCCGCGTTCTGATCGTCGACGACCACGCCGTCGTGCGCAGCGGACTCCGCACCATCCTCGAGACGGAGCCGGACATCGAGATCGTCGGCGAGGCGGGCGACGGCCACGCGGCGCTCGAGCTGGCGCAGGAGCTGCTGCCGGACGTCGTGCTGATGGACATCAACATGGGCGATTGGGACGGCGTGACCGCGACGCGCCGCGTCCGCAACTACGTCCCGTCGGCGCGGGTCATCGTGCTCACGAACTACGACGAGGACGATCTCGTGTTCTCGTCGATCCGCGCCGGTGCATCGGGTTATCTGCTCAAGGAAGTCACGGCGACGCAGCTGACGAACTCGATCCGTACCGTTGCCGACGGCTTCTCGCTCATCTACCCATCGGTCGCGCGGCGCGTGCTCGACGAGTTCGGGCAGCTACGCACCAACGCGCCGTCGGGAGAGACGGACGTCTACTCCGACCTCACGCCGCGGGAGCGCGAGGTGCTACGTCTGGTCGCGAGCGGCCGCGCGAACAAGGAGATCGGCGCTCAGCTCGGCATCAGCGAGCGCACCGTGAAGACGCACATCTCGAACATCTTCAGCAAGCTCGAGCTCACCGATCGCACGCAGGCCGCTCTGTTCGTGCACAACCGTGGGCTGCTCGAGAAGGACTCCGCCCGCTAGCGCGACGCCGTGTCGATCGTGGTCGTCGCGTGGACCGTCGCGCTCTGTGCCGTCAGCGTGTAGGTGCCGAGCGGTGCCGTGGATCCGAAGCTGCCGCGGTACATCCCGGTCCCATCGGTGCGCACCGTGAAGGCGAGGTCGTAGCTGTTGCCCGTGATCGTGACCCGCACGTCGCTGTTCGCGGCGAACGCGCCGAGCGTCCAGCTGAGGTTCCCGCTGCCGTCGAGCGCCGTGCCGACCTGAGCGGTCGGCGTGAGGGCGAGGTCCCCGGTGAAGCTCGCGATGAATTCGTCGAGGTCTTCGCCCGCGTGCGCACGGTAGGCATCCTCGAAGCGCGCGCCGCCTCCGACCTCGGCCAGCATCGCGAACATCGCACCGTGGCCGATCTGCGTTTCGATCGCGCTCACGGCTTCGGCCGAGACGGCGTAGAGGCCGACCCCGAGCTTCGCGTAGACCTGGTGCCACTCGGCCAGCGTCGTGACCGTGTCGAGGGTGTG
>WNGI01002352.1_pt1 | contig 23034 bp, 20 predicted proteins | sample 5400621 | NCBI WGS metagenome assembly WNGI01 (sample SAMN13153374, study PRJNA577476) | soil metagenome | isolation source: 20 cm soil or saprolite under Garry oak tree replicate 1 | place: USA:California | collected 2016-06-15
ACAGCACGGCCCGCATTGCGCGCGTCGTCGTGCACCCCACGAACCCCGACGTCGTCTACGCCGCAGCATTGGGCCACGCGTACGGGCCGCAGCAGCAGCGCGGTATCTATCGGACGACAGACGGCGGGAAAACGTGGGACCGGGTGTTGTTCGTGGACGAGAACACCGGCGCGGCCGACGTCGTGATGGACCCGACCAACCCGCGCATCCTGTTCGCCGCGATGTGGCAGATCGTGATCCACACCTGGGGTCGCGAGAGCGGCGGGCCGGGCAGCGGCATCTACATGTCGCGCGACGGCGGCGACACGTGGAAGAAGCTCACGGGCAGCGGCCTGCCGGCGAAGCCGTTCGGCAAGGTGGGGCTCGCCATCGCGCCCAGCAACGCAAGCCGGATCTACGCCCTCATCGAGACGGGCGACGGCGTGCCGGTGCACGACCAGGAGACGGACCGCGGCGAGCTGTGGCGCTCGGATGACGGCGGCGACGCCTGGCGCGTCGTCTCCTACGACCGCCAGCTCTCCTGCCGGCAGCCGTACTACACGCGCGTGACGGTGGCGCCCGACCGTGACAACGAGGCGTACTTCCTGTGCGCCTCGTTCTCGAAGACGCTCGACGGCGGCGCCACCACCGTTGACGTGCCGTTCGGCCAGTCACCGGGGGGCGACAACCACGACATGTGGATCGACCCGACCGACGGCAACCGCATGGTGGTGGGCAACGACGGCCAGGTCTCGATCTCGACGAATCGCGGCCGCACCTGGTACCGCCAACAGCTCCCGATCGCCCAGATGTACCATGCGACCGTGGACAACCAGATTCCCTACTACGTCATGGGCAACCGGCAGGACGGGCCGTCGTCGCGCGGCCCCTCGAACTCGAAGCTTGGAGGTTTTGGAGGAGGGGGAGGTGGCGCAGGTGTCATTCCGCGGGGAGAATGGCACTCCGTAGGGCTACGATGAGCGCACCCGCCAGGCGCAGCACGTCGAGATCTGGCCCCAGAGCACCATCGGCTATCCCGCGGCCGACGTGAAATACCGCTTCGTGTGGACGATGCCGCTCACGATCTCGCCGCACGATCACAACAAGGTGTACGCCGGCAGCCAGTTCGTGCACATGACGACGGACGGCGGCAAGAGCTGGCAGGTGATCAGCCCCGATCTCACGCTCAACGACCGGAGCCGGCAGCAGATCTCTGGTGGGCTCACCCCCGACAACATCGGCGTCGAGTACGGCGACGTCGTGTTCGCGATCGCCGAGTCGCCGCTCAAGGCGGGGCTGCTCTGGGCGGGCACCAACGACGGCCTGGTGCAGGTGACGCGGGACGGCGGGAAGAACTGGACCAATGTCACGGCGAACCTCCCGGGGATACCCACGTGGGGCACGGTGTCGAACATCGAACCGTCGCGCTACGACACGGGCACCGCGTTCCTCACCGTGGACGGACATCAGGCGAACAACCGCGATCCCTACGTCTACAAGACCACCGACTACGGGAAGAGCTGGCGGCTGATCGTCGCCGGGCTCCCCAAGACTCCCGCGGGCTACGCCCACGTGGTGCGCGAGGATCCCGTGCGCCGCGGCCTGCTCTACCTCGGCACCGAGAGCGCGCTGTACGTGTCGTTCGACGACGGCGAGAGCTGGCAGCCCCTGCAGACCAATCTCCCGCACGCCCCGGTGTACTGGCTCGTGGTCCAGGAGCAGTTCAACGATCTGGTGGTGTCCACTTACGGACGCGGGTTCTGGATCCTGGATGATCTCACGCCGCTGCAACAGCTCAGCGCGGAAGCGCGCGGCCAGCCAGTGACGCTGTTCAAGCCGCGGCCCGCGTACCGGTTCCGCTCGATCACGGCGCCGAACGCGATGACCGACGATCCCACGGCGGGCCAGAATCCGCCGTACGGCGCGGCCATCAACTACTGGCTGAAGGCGACGCCGTCCGGCGACGTGACGGTCACGATTCAGGACGCGGGCGGGAAGGCCATTCGCACGCTCAAGGGCACGAAGAACGTCGGGATGAACCGGGTGTGGTGGGACCTGCGCAACGATTCCACCCCGCCGGCTCGGCTGCGCACGCCGCCGCTGTACGCGCCCGAGGTGCGTCTCGGTGCCGAGGGGTGGCGGCCGGCGCCGGGGATCGGGACGCTGATGGTGCTGATGCCGCCCGGTACCTACACGGTGAAGCTCTCGGCCGGCGGCCAGGAGCTCACGCAACCCCTGGTGGTGCGCAAGGACCCGAACTCGGGCGGCAGCGAGGAGGAGATCCGCGTCCAGGATTCGCTCCTGGTCGACCTCCAGAGTGATTTCGTCGCGACGGTCGGCCTGATCAACCAGATCGAGCTGGTGCGCAGCCAGCTCGTGACGCTGCGCAGCGTGCTCGCCGCGGATCGGGCGGCGGCCGACATCCGCGCGGCGGCGGATTCTCTGGAGCAGAAGTTCATCGCCGTCGAGGAGGACCTGCACCAGCTGCGGCTCACGGGCCGCGGGCAGGATGAGGTGCGCTGGCCAGCGAAGCTGGCCGCGCAGATCACGTATCTCGCGGGGGGCATGGCGGGCGCCGACTTCGCGCCCACGACGCAGCAACGGGAAGTGCGCCAGCTGCTCGGGCAGCAGCTGCGGGCCTCACGGACGCGGTTCGATCAGCTGGTGGCGCAGGACCTGGCGCAGTTCAACGCGCTGCTCAAGCAGAAGAACGTGGCCAACGTGGTGGTGGGGGGGCAGTAAACGAGGGCCGTCAGCGCCGCGCGGCGGGGACCTTTAGCGTCGCCGTGTAGATGAAGTCGCCGAGGGGCGATTCGTCGTCGTTGGCGGCGTTGGCGGCGAGGTGGAAGACGACGGCGCCGCGCGGGGTGGCGGGCGCGGTCCAGCGGATCCGCCAGCGGGCCGCCGCGTTCGTGACCGTGGAGCCGAGCGCGGTGTGTTCGATGTAGCCGACATGGGTCGCGGTGTCCCACACCACCGCAGTGCGTGCATCGGTGCGCGCCAGGCTACCGGCTGGCCGGCCGACCGAGTCGCCGTCCGCGAACCGCGCCGCCAGCTGGAAACCCGCCCGCAGCATCCCGGTGCGGTGCAGCGTCACTTCCAGGTAGTAGCTCCTGTTCGCGGAGTAGTCGCCGGGCGCGCCGGTGATCGCCACCGCGCCACCGGGCTCATTGAGCCCGCCGTCGAAGTGGCACTCCCGGCAGGTGGGCTCCCCGAACCCCCCCGTGTGGGCCGGGGGCGGCCCACTCTTGAAAGATCCCGCCCCCGCCCCGAGCGCCACCGCGCCCGCCACCGCAATGCCGAGGCTAGGGAACGCTCGTCGTCGCACTTGGCAGCTTGGCCCGGCCGATGGTGTTGTTGTCGCTCCCGAACCAGATGACGCGCTCGCGCGGGTCGAACACCATGTTGCGGATGGTGCCGCCGCCGCTGGGCACGTCCGTCGCCGGCAGGAAGCGGTGCGTGCGGGTGTCGAAGCCGACGAAGCGGTTGGGTTGCGAGCCCGTCTCGACCACCCAGATGCGATCCTGGTCGTCCACGGTGACCGCGTAGGGGCGGGAGGTGGCGCCGCCCGGGAGCGGCCATTCGTCCACCCGCTTGGTCTTGGGGTCGAAGCGGCCCAGCATCCCGCCCGCGTAGTCACCGTACCAGACCGCCCCGTCGCTGGTGATCGCCATGCGGCGCGGCCGTGCTTCGGCGCGGGGCAGGGGATACTCGGTGAGCTGGAACGTCTCCGGATCCACGGTGCCGATCTTGTTGGTGCCGAACTCCACGAACCACGGCCGGCCCGCGGGGTCGAGCGCGATGCCGTAGGGGCGGGCGCGGGGCGTCGTCATCTTAACCAGCCGCACGGTGCCGGCGGCGACGGTCATCTTGCCCACGAAGTTGCCGCCCTGCACGGTGAACCAGATGTCGCCCTGGCGGTCCCAGATCATCGTGTGCGGATCGCGGGCCGCGGAGTCCGGCAGGGAGAACTTCTTGATGCTCCCGTCCTTGGGGTCGAGCCGGCCGATGTGCGCGGACGCGTTGCCCGAGTACCACACGATGCCGGTTGTGTCGAGGATCAGGTTGTGCGGGCCGGTATGCGGCGCGAGGTCGTACTTCTTGAACTCGCCGGAGCGCGGATCGAGCACGCCGACGTAGTCGCCCACCTGTCCGACGAACCAGACGCGGCCCTGGCGGTCGAGGTACGGGTCGCGGGGACGCGTGTTAGCCCACGGGACGTTCCACTCCTGGATGGGCGTGGTCTGCTGGGCGACGGCGGGTGCGGCGGCCAAGACCGCCACGCCAACGAGCACAAGACGGTAGAGACTCGGCATGCAGGAGATTCTAAGCCGTTGCCGCTGAGCACCGCAAGCGCGCGACCAGCGGCCGTGTGGCCCCGGTCACGGCCGGGACCCGGGCTCATGAACCATCGTCGTTGCGTCATCGCATCGCGCCCTGAACGTGCAGCCGGGAGGCACTATGTCAGGGCGTTCTCTTTTTCTTGTCCCCTTCTTGATCGTCGTCGCGACTGCGTGCGAGCGGCAGCTCCCCACGGGAGACCTGCTCGCCAAGGCCGGCGGGAACAGCCTCGGCCGGCCGCTGGCGGGCCTCAAGACCGAGGAGCGCCGGCTCTTCGACCGCGGCAGCGTCGTCTTCGCCACCGAGTTCACGCCGGAAACGGGGCTGGGCCCGCTGTTCAATTCCACGAGTTGCGCCGAATGCCACGAGAATCCCGTGGCCGGCGGCGTGGGCGACGAGGTCGAGATCCACGCGACGGAGCTGCAAGGCGCGGTGTGCAGCGACCTGAGCGCCGTCGGCGGGCCGGTCATCCAGCAAACGGTGACCACTGCGCTGCACGACTCGCTCGGCATCGACGTCGAGCCGGTGCCCCTCGCGGCGACGGGGACCGGGTTGCGGACGACGCCCTCGATCCTGGGGTTCGGTCTCCTGGACGCCGTTCCCGAGGCGGAGATTCTGGCGCGCGCCGACCCGGACGATCGGGACGGCGACGGCATCTCGGGCCGTCCGAACATGACGCCCGACGGGCTTGTGGGGCGGTTCGGCCGCAAGGCGCAGACCGCGACGCTGCGCGAGTTCAACGCGACGGCGTTCGTCATGGAGATGGGCATCACCAACCCGGAGTCGGACGTCGAGCAAACGGTCGATGGCCACCCGCTGCCGTTGGGCGTCGATCCCACCCCTGATCCCGAGCTGTCGCAGGCCGATCTCGACGCCGCGATCGCGTTCGTACGGTTCCTGGCGCCGCCCGCGCCGCAGGGGATGACGGTCGCCCTCGCGGCGAGTCGCCAGGAGTTCATCCAGATCGGGTGCGCCGGCTGTCACGTCCCGTATCTCAAGACCGGCCCGAATCCAGTCAAGGCGCTAAGCGATCAGACCGTGCCCGCGTTCACGGACCTGCGATATGGGCCCGAACCTGGCCGACATCTGTCTCGCGCAGGCGCTGCCGTCGGAGTTCCGCACCGAGCCGCTCATGGGGCTGCGGTTCAAGACGGCGTTCCTGCACGACGGCCGGGCGACGTCGATCGAGCAGGCGATCGATTTCCACGGTGGGGAAGGGGCGGCGGCCCGGGACCGGTTCGAGGCGCTGCCGCTGGGGGAGCGGGCGGCGATCGTGAGGTTCCTGAGGGGGTTGTGACCGGGGCTATTGCAGTAGCCGTGCCAGGCGCGTATATGTAGGCCGCCCCTGTCGTTAGGCGCTTATGCTGCGTGCGCGTGCGGTGACACTGCTGGCCCTTGGCGCCGTCACCGCGGTAGGCTGTGGTCTGTCCGACGTGTTCTCGTCCGCCGGCTTGAAGTCCGTGGTCATCGCCTACCAGGGCGACACGCTCGTGGCGCCCGGTACCACCATTCCGTTCACGATTACTGTTACTGTCGGCGGAACCCTACAGCCCACGCCGCGCATCTCCGTCACGCCGCAGGACACGTTGACCCTCACCGTGACATCCGGCATGGACTCGCTCCGCGGTGTCTCCATCGGGTGGGACACGCTGACGATCCGGCTGGTGAGCTCGATCTTCACGGACTCGGCGCCGACGATCCGCCAAGCCATCCGCGTGCGGCCGTGAAGTGCTTCAACTGCGGAGCTGAGATCGCTCCGCCGGCGCGGTTCTGTGGCAGCTGCGGCACGCCCGTTTCCGATCCCCAGGAATCCACGCTCGTCCTTCCTCCGGAAGCCGATGATGTGCTGCTGCGACGCGTGCGCATGAGCCTGTCGGGGGAATACGAGGTTGTCGAGGAGCTGGCCCGCGGCGGCATGGGCATCGTGTTCCGGGCCACTGAGGTGGGGCTGCAGCGTCAGGTGGCGCTCAAGGTGCTGTCCCCGGACCTGGGCCTCACGGGCCGGGCCGTAGCGCGCTTCAAGCGCGAGGCACGGACTGTGGCCGAGCTCGATCACCCGAACATCGTCCCCGTGTACCGGGTCGGGCAGGTGGGCGGCGTACTGCACATCGCCATGAAGTTCGTCGAAGGCCGTTCCCTCGACGCCATCATCGCCGCCCAGGGGCCGCTGCCGATCCCCGTCGTGGTTTACGTCTTGCGCGGGGTCACCCGCGCCATGGCGTATGCGCACGAGCGCGACATCGTGCACCGGGACATCAAGGCGGCCAACGTCATGATCGATCGCGACGGCCGCGTGCTCGTCACCGATTTCGGCGTCGCGCTGCGGGCATCCGACGTGGAGCTCACCGTGGACGGCACGGTGATCGGCACGCCCGCGTACATGAGCCCCGAGCAGTGCGCCGGCCGCCGCGCCGAGCCGCAGAGCTCGCCGGCTTGATGCAGCATCACTTCTTCACGGCCGTCCCGAATCTGCGGGTCGTGCGCGACGACATGCCGGACGCGCTGCTCGAGGTCCTGGACCGCGCGCTGGCGAAGAGCCCCGGTGAACGTTTCGGGACGACGCGGGCCATGTCCACCGCCATCGAAGCGATCCCCTTCTCCGAAGAGGACCGGTTGGCGAGCGAGCGGTCTCTGCAGGCGTTGGCGCGCGGCGAGACGATCGGGCCCGTGGCTGCCCGCCCGATGCCGCCGCTGGGCGAAGCTCCGACCTCGCCGATCCCCGTGCTGGGCGGGCACGCGAAGCGGCGTGGGGCTCGGGGCCGCACCGCCAAGATCGCGACGGCGGCGACGCTGCTGCTCGGCCTCGCCTGGTGGGTCAGCCGGCCGCATCCCGCGGCCCAGCTCGCGGCGAACGTTGCGCGCCCCGCGGACTCCACACCGCACGGGGGGACGAGCGGGGAATCGACCGGTCGCACGCTCATGGCGCGACCGGCGGCGCCGGCGGTCACGGGCAGGCTGCGGCTGTTGACGAGCCCGCCGGACGCCGAGATCCTGATCGACGGCCGGCGCATCGGCGCCGGCAGCGTCGTGGACCGGGCCGTGGCGGCGGGCGCGCGGCGGCTGCGCGTCCAGGCCGCGGGCTACCAGACCTTCGACACGCTCATCGTCGTCCCCGCCGACAGCACCGTGTCCCTGGGGCGCATCACGCTGCGCGGTCGGAACACCGGGACGTGAGGCGCGCGGCGCTCGGCCTCGCGCTCGCCGCGCTCATCGCCGGTCCTGCGACGGCCCAGAACAGCACCGCGGAGCTGCTGCAGCAGGCGCACCAGTCTTACGAGCAAGTGGACATCGAGCACGCCCTCCTGTTGCTGCGGCAGGTGGTGTCGCCGAGCTGGCCATTCGAAGTGACGGCCGAGCAACGCGTGGACGCCTACAAGTACCTGGGGGCGACCCTGGCCCTCCGCGGCCAAAGCGACTCTGCCGTGCTGTACTTCCGGGCGGCCCTGGAGCGGGACGCGTTTACCGACCTCGACCCGGCCACGTTCACGCCCGCGCAGCTCGGGCTGTTCGCGCAGGCGCGCCGGCTCACCTTCGCCGTGGCGGCGCGCCCGGTCGCGGCGAGACGCGTCGATCCCCGCACCGAGCGCATCCCTTTCACGGTCGTCACCACCCACTCGGCGACCCTCGACGTGCGGCTGTCGTCGGTCGGGGTGCTCCCGCCCCTCGGTGTCGCGCTGTTCTCGGCGGTGAGCGAGGGGCTTCGGGAGATCGACTGGAATGGCCTGCTCGCCGACGGACGCCTGGCCCCGCCGGGACGCTACGAGCTGCTCGTCGCGGGGCAGAGCCGCCTGCGCTCGACGTGGGATACGACGTGGACCTACTTCGATCTCGCCTACGACCGGGAGCCGCTGGAAGACACGCTACCGGCGATCGGGTCCGGGCAGCTCTTGCCCGAGCAGGTGACGGATGCGGCGGCGCGCAGCGATCTCCTCAAGGCGTTGGGGGTCGGCGCGGCGGCGGTGGTCATCTCGGACCGCCTCACGAACCATGACCTGGGTCGCGGGATGCCGTCGGCGTCCCGCGCGCTGGCCGGGGTCGCCGTTGTGACCGGTGGCGTCTCCTTCGCCTACCGCCGCCGCCACCGCGACCTGCCGGGAAACGTCGCCGAGAACGCCCGGCGCCGCGCAGAGCGCCTTGCGGCCAACGACGCGATCATGCGTCGCAACCAGGAGCGGATCGCGCGCACCGTGCTGGTGATCACCCCCGCCGCTGGGATCGGGCCCTGACGCGGGCGCTGATCATCCTGGCCTGCGCCGTGAGCACGCCGGCCGTCGCGCAGCGCCGTTTCGAGGCGGCGGCATTCGTCGCGGCTGTCGAAGTGCGCGTCGATCCCGGGTCCGGCCTCGAGCGCTTCTCCGGGCCGATGATCGGCGGCGAGGCCCTGGTGCACGCCGGCACGCTTTGGACGTTCGCCGTGAGGGTGGGGGATGGCTCGCTGACGGCGCGCACGCCGGGCGAGCTGAACCGCGACGTCGGGGAGCTGAGCGCGGAAGGGCGGGTGCACGCGGGAACCGGATTGAGTTTCTCAGCCGGCGTGTGCCGCCGCGTGTACTCCACCGAGCTCGCGCGGCAGCGCTGGAATACGCTGCAGGTGGGTGTTGAGGGCCGCCTGCCGTTCCTGGGCGGGGCGATGCAAGCGGTGGCGCGCGGCGCGCTGCTGCCCGTGGTCGCCGTCAACGGCCTGGACCACCCCAAGACCGCCTACGCGGTCGGGACCGGGCTCGAGTACCAACTGGGTCAGGGCGCCATCGGCATCGTGTATTCGTTGGAGCGCTACGACTTCCCCGCGCAGGCGACAGTGCGCAGGCTCGAGCAAGTGTCGGCGCTGACGGTGCGGGGGGCGCTAAGGTTCCCTCATTGACGCCACGTTGATGGAGCACCTGCAGCTTCTCGGCTATGTTTAGCGATGTGGGTACACATCCTGTGCTGACGGCCGCAGACGTCGAGCGCATCTCGATCCCCGGCAAGGTGACCGAGCTGATCCGAGGGAGACTGGTCGTGCGCGAGCCGCCGGGGACGTGGCATGGCATCATCGCCGCGACGCTGACGCGCCACCTCGGCGATTTCGTCGCTCGCCACGCCCTGGGCATCGTCGCCGCTCAGGACACCGGGTTCAAGATCGCCGCCGACCCGGACACCGTGCGTGCCCCGGACGTCGCCTTCATCGGTCGTCAGCACACTGGGCTCATCCGGGAACGGGGTTACGCCGAGTTGGCGCCTGAACTCCTGGCGGAGATTCCTTCGCCTGACGATCGCCCCGGAGAGGTCCTCGCCAAGGTGGCCGATTGGCTCGCCGCGGGCACGAAGCTCGTTTGGGTCCTGGATCCCGATCGGTTGGAGGTGCGCGTCCACCGTAGAGACGGGAGTCTTGCCATTCTGCACGAGAGCGACTCGCTCGACGGGGAAGATGTCCTCCCCGGCTTCAACTGTCCGGTGCGGCAGGTGTTCGCGTCGCCGCTGATGCGACCGGCGGATACGTAGCGAGCGGCCGCGAACCTCTAACGACTGGCAAGCCAAGCCTACACCCGCATCCGCCGCGCAAGCTGAGCGAGTCGATGTCGCGCCATGCCGAGGCTGGTGCGCTCGCGGTCGAGCACCAGGCAGAGAAACATGTCGGAACCGGACCTGAGGAAGCGGATGACGTAGTACTGCTTCCCGAGCGTGATCATGATGTCCTGAATCGTGTCGTTACCCTTCAGAGTGCCGAGCGCCCCCCTCGCCACCTCCGCGGCGCCGGCGGCCGCGGCGTCCATGTCCAGCGCGTGGCCGCCGCCCGCGTGGCCCACCGCCATCCCGCTCGTGGCGTGCACCAGCGCGACCCCCAGGGCGCCGTCGATGGCCAGCGCCTCCTCCAGCAGCTCCTGCTCCGGGACCCGATCGACGGCCGAGGCTGCCCGCGCAGGCGCCGCCGCGGCCGGAGCGGGGGGCGCGACCGGCTCTGGCGGGCCGCCCGGACGCCCGCGTTCGTCGAGGAGTCGCGCCGCCTCCATTAGCACGCCCTGCAGCCGCTCCTCGACGGTGTGCTCGCGCGCGCGCCGCTTGTAGAAGATCTCGACGGCGGGGTCCGGCCACGTGAGAATCTCGTACGCGGCCTCGACCCCATCGAGACCGCGCGTGTGCGCGTGCACCAACGCGCCGTTCTCGAAGTACAAGCGGCCCTCCTGCCCGCCGGCGTTGACGACGACGAGCCCCGTCTTCTGCTCCACCTCGAGCAGCTGCAACAGTCCGAACAACGTGATGCCGCGGATCCGGCCCACCGTCTCCGGATCGAGGGCCCGTTGCAGCTCGTCGGCCAGTACCGCGACGTCCACCGGCTTGGTGAACGTGGCCGCGATGCCGTACGCATGAAGTTGCCGGCGCATCGCGGGGGCGATGGAATGTCCGGTCATGACAGCCACTGGCAGCCGCAGGCCGCGCTCGACGAGGTGGCTGAGCAGCGTCAGCCCGTCCATGACCGGCATCTGCAGGTCGGTGAGCATCACGTCCACGTGCTCGGCATCCAGGAGCTCGAGGGCGTGGCGGCCGTGCTCGGCGGGAACCACAGTGAACGCCCCGGCGCGGTTCAGGGCCCGCGTCAGCGCGCCACGCACGAACGGATCGTCGTCCACGAGCAGCAGGGTCTTGACCACGAGGTATTCTGGGGGGAGGGCACGGTCACAGCCAGTCAGTGCGTCCCGACAGGCGCCCCCGTCAGCTTCCTGACAGGTTCGGCGGTTAGGTTCGACGGGTGCGCCGAGCGTTCTTCCTTCCTCTATTAGTAGCCCTCTACGGTCCGCTGGCGGCCCAGCAGCCGGTGACGCGCGACCAGGCGGTCGCGGCCGCCCTGGCCCGGGGGGGGCGCGCGGCGCTGGGGCGGGCCGACACCGCCGCGGCGGCGGGCGTGGCGCGCAGCGCCCGGGCGTTTCCCAATCCCACGCTCGTCGCGACCTACACCAAGGACGCCCCGCAGCATCACGCGGTCGTCGACCTGCCCCTCGACCTGCCGTGGCTGCGCGCCGCGCGCATCGGCGCGGCGGAAGCGGCGCGCGACGCGGCGCGCTACGATTTCGCGTTCACGCGTGCCGCGATCCGCTTCGACGTGGAGACGACGTACACACGGGCGCTCGCCGCCGCCGCCCACGCGCGGCTGTCGCGCCGCACCGCCCAGGACGCCGACAGCCTCCTCACGATGGCGCGCCTGCGCCGCGAGGTCGGTGACGTGAGCGAGCTGGACGTGCGCCTCGCGGCGGTCAACGCCGGCCAGCTCGAGAACGCGGCGGTGGACGACTCGCTCGCTGCGATCGATGCCGTGCTCGCTGTGCAACTGGCGATGGGGCTGCCGGCGGCGGAGCCGACGATCGCCCTGGCCGACTCGCTGGTCCCGCCCGCCCCCGGGGACAGCGCGCCGGCGCCACCCGGTGCGCCGCTGCCTGTTGCCGCGGCGGCCGCCGCTGTCCGCTCGCAGGAGCGCGCCCTCACCCTCGTGCACCGCAGTTTGTTCGCGCCGAGCTTCGAGGTGGGCGTCGAAGCGCAGGACCCCAGCGATCCGACGCGGGGGCTGTTGCCGACATTCGGGATCTCTCTGCCACTGCCGCTCTTCAATTGGAGCGGCGGCGAAGCGGCGCAAGCCGCGGCCGCGCGGGACCGGGCACGCGCGGAGCTGGAGCTGGTGCGCCGCGAGACGGTGGCGGATCTGGCGCGGGCGCAGCGGGAGCTCGCCGCCGCGCGCGCGCGGGTGCGGCGGGACCAGGAGATCCTGGCGAGCGCGGATCGGGTCGCCGCGATGTCGCTCCAGGCCTACGCGGAGGGGGCGGTGGCCCTCGCCAACGTGCTGGAAGCGCACCGCAACGCCCGCGAGGCGCTGGGCCGCTACATCGACGATCTCGCCGCCGCCGACGCCGCCGCCGCGACCCTGCGTTTGCTCACCACTCCGGCGGATCAACCGTGAGACTCCTCGCGCCTTGTACCGTGGTGCTGGCCGCCCTCGCTGCTGGATGCGGCAAGGGGACGTCCGAGGAGCAGCAGCCGGCCGCGCGCGTCGCCGCGGCCACCGCCGTGGCGACCGAGCAGCCGTTCGCGCAGGTCCTTACCGCCATCGGCATCGTGAGTCCCCGGCCGGGGCGGTTCGCGGTCCTGTCGGCCCCGGGGCCGACCCGCGTGGCGCGGATCTTCGTGACGCCGGGCCAGCGGGTCGCCGCCGGCGATTCCCTGGTCGAGTTCGAGCGGGCACCCTTCGACGCGGCCGCGCGCAGCGCGGCCGCGTCCCTCGTGAGCGCCGAACGCGGCTACGCGCGCGCGGTGCGACTCGTGCAGGCGGGGATCCTGGCGCAGAAGGACAGCGAGCAGGCCGCCGCCGACCTCGCCCAGGCGCAGGCCGCGGCGATTACGGCGCGCCGCGCCCAGGAGCTCGCCACGCTGCGCGCCCCGCTCGCAGGGGTCGTCACCCGTATGACCGCCGTCCTCGGCGCGGCGGTGGATCAGAGCCAGCCGCTCGTGGAGGTGGCGGACCCGGCGGCGCTTGACATCGTGCTCGACGTGTCGCCCGCGGAAGCCGCGGCGATCCACCCCGGTGACGGCGTAACGGTCGCGACCGGCGAGGGAGGCAGCGGCGAGCCGTTGGGGCAGGGGGTCGTCACCGACGTGGCGGCCGCGGTGGACTCCGTGTCCCGCGCCGTGACGGTGCGCGCGCGCCTCGTGCGCCCCGCCCGCCCGCTGCGCATCGGCGAGTCGGTGTCCGGCAAGATCGCGACCGCCGTGCATCCCCGCGCGGTGACCGTCCCCGCGGCCGCGCTGGTCCCCGCCGGGGACGGCTTTCAGGTCTTCGTCGTGGACAGCGCGGGCGTGGCGCACGCGCGGCCGGTGACGGTCGGGGGCCGCAGTGAGGGATTGGCGGAGATCCTCGCAGGACTTAAATCCGGGGAGACCGTCGTCACCACGGGTGCCTACGGCGTCGAGGACGGCGCCAAAATTGAGCGCGCGGTGACGCGGTGACGCTGTTCGACGTCCTCTCCCGCCAGCGCCGGTTCGTGTATCTCCTGGTGGGGCTGCTCGGCGCCGCCGGGGTGTGGGCAGCGCTGACACTGCCGTCGGCGATCTACCCCGAGCTGAATTTTTCCCGGATCACGGTCGTCGCGCAGGGCTCGACCCTCGGCGCCCGGCAGGTGGTCTTCAGCATCACGCGCCCGCTCGAGGAAGCGGTGAGCGTCGTACCCGGCGTGACCCGTGTGCGGTCGCACACCATCCGCGGCGCCACTGAAATCTCGATCACCTTCGCTCCCGGCACCGACATGGCGTACGCTTTGCAGCTGGTGCGCGCGCGCGTTGGTCAGGTGGGCGGCGCGTTGCCCCCGGGCCTCGACATCGAGATTGAGCGGCTCGCCCCGTCGCTCTTTCCCATCCTTTCCTACAACCTCGAGGGCGGCGATCCCGCGACGCTCTACGATCTCGCGCGCTACGAGATCAAGCCCCTGATCTCCCGCGTGCCGGGGGTGGGACGGGTGGACGTGCAGGGCTCGGACGTGCGGGAGATCGAGGTCATCGCCGATCCCTCGCGCCTGGCGGCGCTCGGAATGACCTATACCGAGCTCGCCGACGCGATCCGCCAGGCGGTCACCGTGCAGGCGGTGGGCCGGGTCGCCCAGGATTATCAGCAGTATCTCATTGTGACCGATCAGGAAGCGCACTCCGCCGAGGACGTCGGGCGCGTGGTGCTCCCCAGCGGGCTGCGGGTGCGGGACGTGGCGCGCGTGCAGGTCGGGACCGAGGACCACGTGCGCATCATCGCGGGTGACGGCAAGCCGGCGGCGCTGATCAACGTGACCCGGCAGGTGGGGGGGAACACGCTCGCCCTGGCCGACAGCGTGACCCGGATCGTCGCGGCGCTTGGCCCCACGCTGCCGCCGGGCGTGCACTTGAAGCCGGTGTACGACCAGGCGGCCCTCGTGCGCGACGCGGTGCGCTCGGTGCGCGACGCGATGCTCGTCGGCGCCGCCCTCGCCGTGCTGGTGCTGCTGCTGTTCCTGCGCCACGGCCGCATCACCGCCGTCAGCGCGGCCGCCATCCCGCTGACGCTCGCCGTCACGGTGTTCGTGATGAACCTCATCGGCCAGACGTTCAACTTGATGACGCTGGGCGCGATGGCGATCGCCATCGGGCTGGTGATCGACGATGCGGTGGTGATCACCGAGAACATCGCTCGCCACCTGCGCCTCACGCCCGGACGCGGGCCCGCGATCCGCGCCGCCGTGCAGGAGCTGTTGTGGCCGGTCACGACCTCCACGATCACGACCGTGGTGGTGTTCCTGCCGCTGGGCCTGCTGCAGGGCGTGGTCGGCCAGTTCTTCGCGGCGCTGGCGACGACGCTGACGGTCGCGGTGCTGGTCTCGCTGGGCCTCGCGCTCACCATCATCCCGTTGCTCGCCGAGCAGTTCGTCACCGCCCACGAGGTCGAGCCGGCGCGGGCGGGGCTCCTCGCCCGGCTGCAGCAGGCGCTCGACGCGCTGGGCCCGCGCTACGAACGGGCGCTCGGCGCGGTGCTCGACCACCCGCGGCACATCGCCATCGCGGCGGCCGTGCTCGTGGCCGTGGGGCTCGGTTTGTTTCGCCTCCTGGGGACCGGGTTCCTCCCAGAAATGGATGAAGGGGCGTTCGTGCTCGATTACTTCACGCCGGGGAGCACGGCGTTGGCGGAGACGAACCGCCAGGTTGGCATCGCCGAGCAGGTGCTGGCCGCGACGCCCGAGATCGCCGGGACGTCGCGGCGCACCGGCGCCGAGCTGGGCCTGTTCGCCACGGCGCAGAACAGCGGCGACATCGTCGCCCGGCTGGTGCCGCGGAGCCGGCGCTCGCGGGACATCTTCGCGGTGATGGACGAGGTGCGGGCCCGCGTCACGACGACGGCGCCCCGCCTGCACATCGAGTTCGTGCAGATCCTCTCGGACGTGATCAACGATCTGGCCGGCGCGGCGAAGCCGGTGGAGATCAAGCTGTTCGGGGAGCGGCTCGACACGCTCGAAGCCTACGCGCGCGCCCTCGCCGCGGACCTCGAGCAGGTCGGCGGGCTCGAGGATCTCTACAACGGGGTGAGCGAGCCGTCCGCGGAGCTGCTGATGCGGGTGAACGAGGCCGAGGCCGACCGCATCGGCATGACGCCGGCGGACGTGGGCGATGCGGTCAGCGCGGCGCTGCTCGGCGCGCCCGCGGGAGAGGTGCGCGCGGAGGACCGGCCCGTGGCCGTGCGGGTGCGCGCGCCCGATTCGGTCCGCTTCGATCCGTTGCGCCTCAAGGCGCTCCCCGTGCTCGGCCCCCGCGCGCGCCGCGTCACGCCGCTCGGCACGCTCGCTGCCTTCGAGCCCGCCGCCTCGCGCATGAGCCTGGAGCGGGAAAACCAGCAACAGATGATCGCCATGACGGCGGACGTCAGCGGCCGCTCGCTCGGCGGCGTGATGGGCGACGTGCGGCGCATCCTCGCCGCGCGCCCTGCGCCGCCCGGTGTTCGGGTCGGGCTGGGCGGGCAATACGCCAGCCAGCAGGAAGCGTTTCGCGCCCTGCTCGTCGTCCTCGGCCTCGCGGCGGTGAGCGTGTGCGCGGTGATGGTGATCCAGTTCGAGTCGTTCGTCGAGCCGCTGGTCGTGCTGCTGGCGGCGCCGGTGTCCTTCGTCGGCGCGCTGGCGCTGCTGCTCGTCACCGGCACCGCGCTCAACGTGTCGTCGTTCATGGGGCTGATCCTGCTCGTCGGGCTGATCGTGAAGAACGGGATCATCCTGCTGGATTTCACGCGGCTGCGCATGCGCGCCGAGGGGGTGCCGCTCGCCGCCGCGATCCGGGAGGCCGCGCGGGTGCGGCTGCGCCCGATCCTCATGACCACGCTGTGCACCCTGTTCGGCCTGCTGCCCCTCGCGCTCGGCCTCGGCGCCGGAAGCGAGCTGCAGCGACCGCTGGCCCTCGCGGTGATCGGCGGGCTGACGTTGTCCACGCCGATCACGCTGTTCGCGGTGCCGACGCTGCTGGTGGCGATCCGGGGACACAGCTTTACCTTGTGATGAAAGCGAGGCGCGCCGTGCGAACGACGATCCTGAGTCTCGGCTTCCTTCTGTCTCTGGCCCTCACCGTCGAGGCGCAAGACGCCGGCGTGCCTCGATACCTGAACGACCGGGGCACGGGGATCCCGACGTCGAGGTTCGGCACGTACATCCGCCGCGGGGAGCTGCTCGTCAACTCCTTCTTCGCCTACTCCCGCGATCACGACCGGGAGTACCAACCGATCCAATTGGGATTCGGGTCTACCCAGGACTACCGCGCCAGGTATCACGATACCCAGGGGCAACTGTTCATCGGCTACGGCGTGACGGACTGGCTGGCGATCGAGTTCGAGACGGCCTCCATCCGCGCCACGTTCGAGAAATCGCCGAGCGATACGACGGCGACGCCGGGCCGCATCCGCGAGTCGGGCGTAGGCGACATCGAAGGGCAACTCCGTTTCCGCCTCGCGGCCGAACGCGAGGGGCGGCCGGAGCTGTTCGGGTACCTGGAGGTCACGGCGCCCTCCCAGCGGCGCCGGGTGCTGATCGGCGACCGCCAGTGGGAGTTCCGTCCTGGCCTCGGCCTCATCCGCGGGTTTTCCTGGGGCACGATGACGATTCGCGTGAACGGGGAGTACAACCGCGAGGCGGCGCACTGGGACCTCGGGGAGTTCTCGATCGAATACTTGAAGCGCCTGTCCCCCGCCTGGCGCCTCAACCTCGCCTTCGAGGGCGGCGAGACCGGATCCTTCGACGAATGGGATCTGGTCTCGGGGCTGCGGTGGAGAATCGGGGAGTCCGTGTTCCTGAAGCTCGACAACGCCATCGGGCTCTCGCCGAAAGCCACGGACTGGGCGCCGGAGATCGGCATCGTCGTTTCCATTCCACGTTGACGCCAGGAGAGGAATCATGAGCCGCCGTTGTGCTGGACCGATCACCACGCTCACGCTGCTCTTCGCGACCGCGCCGGCGGCCGCCCAGGAGCAGCCCCTCAAGCAGGCCGAGCTGCCCGCGGCGGTCGCGCGGGCGGTCGCGTCGCTGAGTCAAGGCGCGACGATCCGCGGCTATTCGCGGGAGCGCGAGAACGGCCAATGGCTTTACGAGGTGGAGCTGCGCGTCAATGGGCACGGCAAAGACGTGACGATCGACTCCACGGGAGCTGTTGTGGAAGTGGAGGAGGAGGTCGCGCTCGCCACGCTCCCGGAGGCCGTGCAGGCCGGCCTGCGGGCCGGGGCCGGGGCGGGGACGATCCGGCTGGTCGAATCCGTCAGCAAGGGTGGGCAGATCGTCATGTACGAGGCCCACGTGGTGAATGGGGCCAAGCGCTCGGAGGTGAAGGTCGGAGCTGACGGGAAGCCGCCTGCCGCGCCGCGGTAGCCCCGGCGGTGACTATCCCCCCTGGTTCCCCCTCTCCACGACGTGGAGAGGGGGTCAGGGGGTGAGGCCCCACATCGTGGAGAGGGGGACGGGGTGAGGTTACGGGTCGAGCTCCAGCAGCGCGAACGTCCCCGGGAGGATCGGCGGCCGCGGGCGCGGCCGGTCGGCGGTGGGCGCCGGCGGCGGCCCGAAGTCCGCGCTCACCGTGAACACGCGGTGCGTTTTCTCGTCCAGCTCCATCGTCCGCGCGCCGCGCTTCGTCGCGACATTGGCCACCACGGTGAACTTGTCCGGCGCGTCCTCGTGGATCACCGTGAGCGTGCCGTCGCCATTCGACGCGAACGCCATCTGGGTGCCCGCATCGAAACGGCAGGCGTCGACGCCCTGACCGATCGGCACCGTGGTCACGAGCTTGCCCGCCGCATAGTCAGAGATCGCCATCACCTGATTGCGACAGCCGCTGAACAGCAGGTGATGGACGCGGTCGATCGCGAGCCCCGAGGGCGACTGGCACGGCGCCAGCGGCCACCGGCGCGTCACCTTCATCGCGGCGGCATCGATCTCCGCCACGACACTGGAATCCTCGAGATTAACGAACAGCCTGCCGTCGCCGGTCGAGACGGCGAACTCGGGCTTGCCGCCGAGATCGACGGTGCCGATGCGCTGCCCGGTGGCGGCGTCGATCACGCTCGAGGATCCCGCGTCGCCGTTGAACGTGAAGACGTGTTTCGTGGCGGGATCGTACAGAATCGCGTCCGCGTCCACGGCGGCGGTCGTGTGCCCCAGGACCTGCAGGGTCTTGAGGTCGAACACGGTGACGCTGCTGTCGGCGCCGGACGTGGCGAACCCTTTCCCGGTGGCGTAGCTGAACGCGATGCCGTGGGCGCGGTTGAGGCCCGGGATCTCCGCGAGCAGCTTGCCGGTCGCGGGATCGATGACCATCACCCGCGTCTGGCGCGCGACGAACAGCCGGTGGCCGGCGGTGTCGAGGGCGAGGTAGTCCCACCCACCATCACCGCCGAGGGTGAACGTCTTGGCGACGTGATAGGACTGAGCGGCGGCGGGGGCCAGAACGACGCCCAGAAGTACGACGCTACGGGAGACTGCGCGAGACAGGCCGTTCATGGTCCTTCCTTTGGGTTCGGGCGGTACTCTCCTGCTACGACGGAGCTGACGAGGTTGTTGAGGTGAACGCCGGGGGGCGTGTCCACAATGCTGTCGACCGGAGCCTGCTTACGCTACCCCGCTCTTGTATCTTGTCGCGCGTGAGATCGGCGGCGTGTCTCGACCTGCTGCTGACCTTGCTGCTTTGGCGGCCCACTCACGCTCGAGCGCAGGGCAACCCGCGGCCGGACTCGGCGGTTCAGCCTGTAACGGCGCACCCGATCCGCTGGTACAATGCGATGGGCGCTGCTGTGGGGGTCGGTGCGTTGATGTTGGTCGACCAACCCGTCCAGCGCTTCGCGCAGCGCCACCGCTCTTCCACGACGAACGACGCGGCTTCCGTATTCCGCCACGGCGGTCAGCCGGAGGTCTTCGGCACTGTGAGCCTCGGGCTCATCGCCGTCGGCTTCGTGAGCCATCGTCCCGCGATCACCGCCACCGGCGGGCGTCTGGTCGCGACGCTCGGGCTCGCCGGGGCGGCCACCATCACGCTCAAAGCGCTGATCGGCCGGGCCCGGCCCGACGCCGGCGTCGGGGCCTTCGACTTTGATCCATTGACCCATAGTGATGCGCTCCCCTCGGGACATACGTCGATGGCGTTCGCCCTGGCCGCCGGTCTGTCCGAGGCGGTGCGCTCGAGGTGGGCGCACGTCGGGTTCTATGGATTTGCCACGGGAACGGCGCTGGCGCGCATCAACGACAATCGCCACTGGTTGAGCGACGCGGGGATGGGCGCGCTCATCGGGGTCGCCTCCGCCAAACTCATCAGCGGCCGCTGGCGCGTGTTCGGCTTCACGCCACCCGGCGTTGCCGTCGGCCCCCGCCGGACGCTGATCTTCGGCTGGCAGCGCCGCTTCTGAGGCTTAGGCCGTCAGCGCAAAGACGATCGTGACGCGCGTCCCGCCGCCGGGCGGTGAGGTGAGGTCGATCCGCGCCTGGTGCGCCTCGGCGATCCAGCGCGCGATGGCCAGACCGAGGCCGGCCCCGCCGGTTTCGCGGCGGGCGGGGTCGCCGCGATAGAACCGCTCGAACACGCGCGGCAACTGCTCAGGCGGAATGCCGATCCCCGTGTCGGCGACGATCACACTCGCGCGGCCGTCGTCGGTCGCGACGTCGAGCGTCACGCGCCCGCCCGGGGGAGTGAACTTCACGGCGTTGTCGAGCACGATCACGAGGAGCTGGCGGACCAGGGCGGCGTCGCCGGTGACGCGCGCTTCCTCGAAACGGCCGACCGCGACGGCGACGCGCTTCTGCTCCGCGAGCGTGCGCACCGCTTCCACGGCTTCCGCGGCGATGTCGTCGAGATACACCTTTTCCCGCGCGATTCTACGCTCGCCCGCATCGGCCCGCGCCAGCGTGAGCAGGTCACCGACGATCTCGCCGAGGCACGCGGCCTCCCGCTCGATGGCCCGGAGCGTCGCGGCGTCCCGCGCGGCGTCGCGGTCCTGGCCGAGCGCGACCTCGGTGCGGGTGCGCAGCAGGGTGACCGGCGTCCGCAGCTCGTGCGCGGCGTCGGCCATGAAGCGGCGCATCTGGTCCATCGAATGTTCCACTGGGGCCACGGACTTCCGCACCAGCAAGTAGCCGCCGCCGGCGACGAGCAGCAGGGCCGCGAGGGCGGCCGCGGCGAAGGTCCCGATCAGGGATGCGTACTGGTCTTCCAGCTCCACGCGGTCGGCAACCGCCGCGGCGACGTACCCGGCGCCGGTCGTTCCCGCGAAGCGCTCGGCGTGGAGCCGCAGCGTGTGATGGTCCGGGGCCTCGACGTCCCGGTCCGCGCGGCCCGCCGCCGCCGCCTCGCGGGCCGCATCCGCGATCCAGGCCGGCGCCGCCGCGGGCTTGATCGGCCGTCCCGCCGTGTCGAAGAGGTACAAGGCGCGCCCCGGCACGTGCAGCTCGTCCACCGCGTCCACGACGGCCCCGCGCGCGTTCGCCTGCTCCTGCTCGCGGATGCGCGCCGCCCGCTCCAGGGCCGCCGTCGCGGCCGAGAGTGAGGCGTCGAGCTGGCGGGACATCTGGTGACGGACCGTGAGGAACAGCCCGCCGCCGAGCAGGCCGAGGATCAGCGTGAACACGCCGAGGTAGAGGAGGGTGAGGCGGAGGCGCAGCCGCGCCAGGGGGGTCATGCGGGCTCCGGGCCGAACCGGTACCCCGCGCCGCGCAGGGTTGTGATCAGCTTGGGCTCGAAGCCGTCGTCGATCTTCCGGCGCAGGCGCCGCACCAGCACCTCGAGGACGTTCGCGAACGGATCGTGGTTGTCGTCCCAGACGTGGGCGGTGATGGTGGCGCGGTCGAGCACCTGCCCGGCGTGCAGGACGAACAGCTCGAGCAGGGCGAACTCCTTCGCGCTGAGGGTGATCGGCCGGCCGCGGCGCCGCACCGTGCGGGCGGCGAGGTCCATTTCCAGGTCCGCGACCCCATACCGCGACGGCGCCAGCGCGGGGCGCCGCCGGGCGAGGGCTTTCAGGCGGGCGAGGAGCTCCCGGAACGCGAACGGCTTGGTGAGATAGTCGTCCGCCCCGACTTCGAGCCCCCGCACGCGGTCGTCGACCGCATCGAGCGCCGTCAGCATCAGCACCGGCGTCGTCACCCCATGGCGGCGCAGCTCCCCGCACAGGTCGAAGCCGCTGCCGCCGGGCAGGCGCACATCGAGAATGATCACGTCGTAGGCGGTAAGCGCGGCGCCGTTCCGGCCCTCGGCGAACGTCGCCGCGAGGGCGGCGTCGATGCGCTGCGCCCGCAACCCGTCGCGGAGCAGGCCGGCCAGCTCGCGGTCGTCTTCGACGATGAGGACACGCACCGTGCTTTGAACGATCGCATTTGCGCCATCCTCCCACAACCTGCACCTTGAGAGCCCATGACCAGCGCCGTTCGCCATCTCGTCCTGTTTCTCGCCGTAACGGCCTCGTCCCTGGCGGCGCAGGCGCTGCCGCGGACCACCGCCGAACGCACCAATTACGCGGCGACTTCCACCTCCGCCGAGGTCGGCGCGTTCCTCGACAGCCTCGAGCTGGCCGGCGCGCCGATCGCCGTCTCGGAGATGGGCACCTCGGCCCTGGGCCGGCCGATCTATTTCGTGATCGCCGCGGATCCCGCCGTGACGTCAGGGGCGGAAGCCGTCGCCTCCGGGAAGCTGGTGGTGTACCTCCAGGCCAACATCCACGCCGGGGAAGTGGAGGGCAAGGAGGCCGTCCTGGCGCTGCTGCGCGAGCTCGCCGCCCCGCGCCGCGACCTGTTGCAACGGCTCGTGGTGCTCGTCGCGCCGAATTACAACCCGGACGGCAACGACGCCTTCGGCCCGCAGGCAGTGAACCGCTCGGAGCAAAACGGCCCCGAGCTGGTGGGTCAACGCGCGGACGGGCTGAACCTCGACCTGAACCGCGACTACTTCAAGGCCGAAACGCCGGAGACCCGCGCGTCGCTCGCCCGCGTGTACACGTCCTGGGATCCCGCGCTGATGGTGGACCTGCACACCACCGACGGGACGCGTCACGGCTACCTGCTCACATACGCGCCCCCGCTCGACCCCAACGGTCCCGCCGGTCCCTCGGGGTTCGTGCGCGACCAGATGCTGCCGGCGCTGCGCCGCACGCTCCAGGACAAGTATCACGAGCCGACCTTCGATTACGGCAACGTGGACACGCCGCTCGCCCCGCAGAGCTGGGACACGTACGCCCCGCTCGGCTGGTACGGCACCAACTACGTCGGCCTGCGCGGCCGCATGGCGATCCTGTCGGAGGCGTACTCGCACGCCGACTTCAAGACCCGCGTGCAGGTGACGCACGACTTCCTCATCGAGATCCTGAACTACGCGGCCCTGCACGCCGACGACATCCGCCGCCTGGAGCGGGAGGCCGACCGCCAGACCGCGCTGGAGGGCGCCGGCGTGGCGCCCCGTCCGGCGCTCGCGGTGGCGTACAAGCTCGGCGCGCGCGGCGTCGAGCCCGTGCAACTCGAGGTCATGAAGGCGGGCAGCGACTCGGTGCGCGGCCGGCCCAGACTCGAGCCCACGGGAGAGATCCGGGCGTTCCGGATCCCGGTGAACGACCGCTTTCTCGATTCGCTGGCGCGACCGCTCCCCGCCGGGTATTTCCTCCCCGGCGCTGTGGGGGAAGCCGCGAAGTTGCTGCGGCTCCACGGCATTCAGGTGCAACGGCTGCTCGCCGACTGGGCC
>WNGI01004129.1_pt1 | contig 23032 bp, 23 predicted proteins | sample 5400621 | NCBI WGS metagenome assembly WNGI01 (sample SAMN13153374, study PRJNA577476) | soil metagenome | isolation source: 20 cm soil or saprolite under Garry oak tree replicate 1 | place: USA:California | collected 2016-06-15
GCCAGGTATACGGGTCCTGTCTGCCGACTCTGCCGCCGCGAAGGAATGAAGCTCTTCCTCAAAGGCGAGAAGTGCTTCACGAAATGCACCTTCGAAAAGCGCTCGTCTCCGCCGGGCATGCACCAGCAGCGCCGGCGCAAGGTCTCTGACTTCGCGCTGCAGCTTCGCGAGAAGCAGAAGGCGCGGCGCATGTACGGCGTCCTCGAGCGGCAGATGAAGAACACGTTCGACCGTGCCGCCGAGGTCACTGGCGCCACCGGCGAGACGCTGCTCATCAACCTCGAGCGCCGGCTTGATAACACCGTCTACCGCTCCGGCTTCGCGAAGTCGCGCTCGCAGGCGCGGCAGCTCGTGACCCACGGCCACATCACCGTCAACGGGCGGGAGACGAAGACGCCGAGCTACTCGGTGAAGGCCGGCGACGCCATCGCCGTTTCCGAGAAGAGCCGCGCCTCGAACTACTTCAAGGAGATGACCGCCTGGGCGAAGACGCAGACCCGCCCCGGCTGGCTCGAAGTCGATCCCGACGCGTACACCGCCAAGGTGCTCGCACTTCCGAGTCGCGACCAGATCGAAGCGCAGGTCAATACCCAGCTCATCGTCGAGCACTATTCGCGCTAGCCCCGCGCAGGAAGGAAACCGAAGCCAATGACCCTTGTCGAGCTCGAGTACCCCAAGATCGAACGTATCGAAGGTGACGACCGCTACGCGAAATTCGCGTGCGAGCCGCTTCCGCCCGGGTACGGCACCACGCTTGGGAACTCGCTCCGTCGCGTCCTGCTGTCCTCGCTCCCCGGAGCGGCGATCACCGCCGCCCGCGTTCGCGGCGTAGCCCACGAGTTCTCCACCATCCCTGGCGTGAAGGAGGACGTTGTCCAGATCGTCCTCAACCTGAAGCAGATCCGCCTCCGGTCGTTCGCGAACGAGCCGGTCACGCTCACTCTCGAGAAGACCGGACCGGGCGACGCGACCGCGGCGGACATCATGACCACGAGCGAGATCGAGATCGTGAATCCCGAAGCCAAGATCGCGACGCTCGAGCCCGACGCTTCGCTCTGGCTCGAGCTCACCGTCGAGACCGGACGTGGATTTCACTCGGCCGACCGCCGCGAGGGTTTGCCGATCGGAGTCATTCCGATCGACGCGTTGTACAGCCCGGTCAAGAAGGTGAACTTCGGCGTCGAGAGCACACGCGTCGGCCAGGTCACGAACTACGACCGCCTGATCCTCGAGGTGTGGACCGACGGTACGACGACCCCGGACGACGCCGTCGCCCAGGGTTCGCAGATCCTCGTCCAGCAGTTCTCGCTCTTCGCGGGGCTCACGCGGTCGCAGACCGCGCTCGCGCAGCCGGAACGGACGAACGGGTCGGCCCTTCCGGCGGCGATCGCCGACATGCCGATCGAGGACCTCGATCTCCCACAGCGCGCCTTCAACTCGCTGAAGCGGCACGGCATCACCAAGGTCGGCCAGCTTCTGCAAACGCCGGACGACGAGCTCCTGCGTATGCGGAACTTCGGCAAGAAGTCGCTTGATGAGATCAAGGAGCGCCTCGCGGCGCGCGGGCTCATCGAGCCGCCCGTCCGTGACGAGACTGCCAGCGACGAGCTGCCGGTCGAAGAGGAGACCACGCTGAGCGAGGGCGAAGAAGGCTAATGCCGCATCAGGTCCACCAGCGCAAGTTCGGGCGCCGCACCGGCCACCGCCGGTCGATGCTCCGCAACCTGTCGCTCTCGGTCCTGCGCTACGAGCGTGTGAAGACCACCGAGGCGAAGGCCAAGGAGATCCGGCTGTTCGTCGACCGGATGATCAACCTCGGTAAGGACGGGTCGCTCGATGCACGCCGGCGTGCCCTCGCGTGGCTTCCCGAGCCGGTCATCGTCGAGAAGGTCTTTAGCGATCTTGCTGGACGCTGGCCCGATCGCGGATCGGGGTACGTCCGGCTCACGCATATCGGTCGCCGCGTCGGCGACTCGGCGCCCCAGATGCTCATTGAGCTCGTGCCGGCCCCTGAAAAGCCTGCCGAGAAGACTGATGGGACGGCCGAGGCGGCGAAGCCTCGCCGCCGGCTGGCGCTTCCCCGCCGCCGCACCGAGAAGAAGGAAGAGCCCGCGGGCGTGAAGGCCGCAAAGGCCGAAAAGAAGCCCGCCAAGCGCACGACGAAGAAGACAGCGAAGGGAGCTGCGACCTAACGGCCCACTGGAAGGCGCGCGTGGCGTACGACGGGTCGCGCTACGCGGGGTTCCAAGTGCAGCCGAATGCACCGACCGTTCAGGGGGAGCTCGAGCGAGCGCTCAGCACCGTCTGCGACGAGGCGGTCAGGGTCACCGGTGCGGGACGGACCGATGCCGGAGTCCACGCGAGCGGACAGGTCATCGATTTCCGGACAGCGAGCGTGCTGGACGGGGCGACGATCGGCCGGGGGGTCAACGCCCTCCTGCCGGAGGACATCGCGGTCTCGGGGCTGGGGCCCGCGGCGGAAGAGTTTCACGCCCGGTTTTCGGCCACGGGGCGGACATACGAATATCGGATCCGGAACGCGCCCGAGCGAGAGCCACTCGAGCGGCTTCGCGAGCACCACATCGACGTGGCGCTGGACGTCGCGGCGATGCGGGAGGCCAGCAGACTGCTGGTCGGTCGAAAGGATTTCTCGGCGTTCGCGGCGGGGCCCGGAGGAGTTCGCACGATCCGCAGCGCGGAGTGGTGCCCGCAGGGCACGCTCCTGCGTTTCGAGATCACGGCGGACGCGTTCCTGCGCGGGATGGTGCGCGCGATCGTGGGAACGCTCCTCTGGGTCGGTCGTGGCAAGATCGACGGCGCGGCATTCGGCCGGATCGTCGACTCGCACGATCGAGCAAAAGCGGGTCCGAGCGCACCGGCGAACGGGTTATGCCTGATCGAAGTTGAGTACGAAATCGGCCGGGGGACAGATTCTCCCGACCGCGAGGCGGATGAATAGCAAATGAAGACCTACGCAACGAAGACCAGCGAAATCACGCGGAGCTGGCGGGTCGTCGACGCCGACGGCGCGACACTCGGACGCCTCGCGACCGAGGTGGCGATGCTCCTGCGGGGTAAGCACAAGACCACGTTCACGCCGCATCTCGACACCGGCGATCCGGTGATCATCGTCAACGCGGCGAAGATCAGGGTCACCGGCAACAAGCTGCTGGCAAAGCGTTATGTCCGCCACTCCGGGTATCCCGGAGGCCTGCGCTCAGAGACGCTCGAGGCACTTCTCGCGCGCCGTCCCGAGGAAGTCATCCGCCGCGCGGTGCGGGGGATGCTGCCCCGAAACCGGTTGGGGGAGCAGATGAGCCGCAAGCTCCACGTCTACGCCGGTCCCGAGCACCCGCACGCCGCGCAAAAGCCGGAGCCTCACCGTTCGGCCAAGGAGTCAGCCTCGGCTGCGAAGGAGTCAGCTTCATGAAGAGCGCCCCCTACTTCCAGGGCACCGGTCGCCGCAAGACCTCGATCGCCCGCGTCCGCCTCGTGCCCGGGGAGGGCGCCGTGGTCGTGAACGGCAAGCCGCTCGACGACTACTTCGCGCGGGACGGCGCGACCGAGCAGGCCCTGATGCCGTTCTCCGTGACCAACACGGCCCGTCGGTTCAACGCCATGGTCAAGGTCGAGGGTGGCGGGGTGACCGGCCAGATCGGGGCGATCGCGCACGGCATCGCTCGCGCGCTCATTCAGTCGGACAAGGAGCACGCGGCCCCGCTTCGCAAGGCCGGGCTGGTGACCAGGGACCCGCGCGCCAAGGAGCGGAAGAAACCGGGTCTCAAACGGGCCCGAAAAGCTCCCCAGTTCACCAAGCGATAGCCCAAAAGAGCGCGCCGAGCGCAGACTACGAGCGTGGCCGGGACTAACTTCAACTACCAGGTCGCTCTCAAAGAAGGTCTCAAGAGCCTTCAGCAGGGCCGGCTGCGCCAGGCCGAGCAGAGCTTTAAGTATCTGGTCGACAAGTTTCCGGGCGCCGAAGGCGGATATCGCGGACTCGCGAAGGTGCACTTCGAGCAGGAGGACCGCGTGGGCGCACTCCGGGTCCTGCGCGACGGAGCAGCCGCGCTCAGCAGGTCGGGAGAAAGATCTCAAGCCATCGGCCTGTTGCGCGAAGCGATCGCACTCGATGCTCGCGACCTCTCCACGCACCGGCGCCTCGCCGCGGCGCTCTCGCTCGCGGGCGACACCGAGGCTGCCGTGCAGGAGTACGCACGATTCATCCGCGATCTGCGCGACGCAGGTGACGTCGAACGCGCGAAGAACGAGGTCGCGTACGCGATGGGGCAGCTCAGAGATGTTCCCGGCGTCGATTCGCTCGAGCGGATCGCGAACGGCAACGGCGGATCTCCGGCGCGCGCGGACGCGAGCGCACGCGGGGAGGCAAAGCCGAGCGCCTTCGAAGGCTCGAGTACACCTCGTCCGCATTTCGGCGATCCGTGGGCCGCACCGTCCGCTCCCGCGCGATCCGCCGAGGCGCACTTCGCTCCGACACCGACCGTAACCCGAGGGGCGGGGGACCCGTGGGGATCCCGCGAGCCGGCGGCGCCACCGCAAGCAGAGCGGCCTCAGCCTGCCGACTCGTGGAGCGCATCGGCGCCTGCGACCGATTCGTGGGCGTCCGTGGCCTCGAGTGGACCCGAGCCGAGCGCGCCGGAGAAGACGGAAGCCACTTCAGAAGACGAGGTCGTTCCTCCGGGCACCGATTCAGAAATGGTCGAGGCGGCCGCGGCCCGCTACCTCGCCACGCGCGATCCGCGCGCCGCCCCGCTCGCGCTGGAGGCCGCGCGCCGGTACATCCGGGACGGCCAGACCGACGCGGCATCGGACCTGCTCCTCCAGCTCATCGCGGCAGGCGTCGCGGACCACGACGCGCAGCGCCTCCTGGTCGAGGTTGCACGCACGCTCGGCAAGCGTGAGGTCGCGAAGGCGAAGTGCCAGCTTCTGGTGCAGGCGTTGCTTCTGGACGGCCGCAATGACCTTGCGGCGGAGGTCGAAGCCCTGGCTCAGGCCGATTAGATGGAGCAGATCCGCGAGCAACTCAACAGGCTGCTTGCCAACCTCCTCAACGGTCAGCCGTTCGGATGGAACAACGTCCTCGATATCGTCATCGTGGCCGTCTTCATCTATTACGTGCTCGTCCTCATCCGTGGGACGAAAGCGGTCCAGCTCCTCATCGGTGTCCTCGTGCTGGTGATCATCTATTGGATCGCGCGGTCGCTGCAGCTCACCCTCACGACACTTTTGCTGCAGGCCCTTTTTGCCGTCGCCCTCATCGCGCTGGTGGTCGTCTTTCAGCCCGAGCTACGGCGCGCGCTCGGCCAGATCGGGCAGCTCGGTCCGCTGAACCGGTTGCTCGTGCCGGGGGGCGACGAGCAGATCGAAGGGATCGTCGATGAGCTGGTACGGGCCGCGCTCCTGATCAGTGAGGCGAAGCACGGCGCGCTCATCGTTCTCGAGCGCGCGACCGGGCTCCAGGACTACAGCGAGACGGGCGTGCCGGTGAACGGCAAGCTCACGGCGGAGCTCCTCGCGTCGATCTTCATGACGCGTTCGCCGCTGCATGACGGCGCGGTCATCGTGCGCGGCGGCCAGATCCTCGCCGCTGCTTGCCTTCTCCCGCTGGAGGAGACCGCCGAACGAAGCGCCCATCGCTACGGGATGCGTCATCGCGCCGCGCTCTCCATCAGCGCGCAGACCGACGCGATCGTTGTCGTCGTGTCGGAGGAGACCCAGGCCATCTCGATCGCCGCGGGCGGTCGGATCATCGGCGCCCTCGACGAGGAGCGCCTCCGCCGGGTCCTCTCCTCGCTCCTCCGAAGCCGGATCCAGCCGCTCCCATTCCGCAGCAAGGCCTCCTAATCCTTGGCACGCGTTCCGCTCCCGACCCGTCCGCTCCTGCCGCGGCGTCGCATCGACCTTCGCCGCGCGGTCACCAAGGATTTCCCGCTCAAGGCCACCGCGGTCCTCGTGGCGATCATCTTCTGGATCGTGTCTCTCGTGAACGCGGCGCCTACGGAAGTCGCGCGTGAATTCGGCGGGCGCGTGCCGGTGGAGCGCCCCGAGGTGCCGGCGGGCTACGTCTTGCAGGGCCAGATGGGCGACGTCGGGGTGACCCTTCGCGGGACGGAAGCCGCGCTTTCGAACGTCGTCGCGTCGGATCTCCACGCCACGCTCGATCTGGGCACGGCCGACCTGCACCGTTCCGATCCGCAGGACCTCCTCGTGCACGTCACTGTCGCGAGCACGGGTGTACGAGTGATGGACACCTCGCCCGCAACGGTGAACGTGCGCATCGAACCGATCACGTCGCGATCTGTCGCGGCGCAGCCACGTTTCGCCAACGAGCCACCCGCAGGCACGTTCGCAGGCGATGCCGCGATCACGCCGAACGAGGTGAAGGTCAGCGGCCCGGCGAGCCAGGTAGCCCGCATCGCCGCGCTCTACGCGACGGTGCTTTTCGGGGACGCGATGACAGATCTTGTGCAGAGCGTGCAGCCGCTTGCGGTCGACGCGGCCGGGAAGACGATCGAGGGGCTGACGGTCGAGCCCGCGCTCGTGCAGGTCACGGTGCCGGTCCTGCCGACCGCGACGACCCGAACGGTGCCGGTCGTCCCTGCGGTGCGCGGGTCGGTCGCGAATGGCTACTGGATCTTGCGCGTGACCGTGGATCCAGCGGTGGTGACGGTGCGCGGCGAGGCGTCCGTCGTCAGCGGGGTCGACCAGGTTCCCACCGCGGCGATCGACGTCAGCGGGCTCACCGATAGCCGGACCTATCAGGTCGGGCTCCTGCTCCCTGCGGAGGGCACCTCGCTGCTCAGAGCGGCGCAGGCCACGGTCACGATTTCGGTGGCGCCGCTCACCGGCACCCGGTCATTCCCGATCGTCGCCGTTCAGGCCGTCAACCTCGCCAGCCCGTTTTCGGCCGAGTTCGACCCGCCAAGCATCGGACTTCTCCTTGCCGGGCCGCTGCCCGCGCTCTCCGCCGTGACCCTTCCGCAGGTCTCGGCGGTGGTGGACGCCGCCGGGAGGGGGCCCGGAACCTATGCCGTGGACGTGACCGTCCGACTGCCCGCGGGCGTTACGGCCCAAAGCGTGCAACCGACGAGAGTCATGCTCACCATACGAGCGAGGAGCGGTTGACCAGACTCTTCGGCACCGACGGCATCCGCGGTGTTGCCAACCTCGATCTGACGCCGGAGCTCGCGCTCCGGCTGGGGCGCGCGGCCGGGCATGTACTCGGCGGGCCCGGTCACTCGGTCGTAATCGGCCGTGACACCCGTCGCAGCGGCCGCATGCTCGAGAGCGCGCTCGCGGCGGGCCTGTGTTCGGTGGGGATGGAGGTCCGGCTGGTCGGCCATATCCCGACTCCAGGGCTCGCCTACCTCGCCAAGGCGCATGACTTCGTGGCCGGCGCGGTGATCAGCGCCTCGCACAATCCCGCGCCGGATAACGGGATCAAATTCTTCGACACTCGCGCTCAGAAGCTTCCGGACGCGACCGAGGATCGGATCGAGGAGCTGATGACACGAGAGGACAAGCTCCCGCGCCCGACCGAGGGCGGTATCGGCCTGGTCGGCGACGCGCGCGGGCTGGTCAAGGATTACGAGGACTTTCTCGTCTCGATGGCGCCTCGCCTCGATGGCATGCGCATCGCGCTCGACTGCGCGAACGGGGCGACCTATCGCGCCGCGCCGGCGGTCTTCGCTCACGCCGGCGCGGAAGTGCTTGCCTTCTTCGACACGCCCGACGGTCAGAACATCAACGCCGGCTGCGGCGCGACCGCACCGGAGGCCCTCCAGCGGCTTGTCGTCGAGCACAAGGCCGACGGCGGATTCGCGTTCGACGGCGACGGCGATCGCGTCATCGTGGTCGACGAGCGCGGGCGCGCGCATAACGGAGATTTCGTGCTCGCCCTTGCGGCGCGTCACTTCCTGCGCCACGGGCAACTGAATCCGAAGGTCGTCGTCGGCACGGTCATGACGAACGGCGGACTCGAGTACATGCTCGCGCGCGACGGCGTTCGGCTCGAACGTACGCAGGTCGGCGATCGGTACGTATGGGAAGCCATGGAGCGGCTCGGGGCTCAGTTTGGCGGGGAGTCGTCAGGACACGTGATCTTCCGCCAGTATTCGACAACCGGTGACGGCATCCTCACCGCGCTCGAGGTATTGCACCTCATGCGCGCCGAGGGACGCACGCTCGCCGAGCTCGCCGATGAAATGAAGTTCTGGCCACAGGTGACGCGCAACGTGAAGGCGGCGCGCCGGCGTGAGTGGGAAGAGAACGACGTTTTCCTGGCCGCGAAGCAGAGCGCTGAAGCTACGCTGGGTTCGACTGGCCGGCTTCTGGTCCGGCCGTCCGGCACCGAGCCGGTTCTGCGAATCACCGTCGAGGCACAGAACTCCACCGTCGCATCGAGCACCGCGGAGATGCTGGCCCGCGTCGCCGAGAAGGAGCTGGTCTAAATGTGTGGGATAGTCGGTTATGTCGGTCCGCGCGAGGCGATGCCGCTACTCATGGGCGGACTGCGGCGCCTCGAGTACCGCGGGTACGACTCGGCCGGCGTCGCGGTGCAGCAGAACGGGACACTCGAAGTGCTCCGCGCCGAGGGCAAACTCGACAATCTCGCGGCGATCGTTTCGTCGCATCCGACCGCCGGTCACACCGGCATCGGACACACCCGGTGGGCGACCCACGGCCGTCCGAGCGAGCAGAACGCGCACCCGCACGTCGACTGCGGTGGGGTCACCGCGGTGATCCACAACGGGATCATCGAGAACTTCGAGGCGCTCAAAGCGCCCCTCGTGTCGAGAGGTCACCGGTTCACGAGCGAGACCGACACCGAGGTCGCTGTCCACATGCTCGAGGAGGAGCTCGCGAAGGGCCACACGCTCGACGAAGCTGCGCTCGCGGTGCTGCCTCAGCTCGAAGGTGCCGCGGCGCTCGCGTTCATCTCCACACGCGATCCGGGAAAGATCGTCGCCGCGAGAATCGCGAGCGCGGGTGGCGTGATCGTCGGATTCGGCAAGGGCGAGAACTTCATCGCCTCGGACATGCCTGCGCTCCTCGAGCACACCCGCAAGGTGGTCTTCCTCGAGGCCGGCGAGGTCGCGGTCGTGACGAAGGACGGTGCCTCGTTCTTCCGCATCGACGGGACCGCTCTGCGGAAGGACCCGCAGACGGTGACGTGGGATTCCGTTGCCGCCGCGAAGTCGGGCTACAAACATTTCATGCTCAAGGAGATCCACGAACAGCCCCGCGCGATCAACGACACGCTGCTCGGCCGGGTCGACCGCGGATCGGGCCGGGTCGTATTCGACGAGAACGTCAAGCTCACGGACGAACAGGTTCGAGCGCTGTCACGGATCACGCTCGTCGGCTGCGGCACGGCGGGCCATGCCGCGCTTGTGGGGAAGATCCTGATCGAACGACTAGCCCGCGTCCCGTGCGACATCGACATTCCCAGCGAGTACCGCTACCGCGAGCCGGTCGTCACCAAGGGCCAGCTGCTCCTTGCGATCACGCAGTCCGGCGAGACCGCCGACACCCTTGCCGCGATGGAGGAAGCCCGGAAACAGGGCGCGCGGCTGCTCACCCTTGTCAATGTCATGGGAAGCGAGGCCAGCCGCGTGGCGGACGACGTCATTTATCTCCACACCGGCCCCGAGATCGCCGTCGCCTCGACGAAGGCCTACACCGCAATGCTCGTCGACCTGTACCTCTTCGCGATCTACCTCGCCCAGCGCCGCGGCGCGATCGATCAGGAGCGCTCACGGCGCCTGCTTGCCGAGGCCTTCCACTTCCCGACCCTCGTGGACGCGGTGTTGCGAGAGGAACCGAAGGTGCGTGCGCTCGCGTACCGGTACCACACTGCGCGGAATTTCCTCTTCCTGGGCCGCGGGGTGAATTACCCGACCGCACTCGAGGGCGCCCTCAAGCTAAAGGAGCTCTCCTACATCCACGCGGAGGGCACAGCCGCCGGGGAAATGAAGCACGGCACGAATGCGCTGATCGACGAGGATCTTCCCGTCGTCGCCATCGCGCTGAAGGACTCGGTCTACAAGAAGATGCGCTCGAACATGGAGGAAGTCCGCGCACGCGCCGGCGTGCTGATCGCTGTCGCGAATGACGACGACGAGGAGATCACTGGAAAAGCCGAGGAAATAATCCGAATACCGAGGACTGAGGAGCTGCTCGAGCCTGTCTTAGCGGTCGTTCCGCTGCAGCTGCTCGCGTATCACATTGCGGATCGCCGGGGCAATGATGTCGATCAACCGCGGAACCTTGCCAAGGCTGTGACCGTCGAATGACGCGTGCGGCGCGGCGGGTGGCACGGCTCCGTCCGCGTCGTGGCGCGCTCCGAGGCCCGCGGCCGGCCACGGCTCGCGCGCACCCCGCTCCCCCGTGCCACCCCCGCCGTCGGCGCTCTGCGAGTCCTCTCGGCATGAGCGATCCCTCTGAGGTCGGGATCGACATCATCGAGACGGCGCGGATTCGCAACGTGCTCGAGAAGCATCCCCGCCGGTTTCTCGATCGCGTCTATACGCAGTGGGAGCAGATGTATTGCCGCGGCAACATCCTCCATCTCTCGGGTCGTTGGGCCGCGAAGGAAGCCGTCTCGAAAGTGCTCGGTCTCGGAGTGCGCGGCGTCGGCTGGCGCGAGATCGAGATCCGCCGTACTCGGGCGGGTCAGCCGACCGTGACGCTCCACGGCCGGGCTGAGGCTCGCCGACAGGCGCTCGGTCTTCGGGAACCGCTCTCAGTCTCGATCTCGCACATCCGCGATCTCGCGGTCGCGGTCGCCGTGGGCCTGCGCTGACCGACAGGTCGGCGACCACGCTCGACGCGCGCGTCGTCCGGGCCGCGCTCAAACCACTGCCGAAGGATGCCGGGAAGGAGACGCGCGGGCGGGTGCTGATCGTGGGCGGATCGCTCCGTTATCCCGGTGCGACCCTCCTGGCGTCACGCGCTGCGCTGCGCTGCGGCGCCGGCGTCGTGACGGTCGCGACGGCGCGCACCGTCGTCGAAACGATCGCCGGGGAAGATCCAAACGTGACGTTCTTCCCGCTCGCGGAGTCGCAACCGGGCATCGTGGCGACCGGCGCCGCCGCGCAGCTTTCGACGGTCGCCGGCGAGAGGATCCGGGCGCTGCTCATCGGTCCAGGGCTCGCGCACGCGCCGGGGACTGACGATTTCGTCGTCGCGGTGCTTCGCAACGCGCGTTCGACGCCCACAGTGATCGATGCCGATGGCCTGAACGCCCTCGCCCGCACCGAAGGTTGGCACGACATACTTCCGACGAAGACCATCCTCACGCCACATGACGGCGAGGCGGCTCGTCTCGCCGGTCGCGTCGTTCCCGCGGGTGCCGCGCGGGTCGCCTTCGCGGAGCGCCACGCCCGCGAGTGGGGCGCGGTGGTGGTACTCAAAGGACCGGTGACCGTGGTCAGCGACGGAAAGAAGACGTACGTGCACGACCAGCCGAACCCGACGCTGGGGGTCGGCGGGTCGGGCGACGCTCTGGGTGGCGCCGTCGCCGCCTTTCTGGCCCGCGGGCTCGCTCCGCTGGCCGCCGCCGCCGCCGCTGTCTGGGTGCACGGGCGCGCCGGCGGGCTGCTGGCCGCCGAGATCGGCGAGTCCGGCGCACTCGCGACGGACATCGTCGAAACGCTTCCGCGGGCGCTCCGTGAAATAGTCGAACGCAGATGACCACCCCGGACGCGCTGCGTTCGACCGTAGCGGACGTGGACCTGGACGCGATCGCAGCGAACATCGCCTCGATCCGCGAGCGGGCAAAAGCCGACGTCATCGCAGTCGTGAAAGCCGACGCCTACGGGCACGGCGCCGAAGCCGTTGCCGAGATCAGCTTCGAGGCCGGCGCGGTGATGGTCGCCGTCGCGACGGTCGAGGAAGGCATCGCGCTGCGCGAGGCCGGCGTGAGCGGCCCGATCCTCGTGTTCTTCGGTCCGACCGAATCCTCCGAGGTGGCTCACGCCGTCGCGCAGGATCTGGTGCTGACGGTCTGGGACCAGGGCCGCGCGCGCGCCATCAGCGAGGCGGCAACCGCACTCCGCCGGACAGCCCGGGTCCACTTCAAAGTCGATACGGGACTCACGCGACTCGGCGCGCCCGCCGGCGAGGCCCTCGCGCGCCTGCGCGCGATCACCTCCCTCGCCCACCTCGAGGTCGACGGAATCTTCACTCACCTCGCCACCGCCGACGACCCGGACACCTCGAACGACCAGGCGCAGCTCGCGCTATTCCAGGAGATGCTCGGGGCGATTCGAGACCGGCCACGGCTCGTTCACGCTGCGGCGAGCGCGGGCATCGGCGCATTCGGCCGGGTCGAAGGCATGAACGCCGTCCGCCCGGGCCTCGCGATCTATGGCGTCCATCCGGCGCCGCACCTCGTGGCCAATCTGACGCTCCGGCCCGCGCTGACCTGGCACTCGCGCGTACACCGCATCGCCAGCGTGCCGAAGGGTACCGGGGTCTCGTATGGCCACGAATACCGTCTGCCGCGCGATGGGCGGATCGCGACCGTGCCCGTCGGGTACGGCGACGGCCTCCCGCGGGCCGCGGGAACGCGCGGCGGGGTCGTTCTCCGAGGGCATCGCGTCGGCTTCGCTGGTCGCATTTGCATGGACCTCGTGATGCTCGATGTGACCGAGATCGAGGACGCGCGCGAGGGCGACGAGGTCGTGCTCATCGGCGCGCAGGGGAGCGCGAGTCAGACCGCCGACGATCTCGCGGTCGCATGTGGGACGATCAGCTACGAGATCCTTACCGGCATCCGTCGCCGCGTCCCGCGCCGCTACTTCCGTGGCGGGAAGGTGGTCGCCACGCGCACTCTGGCCGGGGGTTACCACGCCCGATGAGACGCCGCCAGGCGCTCCTGTTCGCCACGGTCCTGCTGGTCGGCGCGTGTATCCCGCCGGCGACCAAGCCAGAGGAATCGAGCGAGGCGCCCTCCACCTATGTTCCTTCCACCCCGACTCCGGTGGCTTCGGCGACCCTCACTTCGCTGGACATGACGGCCGCTCTCCTCGCGAAGACACTCCCGTACGCCGACGGCTTCGGGTTGACACGTACCGTGCGCGGACGCGACGGACAGCCCCCGAAAGGCTTCGAGCCCGTGCGGACGACCCCGCCGAATGAGGACATCGGCACCCAAAGGGACTTCTGGACGTACGACTTCGCGGCGAAGAAGAACGTCAAGACCACGGCGACGCTCCGTCTGCTGACCGATCACGCCAAATGGTGGGCGGCCAACGACGCCAATGTCGACCTCGCCGGTCTGCGCACAACCGCAACGAGCTTCGAGAGCAAGATCTATCCGACGGATCGCCGTCTCTATGGCGAGGAGTGGTCGCCCGGGATCGACGGCGATCCACGGATCAACCTCGTCTTCGCGAGGCTCCCCGGCTCGGCCGCGGGCTATTTCAGCGGCTCCGACGAGGAGCCGGTCTGGGTGAACGAGTTCTCCGCCGAGCGGGAGATGATCTACATCAACACGCTCTCAGCGCGCCTGGGCTCGCCGCAGCTCGACTCGATCATCGCGCACGAGTTCTGTCACATGATCGAGTTCAACACGCGCCGCCGCTCCGCGGTCTGGTTCAACGAGGGCCACGCGCAGCTTTGCGAGCAGGGCAACAACTTCAGCCCCGGGACCGCGCAGACGTATCTGCGTCTCCCCGACACGCAGCTCAATGACTGGTCTGATCTCGAGGCCGCCGCGGCGCACTACGGTCTGGCGTACATGTTCCTCGAGTTTCTGCGCCAGCAGGCGGGCGGCGAGGACTTCATCCGCGCGCTGATGCTCAAGGGAGTCGACACGCCAGCGGACATCGACGCGGTCCTGAAGGAGCGCGGCAAGCCCGGCGTCGAGGAGCTGTACGCGAATTTCGTAGCGGCGAACGCGTTCATCACCATGACCGCGGACAAGCAGTACAGCTACCCGCAGGGCGCACCCGCCCGTCAGCCCGCGAGCGTGGTGCTCGGCGACACCGTCGCGACGGGCGGCATCTTCCGATCGACCGTGCACGAGTACGCGGTCCGCTATGTCGAGCTACCGCGTGCTCGCTTCCAGCTCAAGTTCGACGGCTCGACCAGCAATCGGCTCATCCCGAGCGATCCGCACTCGGGCCGGGCCTTCTGGTGGTCCGATAAGGGCGACGGAATGGACAGCACGCTGACCAAGACCCTCGACCTGCGCTCGGCGACGAGCCCGCAGCTTGGCTTCTGGACGTGGTTCGACATCGAGGCCGACTACGACTACGGGTACGTCGAGGTGTCGATCGACAACGGTGGGCACTGGACGCCACTGCGGACCGAGTCGTCGACCACCGCGGATCCGAATGGGCAGAACCTCGGCAACGGCATCACCGGTGGATCGAGCGGCGCGAGCGCGACGGGCTGGCGGCGCCTGACCGCCGACCTCTCGCCGTACGCGGGCAAGCAGGTGCAGCTGCGGTTCCAGTACGTGACCGACGGGAACCTGAATCTCGGCGGTTGGGCGATCGACGACATCGAGATCACCGGACAGGCGCTGGACGATACGGAAAGCGATAACGGCTGGACCGCTTCCGGCTTCATACGTTCGACGAATCTCGTCGCGCAGCGCTTCATGGTCCAGGTTCTCCGCTTCGGGGATCGCCCCACTGTCGAACGTCACACCGTCGACAACGGGCTGCTCACGCTCGATCTCGACACGAGCGGCGATCGCCGGGTCCCGCTTCTCGCCGTCACCGGATTCGCGGTCCGCACGACCCAGCCGACCAACTTCACTCTCAGCGCCGAAGCCCGTCCATGACGGACGGCGGGAACGGCGGGGTCAGGCCGGTCCGTTATGGCGTGATCCCGGCGGGCGGCCTCGGCACGCGCTTCCTTCCGATCAGCCGCACCGTACCCAAGGAGCTTCTGCCGGTGATCGACACGCCGGTCATCGAGCTGGTCGTCTCGGAGCTGTCGGCGGCCGGCATCCCGCGCATCGTCATCGTGATCGCACCCGGAAAGGAGTCGCTGGGGGACTACTTCCGCCCGAACGAACGGCTCGAACGCCGCCTGGCCGTGGAGTTCCGGCAGGATGACATCGCGCTCCTGAAGCGACCCGAGAAGCTCGCGACCGTCCGCGTCGTCATGCAGCAGGAGGCGAAAGGGAATGGTCACGCCGTCCTGCAGGCGAGGCCGCTCGTCGGCGCCGAGCCCTTCGCGATGCTTTGGGGCGACGACATCGTTCTGGGCGAGACGCCGGCGGTCGCGCAGCTCATCGAAGCGCGCCAGCGCCTGGGTGGGGGGAGTGTCGTCGGCTGCATCCGGGTCCCCAAGGACAAGGTCTCGTCGTACGGTGTGGTGGCCGGAACACCGGTCGACGAACAGACCGAGCGGGTCCTCGCCATCGTCGAGAAACCATCCGCCGAGAACGCTCCGAGCGACCTCGCGGCGGTCCACGGCTACGTGCTCGAGCCGGAAGTATTCGAGGTCCTCGAACACCTGCGTCCCGGTCGCAATGGCGAGATCTGGCTCACCGACGCGGTCAGCGAGCTCGCTCGGCAAGGCGCGGCTGTCTGGGCGGTCCAGCTCCAAGGTGTCCGGTACGACACCGGGGACAAGCTCGGGTACGTCAAGGCCTTCGTCGACGCAGCCCTCGGCCGTGACGACATGGCTCCCCTCATGAAGGCTCACCTCAAAAGCCTCGGCTGGAAGGCCCCGGGAGAGCGCTGAGCCCCGTCCGACCCCAGTCGTTACACTCCCGCGAGTCCCCCATTCGTACACATGGCATCGCCATGGCTTCCTTGCGGTGGGGCGGGGAGGCGTCTCCGGATGGACCCGCGGCTCGTCATGTCCGCGCTACTGCGATTCGGGCGCCTTGCGCTCGTCAGCTACGCGGTGGCCATCGGCACGTGGACGATTGTTGCGCCCTCGCCACTCGGTCCGCGCGATGCGCTGGTCGCACGCGCGGCGTCGGCGTCCCGCGGCTCGTCATCCTCGGCGGACCGGGCGGCGGACGTCAGCGTCTCGGTCGACGGTTTGACCGCAAGCGCGCGCGCGGCGGGCAACGTCCAGGACGCCCTGCGGAGCCTCGGCCTCGCGTCGGATCCCGGAGAACGCCTGTCGGTCCCCGCCGATGCCTCGGTCCTGGCCGGCCACCGCATCACCGTCGACCGCGGCGTGCCGGTGACCCTGCTCGATGGTGGGCAGGCGGTCGCGGCGCGGTCCCCGCGGGGAAGCGTCGCCGATCTCCTGGCTGCGGCGGACGTGACGCTCGGACCGCTGGACAGGATCGACCGAGAGCTGGGCGCGCGGCTCGGCCCCGGGGACGTCGTCCGGATCACGCGGATCGCTGAGCGCCGGGAGACCCTCCAGGAGTCGGCCCCGTTCGAGGTGCGTTACATCCAGGATCCGAACCTCGAGCGGCTGCGGCAGGTCGTCGTCACTCCCGGCGTGCCCGGCCAGCTGGTGAACACGTACGCGGTGCGCGTCATGGACGGGCGGGAGGTCGAGCGGGTGCTCCTCGCGTCGCTCGAGGTCACCGCGCCGGTCCAAGAGGTGCGACGGATCGGCACGCGGGCCCCGCAGGCCCCGACCGAGATCGAGAGCATCATCCGCGACGCCGCCGCCCGCCAGGGGGCAGACGCGGAGCAGCTCTTGCGAGTGGCCTGGTGCGAGAGCCGCTTCAATCCGGGCGCCTACAACGCGTCCGGAGCCTCCGGGCTCTTCCAGTTCATGCCACGCACCTGGGCCGCCAACAGCGTCCGCGCTGGCTACGCCGGCGCGAGTGTCTTCGATCCGGTCGCCGCGGCGAACGTCGCCGCATGGATGTTCGCCCGCGGCTCGGCGAATCTCTGGACGTGCAGGTGACCGGCTAGCCTCACCTTCATGAATGTGGCGGACCCTCGCGCGCTTCGCGACTCGCTCCGCCGCCACGGTGTTCGCGCGGCGACCTCGCTCGGCCAGCGCTTCCTCGTCGATCGGGCCGTGCTCGCCGCGATCGTCGCCGCGGCCGAGATCGGACCTCACGACGACGTGCTCGAGGTCGGACCCGGGCCCGGCGTGCTGACCGCGGCCCTCGCCGCCCGCGCGCGCTCGGTCACCGCGGTCGAGATCGACACGCGCATGGTCGCGGTGCTCGAGGAGACGCTGGCGGGTCGCGACAACGTTCGAGTCGTCCGCGCGGACGCGCTGAGCGTCGACCTTTTCGCGGTCGGTCCCCGCCCGCCGACCCGCATCGTCGCGAATCTTCCGTACCAGATCACCACACCGCTTCTCGAGCGGTTTCTCGCGGACACGCGCCGTCCGCCCTTGGTCGCGGTACTGGTTCAACTCGAGGTCGCGCGGCGCATCTGCGCCACGCCGCGGGAAGGGCGCGAGCGCGGGTATCTGTCGGTCTTCGTCCAATCCTTCGCCGAGCCGCGGATCGTGCGGCGTGTCCCCGCGCGGGCCTTCCGCCCGCCTCCTCGTGTCGAGTCGGCCGTCATCGCCCTCCGCACCCGGACCGAACCGGCATTCGCGCCGCTCGCGCAAGAGCCTTTTCTTCGTCTCGTCAGCGATGCCTTCAGGCATCGTCGCAAGCAACTCCGCTCGGCGCTCGGCCACGAGGCGGGGATGGATCGCGAGCGCGCGACGGCGGTACTGGCCCGCGCCGGCATCGCGCCGGAGCGCAGGCCTGAGGAGCTCGCGCTCGATGAGTGGGTCGCGCTCGCGCGAGCCGCAGGGGTATCGCGCGCGTGAGCCGTGCCGTCGTGGTGATGGCCCCGGCGAAGATCAACCTGACGCTCGAGGTGCTCGGTCGCCGTCCGGACGGCTATCACGAGCTCGCTTCGGTCTTCGCGACGATCGACCTGCGCGATCGCGTCCGCGTCGCTGCCCACAAAACGACGCTCGACGTTCGCATCGCACCGGACGTCGGAGCGACCGACGGCGATGATCTCGCCTCGCGGGCCGTGCGCGCTCTCGCCGAGGCCAATGGCCGCGCCGCCTTCGCGCACGTGCGTGTGAAGAAGCGCATCCCGGTCGCCGCCGGGCTCGGCGGCGGTTCGAGCGACGCCGGCGCCGTGCTGCGCGCGCTCGCACGCCTGTGGCGGCTCGACGGTCGTGGACTCGGGGCGGTCGGCGCCCATATCGGATCGGACGTGCCCTTCTTCGCGATCGGAGCCCCGTACGCGCTCGTGCGAGGCCGCGGCGAACAGGTGCAGCCCCTCCCCTCGCCAAAGCCGCTCTGGATCGCGCTGGTCCAGCTTCGCGAACGCGTATCGACGGCCGAGGTATTTGCCGAACATTTTCGAAACGGATCAAACGGCGAACGAAGCGCCACCCTCGCGGCCGCGCTGCGAAGTGGCGGCGCGACACCGGCCCTGATCCGTGAACATTTGGTGAACGACTTGCTCGCCGCGGCCGAGAGAGTCTGTCCTGGGGTGGCTCAGGCACGAAAGACCGCGACGGGCGTGGGCATCGCGCTCGCCATGTCGGGTAGCGGTCCCTCGCTCTTCGCCCTGGCAGATGATCGTGCCCACGCGATCCGTATGGCCCGTCGCCTCCGTCGAGCCGGCCTACGAGCGCGCGCGATGGCGGTCGGTGTCACCTCGTGATGGACAAGCGAGCGAGGGCTGTCCCCCTACGTTTGACGCGTGGATCCCCGAGGAGAGCTCACCGTCCGTCAGGCCGGACAGCGTGGCGGCACATCGACCGCAGGCAAACACGGATCGTCGTTCTACCGCGAGATCGGACGTCGCGGCGGCCAGGCCCGGAAAGGCCAGCTCGGGCCCGAGGGTTACGCGAAGCTCGGCCGCAAAGGCGGAGAGGCGCGCAAGACACAGCTCGGGTCGCGCGGATATGCCGAGCTCGGGCGCAAGGGCGGCGAGGCGCGCAAGTCTCAGCTGGGTAGCGAGGGTTACGCGCAGCTAGGACGCAAAGGCGGTCGTCGCGTCGCCGAATTGATCAAGCGCGGCAAGCAGCCCTCCAAGTAATACCCCGCCCTAACATTTGAGCCGTGTCCTGTGGGGCGTGGCCAAGTGGTAAGGCGGCGGACTTTGGATCCGCTATCCCAGGTTCGAATCCTGGCGCCCCAGCCTGACCGATCGAAATGAACGACGCGCCGCTGGCCATCGTGCTCGCGGCGGGCCTCTCGACGCGGATGAAGTCCAAGACCCCGAAGGTCCTGCATCCGATGGCCGGACGCCCGCTTCTCGCGCACGTACTCGACACCGTTCGGGCCGCCGGCGCGCGGCCGCTGGTCGTGCTCTCCAAAGAAAGCGAGCCCGCTCGCGAGATGCTGGATGAGGGCGCGCGGGTCGCGCTCCAGGATCCTCCGCGCGGCACCGGGGATGCGGTCCGTGTCGCGCTCGCGGCCGCGAATGGCGACCGCGGCGTCGCCTACATCGTCTACGGCGATACGCCCCTGCTGCGCGCGGAGACGCTGGCGAGCCTGCGCGCGCTGCTCGCCGACCGCAATGTGGCGCTCGCGATCCTCGCCGGCGCGGTCGGGACCGACAACGCGTATGGCCGGATCGTTCGCGACAAGGGTGGGGATGTCGAGCGGATCGTCGAGGCCCGGCTGGCGACCGCGGAAGAGAAGCTCCTGCCCGAATCGATCCTGGGCGCGTACGCTGCCGACCTCGGCTGGTTGCGCGAGGCCGTCGCGCGTCTCCGTCCGAACGCGACCGGTGAGATCTTTCTCACCGACCTCGTGGCCGAGGCGACGCGCGAAGGCAAGCGGGTCGCGGTCCATCGCACCGGCGACCCGGAGGAGGGCTTGGGCGTGAACACGCGAGTCGAGCTCGCCGCGGCGGAAGCCGCGCTCCGGCGGCGCATCCGTGAGGGTCACATGCTCGCGGGCGTAACGTTCCGCGACCCGGATTCGTGCCAGGTCGACGTGGACGTGAGGATCGCGCCCGACGTCGTGATCGACCGCGGGACCATCCTCGAGGGGAAGACGCAGATCGGCTCGGGCTCCCGCGTCGGGCCGTACGCCATCCTGCGCGACACCACGGTCGGCGAGCGCTGCCGCGTCGAGAACTCGACCCTCGAGGGGGCCACGCTTGAAGATGAGGTGACGGTCGGGCCGTACTCGCATTTGCGTCCGGGTGCCTATCTCGAGCGCGGGGTGCAGCTGGGCAACTTCGGAGAGGTCAAGAACGCGCGTCTGAAAACGGGCACGAAGATGCATCACTTCAGCTACATCGGCGACGCGGAGATCGGCGCGCGCGTGAACATCGGCGCCGGCACCATCACGCTCAACTACGACGGCGTAAAGAAGAATCGCACCGTCGTGGGTGACGACGCCTTCATCGGCTCAGACACGCTTCTCCGCGCGCCCGTGACGATCGGCGCCGGCGCGACGACCGGCGCCGGCGCGGTCGTAACGAAGGATGTGCCCGAGGGCATGGTCGCCGTGGGCATGCCGGCGCGCGCCATCAAGAAGGCGGACCGCCGGCAGAAGAAGGGAAGCTAGTTGGATCCGACCACCCTGTGGGTGCTCGTACTGGAGCTTCTCCTCGTGGCCGTCCTCGCCATCCTTTCAGCGAGCGAGGCCGCGCTGCATACGATCCGGCGGCCGCAGCTCATCGAGGAGCTCGCTGAGCGCGGCCGGCGCGGCCGGCGCGCCGGCACGATGGGACGCCGCGCGATCGAGTACCTGGCGGCGATCCAGGTGGCCGAATTCTTCATCGTCTTCGCGTTCTCGGGCATCTCGGCGGCGTTTGTCGCGCCCCGCCTTTCGGATCTGCTGCGGTTCGTCTTCGGCCCGGGAGCGCCGGTCGTGCGGGACGTGGCCGCGGTGATCGTCACGGTGGCCGTGCTCTCGCTCATCGCGGTGCTCCTCGGTCTCTTCGTTCCGCGGGCGATCGGCGCTCGGCATGCGCAGACCGTGCTGCTCTTCCTGGTGTGGCCGCTCGAGTTCGTGACGTGGATCACGCAGCCGCTCGTGGGAATGCTGTTCTTCCTGGCGAAGCTCCTCACGCGTCCCTTCGGCGCCAATCCCGAGGCGGGCGCGCTCGCGCTCGTCACCGAGGACGAGATCAAATCGCTCGTCGAGACGGGACAAGCGCAGGGCGTCCTCCAGGAGCGCGAGCAGCGCATGATCAGCTCGATCTTCGCGATCTCGGAGAAGCCGGTGCACGAGGTCATGGTCCCGCGCACCGATATCGTCGCGATCGACGTCGACACTCCGGCGGCCGAGATCCTCAAAGACATCACCAAGGTCGGCCACTCGCGGATCCCGGTGTTCGAGGGCTCGCCCGACAACATCATCGGCATCCTGTACGTGAAGGATCTCTTCCGGCGTCTCGCGCGCGGCGAGAAGGACGTGCAAATCCGTCCGTACCTGCGGCCGGCCCAGTTCGTACCCGAGTCCAAAAAGATCGACCAGCTCCTGCGCGACATGCAGAAGGAGAAGGTCCACATCGCCATCGTGGTCGACGAGTACGGCGGCACGAGCGGCCTGGTGACCATCGAGGACCTGGTCGAGGAGATCGTCGGCGAGATCCGCGACGAGTACGACGTCGAGCAGGAGATGGTGCTGCCGGTCTCCGAAAACGAGGCGCTCATGGACGCACGGGTCCCGTTCGAGGAGGTGCGCGAGGCGTTCGCCCTCGACCTGCCCTCGTCGGAGAACTACGACACGCTCGGCGGCTTCATCGTCGCGCAGCTCGGACGCTTCCCGCGCGCCGGTGAGACCGTGGAGGCGGGCGGCGCGCGCTTCGTCGTCGAGACCGTCGAGGGACGGCGCATCCGCCGTGTGCGCGTGGTCAAGAAGACGCCCAGCGCTGAAATGGTCTAGGTGGAGAAGGTCGGTCCTGGCGACGAGGATCTGATCCGCGTCGCAGCGCTCGCCCGGCAGCGCGCCTATGCACCGTACTCGAAGTACAAGGTCGGCGCGGCAGTGCGGACGAAGCGCAACAAGATCTACTCCGGCGCCAACGTGGAGAACGCGTCCTACGGGCTCACCGTGTGCGCAGAACGCTGCGCGGTGTGGGCGGCGGTCGCGGCCGGGGAGACGAAGGACTACGACGCGATCGCGATCGTCATCGACGACGACAAGCTGCCGACGCCATGCGGAGCGTGCCGGCAGGTGATCGCGGAGTTCGCGCCTGACGTTCGCGTCGTGCTCGCGACGACCGGCGGTCTGCGGAAGGCGACGACGCTGACGCAGCTCCTGCCCGACCCCTTCCTGCCCGGGAATCTCGCCTAGTTCGGGGTCTGCGCGTCGGTGAGGGCGCGATAGAAGGCGCTCGCGTGGGTCATCGCGAGCTCTTGAGGTCCGCCCGTCATCCCGCCGCTGATGCGCTCGGACGCGTGCTCGCCGGCGGACTCGAGCCGAAGCACGCCGTAGTCGCGGATGAGCGACAGCGGAAACGGACGCGCCAGGCTCGCGTCCTGGATCCGGTCGAGCAGGAGCGCGGATTGGTTGCGGTTGAACACGCCCCATCGCGCGATGACGCGGCGGTCGGTGAGCACGAACCACTTCGCGCTCCAGGGAAGCCACCGCACGAGGATCCAGATCGTCAGCAGCACGAACGCTCCAAGACAGAGCGCCGCCAGCGGCGGCACGAGCGGCGTGAAATAGAGCGAGAGCACGAACAGCGCGATGTCCAAGATCACGAGCGGTTCCCACAGGAACAGGGGCCGCGTCGCGAGGAGGACTTTCTCATTCGACTCGAGGATGAGGTCGCGCGGCCCCTCCATCGCGGCGGAGTCTAGGTTGCGGCAGCTCCCGCCCGCTCGGCCGCGCCGGTCGCCGTCACGACCAGACGCTCGAGCATCTCGAGCGGTTCGCGGGCGGTCGGGGTGATGCCTCGCAGCTCGTGCAGCGCCCGTCCGCGCTGGGCCGCGATCTCCGACTCGATGAGCGCGCGGACCCCGAGCTCGTCCAGGATCTCGCGGATCCGCTCGACGTTCTCACCGGGAAGCGGGGCGGCCGGTGCGAAGAGTGCGGTCAGACGCTCGCGCTGCTTGCCCTGAGCGCGCTCGAACGCCAGTACGACCGGCAGCGTTTTCTTGCGTTTGGTGAGGTCGTTCATCTCGATCTTCCCGG
>WNGI01002871.1_pt1 | contig 23030 bp, 16 predicted proteins | sample 5400621 | NCBI WGS metagenome assembly WNGI01 (sample SAMN13153374, study PRJNA577476) | soil metagenome | isolation source: 20 cm soil or saprolite under Garry oak tree replicate 1 | place: USA:California | collected 2016-06-15
CGCCCCACAACATCCGTGTGGTCGGACTGGGCCCGGGGGCGGTGGCGACACCCATCAACCTGGTCACCATGAAAGACCCGGCCCTGATGCACAAGCTGGATGCCGCCATCCCGATGGGGCGCATGGCCACGCCCGAGGAGATCGGCACCGTGGTGGCCTTCCTCGCGGGCGACGGCGCCAGCTACATCACCGCCACCACCGTCTTCGCCGACGGCGGAATGATGCACCAGAGCCCGGGGCTGTAAAAGAGGATCCTAGTTCCGGCCCAGAGCGGAGTGGGCGCCCACCAGCGCCTGACGCGAGACCAGGCGCGCGTAGAAGCCGCCCGCCGCCAGCAGATCTTCGTGGCGGCCCGTCTCGGCGACACGGCCCTCGTGAAGGACCGCGATCAGGTCGGCGTTGCGGACCGTCGAGAGACGATGCGCGATCACGAGCGTCGTCCGGCCGCGCGCGAGCGCATCGAGCGCGTCGCGCACGACGGCCTCGTTCACCGCGTCGAGATGCGACGTCGCCTCGTCGAGGATCAGGACCGGCGCGTCCTTGAGGAACGCCCGCGCGATGGCCACGCGCTGGCGCTGGCCGCCCGAGAGCTGCAGGCCACGCTCGCCCACCACGGTGTGGGCGCCCTCCGGCAGCGACTCGATCAGGTCACCGAGCGACGCGCGGTCGAGCGCCGCGCGCAGCTCGGCATCGGATGCCGTCGGGCGCGCCAGCAGCACGTTGGCGCGCAGCGTGTCGTTGAAGAGGTAGGTGTCCTGCGCGACGAGCGCGATCTCGCGCCGGAGATCGTCGAGCTGCCACGCCCGCACGTCGTGACCGGCCAGCCGGATCTCGCCCGCGTCGCAATCCCAGAAGCGCAGGCAGAGATGCGCGATCGTCGTCTTGCCCGCGCCCGAGGAGCCGACGAGTGCCACCGTGCTGCCGCTGGGCACGCTGAGTGACACGCCGGTCAGTGCCGGCCGGCGCCGGCCGGGATAGGTGAAGGTGACGTCGCGCAGCGTGAGCATGGTGTCGGTCGGGCCCGGCGCCGGTACGCCGGGGCCATCGCGCACGGGCACCGGCTCCGAGTCGATCGCGTGCGTGCGACGCGTGGCGCCGAGCGTGTCCGCGAGCTGCCGGCCCACCTGCCCGACTTCCCACAGCGGGATGAAGGCGGACAGGGCCAGCAGCGTCAGCAACGGCAGCATCGCTCCATCGAGCCGGCCCGCGGCCACCATCCATGCGCCGGCCGCGATGATCGCGAGGCCACCGAGGCCGGTCACCGCCTCGTGCAGCGCGTGCTCGCGCGTGAGGTCGGCGAGGAACGGCATCCGCGCCGCGAGATAGGCGCGGGCGCGCGCCGTCAGCTCCTCGCCCCTCGCGCGCTCGCGTTGGAACGCGACGATCTCCGCCATCCCCTGGATCGAGTCCACCGTGTGGGCACTGAGATCCCCCGAGACTTCCCGTGCGCGCGAGCCGAGCTGGTCGATGTGAGCCCGGCGCAGCAGGGGGCTCAGCGCGGCATAGAGAAGGAAGGGCAGGAGCGCGACGGCCAGCGGCCAGCCGAACATCGCCAGCGTGCCCAGCACGGCCAGCGGCACGATGATGGCGACCAGCACCGGCGTGACCGTGTGGGCGAAGAAGTACTCGATCAGCTCGACGTCGTGGGTGGCCACGGCGACGAGATCGCCGCTCCGGCGTCGCGTCAGGTACGCGGGAGCGAGCGCGTCGAGCTTCCTGAAGAGCGCGAGTCGCATGTCGTTGAGCAGCCGGTAGGCCATGTCGTGGGCGAGCCACGACTCGAGCCAGTGGAGCAGCCCGGCCAGCGGCGCCGCCACCGCGAGAGCGACCAGCAGCGCGCCGAACGGCGCGTCGTGCTTCACGGCGCGCACGACCAGCGCGCTCAGCACGCCGACCGCGATGATCGCGGCCACTCGCGCGATGCCCAGTCCGAACGTGGCGACGAGCCGCGCGCGATAGCCGCGGATCATCCGGATGAGGATCGGCAGCGCCTCCAGCCAGCCCATCGTCTTCGAGCTGACGGCGCCGTCTTCGGCGACCGCTGCTCCCGCGCGCTCACCCTCCGCGGCGCTCGCCGCCGAGCTCGTGCCGTCGATGGCAATCAGGTGTTCCGAGCGCGCCGCCGACACCTGGGGGTTCATGAGCCGCCAGTACGGACCACGTCGCGTCATCAGCTCAGCGTGCGTCCCCGACTCGGCGAGCCGGCCGCCGTCGAGCACCATGATCCGGTCGGCGCCGATCACGCTCGAGAGGCGATGGGCGAAGATCAGCGTGGTGCGGCCTTCCATTAGACGATCGAGCGCCTGCTGGATGAGCGCCTCGCTCTCGGCGTCCACCGAGGAGAGCGCCTCGTCGAGGACGAGGATCGGCGCGTCGCGCAGGAGCGCGCGCGCGATCGCGATACGCTGGCGCTGGCCGCCCGAGAGGCGGATCCCCCGCTCGCCGACGACGGTGGCGTAGCCCTGGGGCAACCCCGTGATGAACTCGTGGGCGTCGGCGGCGCGCGCGGCGGCCTCGAGCTCGGCCGGCGTCGCGTCGGCCTTGCCCATCCTCAAGTTCTCCTCGACGGTGCCGTGGAAGAGGTAGGTGTCCTGGCTCACCACGGCGATGCGCCGGCGCAGGTCGTGAAGCGTCAGCTCGCGGATGTCGTGCCCGCCGACGAGCACGCGACCGGCATCGGGATCGTAGAAACGGAGGAGCAGGCGGACGACGGTGGACTTGCCGCTGCCGCTCGGGCCGACGAAGGCGACCCGCTCGCCCGCGCTCACGTGGAAGTCGATGCCGTCGTGCGCGATGCGACGCCCGCCCGGATACGCGAACGTCACGCCCTCGAAGGCGACGGTCGGCGTGGGTGACGTACCGTTCGTCGGCTGCCCGTGATCGTCGACGGCCGGCCGGGCGGCGAGGATGTCGAGGATGCCGCGCGCCGCGGCGGTCCCGAGCATCCCCGCGTGCAGCAGCATGCGCAGCTCGCGCAGCGGCCGGAACACCTCGACGCCGAGCATCAGGATGACGAGCAGCGCGACGAGGTCCATCTGGCCGGCGTGGACGCGCCACGCGCCGACCGCGAGCGCCGCGGCCGCGCCGATGGCCATGCCGGCGTCGGTGATGCCGCGGCCCATCGTGTTGGCGCCGAGGAGCCACATCGTGCTCCGGAACAGCTCCTGACTCTTCTGCTCGAGCAGCCGCGCTCGCTCACCGCTCTGGCCGAACGCCTTCAACGTCGCCAGGCCCTGCAGCGCGTCGAGCAGCTCGGCCCCGAACGCCGAGTAGGCGCGGTTGCGAGCGTAGCTCGCGGCGCGGTCTCGCCGGTGCCAGAGCGCCGGCGCGATCAGCGTGACGAGCGCGGCGCCCACCAGCACCGCGGCCACCGGCAGGTCGACGAACGCGACGAACGCGAAGATGAGGACCGGCGTGGCGACGGCGACGACGAGCTGAGGCAGGAACTGGCCGAAGTAGACCTCGAGCTGCTGGACCCCTTCCACCATCGACGTGGCCACGGGCCCGGTCCGCGCGTGCGTGAGGTACGCGGGCCCCAGGCCCAGCAGGTGGTCGTAGAGCCGCTGGCGGAGCCGGGCCTGGACGCGGAAGGCGGTGCGGTGCGCGACCATCGTGCGCGCGTACTCGACGATCGATCGCGCCGCGATCACGGCCACGACGGTGGCGATCGGCAGCGCGAGGTCGGAGAGGGTGGCGCCGGCGAACACGCGAGCGAGGAGCCAGCCGAGCAGCGCGAGCCGCCCGATGCCCAGGGCGACACCCAGGAGGCCGAGCGCCGCCGAGCCGACGATGCGCGAGCGCAGCCCGGCCGTGAAGCCGAGGAGCGTGCGATCGAGGTACACGTCAGCGCGTCGCGCCCATCACGACTTCAGGAAGTCCGCCACCATCCGGGCCACCGCCGCGGGCTGCTCCAGGTGCGGAGCGTGCCCGGCGCCGTCGACGACCTGCACGCGGGCGCTCGGAATGCGCTGCGTGAACTCGTCGGCGTAGACCGGCGGCACCAGGCGATCCTCCTTGCCCCACACGATCAGCGTGGGCGCCGTGATGCGGTGGACGCGCTTCTTCAGTCCCTTGTCGGGGATCGGCCAGATGAACTTGCCCGTGGTGCCCATGGCCCACATGAGACGCACGCGGGCGTCCGGGTCGTCGGCGCTGCCGAACATGCGCTTGGCGGCTTCGTCCTCGGGATCGCGGAAGACCTGGGCGCGCATGCGGGCGGGCTCCAGCATCATCCAGTTGACGACGCGCTCGGAGTCGCGCCAGAAACCGAGCGGAGCGATCAGGGCCAGACGGCGCGCGCGATCGGGATACGCCGCGGCGAGCTCGCTCGCCACCATCCCACCGAACGAGTGGCCCAGGAACGCCGCGCTCTCGAGCCCGAGGGCCGTGAGCAGCTCGTCGTAGCAGAGGACAAGGTCCCAGAGGCCGTCGAGGTGGTAGACATCGTCGGGCGCATCCGGCGTCGTGCCCGGATGCTCGGGCGCGTACACGGTGAAGGTCCGCGCCAGCTCGTCGAGGAACGGGTCCCAGGTCAGGCCCCAGGGGCCGTGAAAGAACACGAGCGCCGGGCCGCTGCCCTTCGAGAACACCCGGATGCGGACCTTGCCCTGCCAGACGGTGATCGTGCGTTCGCTCATGCGCGCGCCGCCGCCATGCCGGGGCCGCTCGACGCCGCCCTCGGCGCGCGCAGCCGCTCCGGCCACCAGTGGTTCACCCAGCCCTCGTCCTCCCAGATCGGACGGAGATCGGGCAACACCTCGCGGGCGAAGCAATCGATGTTCTCGAGCGCGATCTCGTGCGGCATCGAGCCGATCTGGAGCAGCACCATGAGATTGCCGACGTGCAGGTTCTTGATGACTTCCTGCTTGATCCGATCGCGCACGGTGGCGGGGCTGCCCGCGATCACGTAGCCCTTCTCCACGAAGTCGCGATAGCGCAAATCTTTGGGGTTCTCGGGCCGGCGCACGGGATTCTTGCTGCTCGCCACGAGGCTCCGGTAGTCCTGGTTGCCGGGCGGCGAGAACCAGATGCCGGGCACGTGCAGGCACTTGTGATAGAAGTACTCGACGTGCCGCGCGAACTTCTCCTCGGCGCGCGCGTCACTCTCGGCGACGGCCACGAGCTGCAGGAACCCCGCGCGGTACGGATTGGGCTCGCGGCCCTTCTTGGCCACGACGTCCCAGTAGCTCTGCATCATCGTGGTTGCCGACTTCGCACCCGAGTAGGAGAGGAAGCAGTAGCAGACCTCGTTGTCGACGGCGAAGTCGAACGTCGTGACGCTGCCCGAGCCCGGCACCCACACGGGCGGATGCGGCTGCTGGATCGGCCGCGGCCACAGGTTCACGTTGGCGAGCTGGTAGTAGTGACCGTTCCACGCGAAGATCTCGCGCGCCTGCCAGGCCTTGAGCGTCAGCGCGAAGGCCTCGCGATACCGCTCGCGGTGCTCCATCGGCGTGATGCCGTAGCAGAGATTCACGTCCATGGGGCTGCCCAGCGGAAGCCCGGCCACGAGCCGGCCGCCGCTGATGCAGTCGAGCATCGCGTATTCCTCGGCCACGCGGATCGGCGGATTCGACGTGGGGAGCGTCGCGCCCATCTGGACGATCGCGACGTCCATCCCGTTCGTGAGCTTGGCCAGCACGCCGCCCATCAAGTTGGGGCTCGGCATGAAGCCGTACGCGTTCTGGTGGTGCTCGTTGGTGCACAGGCCGTCGAAGCCAGCGCGCGCGGCGTAGAGCAGCTCGTCGAGCGTCCAGTTGTAGTACTGCCCGACCCGGCTGGCATCGGCCAGCTCCCACCACGGCGGCGTCACCCACACGGATTCGTAGCGTTTCTCGAAATCGTCGGGCAGCTCGCGATGGGGCATCAGGTGGAACGCGCTGATCTTCATGGGGTCCCTCGCCGAGGCGATAACGTCATGGACCCGTATTGTAGGCCGGGTTCGGTACGAGAGCACGGGGCGCCGCGGATCGTCCCGCGGCGCTCCGCTCCAGTAGAGGCTAGTCGAGACCCCAGGTGAAGACGTGCGTGGGCGTCACCTCGATGACGACCGAGTCCGACGGCGCGATCGCCGCCTCTTTGCGGTACTGCGGATACTTCTGGTAGAGGCGGTCGCGCGCCTGCTTGAAGCGCGGCCCCCGCTCGATCAGCTTCGCGGTGCCCTGGACCATGACGCCGCGGATCTGCGCCCAGTCATCCGAGTAAAGATCGATGGTCACGGCGATCCGGGGGTTCTCGCGAAGGTTCTTCACCTTGCGGCCGTCGTCGCCGGAGCCGAAATAGATCTTGTCGCCGGCCAGCACGTGGCAGACGGGGACGAGGTGCGTCGTGCCGTCGCTGCCGGCCGTGGCCACCCGGCACACCCGCTCCTGGGCGATGAGCTTCGCGATTTTCTTGTTCAGTCTCACGCCGGCTCCTGGGCCGAACGCTGACGCCTACGCGGCAAGAAAGCCCCCGTCGACGACCAGCTCGGCCCCGGTGATGTACGAGGCCTCGTCCGACGCGAGGAAGAGCACGGCGTAGGCGACCTCTTCCACCCGGCCCTCTCGATTCATCGGGATGCCTCTCAGCAGCTTCGCCCGAGTCTCGGGATTCTGGTTGGACGTCAGCATCGGCGGCATCACGCCGGGATGCACGGAGTTGGCGCGAATACCCTGCGTCGCGTACTGCACGGCCGCCGACTTGGTCATGACCCGCACCGCGCCCTTGGAGGCGTTGTAGCCCATGTGGACGACGGTCTGGCCCGCGATGCCGGAGATGGACGAGATGTTGACGATGGAGCCGCCGCCGGCCTTCTGCATCGCCGGGATCGCGTGCTTCATGCCGAGGAACACGCCCTTGGCGTTGATCTCCATCAGCTTGTCATAGGCCGTCGTGCTCATGAGGTCGGCGTCGATCCCGCCGCTGATGCCGGCGTTGTTGACCAGGACGTCGAGCTTGCCAAACGTGCTCACCGCAAACGCCACGGCCTGCTGCCACTCCGTCTCGCGCGTGACGTCGAGGTGGACGAAGCGCGCCTGGCCGCCGGCGCTCGTGATCTGATCGATGACGGCCTTGCCGTCGCCGTCACGAACGTCGGCGACGACGACCCTGGCGCCTTCCTTGGCGAAGAGCTTGGCCTCGGCCGCGCCCATGCCGTGGGCACCACCGGTGACGAGCGCGACTTTTTCCTTCAGTCTCATGGCTGCCTCCTCACGCCGCTACGCGTTGATCCCGAGCAGCTTCGCCGCCGTGCCACCGAGCATCGCGGCGCGCTCGGCGTCGCTCAGCCCCGGGGTGGCGAGGACGAGATCCACGGCCGTCTTCGTCCACGGGTACGGAAAGTCCGTGCCGACGACGATCTGGCCCGCGCCCACCTCGGCGACGAGGTGGCGCATCGCTTCGGGCGTGAACATGATGTTGTCGTAGTAGAGCTGTTTGAGATATTCGGTCGGCTTCTTCTTGAGCGGCCCGTCCTTCGGCCCGGGGCATCGATTGGGAAACGTCAGGCACCCCTGGTCCGAGCGGCCCGCGTACGACGGCAGATAGCCACCGCCGTGCGCCGCGCAGATCTTCAACCCCGGGAAGCGATCGAGCGTGCCCTCGAAGATCAGGTGCGAGAGCGCGATCGTCGTCTCGAGCGGGTTGCCGATCACGTTCTCGAGCAGGCCGTTGCCCTTGAGCCGGCCGGGCATCTCCGCCGCCACGCCGGAGCCCTGCGGATGAATGAAGACCAGCACGCCGAGCTGCTCAGCCTTGGCCCAGAACGGGTGGAACTTCGGATCGCTCAGCTCCTCGCCGTTGACGCTGCCGCCGATGGCGGCGCCGCGCAGTCCGTACTTCTTCACGCCGTCCTCGAGCTGCTGGGCGGCGAGGTCCGGGTACTGCAGCGCCACCGAGGCGAACGCGACGAAGCGATCGGGGTTGGCCGCGCAGGCGGCGGCCAGCTTCTCGTTCTGGATCTTGATGAGCTGGCTCGCGAGGTCGCGCTCCGCCTTGTACCAGTACGCGTTGATGCTGAGCGCTTCGACGTCGATCCCCTGCTCGTCCATGGCACGGATCCGGTCCGACGCCTGCGTCGCCATGTCCAGGATCGGCGGCAACGTCGATCCTGGCGTGGCCAGCTGGCGGCGCGCTTGCGCCCGCGCGGGCGCCGCGGCCAGGAGATCGCAGCCGACGAAGGCGAGGCCGGCCAGCGCGCCGGCGGCGTTCTCGAGAAATTCTCGGCGAGTGTTCATCGTGTCGCCTCCCGTCGCATCGCCTTCACGGCGTCGTAGACGCCCCCTCGGGGGCCTGGTCGAGGGCGTGCACGCCACCCTTGTCGGTCGCTGCCACCGCAACTTCCGCCTGCCGGGACGAGAATGCGCAGACCGATGCAGCAGCAGCGATGGCGTCCTCCTTCAATACATCTCGGCGACTGTCTAGCGTCGACATATGCCTGATCCTCCCGGTGCGGCCCACTCCGTCTGGCGGCGCGGGGCACTCCGTCTGGTGGCGGGAGAATCGCGCTTCCCGGCGACCAAAGTCAATTGCGTTGCGGCGCGAGCTCTGTTTCAGTAGTGCCCCACGCGGGCAGTGCCCCACGCCGGCGCGGCACATGGAGGGTTCGATCATGGCGAAAGGCACGTTGATCGCGGCGATGAACATGGCGCGGGCCGCCGAGGACGAGTTCCACGACTGGTACGACACCGAGCACCTGCCCGAGCGCGTGCGCGTGCCGGGCTTCCTCGTGTGCCAGCGCTGGATCGGCACCCAGGACCGCAAGATCTCCGTCGCGACGTACGATCTCGACGGCGTCGCCGTGCTGACGAGCCCGGCCTACCAGGCCATCGGCGGTCAGAACCTGTCACCGTGGTCGAAGCGCGTGACCGCTCAGGTGGAGCGCCTGATGCGCTTCGAGGGCGATCAGATCCTGCCGGGCGATCAGCTCCCGCCCGACAAGGCCGAGGGGCTCCTGCTGAACGCGATGAACATCGCACCGGAGCTCGAGGCCGAGTTCAACGAGTGGTACGACAAGGAGCACATCCCGGCGCTCAGCGCCGTCCCGGGTGTCCTCTGCGCCCGGCGCTTCCGCGGCACCAGCGGCAACCGCAAGTACGTGGCGCTCTACCACCTGGCCACACCCGAGGTTCAGGAGTCGGCCGAGTGGAAGCAGGCGCGGCAGAGCGACTGGACGAGCCGCCTGCAGCCGCACTTCCGCGATCACCTGCGTCTCGTCCTGCGCCGGTACGTTCGCGGCCGCTGACGCGGCGGATCACGCGTTCCGCCGGCGAGGGCGAGCGAGCCAGAAGCACGCCGACCCTACCACGCAGAAGCTGACCGCGATCAGGAACGCGATCCGATAGCTGCCGGTCACGTCGTGCACGACGCCGCCGAACCACGGCGCGATGCCGCCGCCGATGCCGTTGCCCACGCTCAGCGCGCCGTAGATCGCGCCGAAGCGCCGGCCCGGGAAGAGCTGAGACGCCATCGCGGTGATGATGGGGCCGCGGGCGCCGAAGCCGAGGCCGAAGAAGATCGCGTAGGCGTAGAGGCCCGCCGCTTGCGGCCACACGTCGAGCGAGAGCAAGCAGAGCGTCCCCACCGCCGTGCAGCCGTAGGAAATGGTCGCCGAGGTGGCGCGGCCGATCCAGTCCGCCACGAAGCCGAACACGATCCTGCCGACGGTCGAGAGCAGGCCGGTGAGCCCGAAGATGCCCGCGACGAACAGCGCTGGAAACCCGTGGTCGACCGCGAACGCGACCTGATGGGTGACGACCGAGAAGACCGCGAGCGGCGTGCAGAGGTACGCGAAGAAGAGCGCCCAGAACGCTCGCGTTCTCACGGCGTCGCCGACGTTCCAGCCCGCGCTCGCGCGCTCGGCATCGGGCGCCGACAGGTCGCCTCGCACCGGAGGCGCCACCACGGTCGGCTCTCGCACACCGAGCGAGATGAGCGGAACGAGGACGATCAGCGTGCCAAGCCCGAGGACAAGGTAGGCAACGCGCCAGCCATATCCGGCGATCAACCACTGGGCGAGCGGGCCGATCACCAGCAGGCCCACGCCCATGCCCGAGAACGCGAGCCCCATCATGCTGCCTCGCCGCTCGGTGAACCACCGTGCGATCAGCGCCCCGCTCGGGATCCAGCTCACCGCGCACACGCCGGCCGCGGCCAGCACTCCCGTCACCAGGTAGAGCGCCCACAGCGAGCCGATCTGGCCCGACAGGACACAGGCGCCTCCGAGCAGGCCAGCGCCGCCGAGCATGACCCGGCGTGGCCCGAAGCGGTCCACGAGCATCCCGACGACGGGTGAGAGCACCCCCTGCACGACGGACGAGATCGAGAACGCCGCCGCGGTGGCCCCGCGCGACCAGCCGAACTCCGCCAGCAGCGCCACGTAGAAGATCGGGAACGAGAAGTAGAGGCCGGAGGCGATCGCCAGCGTGACCCACAGCGCGGCGACCACGCGCCACGGGAGGACACCGTCGCGGCCCGAGCGGAGCGAGGTCGGCATCGAGCAATCATATCGCCCGCGCCACGCTGCTCTCGCGTCATACTGATATAGTCGAGCGCCATGGCCATTCGATCGATTTTCTACGGCTGGTGGGTCGTCGCCGCGTTTTCGTTCATGACGTGCATCTCGACGGGAATTCGCCACGCGGTGGGGCCGTTCCTCAAGCCGATCGTGGCCGACCTCGGCCTCGACCGCGCGAGCTTCTCTCTCGTGATCGCGCTGAGCCTCTTCCTCTATGGCGTGTTCGGCCCGCTCGTCGGCCTGGCCCTCGACCGGTTCGGCGCGCGCCTGACCGCATCGGTCGGAACGCTGGTGCTCGTGCTGTCCCTCGTGCTGACGGCGTTCGTCCGGAACTATTGGGACTTCGCCGTCGTGTACGGCGTGCTCCTGCCCCTCGGGCTCGCCGTCACAGGGCCGGTGATGGCCTCGGGCGTGGTGGCCCGCTGGTTCAGCGCGCGACGCGGCACCGCGCTCTCGTTGCTCGGCAGCGCGTCGATGACCGGGATGAGCCTGCTCGTGCCGCTGGTCACGTGGCTGATCCTCACCACCGGCTGGCGGACGACCTACGTGCTCATCGCCGTCGGCGTGCTCGTCGGGATGCTGCCGATCTCGCTCTGGGTGATCCGCGAATCGCCGGAGTCGATGGGCCTTTCCGCCGACGGCGCCACGCCCTCGGCGAAAGCGACGGAAGCGGTGGCCCGCGAGCGCGTGTCGGCCATCACCGCCATGCAGACGCTCGCCTTCTGGCAGCTCGCCGGCTCGTTCTTCACGTGCGGCTTCTCGATGAGCCTGCTCTCGGCCCACGGGATCCCGATGCTGACCGATCACGGCTACTCGCCGATGTTCGCGTCGTGGACGTTCGGCGTGCTCGGTGGCTCGAGCATCGGCTGCACGGTGATGCTGGGCGCGCTGTCCGATCGCTTCGGCCGGCGCCCGGTGCTGGCCGCCATCTACGCGGGCCGCGTGCTGATCTTCGCCGGCTTCTTCCTGATCCGCGACAACCCCGCGGCGATTCTGATCGTCGCGGTCCTCGGCGGCATCACGATGGCCGGCACGGGCGCCATGACCTCCGCGCTCACCGCCGACATCTGGGGCCGCTTCTCGGTGAGCCCGGTGCTCGGCGTGATCTTCCTCGTGCACCAGACGGGCTCGGCCATCGGCTCGTGGCTGGCCGGCGCGATCTTCGAGGCCACCGGCGGCTACGGCGCGGCCTTTGCGCTCGCCTGCCTGCTATTGATGGCGGCCGCTATCGTGGCGCTCAAGATCGACCGCGGCTCTCGCCGCGTCTGGCGCGCCGCGCCCGCGCTGGATTGATGAACATGGGGGCCCCGAAATGGCCCCCAAGCCCCCCGGGTGGCTCGGCCGCCCCGGCAAAGCCGTGGCGCGCCTCGATCACGCTCGAGTGAATATATGGGGCCCCGAAATGGCCCCCAAGCCCGAGCCCCACGCGCACCAGGAGAAGGAGACCGACATGGATCTCGACAAGCACGTTGCCATCGTCACCGGCGGCGGCCGCGGCATCGGCCGCGCCACTGCGCTCGAGCTGGCCCGCATGGGCGCGACGATTGTCGTGGCCGAGTTCGACGCCGCGAACGGCCAGCGCACCGCCGACGAGGTGGCGAAGCTCGGGCGGCCGTCACTCGCCATCGCCACCGACGTCACCCGGCGCGCCGACCTCGATGCCCTGGTCCGCCGCACGCAGGAGCGCTTCGGCCGGATCGACGTGCTGGTGAACAACGCGGGCATCTACCGCGCTGCGGCCACGCTCGACGTCACCGAGGAGCACTGGGACGCAATCATGAACATCAACGCCAAAGCCGTCTTCTTCGCGACCCAGGCCGTGCTGCCCACGATGATCGCCCAGCACCGCGGCAACATCGTCTCGCTCGCCTCGATGGCCGGGAAGATCGGCAGCCGCACGAACCTGCCCTACAACGTGAGCAAGGCTGCCGTCATCAGCATGACCAAGAGCCTCGCGCTCGCCCACGCCGCCGACGGCATCCGCGCCAATTGCGTGTGCCCCGGCTTCGTCGAGACCGACATGTGGGACAAGGTCTCGCGTGACCAGGGCGCGCTGCTCGGCATGAGCCCCGCCGAGTTCACCAAGGCCTGCCTCAACTCGGTGCCGCTCGGCCGCATGGAGACGCCGGAGGACGTGGCCAACGTCATCGGCTTCCTCGCCTCGCCGAAGTCGGCGTACATGACGGGCCAGGCGCTCAGCGTGGACGGCGGGCTCGTGATGCACTGAGCCTCGGGGCATGACCCACTACGACCTGATCGTGATCGGGTCCGGGCCGGCCGGCGAAAAGGGCGCGGCGCAGGCGGCGTACTTCGGCAAGCGTGTCGCCATCGTCGAGCAGGCCCCCGAGGTCGGCGGGACCGGCATCAACACGGGCACGATTCCGTCGAAGACGCTGCGAGAGACCGCGCTCTACTTTTCCGGCCTCCACCAGCGCGGGCTCTACGGCGTCGACCACCGGGTCAGCAAGGACCTCACCGTGAACGACTTCCTGTACCGCGAGCGCGAGGTCGTGCGCTCGCTCGGGAGTCTGGTCCTCCAGAACATCGAGCGACATCACATCGACCTGGTCCACGGGCGGGCGAGCTTCGAGGACCCCCACACGATCCGCGTCCAGCGCGGCGAGCGGCAGCAGGACCTGCTGCTCCACGCCGACGTCATCTTGATCGCCACCGGCTCCGTGCCCAGTCGCCCGCGCAACGTCTCGTTCGACGATCCCCGTCTCTACGACAGCGACACCATCCTCAGGATGGACCAGATGCCGCGCTCGATCGCGGTCGTGGGCGCCGGCGTGATCGGGTGCGAGTACACGACGATCTTCGGCGCGCTGGGCCTCGAGGTGACGCTGGTCGACGGCCGCGACCGGCTGCTCGGGTTCCTCGACGGCGAGATCTCGGAGCGGCTCAAGCAGCACATGGAGGCGCTCGACGTCAGCGTCCGCCTGGGCGAGGAGGTCACGCAGGTCCAGCCGCGCCCCGACGCGCTCTACGTCACGTTGCGGAGCGGGGTGACCATGTCCGTCGACTGCGTGCTGTTCGCGGCCGGGCGGGCGGGCAACACCACGGGCCTTGGCCTCGAGAAGGTCGGCATCCCGGTGAACGATCGCGGCCTCATCAACGTGAACGAGCGTTACCAGACGCTCGTGTCCCACATCTACGCGGCGGGCGACGTGATCGGCTTTCCGGCCCTGGCGGCGACGTCCATGGAGCAGGCGCGCGTGGCGATGGTCCACGCCTTCGACCTCAAGTACAAGGCGCGCGTGGCGCCGCTCTTCCCGCTCGCCGTCTATTCCATCCCCGAGGTGGCCATGGTCGGCGAGACCGAGGAATCCTGTCGCGGCAAGTCCATCGACTACTGCGTGGGACGCGCCTACTACCGCCAGAACGCGCGCGGTCAGATCGCCGGCGATCTCAATGGTCTCGTCAAGCTCGTCTTCCGGCGCGAGGACAAGAAGCTCCTCGGCGTGCACATCATCGGCCTCTCGGCCTCGGAGCTGGTCCACATCGGGCTCATGGTGCTCCAGACCGGCGGGACCATCGACACCTTCATCGACAGCGTCTTCAACTATCCGACGGTGGGCGAAACCTACAAGTACGCGGCCTACGACGGGCTGGGCCAGCTCGCGGCCCGCGATCGCCAACCCCGCTAGGAGGGCTTCCGTCCAGTCAGACGCCGGATCGGGTGGCGTCCATCGAGATCCGTCTCGAGGCTCTTGTCGTGATAGAGGTGGCACTCCACGCAGGCCGTTCGCGCGCCGGAGCCCGCGCGATGGCACTCACGACACACCGACACCGACGGCAACAGCACGTCGGCGGTCTGCGAGCTGGTGTTCGCCTTGTGGCATTCGACGCACTGGATCGGGCGGTGGACTCCGTGGTCGAAGACCGAGTGCGGGAGCCATCGGGCCGGCACGCGGGTTGGCAAGTACTGCGGCAACGGCCCCTTCGCGTCATCGTTCTTCACGTGACAGAGCTGGCATCGCTGCTTGAACAGGAGGTTCTCGGCGCCGGGAAGCTCGGCCGAGACCCAGGCCAGGGCTGAGCGCCCCGGCGTTTCGCGCTGCGCTCGACCTGCATCGCGCTCCGCCGGCGCCTCTTGGGCCGCGCCGCCGCGGAGCAGCCGCCGTCCCCGCGGTTGGTCGGCGGGCGGCTCTTCCTTCGTTTCGGGCGCGCTGCGACGCAACAGACGGCCGCCGCGCGGCTGCTCGCTTTCGGCTTGGCTCGCGGCTGGTGCGCCGGTCGGCGGGGCCTCGGTCTTGGCGCTCAGCCCGAGCTCGCCGCACTGGGCGCGGCGCGCGTCGGCTTGCGGTGACGGCGGCGTGGCGGCATCCGGTGCTTGGCAGGCCTCGAACGCCTCGAGGAACAGTGTCCTCAGGAAGCCGTGCACGATGCCGGGCGTGTCGTGAGGCGCCACCACGGCGGGGAAGCGGCCATCGAAGTCCAGCTCGTGACAGGCCGGCCCGCAGTGCCTGGCGTACGACACCGGCTGGATGGTGGCGCGCGAGGCATCCGTCTCGTGGCAGAACCCGCAGGAGAGCTGAAGGCCGTTGGGCGCCTGGACGATGCCGCGCGATCCACGAAGCTGGCGGAGCTGATCGAGGCCTTTCAGACCGACGCGGAGATGCTTCTGGTGGTTCAGCAGCACGTTGGCCGTGTCCTTGACCTCGCCGGCGCGGTCGAGACGGACGCGACGATCGCCGACCTGCACCGCGAACTCCGGGTGCCCACCGGCGAACCGCGTGATCGACGCCTCGAACCTCGACGCGGCTCCGGACCTGGTCTTGAGATCGCGATGACACTGCGTGCAGTGCCTGTCGTCGAGCGCGGCCAGCGCGACGTGGCCCTTGTGCTCCACGTGACAGGTGGTGCACGCGGGGCTGAAGGTCTGCGAGTCGTGGTGAGTGGGTCCGCCGTGACACGTGGTGCAGGCCCCGTCGGTCACTCGCAGGAAAAAGCCTCGGTGGTCCGGCCGCTGTCCGTCGGCGTCGGCCGGACGGTGGCACTCCGCGCACGTGGCTCCGAACATCGTGTGCGCGGTCGCCACCGGCCCACTCGTGTAGAGACGGGAATCACCGAACGCCGCGTACCCGACGAGCCAGCCACCGGCGATGACGGGAGCCGCGATGGAGAGCATCAGCTTCCAGCGACGGAACGGGTGCGCGTGCTTGAAGTAGGAAAGCTCGATCCGCTTGGCCCGGACCTTGGTCGTGTAGCGCTGGTCGGCCACGGCGGCCTAGTACCGGATGCTCACGATCGCGTGGACGGCCGCCAGCAGGAGCAGCGCCATCGAGAGCGGGACGTGGACCAGGAGCCAGCCGTGCAACCAGTGGTGCAGCCGCTTCTGCAGCGCGAGCTGGCGCCGCTCCTCGCAGATGACGCGAAGCTCGTCCACGATCTCGTGCAGTGAGCCGGGCAGCAGCGTACGGAGGTGACCGAACAGCGCGTCGCGCTCGCGGCGATTTCCCAGCCGGCTGCTGCGTGGAACGTCTCGCGCGAGGTAGCCGCGGATCTCACGGACGTAGGCGTCCTTCAGCGGGGCGGCCTCCGCCTCGGCCGGAATCGGAACCACCGCCGTCGCTGGCCCGCGCAGCTCGTGGGCCAACGCCTCGCCGTGGGCCAGGCCACCGCCGCCGCGCGGTAGCCCGGACGGCTCGAGATCGGCCACGGGCAGCGACCCGACGACGGAGCCGACGAGCGCGTCGGCCTCGGCCCGGAGCTGGGCGACGATCACGTCGATCTGCTCGTACACCGTCTCGAGGGGCAACCGCTCCGTCATCAGCCGCGGCATGAACTGCTGGAGGAGGACGCCGTAGATCCCGCTCGCGATGACGATGGTGAACAGCAGCATCAGGACGAGCGTGAGCGTGCCTCCCCAGGCCAGGCCGGAGTGATAGAGGATCAGGAGATAGCTGAGGAGGCCGAGCCAGAGATGGCCCTTCATCCACGTCGTGGCCCGCCCCAGCCGCCACGTCGGCACCTTGCGCCGCGCCCCCAGGAGGCCCGCGTAGATCATCAGCGCGAAGCCGAGGCTACCGAAGACGAGGCCCGGCCAGCTGCCACCACTGGGGCCGTTGAGCCGGCTGGCCGCGTACGGCACGTACGCTGCGGTAGCCACGACCGCGGCCACCGCCGTCGCGATGATCCAGCGATGGTGGGATGGGTCCAGCAGCATCTACCTGGTCAGCCCCAGCTTCTCGGCGAAGAAGCTGAGCGGCTCCACGCGCATGGCCGCGCCGTGCGGGCAGGCGTAGACGCACGACGGCTCCTTGAGATCGTGACAGAGGTCGCAGGTGGTCGCCTTCTCGCGGACCACCGCCCTTCGCCGGCCGGGTCGGGTCTCGTCGGCGACCATGACCGTGAAGTTGTGGATGTTGATGTTTCCGTACGGGCAGTTCTTGGCGCACAGCCCGCAGCCGATGCACCAGTCCTCGATGAGGATCTCGAGCGTGTCGCGGCGGCGGATCGATCCCACCGGACACCCGATCATGCACAGCGGATCGCGGCACGAGCGGCAGGACGTCGCGACGAGGTACTTGTCGAACCGGAGGCCGTCACGGACGAGCCGGGTGACGCCGTCGTGCGCGTCGGCACAGGCCCGGACACAGAGGTCGCAGCGCGTGCATCGATCGAGGTCGAGGAGGAGCAGGTTGTGGGCCTCCATGAGGCCCTGGGTCAAGAAATCGCCCATGGGCAGCGACACGACCCGCTCGTGACGCTCCTGGTTCTCGCCCATCCGGGCGTGGGCCTCGGCGGTCAGCCGCTCCTGGATGTCGGGGAACCGGCGCATCATCTCGTGAAAGTCGTCGGCGTGGATCTGGACCAGCTCGACGTGGTCCAGCGCGGTGCACGTGGCCGTGCGCGCGCCGCCGCGGAGCAGCCCGATCTCGCCGAGGTAGTCGCCCCGCGCCAGGTACTTGAGGACGATCTCGCCGCCCGGAAAGGACTGGCTCACCTTCACGAAGCCGATCCGGACCAGATAGAAGCTGTCGGCGGCATCGCCCTGCCGGAAGATGACCTGACCGGGCTGGAACGAGATCAGCGTGATGCGGTCGCGCAGGTGGTTGATGAAGTCCTCGCTGACGTCAGCGAACATCGGCACGCTGCGCAGGTGCGTGGCCAGGGCCCGCTCGCGGTAGCGCCGCTCCAGCTCGGCCTTGAACGTGCGGTTCTTCTGCAGCATGTAGAGCACGTTCCTCAGCATCTCGAGGACCTCGGTGTCCTCGAGGGCCCGGACCGTCGCGGATCGCGGATACATCGACAGGCAGGTCATCTCGCCGAACAGCTCGTCACGTCCGAGCTGGGCGACCGGATTGTTGTGCTCGAGGGCCACCGACGCGTCGATCGGGATGAAGCGATGACCGCCCGCCTCGCGCGGGTCCTCGTCGCTGCTGACCAGTCGGCTGAGGCGCTGGAAGACCCGGGAGAGCGTCGCCCGCCCCGCGCCCCCACTCTTGACGTGGGCCAGGGGGCTGGCGATCGAGACTTCCACGCGTCCGCTCACGATGTAGAACGCCGTCGAGCCGTACTCGCCCTCCCGGCAGATGACGTCGCCCGCGCGGAACCGCCGGCGAACCACCGAGCCCCGGTTGAGCGAGAGGAACGTGCCGGACGCGCCCGCGAACATCGGCAGGTCGAGGAGGTCATCGGCCGTGATCTGCTCGCCCTCCTGCAGATCGACGTCGACCGCGCGCTTGTTGGTGAGCGCGCCGGTGGGACAGCTCACCATGCACTCGCCGCAGCCCACGCAGCTCGACGTGCCCATCGGCAGGTCGGTGTCGAAGACGATGCTCGTCTCCGTGCCCTTGCCGCCGCGGCCGATCACGAAGTTCTGCTTGACGTCGCTGCAGGCGCGGATGCAGCGGTCGCAGAGGATGCAGGCGGCGTGGTCCACCTTGATGATCGGCGACGAGTCGTCGCCGCCGCGAGCGTGGGAGCGGGGCGCGAACCGGGACTGATGGAGCCCCGCCTCCGCCGCCTGGGTCTCCAGCTCGCAATCGCCCGTCGCCTGCTGGCGGAGGCAGGGTGCCGCGTGGTCGGCCAGGAGCACCTCGTAGAGGGTCCGCCGGACCTGCCGCACCCGCTCGGTGGCCGTCGAGACCTCCATGCCGTTCTCGACGGGCCGGATACACGCGGCCGCCATCACACGCGCATTCTTGACTTCGACGGCGCAGACGCGACAGACTGCGACAGGCGTCTGGTGCTGCGCGTGACAGAGGGCGGGGATTTCGATGCCGTGCCGGCGGGCTGCCTCGAAGATCGTCGTCCCGGGCGCCACCTCGATCGGTCGGCCGTCGATCGTCAGGTGCACGAGATCGGATGCCGCCGGGCTCATTCCATTCCCTCGATCACACGGACGAACGCGATCACGCGAAGGCCATCGGGCACACGCCCGACGGGCACGTTCGCCTGAGGATGTGCGCCTCGATCTCGTCGGTGAAGTGCGTGATGACGGATTGAACGGGCGCCGGCGCGATCTGTCCCAGGCCGCAAATCGACGCCAACCGCATCGCCTCCGACAGGTCGCGGATCATGTCGTAGTCCGCCGCCTCACCTCGACCGCGGGCGGCCCGCTCGAGGATGTCGACGAGCTTGGCGCTGCCCACCCGGCACGGCACGCACTTGCCGCACGATTCGTTGCGGAAGAACCGTACGCTGTTGAGCGCCATGTCGAGCATGCAGGTGCCTTCGGCGCACACGACGATGGCGCCCGAACCGAGCATCGAGCCGGCCTTCTGCAGCGAGGCGAAGTCGAGCGAGACGCCGGCCATCGACGCCGGCAGGTACCCTGACGATGGACCGGACGGCGCGAACGCCTTGAGCGCGCGGCCCCCGAGGACACCGCCCGCATGATCGATCACCTCGCGGACGGGCGTCCCCATGGCGATCTCGTAGACGCCGGGGCGCGCGACGTGGCCGCTGATCCCGACGAACTTGATGCCGGAGGCGCCGTTTGCCCCCTGCGCCTTGAACCACTCCACGCCCTTGACGAGGATCAGTGGCACCGACGCGAACGTCTCGACGTTGTTGATGACCGTCGGCTTCTGCCACAGCCCGTGCGTCCCGGGAAACGGCGGCTTGTTCCGCGGCTCCGCGCGCTTGTCCTCGATGGCCTCGAGCAGCGCCGACTCCTCGCCGCAGATGTACCCGCCCGGGCTGATGAACACGCGCACGTCGAAGGTCAGGTCCGAGCCGAGGACGCTCCGACCGAGCAGGCCGTCGCGACGGCAGGCGGCCAGCTCGCGCTCGAGATGTTCGGCCTGCGCCTCGTACTCGTGGCGTATATAGATGATGCCCTCGTGGGCGCCGACGACGAGGCCGGCCAGGATCATGCCCTCGATCACCAGATGCGGCACGTGATCGAGGATGAAGCGGTCCTTGATGGTCCCCGGCTCGCTCTCGTCGGCATTGCACACGACGTACTTCGGCGACCCGGCCGCCCCCCGCACGATCTCCCACTTCATCCCCGTCGGGAAGCCGGCGCCGCCGAGGCCACGGAGGTCGCTGGCCTTGAGCGTCCTCAACAGCTCGCCCACGTCCCGGCGCGGGACGAACGCGCGCACGGCTTCGTACCGGCGCCCGCCCGCGTACGGGTCGACGCGCAGAGGCACCGGCGCCGGCGCCGGTTCGTGGTGCGTCACCGGAGCGCCGCCGGCGATCGACGTGATGAGATCGTTCAGCTTCTCGGGGGTCATGCCGGCCAGGATCACGTCGTTGACGACGGCGGCGGGAGCCCGGTCGCAGCGCCCGAGGCAGGAGACGTGCCCGACCTTCGCACCGGGCAACGTGGCCGCCCGCTGTTCGGCCGCGCGCACGAGCGCACCGGCTCCGCGCAGATGGCACGACATGTCGCCGCAGACCTTCACCTCGACCATGGGCGGTGGCGCGAGACGGAAGTGCGGATAGAAGCTCGCCACGCCCTGGACCTGGTAGAGCGGCACGCTGAGACGCTGCGCCAGGGCCGAGAGTTCCTCGGTCGGCAGGTAGCCGTGCTCACGCTGGATCGCCCGGAGACCTTCGATGACCATGCGTGCGGGTACCAATGGGCACGCTACTTGGGTCGGAGGCCATCTGTCAACGAAACACGGACTGAACGTGTGCTCGATGAGCCCTACGAGGCTGCGTTCCAGCTCACACGCGCCGTGAAAACGGGGGTTCGCACGGCCGAGACGCAGGCTCGACGACTCGTCGTCCTGCTGAAGAGCGCATCCGTCGGCCTGGCGCTGCTGGCCGCGCACTGCGGCGTCGCATCCGCCGACGCGTTACAGGCGCCGCCGGCCGCCGAGAGGCCGACCGGCGAGGCGGGACCGAGCTCGGTCCGTCCGGTTCCCACCCAGACGAGCCCTGATTTCGTGCCGATTCTCGACCGGTGGCGGCTCGGCATTCCCGACTGGAACCGCTACGAGCGGCCGCTCAAGGACGCGCCTTTCGAGCGCGGCCGGTGGTGGGACCCGTACAACCAGAACGTCCTCAAGGGCGACTACCCGATCATCGGCCAGAAGTACTTCATCGCCATCTCCGCCATCAGCGACAGCCTGCTCGAGTTTCGCCGCATCCCTCTGCCGAGCAACGTCAGCGCCTCGGAGCCGCGACGGGCCGAGTTCTTCGGCCCCGGCGATCAGCTCTACTTCAATCAGAACTTCATCGTCTCCCTGGAGTTCTTCAAGGGCGACACGGCCTTCCGGCCGCGCGACTGGGAGTTGCGCGTGACCCCGGTCTTCAACGTCAACTACCTCGACGCCCGGAACACCGGCGTGGTCGACGTCGACGTCCGGCAGGGCACCACCCGCCTGGACAGCCAGGTGAGCTTCCAGGAGTTGTTCGTCGAGTACCACCTCGGCGACCTGAGCCCCAACTACGACTTCGTCTCGTCGCGCGTCGGCATCCAGCCGTTCACCAGCGACTTCCGCGGCTTCATCTTCAGCGACGACAACCTGGGCGGCCGGCTCTTCGGCAATCTCGGCTCCAACCGCAACCAGTTCAACATCGTCTACTTTCGCCCGCTCGAGAAGGACACCAACAGCGGCCTGAACCGCGTGTTCGACACCCGCGGCCAGCACCTCGGGATCCTGAATTATTTCCGGCAGGACTTCATCTGGCCCGGCTATACGCTGATGTTCAATGGCCATTACTTGCACGACGCGGGAGGCAAGCACTTCGACGAGAACGGTTTCCTGGTGCGGCCCGCTCCCGTCGGCACGCTCGCGGAAAAGGAAGTGGACGCGTTCTGGCTGGGCTGGAACGGCGACGGCCACATCGGCCGCCTGAACCTGACGCACTCTTACTATCACGTGGTGGGCCACGAGCGGCGGAACCCCATCAGCGGCCGGTCTCAGTCCATCAGCGCGGACATGGCGGCGCTCGAGCTCTCCGTCGACGTGGACTGGTTGCGGCCGCGCGTGGCCTTCTTCTGGGCCTCCGGCGATCGAAAGCCCGACGACTCCACCGCGCGCGGGTTCGACATGATCCTCGACAACCCGAACTTCGCCGGGGGTGGCTTCAGCTACTGGGTCCGCCAGGGCCTGCCCCTGACCAGCACGGGACTGGAGCTCAAGGGCCGCAACAGCCTCGTCCCCAGTCTCCGGCCGAGCAAGCTCGAGGGCCAGTCGAACTTCGTCAACCCCGGGCTCTTCCTGCTCAACGTGGGCACCGACATCGACGTCACGCCCAAGCTCAAGATGTTCCTCAACGCCAACTTCCTCCGCTTCCACCACACCGAAGTCCTCGAGCGGCTCCTCTTCCAGCCGAACATCCGGGACAACATCGGCATCGACTGGAGCATCGGCGCGCGCTGGCGGCCGTTCCTCATCGAGAACGTCATGATCACCGCCGGAGCCGCCGCGCTCCAGGCGGGCGGCGGCCTGCGTGACGTCTACACGGAGACGACGTTCCGGTTCGGGCCGAACGGTCTCGAGAGGACGAAGTCGTTCCCGTACGACACGCTCTACTCGGCCTTCCTCTCGCTCACCCTGACGTATTGATGAGGCTCCCGCGCTTGTTGATGAGGCTCCCGCGCTCGGGCGAGCGAGTGCGGCCGGGAACGCTGCTCGTCGTCGCCGCATTGCTGGCCGTCGTGGCGCTTGCATCCACGTGGCCGGCGTCGCGCATGGGCGAGAGCGTCAGCGCCGTTCCCGCGGCCGCCGGCGAGAGCCACGTCCAGCTCGCCCAGCGGATCCGCCGCGCGCCGACGGAGGAGGAAAAGCCGGCCGAGCCGCCGACCGAGACGCCGACTCCGGCCAGGCCGGAGCCCGAGCCGCCGACCGGAGTCGGCCCCGACCTGAGCCGGCAGACCCAGCTCGACGTCGACAAGAAGAATGCGGGTTGCGTGAGCTGTCACACGAAGACCGATGCGGCGACGATGCACGAAGCCACGACCGTCAAGGCGGCCTGCGTCGACTGTCATGGCGGCCAGGGCGACGTGCTCAAGCCCGCTGACGCGACGGCCGGCTCGGCGCCCTACGACGCGGCCAAGCGGCAGGCCCACGTGCGGCCGCGGGTGCACGACCTGTGGAAGACGTCGGCCAACCCGGAGCGTAGCTTC
>WNGI01000966.1_pt1 | contig 23017 bp, 16 predicted proteins | sample 5400621 | NCBI WGS metagenome assembly WNGI01 (sample SAMN13153374, study PRJNA577476) | soil metagenome | isolation source: 20 cm soil or saprolite under Garry oak tree replicate 1 | place: USA:California | collected 2016-06-15
GCCACCACTACGCCGACGACGCGCTCATTCTTCAAACCTGAAGTGGCTTGCGAGAAACGGCGCTGCACTTCGTCAACGAAATCATCGATGGATACGCCGATGGTGCGCGATTCGTAAATTTTTTCGTAGGCTTCGGTGCGCCCGTTGCCGGCGATGGCACTTTGGAGATTGTCGGTTGATATTTGAGCGCGAGGGGCGGCTGCAGGGGCCTTCGAGTTGGTGCCGTTGCGTACGGAGTCCCAGACTTTAGTCTGGGCCTGATCAACGGCTGCGCTTTCGCGGACGCTGGGATGGACGATGGTTTTTGCGGCTGCGAATTGCGAGCTGCCGGTCCAACGGCCGTGCTCGACGCAGAAGACGTCGAGAGGGAGCGGCGGAGCGCCAGCGGGAACGATGCGGTCTTTGCCGATGACGCGATCCTGCTTGCCGCCGCTGACGAGTTCGCCGGCGAGGAGCAACAGAGGGCGCTTGCTGCGGTTGATCAATACCAGTTGGTTGACGGAAGCACCGGTGGTGGGTTGTGGAAGGTACACGGGGCGGCCATCGCGACCGCGAACCATGCTCTCGGAACCTTGCTCACGGACGGCCACGTCGCCTGTGGAGAGACCTTCCTCAAGGGTGAGGAAGGGACTGGTGTCCTGGCTATAGGAGCTGACAACGGGGAAGACGGAGATGTTCTGGTAGGTGATGGGATCGAGGAGCCGCCAGTCGCCCTCAGGTCGAGAAGCGGGAGCGGCAGGTGAGCCTGGCGCTGACCCGAGGAAAGCCAGGCCGCCAAGAGTGGTGATACCGAGAAGCCCGCCGATCAGGGCGGTGAAAATCGAACGTTCCATGAAGCCTCCTCCTGTGAGAACCCCGACCGGTCAGAGCGAACCAGCGGGGATACCACTCGAAATTAGAACGGCGAGGCAGCGAAACCTTGCAGGGGAAGTGGTTGTTAGTTCTTAGTCAGGAAGAAGCAGCGGGCTTGGTGAAGCAGGTACGGGCAGAGGGACGAACTAGAATCGGAGGCCGCCTAGCAACAACTGAGGACTAAGAACGAAGGGCGAAGAGCTTGCTTCGCCCCCTTCAGCCGTTGGGGTCGCCGAGGTTGACGCGGGGCTTGTTGCGCCTGGACTTGGAGGCTTCACCTTCCTGTTTCTCGTATTCGGCGAGTTCCTCGTCGGTGTAAGAGAATGAGTCGCGAGAGGCGAACATGGAGTTGGAACGGCTGGCCAGTTTCTTCTTCTTGCGCAGGGCGCCGAATTCATGGCGGACTTGACGGATGGGACCCTCGATGGCCTTTACTTCGACGAGCAGGTCGCTAACTTTTTCTAGAAAGTCGTGAAGATGGTAGGGACGAAGCACGTAGGGAAGGCGTGCGGCTTCCAGCTGGACAACGTATTGGCCGCTGGATAGTTCCGGGACGAGATACAGAACGCGGACGCGGCCACCATCAGCGGGAGAGACGCTGGCAAGCTCGCGCAGGGTGACGAAGGCGGGGCCTTCGACTCCCGTCAGAACCACATCGGCAATGACTAATGACCATTCCCCCGTTTTCAGCTCGGCCATGAGCATCTGGGTGTCAGCCACGATGCGGACGCGCCAACCCTCGGAGTCCAGGATCTGCTTAATCGCACTTCCACCCGGGGCATTGTCATCGAGGACAAGAATGCCGACCTGTTGAGGAGTGGGCGTGGAGCTAGTACTCACAATACATAGTATACCGCCAGGACGACAGCGGGAGGCGTGGAATCGAGTGGCGGCGACGTATCGGGCAAGGGTGGTCTGGCGGTCCTTGAGCCTCTGGGCACGGGAAGGCTACTGGCCGATTACAAGGGAGGTGCCTGAGAGGTATTTTTGCAGGCCGATGCCATCCCAAAACATCCGGTAGGTGGCGTAGCGACGCGATGAGTCGGCACCAGTGAAGAAAATTTGGAAGCCATCGCGCGACCATTCTGGGGATTCAGCCCAGGTTCCTACCGGAGTCAACACGACCCTGCGTTTCGATTTGATCTCATAGAGGAGAAGCGCCGGCGAATCCCCTTCATGCTTGTCAAGTGGCACCTCGGTCGCGGGTGGCACATACCGAAAGGATACGAGGAGAATGTCGGGATTGGCAGGATTCAGCCGAACGCTATCAATCCTGGCAAGGTGGTAGCCACTGCCGAAAACCTCCTGGAAGGGTAGCTGCTGCTGAATGTTTCCGTCGTCGCTGATCCAGAGCAAGTCGTCCTTACTGCTCCCCAGTAAGGTGTGATCGTCCGCCCAGCCAAACAACTCTATGCCTTCTCTCGTAAAAATATTGGCCCCCGCTTGCGGATTGTCCGGACTCACAATCCAGAGCGACCAAGCTGAATTGTCCCATTTGAGAAAAGCAATTCTCTTATCGTCCGGAGACCAAAATGCCTGCCGCACGTTCGCCCGGAGGAGTTCGTGTTTCGCGGAGGTCTCAAATTCATATTGGTAAAGAGTGCGAATCGGGCCCGGCGCCTCGTCCGCGGTGAATAAAAGCTTCTTCCCATCGTGTGAGACGGATAAGCCCGACGAGGGCCGAGGTGACACAACTCTCGAGACTTGTCCGCGCCTAAGAACTAGCTGCTGGCTGGCGTTCAGATAGGCAACGGCCACCGGAGACTTGAAATTGGTAACAGAGGAAACGGGGACCGGGGGCTTGGTCTTGGCCTCATCCTCTTCCTGGTCAGGTTGATTGTTGATCTTGGGGAAGAGCTCGGCGGCGATGCGAGCACAGCCCTTTAGAGAGCCGATTTGCGCGTGATCGACGGAGGCGCGGAAGAAGTATTTTCCCGCAGGCGGAGGCGCAGAAGTCAGCGTGTCGTTCGAAGCGTCGGTACAAGCTTCGCGGGTCAGGTGAACGGCCACAGCCGCGCCGGTGGCGGAGTCCTTGGCGTGATAGGTCCAGGAATCGGCGGCGGCTTCATGGGCGACATCGGAGGGTTCGAGAGGGATGGGGGGGTAGCCGGGGCGATCCATGCGTTCAGGACCTTTTAGGCCGATGCGGAGGTTCCAGTCGGGATCGTTGCCAAAGGCAAGAATGAGAATGGGATAGTGGGTCGATTGAGGGGCGGAGGGACCTGCAGGCAGCTTTTTTGCCGGTGGAGGATTCTGCCCGAAGGAGAGCGCAGGCAAGCCCGCAAGCAGCACAGATGCCGCGAACAGAACGCGTTTGGAACCCCGAAGCATGCCCGACGCTAGGTTCTCCTGGACACTGAGAATACCCTGTGACGGCGAGGGAGGCAATTGTCCGCGGGGTTTGGCGAAGAGAGGCCGTATCCATGGAGGTACGGTGGAAAGGCAGAAAAGGAAAACGCACGGCGCAACGAATAAAAAGCGAAATTAGTGCTTGACTAAGCGAAGAAAAAGCGAAATACTGTGGCGTGCTTCGAGGTGGGCTATGTCTCCAGTTCACTCCCAACCGGCGCCGAGTTTTCGGTTTCGACGTCGGCGCGCTTCACCAACCACAGCAGAACTCTTTCCTGAGTGCCCCGATGTCATAAGCCCCATGCAGATGGTCCATGACCTTGCCCAGGTTGTTGACCAACGCGGCAGCAATTCGAGTCAAGCGACGGCGGATTGCCCCCCGGCGTCCAGGACCCAGCACGGTACCCAAGACCGTGAATCAGATCCGGTTCGAATTGATGCCGCGGCGCCTCCTGAACGCGCTCACGCGCGACTGGTTGGCATTGCCCGCCTCGCGGCATCGTCTCGACCGGCGGAGACGCGGAGAAATTCCGCAGAGCGGCCGGAGTATTTTCTGCTGCCGGTGAAGTCCATCCTGAACCGGTGCGATTCGAACCGCGTGCCGTTCGAATGGACCATCAATCCTTACCGAGGATGCGAGTTTGCCTGCCAGTATTGCTACGCGCGGTACACGCACGAGTACATGGAGCTGGACGGGTCCGAGTTCGAGAAAAAGATTTATGTGAAGAAGGATGCGGCGCCTTTGCTGGCCCAGGATATTTCGCGCAAGTATTCCTACGCATCGGAGAGCTCGGGCGGCGAAAAGCCGGATCATATCGCCATGGGGACGGCGACGGACCCGTACCAGCCGGCGGAGCGGGAACACGGCGTGACGCGGGCGTGCCTGGAGGAATTGGCGAAGCGCGAGGGGCTGAGCATTTCGATCATCACCAAATCGAATCAGATTGTGCGCGACATCGATGTGCTGAAGAAGATTGCCGCGCGGTCCTCGCTGCAAATCGACATTACGGTGACGACCATGCGGCCGAGGCTGGCGCGAATGCTGGAGCCACGCGCGCCGCGGCCAGATCTGCGGCTCGCGGCGGTGAAGGAATTGCACGAAGCGGGATTGGCTGTCGGAGTGTCGGCCTCGCCGTTGGTGCCGGGAATTACGGACGGCGACGGCGAGCTTGAGGCCGTCGCGGCAGCGGCGAAGGAAGCGGGCGCGGAGTGGTTTTTTTCGGGAGTTCTGTTCTTGATGCCGTCCTCGGCGAAGCAGTTCTTACCGTTTGTGCGGGAGAAATTTCCGCGCCTGGCGAAGCAGTACGAGCAGTGGTACGCGAAGAATGGGTATGCACCGGAAGAGTACCGGCGCAAGGCCTCGGAGCGCGTGGCGCGGATTCGCAAGAAGCATGGATTTCGGTCGCGGCCGTGGGTGGAAATAAAACAAACATTGACGCGTTCGCAGTTGTCTTTGGGTTGGGATGCAGCGGCGCAAAAGATGGAACGAACGCAATCTTGCGCGGCGGGATAGTTCCGCGAGAAGGCGCACAGCCAAGAGTGGCGGTGCCCCAAAGAAAACTGCTAGGGGACGATGATGCGGGATTCTTGGCGCTTGAGTTCGGGGGATTGCGGGAATTGGCCGCGGAGGAATTCGATGAAGCGGCGCGAGCGGGGGCGGCCGTTGGTGCGCAGCAAACCCATGCGGTAGAGAAAAACCAGGAGATAGAAAAGTTCGGAGTCCTTGAGGCCGGCCGAACTGGCGCGTTCGGCTTGCTGTTTCTTGAGTTCGGAAATAAGAGCGATCAATGCAGCGTAAAGTTCGCGCGGCACCGGCGCGTCGGGCGGTTTTTCGTAGATGATGCCGGAGCTCAGCGTCTTGTAGGTCTGGGCGAGGGCCCGTATGGCGGCGAGGATGTCAGCGTCCACAGCAGCTGGCTGGACGGCAGAGAACTTGGCGATGGAGAAGGCCAGCGCGGCCATGAGCTGCTGGTGGGTATAGACGATATCCTGCGGAATTTTTTCGTCGAGCAACGAGGTGTCCGAGGGCAAGGAGCACCGATGCTCGTCTTCGTAGCGGTGGGCGGACACGAGATAAGAGCAATCGGAGGGGCAGTCGATAGTGACTTCGCGCTCGGTGCCGCAGCAGACCGCGCAGATTTTTTCGCCCCTGGCGGGGCAGAAGCGGGCGGCTTTGCGCTTTTCGCAGATCGGGCAGGACACCGGGGTTCCCTCGGATGCATTCGCGACCGAGAAGAGAATACGCTGTGTCTCTTTGAAAAGCCAAAGAGGGGGCATGCCGGAGCCCCTTGTGCCGTCATGTCCTTCTGTTGGAAGCGCGGGCATCATGGAAGCGAGTCCCTCAGGCAGCTCCAGGAGCGATGCGCTCCAGAGCCTCCATGTGGGCGCGATACTTCCAATGGAGGATGCGGGTCTTGCCCAGTTATCGGGCGCAAATGCCGGTGGTGACGATGTGCTTGTTAGGCTTTAGCTGATAAGTGAAATAGGGCACGGCCCTGCGGAACGATTGAGGATCATTGTTCGCGCAGTGGCCAGGGCTTTGCTGCGAGCACAGTGGGCTGACGAGGTGGTCATCGGCGAAGGCTATGTTGGCGCGGTGCTGCGGATCGAGAGCCACCTGGAAGAAGTCTGCAAGGGCGCGGCTGTCGCCATTGGAGCAGCCGGTGCCGTTGGTGCAAACGGTTCCAGCGTGAACGGCGTGATCGCTGGCAGTTTGCTGCATGAAGGACGGAATCGCGGCGTGGCCATTTAATGATTCAGCCAGGTAGACGTTCCACTGCGTCCAGCAATTGTTGGTGCCATCGGTGCAGGTTGGTTGCATGGCAGCGACGTCGTTGGAGTTGCCAGCGAGGCTCGATCCTAGCCAGGTCACGACAACATGGCCGTTGGCGTCCGCGGCCACCCAGGGGAATACATTGGACTTGCCAACCGTTCCGTCCCGATTAACGCGCACGGGGGATGTCCAGGTGTTGCCCCGATCGGAGGACGAAGAGAGAAAGATATCTTGATTGTCGGACCAGACGGTATAGACGTAGCCGAAGTTGTCGACAGCAAGCGCTGGGAAGATGTTGGCGGTGCCATGAGTGGCTCCGGGCGAGCCCGCGGGGCTGGTAAAGACCTTGTGATCTGTAAAGGTGATGGTGGGCGCGTCCAGGCCGGCATCCGTGGAAACTCCAACATATACGCTTCGGAGTGGTCCGGTAGCGGCGTTTTCCGTGGCGCTGTCGGGAGCTACAAATGCGACGTAGAGATTTCCCTTGCTCGGGCAGGAGCTGGTGTTGCGGTCGACTTTGATCTGGGCGGCGACGTTTGCGCTGTCAGTGGGCGCGAGGCTGCCCGAGGCGGGAAGGGTCGCGGCGTCGATGGCTTCCCCGGCCCCGGCGACGTAGGTGAGGCCACCGTTGTTGGAACGCTGCACCTGAATGTTGAAAGTGGCCACATCGTGATAGCTGATGTACACGGTGGAAGGGTCATTAGGTGCATCATTCCACATGCGGTCGTCCCCGGGGACTAATGCCGCAACGACGTTGGGCGGAGTGAAAAAGGCATCGCCGCGATTCCTGGAATTGCTAGCGGTTACGCCCGGCGCGAGCGTGAGGCTGGTGAAGGCGAGGTTTGGAATAGCGGAATTGTTGGGATCGGGCGCGTTGACTGCGATGTCCGCATCGCCGCCTCCGGGGGCCACGCCCAGATTGGTGGGGCTGCCCACGTTATGGACGCAGCCGCCGCCGTTCAATCCGAAGATGCCGCAGTTGTCGGGCTGGCCTTCATATTTAAAAGGCAAAGTTCCATTGGCGTTGGGCGCACCATCAATGGATTGATTCCAGCGCCAGAGGTCTACACCTCCAGGAACGCCGCGGATTGATTCGACGTAGATCGTGCCTTGCGAGTCGACACGGTCACCCGGTTCGAGGCCTTGCACGGTGAACGCCAGCGGGCTCAAACCGCCGGGTACAGGCGCCAACTGAGGCAAGCAAAGGCTTTGATTGGGACTGAAACCGTCGCTGCCTGGGCCGACAAAGGCGGGAATCGCTTCGGCGCCACCGCCCGCGCCGGTTTGACTGGGGCAGGCGTGCTCGTTGGCCGGATCAGGATAGGAACTTTGCGCCATGACATGAAATTCGCCAGCGGGACCGATTTTCATGAATGGTACGAGTGCGAGAAGCAGGACACTGGCAAAGAGGAACCCGAGTATTAGTTTTCTCACGGGAATAGCTCCTTCGTTTGGCTTGAACTTGGCCTTCGCAGAAAACGAACACCGGCCAGCCCGTCCAGGTACCTGCCGGAGCGAACCGGCCAGTTAAACACGAACTTGACTTCAGTATCCGATCTTGCTCAGAGACGCCTCTACCCTCCCGGTCAATTCTGGGCGGCGCTCTGGTGAACATCTCGGCCAAGCTCTACAAGAAACATAACGGGGCAGACCGCAGTGCTTCCTTGCACGTCCCCGTTTCTTGAGACACGCGGAGGATATAGAAGGAGCGGGGATTTTAGGCAATCAGGTAATCACCTTAAACTCAGCTCCGGAGAAAACCTGAGGCCTCTCCACGCGAAAACGCAGGTTCTTTCGATTTTCCCGGTCACAGATCGATGATTCCCGGACGGGGGCCCCTGCTGTCCGCTACTCCCGGTTGGCTTTTTAAAAAAGACTGAGAGTGATTCAGAGGTTGCTAGGACTGCTCGAGACGAGTATGGGGCGATGAATCGTGCGGCACATTAAGGCAAGAAGATAAGAACATCGGAAAGACCACGGAAAGACTCACGCCATGATGACTTTGTTCTGGAAGCGGCGGGCGGCAATGATCAGGAGAATGGTGCCGATCGCGAAGAGGGCGAGGCCGTCGGTCCAGAGATGCTTGATGCCTGCGCCGCGAAGGATGATGCCGCGCGTGATATTGATGAAATAGGTGGCGGGGATGAGATAGCTGATCGGTTTGAAGAGGGCTGGCATGGTTTCGCGCGGGAAAATATAACCGGAGAAGAAAACACTGGGCAGAATTGGCAGGAAAGCGAGCTGCATGGCTTCCGCCTGGGAGTTGGCTTTGCTGGAAATGAGGATGCCCAGCGAGAGCGCGGCGAAGAGATAGGGCAGCGCGAGTATCGCGAGTAAGAGAACGCTACCGTGAATGGGCACGCGGAAAAGGAAGCGCATAAAAACAAGAATCAGGCACAGCTCGAAAAAGCCGATGCCCAGGTAGGGGAGCAATTTGCCGAGGAGCAGGCCGAAGGGGCGGACCGGAGTGACGAAAAGCTGCTCGAGGGTGCCGCGTTCTTTTTCGCGGACGATGGAGAAGGCCGTGAGGAATGTGGTGACGTTGAGGAGCATGATGGCGGTGAGGCCGGGCAAGAAGAAATTGGGAGAACGTGAATCGGGATTGAAAAGCAGCTTGGGGCGCATCTCGACAGCAAACTCAGCGCGGTCCTTCACTACGCGGCGGAGGGATTCATCGAGGCCGATGGCGGTGGAGACGTTGATGGCCTGGCCGGCGACGGAGGAGTCCGAACCGTCAATGAGGACGAGGACTTGCGCGCTCATGTTATGGAGCAGGCGGTCGGAATAATCGACGGGGACCTTGATGCCCACGTGCGCTCTGCCGGCGATGATTAGATCGTTCAGATCGTGATCATTCTCAACGTAACCGAGGATGTGAAAGGTGTCGGAGTTTTTCAGGCGGTCGATGAGCTCGCGGCTTTCGCGGCGGCCGTCGGCGTTGTAAACGACGGTATTGATCTGGCGAATGTTGGTGTCCACGCCGAAGCCGAGGAGAAACATCTGCAGCAGCGGCATGGTGAGAGAAAAAAAGAGCGTGCCCGCGTCGCGGCGAACATGGAGCGCTTCCTTATAGAAGACCGCGCCGAAACCGCGAAAAATGTTATGCACGGGCGGCCTCCAGCAGGGCTTGATGCTTGTAGGTGAGCTCGACAAAGACGTCTTCGAGGCTGGGAGCGAGCGGGCGAATTTCGGTGACGGCAATGCCGTTCTTCAGGAGTTGGTTGCGGAGGTCGTCGAGATTGAAGCGGTCTTCGATGAGCGCATGGATGGATTGGCCGAAAATGGTCGCGCTACGTATGCCGGGGAGGTGGCGCGCGAATCGAAGAGCGCGCGTGACTTCCGGCGTGGTGATTTCCACGCGCAGCGTGCCTTGCGGCTGAACGTCGGGGAGTTCGCGCAGCGAATGGGGAGTGCCGTCGGCGATGAGCTTGCCGAAATAAATGTAGGCTACGTGGCTGCAGCGCTCGGCTTCGTCCATGTAGTGGGTGGTGACGAAGAAGGTGATGCCGTGGCCGGAAAGCTCGAAGAGGAGATCCCAGAGCTGGCGGCGCGCGACGGGGTCGATGCCAGCGGTGGGTTCGTCGAGGAAAAGAAGCGTGGGCTCGTGCAACATGGCGCAGCCGAGGGCGAGGCGCTGCTTCCAGCCACCGGAAAGTTGCGCAGCCAGGCGATTCAGATAGGGTGCGAGGCCGTTGAGCTGGACAATTTCGTCGATGCGGCGCTTCAGGCGCGCGGGCTCCAGGCTGTAGATACGGCCGTAGAACTGCAAGTTTTCCGCGACGGTCAGATCGTAGTAGAGACTGAAATTTTGCGACATGTAACCGATGTGCTCGCGGACGGCTTCGGAATCGGTGCGAACGTCGAGGCCTTCAACGAAGGCGGAGCCGCCGCTGAGCGGCAAGAGTCCGGTGAGCATTTTGATGACGGTGGTTTTGCCGCTGCCGTTGGGGCCGAGGAAACCGAAGATCTCGCCTTTTTCGACGCGGAAGCTGACGTCGTTGACGGCGGTGAAATTGCCGAAACGGCGCACAAGATTTTGCGCGGAAATGGCGGATTCGGCGGGATTTTTCCTGACGTCGGCCATCGGCTCAATTTCCATCTCTGAGCTTCACATCGGCAGCCATGCCGGCAAGCACGTGTCCGGCAGGATCACTGATGTGAATCTTTACGCCAAAAACCTGGTGCACGCGTTCCTCGCGGGTCTGGACGTTGCGAGGCAGGAATTCAGCCTGCTGGTTAATCTGTTCGAGGACCCCTTCAAAAACTGTCTTAGGAAAAGAGTCGACTCTGACTTCGGCCTTCTGACCGAGCTTGAGACGGCCAAATTCGGTTTCGGGAATGTATATGCGCACGTAGATTTGATCTTTTTCTAGAAGAGTGGCGACCGGCGTATTGGGCGCGACGAGGTCGCCCGGGCGGACGTCGAGAACCTCGACGATGGCGGCGGAGGGAGCGGTGACCTGGCGTTCGCGGAAGCGGGCTTCGTCGTAGGCGTAGGCTGCTTTGGCGAGGTCGACGTCTTCGCGGCGGTTGCCGCGCTCGAGTTTTTCCAGATTGGCCTGTGCCTGATGGTAGTGCGCTTCGGCGGAGGCGATTTCCTCGGGACGGTAACCGCGCTGCAGTTCATTGAGCTTGTGCCGGGCACTCTGTTGCTGGGCGACGGCGACTTTCCAATTGGCTTCGGCAGTATCAAGTTGCTGCTTTGAGACGAGATCTTTTTTGGCGAGTGCGTCATAGCGGTCAAAATCGAGATGCGTGCGGATTTCGTCGGCCTTCGCGTGATCGAGATCGGCTTCGGCGGTGGCGATGTCTTCCAGGCGATAGCCGTTCTTCTTCAGCTCGTACTCGGCTTTGGCTTGAGCCGCGGCGGCGCGGGCTTCCGCGATTTCTTCGGGACGATAGCCACGCTGGGATTTTTCAGCGCCGGCGCGCGATTCTTGGAGCGCGGCCCGCAATTCCTGGTCGTCGAAGGTAATCAGGACCTGGCCCGGCTGGACGGAATCGCCTTCGCGGACCAGCACTTTGTCGATGCGGCCGCCGATTTTGGAACCTACACGTATGTTGCGGGCTTCGACGGTGCCGGAGCCTTCGAGGCCGGCGTCGCGGTGGAACCAGCCGGCATAGAGCCCCGTGGCGGCCAGCACGGCAGCAGCAGCGAGAAGAATCAGGATGCGCTTGCGGCTCATGAAACTAGTCTCCTGAGCGGAACAAAGGGGTCGGCAGCGGCGGCACCGAGTTTCCGCGAGGCGCTAAGCCGGACCAGAGCAAGTTGAATGCCGTTTCGATCCGGGAGTGCAAAGTGGCGTCGCCGTAAAGCGACCAGATCAGAAGCGTGCCGAAAATGGTTTGGCGAAAAACGTTGGCGATCTCCGAGGCCGGAAGGTCGTTGCGGATTTCGCCGCGGTCCTGACCGAGTTGAATCATCTGGCTATGGAGGGCATGAACGCGTCTTTGCAAGTCCATCATGGCCGCACGAACCGGAGTCGTTGAAAGATAGGCCTGAAGAAGCGCACGGATGATGGCGGGGTTGCGAGTGGGCTCCTGGGTCATGCGCACACCGAGCGAACGGAGGAATTCCGGCATGGGCTCGCCCGTTCGGCGAGCCATCTCGATGGCCGCTTCCAGCTTGCTGAGTTGCATTTCTCCGAACGCCAGCAGGATATGGTCCTTGCTCGGGAAATAATTGAAAAAGGTGCCTTTGCCGACGTCGGCCGCTTCGGTGATATCTTCAACAGTCGTCTCGGCAAATCCCTTTTGGGCGAAAAGATCGAGGGCGGCGCGGAAAAGTCGCTCGCGGATATCGGCGCTGCGGCGCTGGCGACGGTCGGAGTTAGAGAGTGATCCTGAGAGCTCGCTGGGGCGAATCGGTTTTGCTCTGCGAGTCATGATGACCAGTACTCATAAATGACCATAGGTCAAATTAGGCCCGATGTCAAGGGCATATATTGCCAAGCTCTATGGCATTCGTTTGCGGACGGTTGATGTGCGGGGAACGGAAACGAGAACACCGCGGCTTCGGCCGGGGTGTTCGATAGTGAGTCGGTAGATTTCGAGAACTACTTAAGGGATTCGGGGTCCGAAGTATTCTTCGGAGATTTCTGGTTTAGATACGCAATCAATTTTTGAGCAGAGGGAGGAACGGCGACAGCGCCCTTGAATACGATGGATTCTGCTTCGAGCTTCTTGCCATAGATCCTCTCATTGGCGTCATTGTCAGGGCGAACCGTTGAGCCTTCCAGTGAGAGACCGGCGAAGAGACCGCGGGCACGGGAATAGCTCAAGACTTCGGCGCGCATCGTCACGTCGGTCGAGGCGTTCGCCGTGCGCCCCTTTGGACCCGCGGCTGCCGAAGCATCAGCGCCAAGCTTTACCTTGTTGCCCAAGATGGCGCGAGCGCCGCGCGGATTCATGACCAGCAAGACAAAATCAGTGGCTTGGCCCCCGAGCTGCAAGCCAACGCTGCCGCCTTCTAGTGCCATCATCGTGGGAGCACTCCAGGGGCCGGTGAAATGTTCACCGGACCGGCACGTCATGGCCCCGCGGCCGTAACTGCCGCCGATCACAAAGGCCGCCTTGAGCACGGACGGATAGACGATGATGCATTCCGCTTTATTAATAAGATCTTCGGGGATGTTATCGGGGATATCCATAACTTCCTTGACGATCAGCCCGCAGTTTTCCAGGCGTCCAGTTTCCTTCTTATCCCCCGCGGCCAACAGCGGGAGCGCAACGAGCGCCAGTGCCATCAGGGAGGAGATCATTCGCTTAATCACGGTTCACCTCGTGGTAGTTTTCTGGGCCGGAGCCATCTTAGAGTGCCCCAAGGCTGGGCGCAACCCCAGGCCCTAGAAAGGGGGCCTTAGAAACAGGCTTGAGGCAGGGGTTGGTTCGGTTAATAAGAAGCGCGGGAGACGCAATGCGTTGCCTTTCGACTATACTTTTTCTGAGAACGACTTGGACGTGAGTGAAAAATGAGAATCGAGAAAATCTTGCAGCGATTTGCGGCCGTGGCCGTGGCGAGCGCCGTGTGGACCTTCGGAACCGCTGCGCAACACCTGGGCGCCCAATCAAAAACAAAAACAGTGCCGGTGTGTTGTGGCCCAAAGAAACAGAGCGCGTCTTCGAAGAAGGCCCTGGAGAGATTCGCCGCGCGCGTGGAAGCGTTGCTGGGAACGGCGCCCACAAACAAGGGGGAGTGGGGGCTGCTCATTGTGGATGCCGAAAGCGGCGAGACCCTGTACGAGCAGAACGCAGACAAGTATTTCGTGCCGGCTTCGAACATGAAACTGTTCACCACAGCGCTGGCTTTGGCAAAACTGGGGCCGGAGTACCGCTTCCACACGACGCTGGAGACGCGCGGCACGATTTCGACTGAGGGGGTCCTGGGTGGAGATCTCGCGCTGGTGGGGCGCGGCGATCCGAATCTATCGAACAGAAAATTCCCCTATGAATGGAAGGAAGAATTTGATGGTCCACCGGAGAAAGCGCTCGGCGAGCTTGCGGACGCGCTGGTGGCCAAGGGAGTCAAGGAAATTTCAGGTGACGTGATCGGCGATGACAGCTATTTTCCGCGGGAGCGCTATCCGAATGGCTGGGAAATCGACGACATGGTTTGGGAGTACGGCGCGGCCATCTCCGCGATCGTCGTGGACGATAACACCGTGGCGCTGACGCTCACGCCGGGCGAACAGGCGAGCAATCCCGTGCAGGGGACGGTGACTCCCGCGACGCCGGATTTCACGGTTGTGAATGATGTGGTCACTTCAGCCGCGGACGTGAAACCGGATTTGACGCTCACGCGGGAGCCGGGCGCGAATATCGTGGTGGTCAAGGGCAGTTTGCCGGCGAAGAGCGCCCCGCGGAAACTGGTTTTGGCCATTGAAGAGCCGGCGCAACATGCCGCGGCCACATTGAAGCGATTGCTGGAGGAGCGAGGAGTAAAGGTGGCGGGCGTCGCGAGGGCGCGCCACGATCATGCGGAACTCGACGGCGATCCGGCGGTGATCGCGGAGCACCTTTCCGTGCCGCTGGGTGACGCCGTGAAGCTGATCAACAAAATCAGCCAGAACCTGCACACGGAAATGCTGTTGCGGACGGTGGCGCGGCAGAGCGGAGTGTGGGCCACGCCGGACGAGCTGATGAAAGTTCCAGCGGATTTCTACGCGGCGGCGGGAATCGCGCCCGGAGACGTAATTCAAGCGGACGCCTCCGGATTGTCGCGGCACGATTTGGTGACTCCGCGGGCCATTGTGACCTTGCTGAGCTTTGCGCAGAAGCAATCGTGGTTCGGCTTCTACTATGCATCGCTGCCGGTAGCGGGAGTAGACGGCACACTGGAAGACCGCATGAAAAACACATTGGCGGCGGGACAGATTCACGCGAAGACGGGCTCGGTCGAACACGTGAGGACACTTTCTGGATTTGCACAGACTCCGGGCGGGCGTCGGGTGATCTTTTCTTTCTTGAGCAACAATGAGGGCGGGAAGGGCCACGAAGCTGCGGATGCTTTGACCGGGCTGTGCGTGGCGATGCTTGAGGAGTTCATTGTGACGCCGCCGAAGCGCGGGCTGGAACACCAGCACCCGCGGTGAGCGCAAGGAGTGCGGATGGGAAAAGAATTCATGGTCACCGTGTTTGGGAGTTCGCGGCCGCGCGAAGGCGACGCGGACTACGAAGAAGCGCGAGTCCTGGGGCGAGCTTTGGCGAAGCACGCTTTCTCCGTTTGCACCGGCGGTTACGGCGGTGTGATGGAAGCGGTGTCCCGCGGAGCGAAGGAAGCCGGCGGGAAAACTGTCGGTGTTACCGCGGATTTTTTCAAAGCCGCAAAGCTCAATTCCTGGATTGACGTGGAAGTGCCTAGGAAGACCTGGGAAGAGCGACTCTTTGAGCTGATCCGGCGCGCGGATGGTTTTGTAGCGTGCAAAGGCGGGACGGGAACGCTCGTCGAGCTCGCGGTTGTGTGGGAAATGCTGAACAAGTCGGTGATGGCCGCGAAACCGTTCGCCGTGCTCGGAGATTTTTGGCAGCCGATACTGGATCGTGTGAGGAAAGTAGAATTGGAACATCCGGCTCCCTGGGGCGAGGCCCACGGCCCGCTGGTGTACGTGGCCACGTCGCCGGGCGACGTGGCAAGTCATTTGACTGCCAGATTGAAGCAAACATAACCATGACACGGACGGCAGAAGACGTATTGGAGTTCGACAAGCTGCGCGAATTGCTGCGGCTGAGGACCACGTGCGCGCCGGGGCGGCGAGCTGTGAATGGGCTCGAGCCGGGGATGGAGCGCGCGGCGCTGGAATCGGCGTTCGCACTGATTCGCGAAGCGCGGGAGTGGCTGCGCGCGGGTCGCGAGCTGGGATTTGGCGCGTTGGCCGATCCGCAAGACTGGCTCGAACGCATCGAGGGGCCTGGTATGGCGCTGGAGCCGGGCGAATTTCTGGATGCGGCGTCGTTGCTCGAAACGGGGGGATGGCTGCGGCAACAGTTTCGCGAAGAAGCCGGGAAGTTTCCCTTACTGGCGGCACGGGCCGCTTCGGTTGGTGATTTTCGAGATGTGCAAGCAGCGATCCGGCGGTGCGTGCTGCCGAACGGCGAGATTAGCGATGATGCCTCATCGACGCTGCGGCGAATCCGAGCGAGCATCACGGAGACGCGCGAAACGATCCAGAAGAATCTGAAGCAGATCTTGCGCGCGCGGAATGCGCAAGCGGGAGAAGACTACGTCACGCTGCGGAACGATCGTTTCGTGATTCCCGTGCGGGCGGAGCAACGGCGGAGCCTTCCGGGAGTGATACACGGAGCGAGCGCCACGGGGCAAACCGTATTTATGGAGCCGTTCGAGACCGTCGAGGCGAACAACCAGCTCGTCCAGCTTGCGGAGGACCAAGCCGCAGAAATCGGGCGGATTTTGCGCGAGCTCACGGAAAAGCTGCAAATTATGCGCGGGCCGCTCGTGGCGGCAAGCGGGACGATCGCGGAACTCGACAGCGTGTTTGCGCGGGCGCGATTCGCGCGGGAATTTGACGCTGCCATCCCGGAATTCTCGGCAACAAATGAATTGCGACTGGAAGGCGCGCGTCATCCGGTGCTGGAAGACAAGCTCCGCAAGGAAAATCGTGCCATTGTTCCGATGACCCTGGCCCTCGGGGGAGAAGAACGCGTGCTGGTGATCAGCGGACCAAACACCGGCGGCAAGACCGTGGCGCTGAAAACCACGGGAATGGCCGCGCTGGCAGCGCAATCCGGAATTCCGGTGGCCGCGCTGCGGGCAGTCCTGCCGTTGTTCGACCGTGTGCTGGTGGACATCGGCGACGAGCAATCCATTGCGGCGGATTTGTCCACCTTCTCGGCGCACATGTTGAACTTGAAGACCATGCTGGAGGCAGCGACGCCGAATGCTCTCGTGCTGGTGGATGAAATGGGCACGGGAACGGCGCCGGAGGAAGGCGCCGCGCTGGCGGTGGCGCTGCTGGACGAATTTCGAGCGAAGCACTGCATCGTGCTGGCAACCACGCATCATGACAGGCTGAAGACGTATGCATCGACCACGCCGGGAGTGCTAAACGCCGCTGTGGAATTCGACGACGTGAATCTGCGGCCCACCTACCGCTTGATGGTGGGCGTGCCGGGGGGATCGAGCGGGATCGCGATCGCGAAGCGGCTGGGGATCGCTACGGGAATCATCGAACGCGCCAGGTCACTGCTGACGCCCGAATCGCGCGAAGCGGCGGACCTGATCGCTTATTTGCATCGCAGCCGCGACGAGCTGGACCGCATGCAACGGCAGATGGCCGCCGAGCGGCATGCGCTGGAGGAAGACCGCAAGAAGCTGCGAACAGAGTGGCTCGAACGGCAGCACAAGCGGATCAAAGAACTGGAAGCGCAATTCGCGGAGATGCACAAGCGCTTTGACGAGAATGTCGCGCGCGTCATCGAAGCGGTGAAAGAACGCGAGCTGCGCGCGCAGGTGGAGAAAACGGCCCGGCGGAAGATGCAGGACGTCCGCGGCGAGGCGCGCGAAGCGCTGAATGCCGCACTGCTCGAGACCATTTCGGAATCGCAAGCGGATCTCGGCGTGCATGCCGCTTCGATGCAGGCGGTCGACGCGGACCGGTTGCAGCCCGGCGCCAGGATTCGCGTGCGCGGCTTCAGCAAGCCAGTACTGTTGAGGCGGATTGACGGATCGTCTGCGGAAATTGAAGCCGGGCCGCTGCGGATGAAAGTGGCGCTGGCCGAAATTACCGGGGTGGAAGAAGCGGCACCCGCGCCGAAATCAACTTCGCCGGCGGCCAAGCTGCAGAGCGTGACCGTGACTTCGCAGCGCGGGGAAGCCGGCGCTTTCGACGAAATCAACGTGATCGGCATGACCGTGGAAGAAGCTACGGATCGCCTGGACAAATTCCTGGATGACGCCGCGCTGGCGCGCAAGACGCGAATCAGGATTATTCACGGGCACGGAACGGGAGCACTTCGCAGGGGGATTGGCGAGTTTCTGGCTACGCACCCTTTGGTTGAGAAACATTTGTTTGAGACGGAAGAGCACGGAGGGAAGGCCATCACCATTGTGGAGTTGCAAAAATAGGAAAATGGAAATCAAAAATTAAACGGACATGAAAACCCTGATTCTACTGAGCTGCAGGCCGCACTGCTTTGCTATACTCGCCGCGTTCCGATAGCCAACCTACAACGAGGTGTTTTGATGAAAGCTTTGAAGAATTCATTTGCGCATGTAAGCGCCGGGCGAGAAATCAGCCCATGGGGAGTGCTCATCGCGGTGGTTCTGGCCACGCTGGCGGGCATGGCGCTCACGGCAAGCGCGCAGGCGCCGAAGAGGACGGTGATTCGCGCGGGGCGCGTGCTCAACGTGCGCACGGGGGAATTGCGCGCCAACCAGGCCATCGTGATTGAAGGCGATAAGATCTCGCAGATCGCGCCGTCCAGCGAAGTCACGGCGGCCGCCGGAGACGCGACGATCGATCTGCCGGATGCCACGTTGCTGCCCGGGTTGATCGACATGCATACCCACCTGACGTTTGATTTGAACTCGCTGGGATACCAGGGGCTGTCGATTTCAACCGCGCGAGAAGCGCTGCACGGCGCAAGAAACGCGCGGCGGACGCTCGATGCCGGCTTTACGACGGTGCGCAATCTTGGCGCGAAAAACTACGCTGATATCGCGCTGCGCGATGCCATCAATGACGGCGACGTCGTCGGGCCGCGCATCGTCGCGTCGGGACCGGCGCTGGGAATCACCGGCGGCCACTGCGACGAAAACCTGCTGCCGCCCGCGTTTCATTTTGAGGGAGAGGGCGTGGCGGACGGCGTCGAGGGTGTGCAGCACAAAGTTCGCGAAGTCATCAAATACGGCGCGGAGGTGATCAAGATCTGCGCCACCGGCGGCGTGCTATCGAAAGGCGATGACCCGAACGCTTCGCAGTATACGCTCGATGAAATGAAGGCGATTGTTGCGGATGCCCACCGGCTCGGCCGTCGAGTGGCCGCGCATGCTCACGGCGCCGAAGGCGTGCGCTGGGCTTCGGAGGCCGGTGTCGATTCGATCGAGCACGGCCACCTGATGGACGACGCGGCGGTCGCCACGCTGAAGAAAAACGGAACTTATCTCGTGCCGACACTCTTCCTCGGCGAATACATGGAAAAGAACATGGACCGCAGCGATGTGCCGGAGTTCTCCAAGCAAAAGATGCGCGATGTAATCGCCGCGATGCGTAAGAACACCGGGAAGGCGTTTGCTGCCGGTGTGAAGGTGGCGTTCGGCACAGACGCGGCGGTGTATCCGCATGGACTCAACGCGGGTGAGTTCCACGTTTACGTGCAGCTGGGAATGACGCCGCTGGCGGCGATTCAGACGGCCACCATCAACGCTTCCGACTTGCTGGGGTCGAAGTATCTCGTCGGTACGCTGGAGCCGGGCAGGTGGGCGGACGTGATTGCCATGGATGGCGATCCGACCAAAGACGTTACCATACTCGAGCACGTGAAGTTCGTGATGAAGGGCGGAACGGTTTACAAGAACGACTACTCGAAACGGTAATCGTCAAAGAACGGCGGAATGGCGGAACCGGGATCATTTGCGGAGAAGGTGAAGCAGCAGGCGGACATCGTTCGCGTGGTGGGGGAATACGTCCGGCTGAAAAAAACCGGCAAGGACTTCAGCGGGCTCTGTCCGTTTCACCAGGAAAAGACGCCTTCCTTCACAGTCTCCCCCATCAAACAAATCTTCTACTGCTTCGGATGCGGCAAGGGCGGCGACGTCTATAACTTCGTCATGGACATGGAGAAGTGCGAATTTCCCGAGGCCCTAAAGGTTGTCGCGGAGAAATGCGGTATTGCGATTCCCCGGCCAAAGGAACGCTCACCGGAGGAACGCAAAGAGAATCAGCAGCGCGCGGTTCTGGTGGATATACATCGCGAAGCGCAGACGTTTTTCCTGGAGCAGCTCGAAGGGACGCCGGAGGGGAAAGCGGCGCGGGCGTATCTCGAGGACCGCGGTTTAGATAAAGACGCGATCGCGTGTTTCGGTATTGGCTACGCGCCCAGCGGCGGCGATTCGTTGCTGCGACATCTGAAGCCAAAATACAACGACAAATTGCTGGTGGATTCCGGAGTCGTCTCCCGCGACCAGAGCGCGGGACGTTTGTTCGACCGCTTCCGGCGGCGCATCACGTTTCCCATCTCGAATGAATCGGGAAAGATCGTGGCGTTCGGAGCCCGCGCGCTCGGCGACGACATGCCCAAATATCTCAATTCACCCGAGACGCCGATCTATTCCAAGAGCTACGTGCTGTACCACATGGACCGCGCGAAGGACGCGCTGCGGCGGCAAGACTTCGCGATTCTGGTCGAAGGGTACATGGATGCAATCGCGGTGGCGCGCGCGGGAATCAGCAACGTGGTCGCGAGCTGCGGCACGAGCCTCGCCGAGCCGCAGATCAAGCTGCTCGGGCGTTTCACGCGGCGCGTCATCGTGAACTACGACCCGGACACGGCGGGACAGACGGCCACGGAGCGGTCGCTCGCGCTTCTGCTCGAACACGATTTTGAAGTGCGCGTGCTTGCGCTGCCGCCGGTTGGCAACAAAAAGGCTGACCCCGATTTATTCATCCGCGAAATGGGGGCGGAGGCTTACCTCAAGTTGCTGAAGGAGGCGCCGCCGTACGTGGACTACCTGATTGCTCGCGCGCGGCAGATGGATTTGACGACCGGCGAAGGAAAGCTGCGCGCCGTGAATTTCCTCTTGCCGTACGTGCAGAAAATCCCCAATCGCATCCTCCGTTCGGAGTGGGCCACGCGCATCGCGCAACAGCTTCGCCTGGACGAACCCGTGCTGCGCGCGGCGTTGAGCAAAGCGGCGACCGAGCGCCGCGGCGAAGTAAAGACGCAGCCGGAACTCGTCGGACGCGCGGCCAAGCCGGTGGAGCGGCGGCTGATTCGCATGCTTGCGGAGGCGGAAGGCTTCCGGCAGGAGCTCGCCAACCATCTGCAAAATGCTCATCTGTATCACGGCCTGGAGACGGAGAAGATTTTTGCAGCGCTGGTGATCGCCAGCCTGTCCGGCCAGCCTGTGCAGGCCAGCGAAGTGGGCGCCCTGCTGGAAGATCGCGACCGGCGGCTACTCTTCGAAATTCTGTTCGAAGCGGCCAGCGAGCCGACCTGGGAAGAGGCCATGAGCTGCATCGAGGCGCTCGAAAACCGCCAGGCCGAACAGGAGCTGGCCGACGTGCAACGCAGCATCGAAGCGAACCCAGCAGCCCCAGAAATGCGCGGCTTGCTGGAGAAAAAACAGGAATTAATGCGCCGGCTCGCCGCAACGAGGTGACCGTCGAAACGCTCTCCGATCCAAATTGGAGCGGCCAACTGCTCCCAAGTGTTGATTCTAAAGAAGTTGTGCGGGGCGAAAAGGACAAGTCGGGGACCGCGACCTTCGACGCAGTGCCGGCACCCCTGGGGGTCGCCCGGTCCCAAACCAAATGAATTTCTGCGCCTTGAAACATGGGTGACATTCCGGGCTACGTGGAAGGCCCAGCTCGCCGACGCATCAGCCAGACCGAAAGTGCCAGCAGCGCCGCAGGCAGCCAAATCCAGAGGAGCTCGCTCTGGAGGACATCAAGACCGCGATTGGTGAAAAACCGCGCAACACCGATCGGTGACACCCGAATCGGAGTCCAAGGAAGAAAATAACGGTGATTGTCGAACGGGGCGAGGAAGGCGACTCCCAGACCGCCGTCCGTCATGGCGTCCAACAAGCCATGGCTGGCGGTTGCCAGAAAGAAATACACCCACATGGGGAGTCGGCCAAGGCCGGGCGCCGCTTGGCGAAATCCTGTGAGCACCACAGCGCTTGCTAGCAGAGCGGCGAAAAGAAGTGAGTGCGTGAATCCGCGGTGGCCCCAGAAGTCACCATAATGTATACCGAATCGGAATCCGATCACATCAAGATCGGGAATCACCGAGCAGAATGCGCCCATGACCCAAACTCGTTTTGGTGTGCCTGGACGGTAGAAACATGCTGCTATTCCGAGGGCTGCCACCGCATGTGAGAACGCTGATGCCATTCTGGTCTCTCCCTGCTTGCTAGGTGGTAGCGAGGTTAAACCCGAACGGCAAGGTCTTCCACAGATTTCCACGAATTAAAACATTGACGGGATGGGACTTAAACGTGTAGCGTAATAGGGTTTCGCGAGTAACGGTTTTGCCCTTAAACGCATCTATATTAGGTGTATTTAGAGGCAGGGGCCGGGCTCCAAAAGTGCGGGAAGCGGGCAACGCACGGGGCCAGCGGCGAGCATGCGGCGCGGTGCGGAGTTATTCAAACAACAAAGCGAGCGATCTTCTATGGGAAATTCTCCCGTGGTTTGCGCCTGCGCGCCAGCCTGTGCGTGTCTCTGCGAATAGACTTGACCTCCGATATGCCAGGAAGTTTTTGGGATGGCGGTCAATTAGCGGGAGGAATTTGTGGCAGCAGTAGGTCTTGAAGAGAAATACGATGCGGTACGCCAGCTCATTGCGGTGGGCAAAGAGCGCGGCTACCTGCTCTATGACGAAGTAAACGATTCGCTTCCGGCAGAAGTCCATTCCTCGGAAGAAATCGACGATCTGCTCACAACCTTCGAGCGGAACGGCATCGAGATTTATGAGGATCAGGCCTCGGCGAAAGCTGCGCGCGCGGTGGAAGTTTCCGCGGAAGCCAGCGACCGCGACGTCGTCGTCAAGGACGATGCGCACTCCGACGAAGGCGGCAGCGACCTCGACCTGACACCCGGTTCGCTTGAAAAAACGAACGATCCCGTGCGCATGTACCTGCGCGAGATGGGCACCGTACCGCTGCTGACGCGCGAGGGCGAAGTCACCATCGCCAAGCGCATCGAGCGCGGGCAACTGGTGGTGATGAAGGCGATCACCCGCTCGCCGATTGTCATCAAAGAGCTGATCGCCGTTGGCGACGATTTGCGCAAGGGCGTGCGGTCCATCAAAGAGATCGTGCAGTTTGACGATGAAGAGCTGACCGAAGAGAAAATCGCCAACAAAACCAAACAGACGCTCAAGTACATCGACAAAATTGCGAAATTGTACGAGACCGCCCTGAAGCAGGCCGCCAAGCTCGATAAAACTCTGAAGTCGAAGAAAAGATCCTACATCCGCGCGAAGTGGGAAGTGGCGCGGACGCGTGTAGAGATTTCCGTCTCCATTCGCGACATCGATTTCAATCCATTTGAGAAGAAGCGGCTGATCGACAAAATGCGCGGCACGGTCGAGCGGCTGCAGGCGCTGGAACGCGAAGCCGGGCGCTTGGAGCGGCGCGCGGACGTGGCCAAAGGCGAGGTCGCGGCGGAAGCGCGCAAGGAACTGCGCACGCGCCGCACCGAGCTGAAAGACATCGAGGAAGCCAGCGAAGTCGGGCTCACCGAACTGAAACGCACGCTGACCTTCATTCACCGCGGGGAAGCCGAAGCCGAACAGGCCAAGAAAGAATTGATCGAAGCCAACCTCCGGCTGGTTGTTTCGATCGCCAAGAAATACACCAAC
>WNGI01006744.1_pt1 | contig 23016 bp, 16 predicted proteins | sample 5400621 | NCBI WGS metagenome assembly WNGI01 (sample SAMN13153374, study PRJNA577476) | soil metagenome | isolation source: 20 cm soil or saprolite under Garry oak tree replicate 1 | place: USA:California | collected 2016-06-15
AAGCGACGGCACCTTGACCGCCTCGCTCCCGGCCTTTTCGATCCAGGTGCTGGCGCCCGCGAATGACACGCCGACGATCTCCGGTATCCCCCCAACGAGCGTCGTAGCAGGTAGCAACTATTCGTTTACGCCGAGCGCCACGGATCCAGCTGGCAAGGTCCTCACCTTCTCCATACAGGCCATGCCCTCGTGGGCTACCTTCTCGGCGAGCACCGGAACGCTCACGGGAACACCCACTTCCGCCAACATCGGAACCTTCACGGGCATCGTCATCGCCGTCAGCGACGGGACTTTGACCGCCGCGCTCCCGGCCTTCTCGATCCAGGTTCAACCGCCGCCGGATCACGCGCCCGTGATCGGCGGCACGCCGTCCACGAACGTCGTGGCCGGCGCCAGCTATTCGTTCACACCGACCGCGAGCGATCCCGATGGAGACACGCTGACGTTCTCGGTTGCCAACCGCCCGTCTTGGGCGAGCTTCAGCAACACCACCGGGCAGCTTTCCGGAACGGCGACGACAGGCAACGTCGGCATCTTCTCGGGCATTGTGATCAGCGTCAGCGACGGGACTCTCACCACCTCGCTTCCGGCCTTCGCCATTGCCGTATCTGCGCCCGCCAATCCGCCGCCGACCATCAGTGGCACACCTGCGACGTCGGCAAACGCCGGCACGGCTTACAGCTTTACTCCAACTGCTTCGGATCCGAACGGCAACGCACTGACGTTCAGCATTCAAAACCCGCCGAGCTGGGCTTCGTTCAATACGCAATCCGGCAACCTATCTGGAACACCCACGTCGGGCGATGCCGGAACTTATTCGAACATCATCATCAGCGTAAGCGACGGAACATCAAGCGCGTCGCTCCCCGCGTTCAGTATCATCGTGACGCAGGTCGCGAACGGCAGCGCGACCGTAAGTTGGAGTGCGCCCACGCAGAACACGGATGGCTCCGCTCTCACGAACCTTGCGGGATTCAACATCTACTACGGCACATCAGCAACCAATCTCAGCCAGTCGGTGCAAATCGCGAACCCCGGCCTGACCACCTACGCCCTCGGCAATCTTGCGCCCGCAACCTGGTATTTTGCGGTCAATGCCTATTCGGCGGCGGGCACCGAGAGCGCGCTCTCCAGTATCGCCAGCAAAACGATTCCGTAAGTCGACTACCGTCATCAGATCGAACGGCGCGGGGATATCGTCACTCTGCAGGCGGATGATCGCCGGTGGTACGCCGCTTCGCGCGACAAACGGCCGCACGGCGAGGGCGGGATCCACGTGGTTCTGGTGGACCAGGACGTCCGCAACCTCCGCCTACCCACGCACGAGGGCCCGCCGCGCCGAGTGACCGTCCGGGACTGCGTTTTCAAGCGGCAATCAGGATCAATCAATATGTTGCGACGCCGATCGTCGGAACGCTGCGCCAGTTGACACGCGTGAACGCGACGCGAGGCCCCAGGGGCGGTTTCGCAAAGAGGTTGCGACAATCCACGCGGAGGCGGCGAACAACACGGTCACGACGAGCTCAGACCATTGATTTTGGGGCGGCGTTGCCCATCCGGGCGGAGGCTGCGCTAACAGGCTCGGCACCCAGACCAGAAGGCCAAACAAGCTCATCATGATCGCTTCGAGGGTGGCCGCCAAACGGCGGAGAATCCCCACAATGATGCCAATTCCAGCCGCGAGGTGACCGAGCCCAGTGAAGTACGCGAATCCCAACCGACCAGGTAGCCAGGTAGGCACCATGCTGGCGGTGTAAGCGGCGTAGGCAAAGTGCGCCAATCCGTATACGACACACATGAGACCAAACAAAACTTGTGCCGCGCGCACGGCGCGCTCGCTGGTGATTAACGGCGTCTCCGACACACGCGATTGCCACCGCAACATGGCGTACAGGATCCAGGCAGCAAGGAGTGGCGCCAGCGCTTCGCAAAAGCCATACCACGAGCCAACGCTGAGTGGTTTGAAGACGACCGGGACTGCACGAGTCACGGCCCAGGCCGCCAGGTACGTGCCGATCGTCAACGCGCTCGGCAAGGCCGAGCGCGAGAAACAAAGACCGACGCTGGCGGCCAAGACGAGTAGCCCGCATCCGTAAACCCAAGTTTCCCGCCAGGGAATCCAGGCGGGCAAGGGCTGCCATATTGGCGCGAAGTCGCGGTAAATGAGGCTCAAGATAGCGAGGCCCGCTCCTGCTATAGCGAACAAGCCATGACCGAGTCCGACAATGCGCATGGCCACTCAACTGCTGCGCGGCCGTGGAGTGTTAGGGAACCACCACGAGTTCAGAACTTTGCAGAGTGTACTGCTTTGTTACCCTATCAGCTTGAACGGACTTGACGCGCCAGATGATAACAGTGCAACGAAGACTTTCATTCCAGCAGCTTGAGCCGCCAACACGTCACGTTCGGCGTCACCGCGGCCTTCGGGATCAGGCATGACGCCGGTTGGCCAGCTCACCGATCCTCCCGGGCGTGAAGGATAAGGATGCACTCGAACTCTTTTGCGCACCACGCTGATAAATGAGCCCGAGTCGCGGGGCGTTCTTCCGCGGCATCCTGCGCCGATTTGCCGCGCGCATCCCGGGGCGCGCGTTTCGGTTTATGCTCCAGCGCAGAATGTGCGGCGGACTCTCGCTCCAATCCGTACCAAACCGGGCATAACTACACAGGAGCGCTCGTATGTTTAGTCAGATTTCGCTCTCTCGCCATGCCTTTGGCCTGGCCGCTCTACTCGCCTGCGCGCTGGTTGTCGTTTCACCGGCGCGCACGGCGGAGGACGAACTGGCACGCTACAAGACGGCTGAAACGATCGCCAAGGCACACATTGCCAGGTTTGATACGCTCGACTTCGACGTATTCACCAACCAGAAGTGGGATCGCCTGAAGGAGAGTCACTCCCAGGACGTCACCGTGCACTGGCCGGACGGTCACGTCACCCACGGCATCGAGCGGCACATCGCCGACTTGAAGGCCATGTTCGTCTATGCGCCGGATACGCGCATCCAGGAACACCCCGTCAAGATCGCCAATGGCGAATGGACCAGCGTCATCGGAATCATGGAGGGAACATTCACGAAGCCGATGCCGATTGGCGACGGCAAGACTCTTGCCCCGACGGGTAAGGCCTTCAAGATCGTCATGTGCACGGTCGGACACTGGAAGAACGGGACGATGGACGAGGAATACCTGTTCTGGGACAACCAGACGTACATGAAGCAGATCGGCCTGGGTCAGTAGACTACTACTACAACCTGAGGATCCGTCTTGCTGGCCCATCTGTAGACGTGGGGGCTGACACGTTTACCACCAGATCGTGGGGACTTGCTTGCACGGATTACCCTATGTAGACTTACAACTATGGGTAAGCAGGGGCGCGATGTGCGGATGTCTCTACAGACGCTGCAGGTACTGGAGGCATTCCTTGAGAATCCGAGCGATCAGCTGTCGGGTGCGGACGTCCAGAAGCGCAGCCGCTTGGCCTCCGGTACGTTGTACCCAATTCTCCTTCGACTCAGCGAGGTCTTCGCGAGCTTCGGCCGGCGAGTTCTAGCATGAACTGTCACGACGTCCTCGCTGCGCTGCCGGCAGCCTTCTCCGGCGAGTTGCTGGGTTGGTTCGAGGGATGTGCTCATCGACTGATCCAACACGCTGCACGCAGCGCTCCGGCGTCCCTGTCAGAACGACTGGAAGAGGAGTGGCTGGCCGATTTGGCGGCGCGGCCTGGGCAAATGTCGCGCCTGCGCCTTGCAATTGGATGCTGTTGGGCCACGAAAGTAATTGCGTGCGAACACTCCGCAACAGCTGTGCCGGCCGCTGGTTCCGCAACAGGGAACAAAGTTATGACCGCCTGCGCGCAACACAATTGGTCGTTCTCCTCGCGCCGTACTGCCGCCGTCCTGCTCATCGTCTGCCTGCACGGTGTGCTGATCTACCTTCTCGCAACCGGCCTCGTGCACAGGATGGCCGCCGTGATTCCCCCTGTGATCCAGATCAGAATGACGGACGAAGTGCCAACGCACCACCCGCCACCGCCACCACCCCAACCGAATCTGGCGCCAACACGGCTCGAAGTACCCGAGCCGGACCTCGCGGTCGACGTCCCGCCGGACGCGAACACGATCCGAGACGCGGAAATTGGGCAATCACCACCGCCACCTGCGAAGATCTTGAACCGCGTCCTGGGAGGACCAGGCAAGGGATTCCCAAACACCGCCGACTACTATCCCCCCGCCGCTATCCGCATGGGGGAAAAGGGTGTCGCCTCAGTTCGCGTGTGTGTCGACGGCAATGGGCGCCTGTCCGCGGATCCGACAATCGCGCGTTCCTCCGGCAGCGCGAGGCTCGACGAAGGCGCTGTGCGGCTCGCGAAGGCAGGCTCTGGCCACTACCGCGCTACTACAGAGGATGGCCGGCCCGTGAGCTCGTGCTTCCCATTCCTTATCAGGTTTGACTTCAGAGACTAGGCGGGCCCGGACAATGCCGTTACTGCAATGTGCTGCGGTGGGGGATATCTCAGCGCGCTTGCACCTCGACTCGGGCATCGTTGAAGCAGGCGCCATCGGCAAGATCGGCTTTGTGTGTGGGAGCCAATGCAGACACCGTCTGCCCGTTCGCACTGGTGCGCAGCCACGCGCCTTTTTCGGAGCAAACCACGCCGGGCCGTACCACAGTAGTTATTCGCAGCGGCAGAAACACCTCCCCCAAATCATTCCACACTCTCACCCACGTTCCGTCGGTCAGCCCGCGCCTCGCGGCGTCGTCCGGATTCATCTCGAGCACCGGTGTGGCGTCGCTCTCCGGGAGGCCCCCGAAGGTGGAGGTGATGCGTTTATCGGAGGCGGGCGTGATCAGTGTCAACGGATACTGTGACACGAGCGGTCGATAGACAGGCAGCATGGCACCGTAGCGGTCGCCGAGGTCCTGTGACAGCAATTCAATCTTTCCGCTGGGCGTTCGCGGCGCGACATTATCGAATAGGATCGGCTCGGCGCTGCCATACTCCATCTTGATCGCCCGATCGACCGGGATTCGGCTCGGCTGTAGACCCTGCATGCGGGGATCGTGCGAGCTAAGGGCCGCGTCCATCAGTTCGGTGTCGCTCGCCCTGAATGCAGGGTCCCTCAGACCGAACTTGGCGGCGAGCCGTCGGAAGATTTCCGTGTTGGGCAGGCTTTCGCCGACCGGCGGGATGATTGCTTCGGCTCGCTGTAGATATTGCTGTCCGTAAGCGGCGTAGAGATCGGCGTGCTCGAAATGCGTACAAGCCGGCAGAACCACATCCGCGTACGCCATGCTGTCGGTCATCGCGACTTCGATGCCGGCCACAAATACGTCCTCTCGCTGCAGCGCCCGCTTCATCCGATTCTGGTCTGGATGGACGATCAGCGGGTTGTGGTTGTAGACGAACAGGGCCTTGATTGGCGGCTCCAGATCCTCATCGAGGAGCAGCCGACTGACGTCAAGAATATTGATGGTCCTCGTCTTAGGAGGCACGAAATCGGGGCGCGTCAATCTATCGAGCGTCTTCGGAAATGCATGACCTGCGCCACCGACAAGGCCACCGCCCGCAACGCCGAACTTCCCTGCCAGCGCTGGTAGAGCGGCGATGGCGCGCAGCCCGGAGCCGCCGTTCTGATTGCGCTCGAGTCCGTTCCCCCAGGCGATCACCGCGGGCGAGGCCTCCTTGTACCAGCGCGCCAGGGTACGAATGGCGTCGAGCTCAACTCCGCATATCTCCGCCGCGCGTTCAGGCGGGTAACTGCGTGCCGCTTCCATAAATGCGTTGAACCCGAGCACGTGCTCGTCTATGAAGACGCGATCGAGGCCGCCCAGTCTCTCCAGTTCCACGGCTATCGCCCACGCCAGCACCACGTCCGTTCCAGGACGGACCGGCAGATGCAGTTGTGCCTGTTCGGCGACCTTGACGCGCCGCGGATCGATCACCACCAGCCTGGCGCCGTTGCGCTTCGCCGCGTTGATCTGCCGCATCAGGTGCAGGTTGCAGACCGTGGCATTATTTCCCCAGACGATGATGAGCTTGGCAAGGCTCACCTGCTGGAGCGGGGTGCCGGGGGTTGCGCCGAAGGTGCCGGCGTAGGCGGCACTGCGGATGCCGCCGCACAACGGGTTGCGACTCAGCAACGAGGCGCCCAGGCCGTGAAAAAAACGCAGCGACATGGAATCGCCCGCCAGCATCCCATGCGGTCCAGCGTAATTGAGCGGGAGCACGGCCTGGGACCCGTAACGCTCGATGACGCTTCCGACGCGATCACGAATGATGTCCAGTGCTTGATCCCAGGAGGTCCGCTCGAACTTGCCTTCCCCTTTCGGGCCGATGCGCTTCAGCGGATACCGCAATCGATTGGGGCCATGGACAAACTCGGGATAACTGTTGGCCACCTTGGCGCAGATGGCGCCGTGAGTAATGGGATTGACTTTCGATCCCCGCACGGCGAGCACGTGATCACCCGACACGGTTACCGCGAGACTGCAGGTATCCGGGCAGTCGAGCGGACAGACGCTAGCCTTTTGTACGGTCATGGGGCGATGTTAGTCGTTATGCAGGCCGGCCGGGAGCGGGCGTCCCCCGGCCCTAAGTCGGGAAGATCGCATCCCGTCCTGGGCAAGTCTAGTGCCTGGAATTTCAAGGGGTAGGTCCGCCCCCTTGGGTACCCGAACCGCAGCGTAGTTCCCGCAGTCCCGCGGTTCAAGGTGCTCCGAGTCATGAAAGTTCCGCCCGCCGGATCGACCTTCGCCGATCGGCCAGCCGCGGGTATCCCGAGTGCCTGCATGGCTGCTTCTAAGCGGCCATTCGCTGCCGCTTGCGAAGACCTATCGGCGCAACGCCGAGCGCTGGCGCTGAAATTCCTTGCAGTATTCGTGTTGGGCTGCTGGGTAAGCAAGCCGGCACATGCACAACATCCTGCGACTAACGCACAATACTGAAAGTGTCTGAAAGCCAAAAAAAACGGCGCCTCCCGTGGCTGAACCGCACTGTCGTCGGCGTGGGGCTCGCGTCTCTGTTCAGCGATTGGTCGCACGAGATCGCGACGACTCTCCTGCCCGCGTTCCTTGCGACCATGGGCGTGGCGGCGGCCTGGCTCGGGGTCATCGAGGGCGTCTCCGACGGACTTTCGAGCTTCGCGAAGATGGCGTCGGGCTACTACACGGACCGACTGCGCCGCCGCAAGCCGATCGCGGTCATCGGGTACCTTGCCACGGCTTTGGGTACGGCCGCGTTTGGACTTGCCTCGAACGCGTGGCACGTACTCTTCGCCCGTGCCAGCGCCTGGTTGGGGCGCGGCGTGCGCACGCCGGTCCGCAAGGCGCTGCTCGCGGGCGCAGTGACTCGCGACAGTTACGGTCGGGCATTTGGGTTCGAGCGTATGATGGACACCTGCGGCGCGATTGTGGGACCGATCACCGCGCTCGCACTTCTGCAACTGCTCGCCGGCAAATACGCGACGCTCTTCGCGCTGACCCTGATACCGGGATTGCTGGCTGCCGCACTGATCGCGTTCGCGGTCAAGGAGAAAGTGCGGGTTCCCGTCCCACACATCAGTTTCGGTGAGAGTCTGCGTGCGCTGCCAGCCTCCTTCCGCCGGCTCCTGGTCGCGGTCGGTCTGTTTGGCGCCGGCGACTTTGCTCACACCTTGCTTATCCTGCTGGCGGTGCAATCGCTGGCACCAGCGCTGGGCGCAGGGAAAGCGGCGGTGATCGCGGCAGGACTCTACGTATTGCACAACGTGCTTTACGCCGGATGCTCTTTCCTGGCCGGATGGTTCGCGGACCGCCTCGATAAGCGGCGTTTGCTTGCTGGGGGCTACTTCACGGCCGCGCTCATGGCACTGGCGATCATCGTGTTGCCGCTGAACGTCGGTACACTCGCCGCCATCTTCGCGCTCGGCGGGGTATATGTCGCGATCGAGGAGACTCTGGAGGATTCCCTCTGCGCCGAGCTCGTCAGTGACCTCCATCACGGGATGGCGTTCGGCACGCTCGCCACGGTGAACGGCATGGGAGACTTCGCTTCCAGTCTCATCGTCGGCCTGCTGTGGACCGCCTGTGGCACATCCGTGGCATTTGCGTTCAGCGCGGTACTGTTCATCGGGGGTGGTCTGATGGTCCTGCGCGTGCCCCCGGCAAGGCACGCAATGCACTCACGGCTTTAGCGCAGTCTGTGCGTCTTGAAAACTTCCGTGGAAGTAGGCCACGTTATGGAACGCTTCGTGCACGAGCGCTTCGGCTACATACCGGGCCTCGCCGACATCTCGCCCGATGACAATGAGCCGGGTATTGTGATCCTGCATGGGCAGTCTGCCATCGTCCTTCGCCCGTTTCACATCCCCTACGTCCTTGCCCTCCAACACCCCGCTTCGCGGGATGTTTCGGGCGTTCGGAAGCGAGCCACTGCGAAAGTCTTCGGCTTCGCGGACATCGACGAGAACTGTGGTCTGATCGTTAGCGGCGACGTACCTGAGCCCGTCCGGCTCTATCTCCGTCACGCCGCCCAGCGCGCGCCAGACCGGAATACCGAGCTGATAGCGACGAACGTTGGTGTAGCCTGCGGCGAGGAGCTCTTCGGCAAGCCGCTTGCTCTTACCGCAGTAGGGACCGTTACAGTAAAGTACGAGCGGGGTCTGTTTCTTCCCCTCGAGCAAGCGGCCGACTTCCGCAACATCGGAGACGTAGGCCGACATGGGAACGCCAAGCTTTGCGGCAACGTTCACCGCACCCGGTATGTGACTGATCGCGTACTCCCGGAGAGGGCGCGCGTCGAGAACTACGGCGCTCCTGTCAGCGAGAATGCCTCTGAGCTGCTCCGTCGAGACCTCGGCGGTTCGTTGCCCGGATTCGCCCAGCGTCGCCTGATAGATATTCCCGGAAGTCTGTCCGTACGCGGCGGCCAATGGTCCGAACAACACGGCGGTCCAGAGGGCGGTTAGGTGTTTCATCTCTGCAATCTCCCATGCGCCTCGCCCTTGCGAGTCGTGAGTACAGCATCCGGGCTAACGTTGCGCAACCGGGTGTCCGGTAGTCCTTTCAAGCAAGGCCCAGCTGGAGCGAGCCACCCGCGCGCGTTTGACGATTTATCCGGAGACGCCTGTGAAGGCTCCGCGAGTGCTGCGCGACCGACGATGCGCAGCAGTCACCACTCTGATCGCATAGGAAACCCGATTGTGAAAACGCTTATTTGGGATGGGCACTGCCACGCAGTCCTGAACGCCGTAACGGACATACTGGCCCGGCCGGGCTGGCGGCCAGCGCTTGTGATAGCCGCCGGTGCATTCGTGGGTGTCATAAGCGCAGATAGCGGCGCAGATAACGGAACCAGAAACGGATCTGCGGCCAGCGTGGCGGCGTCGGTCGTCGGAACCTCGATACAAAATCCCAGATGAGGTGGCTCGCATCAGGTTGCGCGGCATCGTTGAAGTGGTGGCGCTCGTCTCCGCCGCTCCACGCATGTCCCAGCCCATCGACCGATATCGAGCGCAGCAACACCTGGTCGCTGCGCCCATAATCACGCTGCCGATAGCTGCGCCCTTCGCTGGTGATGCACTGTTCCACGGGCCCGGCCAGCGGCTCGGGGGGCGTGCTCACCAGCTCGGCAAATTTGCGGAATTGACCGACGATCTGCTCAGCGTTGCGCGGGTGCACCACGGTATCGCGACTGCCGTGCATCACCAGTGCCGGCACGAAGCCCAATTTGCGGGAAACCCTGCGCGCAGCTTCGTCCGCAGTGGTCTCGGGCGAATGCCGCGCGCCCGCGCGCATCGTGTGCACGGCTCCGAGCGCGGAGTCGGCCGCGCGGTACATCACGCCGGCTACGATGGCGCACGCGGCAAACATGGCGCCATAGCAGAATGCCAGGATGGCCGTCATCGCACCGCCCGCCGAGATTCCGGCCACGTACACTCGCGAGCGATCGACGGGGTAGCGGCGAGCGATGTCCCGCACCAGCGTCAAGATCGCGGCCGCCTCACCTGCGCCGTCTCTGGTTCGCGGCTCGAACCAGTTCCAACAGCGCAGCGGATTGGCGCGAAGGGACTGCTGTGGATACAACACAATAAAGCGGTGCCGGTCCGCCACCTCGTTCATTCGCGTTCCCTCCGCGAAAGTTCGCGCATCCTGACTGCAACCGTGCAGCATCACCAACAGAGGCACGCGTTCGCGCCGGGTCACCGTGGTTGGGACATACAGGAAGTAATCGCGCTGCTGCCGGAAAGTCCTCACGCGGAGCGCGTGGGGGAAACGGCCCGCCAGCCAACCTGCGGGCAAAGGTGCATGCACCCTTCGCCGCAGCGCCAACTTCGAGAGCGTGGCGCGCATCGGGATCAAAGGCCCTGCGGCCGTGCAGGTATTGCCGGCGGCGTGCTCGGTCGACTCCGCCGGCTTGCCGGGTCGACACTGAGGTCGATGGCAGGCCTATTTGGTCCGATGTGGATTTCATGCCGCAAGGGCGCTGGCTGACCTCGCACGACTCGAAACGTCACGGCTTTGTTTCCTCACGAGGTCGTTGACTGGGCGCGGGTGATCCCACTGCCGAGCGACTTAGGTGCTTGATTTCAGAGCCAAGTCTGCACGAGTAGTGGTCCTCTCCCTGGCACCATCTTCAATTCTTCTTTGTATCAATGACTTACGTGGCTTTATTTTTGGCCCGAGGGTTCGTGGTGAACGATTCCGGACTTGCCGGGTACTCACTTTATGTGGGTGCCGGGTGTATGAAGGCCCGACGGCGCTTGCGCGGAGCCGTTGAAGGGGTGCAATCCCAATGTCGCCGGTTTTCTAATGCACGTGATGCGGCTTCTACTGCGGCCACTCCATCGTTGGGTCTGGCGGGATACGGCACGACGAGCGCGCAAACTGCTGCGCTTCGCCGAAACCGAGGCAGATGGCGGGCGCGATCTGGTGCGCGCTGCCGAAGTGACGCCCGATGCAGTGCTGCGCAGGCTCTTTCTGTTCCATGCGCGCGACGAGCAGCGCCATGCGGAGCTGTTTCGCATGCGCGGCGCGGCTCTGCTGGGTACGCTCTCTGCGCCTTCCCGATCTGGCTATCGGGCCGACTGGCTGGCGCCCGGTGAGCGCGGGCTTGACGATTTGCGAATCGAGGAGCTGGAGGGTGGCGCTCTGCTTGCTTTTCTCCACCTGTCGGAAAAGTCCGCCGCGACAGACTTCGCATCGTATCGCGATGTACTGCAGCGCGACCCGCCGACGCGCGCGGTCTTTGAGGAGGTTCTTCGCGACGAGGCCTACCACATGAAGTACACGTTATCGCAGCTCATCCGCGTGTCGCCCCAGCGCCACCGCTTTCTCTTGTGGCGCGCCCGCCTGGGTCGCCTGTGGAAGGGTTACTTGCGGCTGGCGATCGCGCTCGCGGGCATCATCGGCGGACTGATCCTGACGATTCTGTATTTTACGTTGTTGATGCCCTTTGCCTGCCTCGCCAAACGCGCCGCTTGGCAGGAGCCCACCGGCTGGTTGCCGGTCTCCTCTGAGCGCAACAACGCCTCACTCGACCGGCAGTATTGAAGTGAAGATTCTGGGAATCTCAGCTCACTATCATGATTCGGCGGCGGCGCTCGTCATCGATGGGATGCCGATCGCAGCGGTCCAGGAAGAGCGGCTGTCGCGACGCAAGAATGACGCCGCCTTTCCGCTGTTGGCGATCGAGTGGTGCCTGGATCACGCTGGCATCGGGCCGGAAGCCCTCGACGCCGTGGTCTTCTACGAGCGTCCGATGCTGAAGTTCGATCGTATTCTGACCTGTGCGCTGCGCGCCTTCCCGCGCTCCTGGCGTGCATTCCCGAAGGCGATGAAAAACTCGCTCGGGGAAAAGGTCTGGGTGCGCGGGGTGATCTCATCGTACTTAGGCTTACCGGGGCGCAAGGTTCTGTTCACGGAGCATCACCAGTCGCACGCGGCTGCCGCTTTCCTCACGGCGCCGACGTGCCAGGCGGCGATCCTGACGACCGACGGCGTCGGGGAATGGGCCACGCTGTCGATCGGACTCGGCGCACGGCGCCGCGATGGCCCCACCTCGATCAACCTCCTGCGTGAAGTCAGGTTTCCCCATTCGCTCGGCATGCTCTACTCGACCTTCACGGCCTATCTCGGCTTCGCCGTGAACGAGGGTGAGTACAAAGTCATGGGGCTGGCGAGCTTCGGCCGCCCGACACTCGTCAATGAGGTCCGTCGCCTCATCCGCCGTACACCGGATGGGGCCTTTGCCCTCGACCTCGATTACTTCGAATTCCACACGACAACCCAACGCTCTTATTCATCGCGGTTTATCGACCTGTTCGGCCCGCCGCGCAGCCCGTACGAACCCATCGATCTGGCGACCGCGGAGGGAAGGCGGTTTGCGAACTGCGCCGCAAGCGTGCAGCGGGTGCTCGAAGACACGCTGGTGGAGATCGCGCGTGCACTTCGCCAGGAAACGGGTTTGCCCGATCTGTGCATGGGCGGTGGCGTGGCGCTGAACGGTGTCGCCAATGCGCGGATCCTCGCTGAATCGGGCTTCGAGCGGCTACTCGTTCCGCCCGCCCCAGGTGATGCCGGCTGTGCGTTGGGCGCCGCTTTGTATGCCGACCGGATTCACTTCGGCAATCCGGATCGCGAGGTTCCGGACCATCCATTTTGGGGACCGGCGGTGGACGGATCTGAGCTTGCGCATCTGGCGCGTGAGGATCGCGAGCCCTGCGATGAATTGGACGACCCGGAATTGATCGATCGGCTTGCCGACGATCTCATCGCCGGCCGTGTCGTCGGGTGGATGGACGGCGCTCTCGAATTTGGACCGCGTGCGCTGGGGCACCGCAGCATCCTCGCCGCGCCGCACGCGGCCGAAATGCGCGATCGGCTCAACCGCGACATCAAATATCGCGAGGAATTCCGGCCGTTCGCGCCGGTGGTGCCGATCGAGGCTGCGGACCGCTATTTCGAGCTGCCGCCCGGTGGGGCGCGTCTCGCACGGTTCATGTCGGGTGTCTTTCCCGTGCGGCCCGAGTGGCGCACAAGGCTGGCCGCGATCACGCACGTCGACGGCACCGCCCGACTGCAAACGCTCGAGCAGAGCATGGCGCCCCGGCTACACGCTTTGCTTCAGTCCTACGGACGGCGTAGCGGCATACCGGTCCTGCTCAACACGTCGTTCAACCTCGCAGGCGAACCCATCGTCAATCGCGCGGTCGAGGGGTACTCGACGTTCCGACGCAGTGGAATCGACGTGTTGGTCGCCGGCCGGACACGGGTGGCGAAACGCGCCTCACCTGCACAGCAGCAGGAGAACATCGGGTGCTCAAGAAGCGTGGCAAGATAGAACGCGGCCTGGTCGTGTTCGGCAGCGCGGGCGGTTCGATCGCGGACCTCGCGCGCGGGATGTGGCGAAGCGGCCCTGCGAAACGGTGGCTGCTGCCGCTGGCGGTTTTCCTGTGTGTGTTGGGACTCGTGCTGATCGTCGCGGCAAGCGTGGAGGCGCTGGCTCCGTTCGTCTACTCGATCTTCTGACCGATGGACGCCTTACAGGATCTCCTTGCCTGCCCGGCCTGCGGCGGCGTGCTCTCTGTCGGATGGCAGTGCGGGGGATGCGGCGCCCGCTACACCGCCCCCGACGGGATCCCGGACTTGCGCGTCGGCGGCGACGCGCGCACCGACGCCGTGCGCCGCTTTTACGAGTACGCCCCGTTCCCCGCCTACAGGCCGCGCGACAGCTTAGCGTCGCTCTACGCGCGCGCTGAACGCAGCAAGTTTGTGCGGCTGCTGGACCAGGCGATTCCCGGTGACGCCCGGATTGTCGAAATCGGGTGCGGCACCGGGCAGATGAGCCTTTACCTGACACGCGCCGATCGGCTGGTCATCGGCGCGGACCTGACACGGGGCTCGCTCCTGCTCATTTGCGCCGTCCGGGATTGCGGGCTGGCGCATTCGATGTCGTCTACGCCTCGGGCGTCCTGCACCATACGCCGAACCCACGCACATCCTTTGCCCGCATCGCCGCGTTGGCGCGGCCCGGCGGGCTCATCTTCGTCGGCCTCTACAACGCATTCGCGCGCATCCCGTTCCGCATGCGGCGTTTCGTCGCCCGGATATCCGGGTATCGATGGATCCCGTTCGATCCGGTGCTGCGCGAGCGGGGCGGCGAGCCGGCGCGGCGGGAGGCATGGCTGAGGGATCAATATCAACATCCCGAGGAGCATCGGCACACCCTGGGCGAAGTGCAGAATTGGTTCAACGAGAATGGCGTCGAGTATGTTCGGGCGTACCCCAGCGCACTCCTCGGCGAGGCTCCGGATGATCTTCTCGCCGCCGCCGGCGATACCTGGGGTCCCGAGGCCTGGCTGGCGCAGCTCGGGTGGATGAGGAGCCTCGGACATGAAGGCGGGCTGTTCGTAACCGTCGGCCGCCAAGGGACATGAGCCGGCAGCGCCTGATCGAGACCTCGTTGGCCGGCTTAGGCATCGCTTTGATCCTGGCAGCGCTCGCGGCGAGCCAGGGCTGGTGGGACCGCCACTTCCTGCCGGTCTTCAACGTCGAACGCTCCACCCTAGTTGCGGCGGAGCAGGCGGTGCGCGGGCTCATTGCCTTGGCCGGTGCCACGCTCGCGCTCTTCTTCCGCCGCCCGATCGCCGCCGCCTTGAGCCGGGCGACCCTCGGCGGTGCGCTGCGGATCCTCCTCGCGGTGGTGCTGGCGCTCGGTGCCGGCGAGCTGATCCTGCGCGCCCACCCGCCGTACCCGCGCGATGCCGATCCGCTGGAGCGGGAGCCGCGACGCCAGGTAGATCCGTGGCTCGGGTGGGGTTTCGTGCCGAGGCGGTCGGTCGTGGCGGTGGAGGCGGGCCGCCGTGTGTCCTACAGCTTTGACGCCGCCGGGCATCGGGTGGCGGCGCCCGGGGTCGAGGTCGAGGTCGAGCGGCCGACGCTCCTTTTCACCGGCGAATCCATCATGGCCGGATTCGGCCTTGCCTGGCAGGAGACGATTCCTGTTCGCGTAGGCGCACTGCTGGGGACACAGAGCGCCAACCTGGGGGTATCCGACTACAGCAACGACCAGTCCTACCTGCGGCTGGCGGAGGAGCTGCCGCGCTTTCGCCAGCCGGTCGCCGTGGTGACGCTGTTCATGCCGTCGCTGTTCGATCGCAATCTCATCGACAATCGCCCGCATCTGGCAGCGGGACTGGTGTGGCAGCCGGCCGACCGGCACTGGCGCCTTACGGCGCTGCTGCGCTGGCTCATTCGCTATCGTAGCAGCGCCGCCGTCGAGCAGGGCGTCACGCGGACCCGCGACAGCCTGCGCGCGCTGGTCGATCTCGCCCGCGCACGAGGCGCTGAGCCGCTCATCGTTGTACCGCAATTCGGTCCGCAGAGCGCGACCGAGGAGATGCTGCGACGGCGCATCCTCGATGAGGCCGGATTGCCGTACGTGCAGGTGAAACTTGATCCGAGTTGGCACCTGCAGGGTGATTTGCACCCCGATCCACGCGCTGCCCAGGCGATCGCAATCGCGGTCGCGGAGCGGCTGCGTAGACGCTGACGGGATGCCTCCAGAAGCGAGGCGATGGTTCTCACGGCGCGTTCGGCTTCCGCCCGGTCGGTTACGCGCGCTTGCCTAATTTCAGAACCGCACTCAAGCGTCTCGCCGATCCGCCCGCGATAAGCAGCAGCTCAGTCCTGCTGCACGATGGAGCAATCAACACAGTCAGCGCGCCATAAGAGCGCAAGACTTCTAAGGAAGCTGGCCGATTTACGCTGCAAGTGATTGATCGAGCTCAGGCGCCGTTTCCTGGCACGGCGCGTGCTTGCTTGAATCCCGTACTGCCCGACATTGGACCGGCGATTCGGCGCATCTCACGGGGGAGGAGCTTAGATCCCATGAAACTGATCACTGCAATCATCAGGCCACACAAGCTCGAAGACGTTCGCAAAGCAGTCGCCGACGTGGGCGTCCAGGGCGTGACGGTTACCGAGGTCCGAGGCTTTGGGCGGCAACGCGGCCACACCGAGGTCTATCGGGGGGCCGAGTACTTGGTCGAGTTCGTGCCGAAAACCAAGATCGAAATCGCGGTCGATGATGTGCTGGCGGAGCGGGTGATCGAGGCCATTACCAACACCGCGCGGACCGGCAAAGTGGGCGATGGCAAGATTTTTGTCTTCGACCTCGAGCAAGTCGTGCGTATCCGCACCGGCGAGCGCGGCGCCAGCGCCATTTAGAACCACACGTACGGCAGGGGAGATATCGATGATTACATTGTCGCGGTCGTTGCTGTTCGCTCTACTGGCGCTGTCTGTGCCCTCGGCGTGGGCCGATCCCCCGCAGGCCACCCCGGCGCCGGCAGCCACGTCGGCACCCGCACCCGCGCCGGGGGCCGCAGCGGCAGTTGCACCGGCCGCCACGCCCGCCGCACCCCCGGCGCCCTCGACGACAGAGCCCTCAGTCATCCTCAACTCGCAGATCAACTCCGGCGATACCGCCTGGATGCTCGCCTCCATGGCGCTGGTGTTGATGATGACCGTCCCCGGACTCGCCCTCTTCTACGGCGGGATGGTGCGCAAGAAGAACGTGCTGGCGACGCTCATGCAGAGTTTTGCCATCACGTGCCTGGTGACCCTCCTGTGGTACGTCATCGGCTACAGCCTCGCCTTCACGCCCGGAACGCCTTACGTAGGGGGCCTCAGCCGGCTCTTCATGAACGGGGTGATCTACATCAAGGACGTGGCGGCCACGGCGGCCACCAAAGACGCACCGGCTGTGGAGGCGGTGATCGGGAAAGTGTCGGTGAGTCATCTGGGTGTGACGATCCCCGAGACCGTATATGCGATGTTCCAGCTCACCTTCGCGATCATCACTCCCGCGCTCATCTGCGGTGCGTTTGCGGAAAGAATGAAGTTTTCCGCGATGCTCTGGTTCATGTCGATCTGGTCGATCATCGTCTATGCGCCCATCGCCCATTGGATGTGGGAACCAGGCGGCTGGGGCGCAACGGCAGGCGTGCTCGACTTCGCCGGCGGTACAGTGGTGCACATCAACTCAGGAATTGCCGCGCTCGCTTGCGCGCTGGCGCTCGGCAAGCGTGTGGGATTCAACAAGGAACCGATGGCGCCCCACAACCTGGTGTTGACGCTCATCGGCGCCTCGCTCCTCTGGGTCGGCTGGTTCGGTTTCAATGCCGGTTCTGCGGTCGCCGCCGATGGCCGCGCCGGTATGGCGATGGCCGTCACGCAGATCGCCACCGCCGCGGCCGCGCTTGCGTGGATGTTCATGGAATGGACCGTCAAGGGGAAACCGAGTCTGCTCGGCATAGCCTCCGGTGCTGTCGCGGGCTTAGTGGCCATCACGCCTGCTTCGGGCTTCGTGATGCCGACGCCTGCGGTCATCATCGGAATCGCCGCCGGGGTCATCTGCTTCTTCGCCGCGACTACGCTGAAGAAGGCCCTCGGTTACGACGATTCGCTCGATGCGTTCGGCGTGCACTGCATCGGTGGCATCGTCGGTGCATTACTCACGGGTGTGTTTGCCAGCACCGCGCTCGATGGCGGTCAGGCCGGGAGCGTCGTCACGCAGCTGAAAGGCGTACTCGCAACCCTGGTCTACGGTTTCGTCGTGAGCTACCTGATCCTCAAAGTCATCGATGTGACCCTTGGACTGCGGGTCAACGAAGAAGAGGAGCGGGAAGGGCTCGACGTATCGCTGCACGGCGAGCACGTCGAATAGCGCTTCAGCACTGATCCCAGGGGTCTCCGCCGCCACGGCGGAGACCCCACCCACGCCTTTTTATGGAGTTCCGTGTCATGCCCATGCCAGTCACTCGAGATCTGTCCCTGCGCTTTGAGCAGGTCCGCGATCTGAGCCGTTTTCGTCTGGCCCTAGGCGGCGCATTGCTGTGTATCCTTGCCTTGGGCGCCCGTGCTGCTCATGCAGACGACGCCGCAAAGCCTGCGGAGCCGGCCAAGCCCGGTGCGCCCTCGCTAACCGAGGTGCTGACGGCATCCGGTGTCGATCTTCACGGCTACGTGGATGCGGCTTACTCCTATCTCACAGGCACCGGCGTGTTCACGAGCGGGGTTGCGGACCGTGTGTTCGACACGGAGCCCAACTCGTTCAACCTGCACCAGGCTGCACTCATCATCGGCTATCAGCCGAAGGAAGGGTTCGGCGGTTTCGTCGACCTCACGGCGGGACGCGACGCCCGCGTCATCGCCTCGGCGGGCGAGTCGACGAGCAATTTCGATGTGACCCAGGCTTTCGTTCAATACGCCCACGGCGCGGTGACGATCATCGGCGGCAAGTTCGTGACGCTCGCAGGGGCGGAAGTCATCAACTCCACCCAGGACACCAACTACTCCCGCTCCATTCTGTTCGGCTACGCGATCCCCTTCTCGCATACGGGAGCGCGGCTCACCTATGCCGCATCCGATCAATTGAGCCTCATCGTCGGCGTCAACAACGGCTGGGATCAGCTGCAGGACGCGAACAAGCAGAAGACCGGTGAGCTGGGCGTCTCATTCACGCCTAACAAGATGTTCTCCCTGACCGTACAAGGCTACAGCGGCGTCGAGCAGCTTTCCGGGGGCGCGTTTATCGGCGCCGGCACACACGGAGTTCGCAGCTTGATCGATGCCGTGGGTACGTACAACGCGACCAGTCGGCTCACGTTCATCCTGAATGTCGATTGGGGCCAACAGGAGAATGTCACCTCTCTCGTCGATGGAACCGCGATCAAGGCGAAGTGGGACGGCGCCGCAGCCTACGCCAATTACCAGGTCAATGATCAATGGCGGCTCTCGGTGCGCGCCGAGTACTTCGACGACAAGGACGGCTACCGCACCGGTGTCATTCAAAAATGGAAGGAAGCCACACTGACACTCGCGTACCTGCCCACAAAATTCATCGAACTACGCGCTGAGGTGCGCGGCGACAAGTCCGACTCCAATGCCTTCGTCAAAGACGTTACGTTCTTCAGCGGGGCCTTCGGCGCCGGCCTCACCGACAATCAGACTTCGATAGGCCTCGAGGCCGTGTACAAGTTCTAAAAGCGCGGGCACGACCGGGCCCTGCATCCCGGACAGGTAAGACTGACAGCCGCCTGAAGCAACTGGTGGAAGATCGTACTGAACCGGGTGATGTGCGGCTCGGAACACGCTTCAGCTTGCGCCGTCCATTGTATCCACGGAGCGCGGGGCTAGAATATGCGCGACCCTTTGACGAGTAAGCCGCTCCGCGGCCCGTGGTGTCACACCCTGGAGGCCTCCCATGCCATTACGTATAGGTGACGAAGCACCCGACTTCACTGCCGAGACGACGGAAGGGAAGATCAGATTCCACGAATGGGTGGGGAACGGGTGGGCAATCCTGTTCTCGCACCCGAAGGACTTCACGCCGGTCTGCACGACCGAGCTCGGCTACATGGCGCGTCTGAAGCCGGAGTTCGAAAAGCGCAACACGAAGATCGTCGGGCTGAGCATCGATTCGGTGGACGACCATAAGAAATGGGCTAAGGATATCGAGGAAACCCAGGGATCGAAAGTCAACTATCCGCTGATCGGCGATCCGACGCTCACGATCGCCAAGCTCTACGACATGATTCACCCGAACGCGAGCGGTGAGGCCAAAACGCGCACTGCGACGGACAATGCGACAGTGCGTTCGGTGTTTCTGATTGGACCGGACAAGAAGATCAAGCTGATCCTCACTTACCCCATGAGCACCGGTCGAAACTTTGACGAGGTTCTTCGAGTGCTCGATGCCATCCAGTTAACCGCCAAGCACAAGGTGGCGACGCCCGTGAACTGGAAGCGCGGCGAGGACGTGATCATCCTGGCGTCGCTTTCGGACGAGGAAGCCAAGGCTCAATTCCCGGCTGGCTGGAAAGCACCGAGACCCTATCTGCGCATCGTTCCGCAGCCGAGATAAAGCGATATCGACAGCGCCTCCCATCGCACAACCCAGGATGGGAGGTGCCGTTTGCGGCCGCCGCCACTCAGCGCGGTAGCGCCGGGTGCGCGGTCAGCCGCACACTCAGGCGACGGGCGCCCCAGACTCCGGGCGGCCCCGCGAACACTCCGGGAATTTGCGTCCCGCAACTCTTGCAGGCGCCGGTGTCGCTGAGCCGCCACGCGCCGAGCTCGTACCAGTCGCGCTCGATCACGCGCGTGCCGCAGTGAGGGCAGTACGTGCTGCCCCCTTCGCGGTCGTGCACGTTACCTGTATAGACGTAGTGCAGTCCGTTCGCGAGCGCGATACGCCGAGCGCGCGTGAGCGTCGCCGGCGGTGTACGCGGTTTGTCGAGCAACTTCCAATCCGGGTGAAACGCCGTGAAATGTAGCGGCACGTCGGGGCCGAGCTTCTCGGCGATCCATTGCGTCATCAGATCGAGTTCGCCGTCGGAGTCGTTCTCGTCCGGGATGAGAAGCGTCGTGATCTCGAACCACACGTTGGTCTCACATTTCAAGTACTCCAGAGTTTCGAGCACCGGCGCGAGCGCGCCGCCGCAGATCTTGTAGTAGAAACGCTCGCTGAAGGCCTTCAGATCGACGTTTGCGGCGTCCATGTGGCGGTAGAATTCGGCGCGCGGCGCGCTGCACATGTAGCCCGCGGTCACGGCGACGCTTCTGATGCCGCGCGCACGGCATGCCTGAGCCGCGTCAATCGCATACTCCATGAACACCACCGGATCGTTGTACGTGAACGCGATGCTCGCACAGCCGAGACCTTCGGCGGCGTGCGCGAGATCCTCGGGGTTCGCGCTGTCAGCAAGCGTGTCCATCTCGCGCGACTTCGACATATCCCAGTTCTGACAATTTGAGACCGCCAGGAACGGCGCGAGATACGAGTGGTCGGAATCATCGACCTCGAGGTTATAGACCGTGCCCTCATATGGAATTCGTTCTACACGCCGCAGCGGAACAAGAAACTTTCCGCCGGCGTCGCGCCAACTGGTGCGTTCCGAATCGAGCCGCCTCCGGCCTTCATAACGGTCCCGCTTGAACTTCACGATGAACGTGGTCGACTGAGAGACTTCGCGTCCCTCGATTTGCTTCGTGGGCTGAGGCTCATGAACAAAGAACGTCGGCAACAGGTCAAGATGTAGGCCGAGCTCGTAAATTCCCAACGCGAGGTCACGAGAAACCGTGCCGCCGACGACGTGGGTCTCAGCCACGTAGCCATCGCCTGCAAAGTACCCGTCAAGAAAGGCACGGATCACGGAGAGAGGCGCGTGGAGCAGCTGCGCAGGAACCCGTTTGTTCTTGGCGCCGCGGCCGCAGAGCGCCTCGAACAATCGTGCGGTGGAAGTGCTGCGAACCGCTACCGTAAGGGTCGTGCGGCGATTCGAGATGATTGTTTGTGCGCCAAAGACGTCTGCGAGCAGACGCGCAGTTCGTTCTACGAGTTGCGGTTCGTGATGACCATAGGAGAAAACCACTAGACAGCTGTTAGGGCGATCTGGATGCACCCCAAGAGAACCCTCCGCACAGTACACGCCCAGCAGCCACGCCAGGTCGGGCGTGAGCTCGAGGTACTCCGGGACGCCCGCGCTACGCTCCTGTAGGAATTTCACGCGTCCCGCATTCACTTGGAGTCTGACTGCACGGGGTCGCTCCACCATCAGCATGCCGCGTGCGAGGCGGCTTCGCAGTGTTCGCACGTAGGCGGGATGATACCCGAGTGTCTCGCCTAACTCCGCGGAGGTACCCGTCGCCCGCAAGCTAGCTGACAATTGCTCCAGAGGGATCCGTCTCATGCGAGCTGCATGCGTGGCATACTCCAGGCTTCCCAAAGCTTCCGCGACATCAATCCGAGCGCCGCTACCCGCTTGCCTTTTTGGGACGATAAGATAGTGGTCAGCTGAAAGCTTCGCCGCCTCGATCAGCCGGATGTCTTCGAGATTCGAGCGATGAGCCGCGAAAACCTTGTGGTTCGGCGTGAGAAGGACCGGCGGGCAACAGCTCGCCCTGAGCAAGAGCAACTCGCCGGAATAGGGATGCGCGAAGACCTTGGCGACGCGCGCTGGCTCGGCCGCACGCGTCCAGACTTCTAGCGACATCGGGAGACCGACCTGGCCACCGTGATGAGAGATCTTCTCCTGACAACTCTCGAACAGATCTGCGATGCGTCTCATCCCTCCGGTGGTCGCAATCAGCGTGTCGGGATGAAAACAGAATTTGCAGGCTAAATTGCAGCCGGCGGTCCCGAAGGACAGCACGCTCGTTCCGGGCAGGAAATGGTTGAGAGGCTTTTTCTCAATCGGGTCGACGCAAAAGCCGCTTGAGCGGCCGTAGCTGAACAGCTTGATACGCCCTGCTTCCGCGCCACGTACGAAGCACAGGCCTCGTTGCCCATCACGCAGCTTGCAGGCGCGCGGGCACACGTCGCATTGCACACGGCCGTCGCCCAGCGCGTGCCAGTAGCGCGTATCAATGATCGAGCCTGCCGCCGGTCGTACTACCAGGCTCTGCGCCGCTTTGCTCATGTGCGCAATTGTGCTCCCATTCCGGCGGATGGATACTCCCGCAGCATGCGCAGCGCAAGCGAAGTTCATGGCATTCGTCGACCCGCCGTAGCCGGAGTCTTCTATCCGCGGGACCCGCAGACGCTGCGCACTGTGCTCGCCGCTTGCCTGGCTAAGGCTGTCGGGCCGCAAGCCACCCCGAACGCTGCAGACGCCGCGCGTCCTGCGCGCGCAGCGATGCCCAAGGCGTTGATTGCGCCACACGCCGGCTATAGCTACTCCGGGCCCATAGCCGCTTCGGCATACAGTGCGCTCGGCGATACCGCGCACGGAATCGAGCGCGTCGTGCTGCTCGGTCCGAGCCACTTTGTGCCATTCTCTGGCCTCGCGGTATCTCGAGCCACGGCCTTCGAAACACCGCTGGGCGCCGTTGCGGTAGACGACGCCGCACGCCGCGACGTTCTGCGCGTCCCTCAAGTTGTGGCAGCGGACGCGCCGCATGCGCACGAGCACAGCCTGGAGGTGCAGCTCCCGTTTCTGCAGACGTTGCTCGGTGAATTTCGGGCGCTGCCGA
>WNGI01000967.1_pt1 | contig 23007 bp, 18 predicted proteins | sample 5400621 | NCBI WGS metagenome assembly WNGI01 (sample SAMN13153374, study PRJNA577476) | soil metagenome | isolation source: 20 cm soil or saprolite under Garry oak tree replicate 1 | place: USA:California | collected 2016-06-15
TGAGCACTTGCTTCGATTTGATTTACGAAGAAGGCGTATTTATTCATGGTGTGCATCACACGATGAACGAAGACGACGTGAAAGGCGTGATGCGCATGCCGTGGGTTTCGATCGGCTCGGATGGCAGCGCGCTCAATCAAAAATATCTCGGCAAACCGCACCCGCGCAGTTTCGGCACCCATCCGCGCGTGCTCTGCAAGTACACGCGCGAGGAAAAAGTTCTCACTCTTGAAGATGCCGTGCGCAAGATGACCTCGATGCCCGCGCAAGTCTTGGGTCTCAAAGACCGCGGCTTGCTACGCGAGGGCTACTGGGGCGATGTGGTCGTGTTCGACCCGGATGCTGTAACGGACACGGCGACCTATGAGAATCCCAAGCAATATCCGAAAGGGATCGACTATGTGCTGGTCAACGGCGCCGTCGTGATCGATAATGGCCATCATACCGGGGCGCGGCCGGGTAAAGTCGTTTATGGACCGGGATACAGCGGCGCATAATCTAGGGAGACGCGGTTGCAATATTTGCGCTGTCCCATAGCATGCTGAGATGTCGCTGCAAAGCTGCGCGAACGCTGTCATTAACATCCACTCCGAACTCCGCCAGAACGGTTTCGAAGCGACTGTCCCATTTCCACGATAAGATCCCTGAAACGCGTTCAACGATTCCCGGTAGCGACACGATATTGACTCTATTTTTGCGATTCGATAGCGTCACGGGATCGTTGCGGGTGTAAGGGGCATAACTACGCCAAGTCGGAGGTGTTCGTGGAAGAACTCAAGCCGGTTAAAAGCGGCAAAGTCAAAGTCGACGACGTCAATTTGTATTACGAGCTCTACGGCCAGGGCGATCCTTTAGTGCTTGTCGCCGGCACCGGCATTAGCCTCGCGCCTTGGCGCGTCTCTCAGGTGTCAGAGTTCGCCAAACATTATCAAGTGTTGATCTACGATCATCGCGGTTTGGGCCGAAGCGACAAGCCGGACATGCACTACACGACGCGACTGTTCGCTAAAGACTGCGTCGGTTTGATAGACGCGCTCGGTATAAAAAGGGCTCACATGATGGGTCATTCCATGGGCGCGCGGGTATGTCAGTGGATCGCATTGGACTATCCCGATAAAGTGCGCAGCTTGGTGCTCTCGGGGCCCGGCTCAGGAAAATATAGCGAAGCACTCGAAGACTATCCGCGCGGCGTGCCGTTGGACGCAGCCTTGGAGATGATCGAAAAGGGCTACGAGAAATATCAGAGCGATCACTGGGGACCGGGATTCATGTTCAGCGACAGTTTCGTCAAGGAGCACCCGGAGATCGTGAAAAAGTACCAGGAGCTCATCGTCGACGAAGTGCCGCCGCTGAAATGTTATCTACGCCACGTGGTCGCGCGCCAGTGCCACGAAACAACCCACTTAATTCACAAGATCAAAGCGCCGACGTTGGTCATCGTCGGTAGCAAGGACATTCACGAAGGCGGCACCGGGAGTCACGTCGAATCCGCCAAGGTGCTCGCGGAAAAAATTCCCAACGCGGAGCTTGTTCTGATCGAGGGCGGCAGGCATGGTTATCTGCGCGAGATGCCGGAAAAAGGTCATCCGCCGATCTTGGATTTTTTGCGGCGTCACTGATCCGCGGTTCGTCGCTTAAGGCTTCCCATGAACAAAAAAGAAATTCTTGAAAAGCAAAATAAATACTTATTCTCTTGCGTCTCGACTTACTACGATGAACCGTTGGTCGTCGATCACGCCAAAGATCAATACGTCTACGACGCGGACGGTAAGGAATTTTTAGATTTTTTCGGCGGCATTCTCACTGTCAGCGTCGGCCATTGCAACGACAAAGTCACCCGGGCGATCGACGAGCAAACCCACAAGCTTCAGCATATGTCGACGCTCTACGCCAACGAGCCGCAGGTTCTTCTGGCGGAGAAATTGGCGCAGATCACGCCGGGACGCCTGGAAAAATCGTTTTTCACCAACAGCGGCACGGAGGCCAACGAGACCGCCGTGTTGTTGGCACAGATCCACACCAAGTGCCAGGACGTCATCGCGCTGCGACATGCTTATAGCGGCCGCTCCTATTTGGCCTTGAGCCTATCCGCGCAGTCGAGCTGGCGATTGATGCCCAACGTCGTGCCCGGCGTGCATCACATTGCCAATGCCTACTGCTATCGCTGCCCGTTCGGTCTGACTTATCCAAGCTGCGATCTGAAGTGCGCTACGGACGCCGAAGAAGCGATTCAGACCATGACCTCGCAAGGACGAATCGCTGCATTTCTCGCCGAGCCGATTCAGGGCGTCGGCGGCTTCATCGTGCCGCCAAAAGAATATTTCAAAGCAATCGTCGGCATTATCCGCAAATACGGCGGTCTCTTCATCAGCGATGAAGTGCAAACGGGTTGGGGGCGGACTGGCGGAAAGATGTTCGGCATCGAGCACTGGGGCGTCGATCCCGACATCATGACCTTCGCCAAGGGCATGGCCAACGGCGTGCCGATCGGGGCGACCATCGCGACACCGGAAGTCGCGGACAGCATGAAAGGGAATACGATCTCGACCTTCGGCGGCAATCCGGTAACCTGCACCGCGGCTCACTCGACGATCCAAGTGATCGAAGAAGATAATCTGGTGGAAAACGCTCGTGTGATGGGGAACCGCTTGCGCGAGGGTCTGAACGCGCTAAAAGACAAATACCCGATCATCGGCGATGTGCGTGGCATGGGGCTGATGCAAGGCATGGAGCTCGTGGGTGAAAAGAAGAAGCCCGATGTGGAGAACACGAAGCGAGTCATGGAGTTAACCAAGAACAATGGTTTACTGCTCGGCAAAGGCGGTACCTACGGTAACGTGCTGCGAGTCGCGCCGTCACTGAACGTTAACAAAGACCAAATCGATCACGCGCTCAGTGTCTTGGACGAATCTTTCGGTCAACTGGGACAGTAAAAACTTCGCAGTGGAATCAGGCAGTTTTTTGAGCGCGATGATCCCGGCGTTTTCATTTTCTGAACTCCAACCCGCATGAACAGGCTTAGTCGCAGGATCATTGGCGCGGTTCCAGTTATCCTCGGCATATCCTTCCTGATTTTTCTCTTGATGCACATCGCGCCGGGGGATCCGGTGACCTTACTGTTGGGCGATGACGCGACGCCGAGCGATATCGAGCGCACGCGCCACGAGTGGGGCTTGGATCAACCGCTGATCGTGCAGTATTGGAATTTCCTCTCTCACGCTGTCACCGGCGACTTTGGCAAATCGCTCAAATTCAACGAATCGGTGACAAAATTGGTCAGCGAGCGCTTGCCGGCGACGCTTGAACTCGCGTTCTGCAGTTTGTGCGTCGCCATGATGATTGCGGTGCCGCTCGGAGTCTATTCGGCGATCAAGCACAATTCGCTGCTCGACCACGCCGGTATGAGCATCGCGCTGATCGGCGTGTCGATGCCGAACTTTTGGCTCGGTATCATGCTGATTTATTTCTTGGGCGGCCAGCTCAATCTCTTGCCCGTCGCCGGCCGCATCGAGTACGGCATCGAAGTCACGTCGATCACGGGGCTCTATTTAGTCGACAGCATAATGACCGGCAATTTCGCCGCGTTCTGGAGCGCGCTGCAGCATTTACTGATGCCTGCGGTGACTTTAGGATCGGCGCTGGCGGCGATCGTGACCCGTATCTCGCGTTCGAGCGTGCTCGAAGTCATGCGCCAAGACTACGTTACAACCGCGCGGGCCAAGGGCTTGAGCGAGACTACGGTGATCTGGCGCCATATCCTGCGTAACGCGCTGATCACGATCATCACTATCCTCGGTCTTCAGTTGGGTGCATTGCTGAGCGGCTCGGTGATCACCGAAACGGTTTTTTCCTTTCCCGGCATCGGCGACCTGTTGATCCAGTCGATCTCGGCGCGGGACTACAAGCTCACTCAAGTCTTGATCTTGATGTTTGCCGTGACTTATTTCGTCGTGAATCTGTTAGTCGACCTGCTTTACAGCTGGATCGATCCCAGGATCAGGTTCTAATGTTTTCGCTGCGCTATCTCAAAATTTGGGTTGGCGGCGCGATCTTGCTGCTGCTCTGTGTTTGCGGTGTGGCCGCACCGCTGCTGGCGCCGCGCGATCCACAGGCCCAAACACTAGAAGACCGCCTGCGCCCGCCGCGTTGGACCGAAAACGGATCGCCCGCGTATTTTCTCGGTACGGATAATCTCGGCCGAGACATGCTCAGCCGTATCATCTATGGCTCGCGCATTTCTTTGATGGTCGGCGCGGCCACCGTGATCTTCGCTGGATTTGTAGGATGCACGCTAGGCGCGGTCGCCGGCTATTTTGGGCACTCGGCGGATGAAGTGGTGAGCAAAGTTTCCGAGATTTTTCTCGCCTTTCCGTTCCTATTGATCGCAATTGCGATCATGGCGTTTCTCGGGCAGGGAGTCGGCAATCTGATCATGGCGCTGATGCTCAGCCGGTGGGTGCAGTATTGCCGGGTCGTGCGCGGCGAAGTCCTGTCGATCAAAGAGCGCGATTTTATCACGGCCGCAAAAGCGCTCGGCGGCAAAGACTGGTACGTGCTGTTTCGCCACGTGGTACCGAATACTTTTGCCAGCGTCACCGTAATCGCGACCTTCGGCATGGCGATCGTTATCATCACGGAAGCGAGCTTGAGCTTTCTTGGATTAGGTGTGCCCGTAAGTATTCCCACATGGGGCTCGATGCTCAGCGAGGGACGGAGCTACATCAACCGGGCGCCGTGGCTCACGATCTTTCCCGGGCTGGCGATTTTCATCACGGTGTTCGGTATCAATTTATTGGGCGACGGCTTGAGAGATATTTTTGACCCGAAATTGCGCAGGCAAAGATAGAAGATTGGGTGAAGATGGAGCAGAGAAGGAGACAAGGAGACATGGCCAGGACAACAATCAATCGAAGACAGTTTTTGACTCGGACCGCGGCCGTAGGTATCGGCGCAGCAGTGGGACCTTTCATTTTGCGCAACGGCGACGCCGCTTCGCGCGACCGTGTGACGATTTATCACACCAGCGTGGCCGACTCGATTCATCCGTACAATCACAGCTCGAGTCCGATTTACGGTGACTGGCAGCATGTGATGGAGCCGCTTGTCGAACTCGACTACGGCAAGAAGGATTACGTCGGCATCCTCGCCGACTCGTGGCAATTCCAGGGCAATAAATGGGTCTTCAAGCTTAAAAAGGGCATCAAGTTTCACAACGGCGCGCCGCTGACTTCGAAAGACGTGGCATTCTCGATCGAGAAAATGCGCGACGAGAAAGGCGGCAGCTTGCAGGCGCCGAATTTCAAGGACGTCACCGAAGTTCAAAGTCCCGACGATCTGACGGTGGTCTTCGTCACCAAACAGCCGCTGGCGATTTTCTTGGATCGCCTGGAAAACCGTTTCATCTTGAGCAAAGTCGCCGGCGATAAGTTCGGGGATAAACTCTATGACAACCCGATCGGCACCGGACCGTATAAATTCGTCAGCTATCAGCGCGGCGGCAATATGGTTTTCACGCGCAACGATGACTATTGGGGCGGCAAAGCCGCGATCAAAGAAGTCGTCTTCAGAAAAGTGACGGAAGATGCGGCGCGACTAGCGGCGCTGGAGTCCGGCCAAGCGGACTTCATCAATAACGTGCCGGATCATGAGGTCGCGCGCTTGCAGAAACACCCGCGCATCCAAATTGACAAAATGGAAGGGCTGCGGATGTTTTTTCTCGCCTTCAACATGGCGTTCAAGCCCTGGGACAACAAACTCGTGCGCCAGGCGGCGAACTACTGCGTCGACGCGCCGGCGATCATCAAAAATATTTTCGATGGCATCGGTTATCCGATCAATGGCCCGGTGGGTGCCAACGTCATCGGTGCCGATCCCAAGCTGAAACGGTATCCGTATGATCCCCAAAAGGCGAAGCAGCTTCTGGCGCAGGCGGGATTTCCCAACGGCTGTGACATTCAGCTTTATTATTCTGCCGGGCGCTACCCGAAGGACAAAGAGGTTTGTCAGGTGGTCGCGGCGCAAATGGTGAAAGGCGGTTTTCACGTCGAGCTGATTTCCCAGGAATGGGCATTGTTCTGGGATAAGCAGGGAGTGAACGGCGGCAAGTTGCCGTTCTATTACATCGGGCGTGGCTCGCTCACCGATGCCGACACGCTCTATGATCAATACTTTCGCACCGGCACGACCAAACGGACGAATTACAGTAATCCGGAACTCGACAAGCTCATCGATGAGCAACAAAAAACTCCGGATCAGAAAAAACGAGTCACCATCCTGCAGCGAGCCGGCAAGATCATCATGGACGAGGCGACGTTCATTCCGCTTTACAATCTCGCCGACATCTACGGTACGGCAAAAAACTTAATCTGGAAAATGCGGCCGGATGAAAAAGTCTTGGGTTGGGACATGAAGATCAAGTAGAGACGCCGCGACGATCAAACGCAGGATAGATGATTGGAGGCACTCGTGAGCGCACAAAATCGAAAATTTCCTCGGCGCGAGTTTTTCAAACAGAGCGCATTGTGGGGAATCAGCGCGGCGTTGGGCGGGTCGCTGGTGAAAGCGAGCTACGCGGCGTCCAAAGAGCGTCTGATGATTTTGAGCAGCATCGGCTTGGACACGCTTCACCCCTACGCCCATAGTTCCGGTCCGCAGTATGGCATCTGGGAGCACATGATCGAGCCGCTGATCGAGATCAACTACGCCAAAAAAGAATATTACGGCGTGCTCGCCGAGTCGTGGAAATTCCAGGGCAACACGTGGACGTTTCGCCTCAAGAAGGGGATTCGTTTTCACAACGGCGCGCCGTTCACCGCCCATGATGTCGTGCATTCGGTCAATCGAATGAAGAACGACAAGAGGAGTTTGCAGAAATCAAACTTCGACGACCTGACCGAAGTGCAGGCGGCGGACGATTACACCGTGATCTTCTCCACCGCTGAGCCGAACGCGGTTTTTCTTGACCGACTGCAAAACCGATTTTTCGTCAGCAAAGTCGCGGCGGAAAAGTACGGCGACGACGTCGATCAACGCGCGATCGGCACTGGACCTTACAAATTTGGCAGCTGGCAGCGCGACGGCAATCTCGTGATGACGCGCAACGACGATTACTGGGGACGCAAAGCCGACATCAAAGAGATCGTCCTGAAAAAAGTCGGCGAGGATGCGGCGCGAATAGCTGGACTACTCGCCGGACAAGGCGACGTGATCAATAACGTTCCGGTCGAGGAGCTCGGCCGCCTGGATAAACATCCGCGCTTACGCGCAGAACAGGTCGAAGGCCTGAGAATGTATTTCTTGGCGATGAACGTCACGCACAAGCCGTTCGACAACAAGCTGGTGCGCCAAGCGTTCAACTACGCGGTCGACCCAACGGTCGTGATCAAACACATCTACGAAGGCCATGGATACGTCATGAACGGGCCGCTCGGCGCCAATGTCATCGGCTACGATCCCAAGATCCACCGCTATCCCTACGATCCGAAGAAAGCCAAGGAGCTATTGATCAAGGCCGGTTTTGCCAACGGCCTGGAGGTAAAACTCTTTTTTTCGCCCGACCGCTACCCTAAGGCAAGGGAGGTTTGCCAGGTGATCGCAGACCAACTTGGGAAGGTCGGTGTCAAGGTCGAGCTGGTATCACAAGAGTTCGCGATTTTTTGGGGCGCCGACGGAGTGAACGGCGGGAAGATTCCCTTCTATTATGTCGGGCGGCCCGCCGTGGATGCCGACACGGTTTACGATCAATATTACCGGTCCGGGAGAACCAAGCGAGTAGGCTTTCAAAACACCGAGGTCGACCGCCTGATCGACGAGGAGCAAAAGGCCGAAGATCAAAAGAAACGCGTCGCGCTGTTGCAACAGATCGGCCGCGTACTGATGGAGGAGGCCGCTTTAGTGCCCCTGTACACATTGGCGGAAATCTACGGCGTGGCGCGCAACGTGATTTGGAAAGCACACCCGGAAGAAAAGGTGCTCGCCTTTGATATGAAGATTCGTTAAGCCGTCAGCTTAGTTCCACACGATGGTTTTGGATAGATAATTTTTGCCCTTGTTCTAAGACGGCGTGGTAATGAGATAAGCTCACGGCTGTCATGCTGAAACGAAGTGAAGCATCTCGCCTTTTCGGTCACTCGAAACGAGATCCTTCGACGATCGTCTCAGGATGACATTGTGACCCAGTCGCTCTGTCGACGGGTGCGTTCGCGATCAATCCTCGCTGCATTCGTTGACTCGGCGAACAATATTGCACAAACCTGGCGGTGTTTTAGCGTCTTTGCGCCCTCTCTGGGCTAATTTTCTGGCATGGCGGTTGCTCGCTTAAGCTCACGTGTCACCAATTGCCGCTGCTGTAACCGGACTCGCATCCGGAAAAATGCGCTATTCGTCAGTCCTTCGATGCCTCGGTCAAACCATCGAAACGCTTGAATTGAAGGCGGTTGAGATAAAGTCCCATGGTGTCAATTTCATCGTGCAAGCGTGGCACAGAGGAACCTCCATGGCGATGAACGTGGAGAAGCATTATTCGCCGGAAGATTTGCGCAGACTCGACGTAGCAGGGCGCGAAAAGCGAAAACCGTTCGCCGGACCTCCGAATCTCTTGAGCTTATCGCAAGTGCTGCGATGGGCGGGCAATTATGTCGATCGCGCCGGCGGGAGGCTGCTCCGCGTCTCGTGGCAGGATCAGTCCGACAAAATTCAATCGATCACGATCCAGTGGGAAGCGGCTCAAGTTGAAGCTCGAGCCGGTGAATCCGTGCCGACGACGGTCGAAGAACTGTGTATCCACATTTACAAGCAGCGAAAGAAAATCCAACTCGCTTCCGAGCGCCAGGCGCATCGGCCGTTCGTCAGTGTCGCCCGCGATAAGTGACCGCCGGAACGCACTTAAGCTTGATATTTGATTTCGCCGCCAACCAGCGTCATTTCGACTTTTAGCTCCTTGATTTTTTCCGGCTGAATCGCGAACGGATCCTCGGCGAGCACGGCGATATCGGCGAGCTTGCCGACTTCGAGCGTGCCCTTCTCATTTTCTTCGAAGCCGACCCATGCGGCGGTCGTTGTGTGCATGGCAAAAGCTTCGCCGACGCTAATTCTTTCTTCGGGAACCCAGACTTCGCCCCAGCGCATCTTACGCGACACGCACGCGGCGATATCCCTCAGGGGGTCGACGGGCCAATAGCCGGGCGAATCCGAGCCGCCGGCGATGATCACGCCGTTTTTAAGCAGCGTCCGAAACGGGAATGCTTTGGTCAGCCGCTTTTCGCCGACGCAGTCGAGAATGGCATCGCCGACGTAGTAACCGATGGCGATGTTCGGAATGGCAATGACGCCGGAGCGAACCATGCGCTGCATCCGCTCGGGCGTGCACAACCAGTTCCCCATGTGCTCGATGCGGTGGCGGTGGTCTTTGCGCGGCGAATGTTCGATGGCGCTCTCGTAAGCATCGAGCGCCATATCGAAGGCACGGTCGCCGATCGCGTGGACGCAGCACCGTAATCCTGCTTCGTGGCATTTCTGCACGGTGTGGTTCAACTCATCCTGCTGGATGCGGATGATGCCATGGTTGTGCTCGTCGTCTTCGTAGGGCTCATAGAAGCAAGCGTTGCGTCCGGTGATGCCGCCATCGATGCTCATCTTGACGCCGCCCACGCGCAGCCATTCGTTGCCGAAGCCGGTGATGAGACCAAGCTCGATCAAGCTCTTCGATTCGATCATCGATTCGATGACCCGCGGCAGGATGCTCACGCGCGCGTGCATGTTGCCTTCTTTGTAGATTTCCTGATAGGCGCGCACCGGTTCGGCGTAGCGCACGATGTCGTGCACGGTGGTGACGCCGCGTTCGAGACATTGCTGCAATGCGAACACGATACCGTCTTTGAGCTGCAGATAATTAAATTCTGGCGCGACTTTTTTGACGATGAGTTGCGCGCGCTCATGCAGCTCGCCAGTGGGCTCGCCGCTTTGGGGATCATGCTTGATGTGGCCGCCCGCCGGGTCGGGCGTGTCGCGCGTAATCTTTGCCGCGGCCAAGGCGAGAGTATTCGCCACCGTAATATGCGCGCCGAAGGAAACGGAAACCGGATTGTCCGGCACGGCGCGGTCGAGATCATGCCTGTCAGGAAAGCGTTTGTCATGCAGTCGAAAATCTTGCATTGGGCTACCGTGCGCAACGATCCACGAACCTTTGGGCGCGCCGGCCGCTGCATTGGCGAGACGCTGCAAGATATCGGCGACGGAATGCACATCGACGTAAAAGTCGCGGCAGTCGACGAGTTTCATTTCTGCCGTGCCCTTTTCCGAGAGATGAACATGAGTGTCTGTGAGTCCGGGAATGGCGGTGCGGCCCCTGAGGTCAACCGCCTGAGTCTCTGGTCCGGCGAAGCGGCGAATATCGTCGGATGTTCCCGTGGCGACGATGCGCGAACCCGCGCAGGCAATCGCTTCGCACGTCGAAGTTTCACTAGCGAAGGTGCGGATCTTGCCGTTGTAGAGAATCAGATCGGGATAAGGTAACGGGCGCTTGTTCATAGTAAATTACTCCTTTGTTGATTTGAGAACGGCGCGGTAAAGCGATTACCCTCGCCGCTATCTTTTGCGTATCAGCAATTGGCGCATCAGTTTTTCCCATTGGTTGAACTTGATTTCGATCTCCTCGAGCGAGTACTTCTCGTCGAGATAAATTTTCTTAAACTTCTGCTCGCGCGTGCCGGTATCTTCGCGCGGCGACCAGAGCCCGCCTTGCATCATCAGCTGCTGGCCTTCCTTGGAATGAACGTAGTCGAGAAAGAGCAGCGCGGCGTGCGGGTGCGGCGCTTTCGAGGACAACGCGGAATAGCCTACGGTCGTCACCACGGGTTCTAGCGGACGCCACTCGATCGGCGCGCCTTTCTGTTTTGCCACCGTCACGTCGGCGTCGAAGATCGTCGGCGACAAAGGAACCTCGCCTGCTCCGACGAGCCCGGCCAACGCGGCGCCGGACATGTCCTGAACTTTGATTTCCTGCTCGGCCAGCTTATCGAGAAACTCGCGTCCCATGACTTCGATGATGCTGCCGATCCAGCGCACCCCGGTGGAGGTGCCGGCGATGGACATTTTGCCTTTCCATTTCGCATCGACAAGATCCTTGACGGTCTTCGGCGCTTCATTCGCTGCAATCAGCGTGGTGTTGAACCCCAAGCTGTTGTACGTCTCGCGATTGCCAAGATAATACAAGCCGGATTTTCCTTTTGACTTCACCGTGTCGGGGTAGAAGCGCGCTTCCGGGGTAAAATATTCTTGAAACAAGCCGTCCCGCCGCATCAATCCCATGCCTTCGGAAGTGGTTTCGACGACGTCGACAATGGCGCGACTGGCATTGAATTCTTCCATCGCGCGCCGGATCAAGTTCTTCGAATCGTTGCGCCATTCGGATACCGTGATGAACGGGTATTTTTTCTCAAATGCTTTGACGTAGGTGCGAAACCAGGTGTGCGAATCATAGAGAGTGAATTGTCCCTCGCGCTTGGCCCCTTCGATGAGAATTTTTTCTCGATCGGTGCCTTGATAAAGCGCTAACTGGGGAATCGACATCGGCGCACCGGCGGCGAGGATCGGCGATGGCGCGAATGCGACGAGAACGAAGCCGATGAAGGCCGAAGCCAGAGTTTTCACAAACATAGTCAACAGGCTCTCTCCACTGGAATCTTCAGCGCTTGCGAAGAAAAAGTTGGCGCAGCAAAGTTTCCCATTGGCCGAGTTTCGTTTCCATCTCTTCCGAAGAATACCTTTCGTCCAAGTAATTCTTCTTAAACTTCTGTTCCAAGGAACCAATGTCCTCGCGTGGCGACCACAGTCCGCCCTTCATGATCAGTTCCTGTCCTTCCTTGGAAAGCAAATAGTCGATGAACAGTAGCGCGGTGTGCGGGTTGGCGGCTTTGGCCAACAATCCCGCTGAACCGACGGTGGTAACGACCGGCTCTAAAGGGCGCCATTCCACCGGCGCACCTTTCTGTTTGGCCAGTGTGACGTTGGCATCGAAGATCGTCGGCGACAGTGGTATCTCGCCGGAGACGACCAGATTGATCAGCGCCGCCGGTGCCATGTCCTGGACGCTTATGTCCTGGTCGGCCAACTTATCCAAAAACTCGCGGCCCAAAGTCTCCAAAGCGTTACCGATCCAACGAGCGCCGGTCGTCGTGCTGGTGATCGCCATCTTGCCTTTCCATTTGGGATCGATCAAGTCTTTGAGGTTTCGCGGCGCGACTGCCGGAGGAACGAGCTTGGTGTTGAACCCCAAGCTATTGTAGGTTTCGCGGTTGGGCAGATAAAAATAGCCGCTTTTGCCTTTTGGCTTGAGCTCGTTCGGGTAGTAGCGCGCTTCAGGAGAATAATATTCTTGGAACAACCCTTCGCGCTTCAAAAGGCCCATGCCGTCGGCGGTGGTTTCGACGATGTCGGCGAGCACGCGGCTGGCTCTTACTTCTTCGAAAACTTTGCGGAGAATGTTCTTCGAATCATTGCGCCATTGCGACGCTCGGACAAAGGGATATTTCTTCTCGAATTCCGTAACGAAGGTTTTGAACCAAGTATGCGAGGTATAGAGCGTAAATTGTCCTTCGCGCTTTGCGCCGTCGATGAGAATTTTTTCTCGGTCCGCGCCTTGATACAGAGCCAATTGCGCGCTGGACAGCGGCGCACTGGCGGCCATCGCCGCAGCAGCGCCTGATAAGTAGAAGAGACAAACAATGCCGGTGTAGATCAGTTGTGCTCGCTGTAGAAACATCATCTGACTCCTCGGTTGATCCGTGACTATAACCGCAAACTGTTTTTGTGCTCCGTTAGCCAAGCCGCCAGGCGCGCGATGCCTTCTTCCAGATAGATTTTCGGCTCCCAGGCCAGCTCTCGCTTGGCGAGGGAAATATCGAGCGGGCTGCGCAGGCGATGGGGCGCGACTTCGGCGGCGTTGGGATGCTGGCCGATTTCGAAATTCAGATTCGGCAGCGCTTTTCGAATCGCGCGCTCGAGGTCTTCACTGACGTAGGATTTGTCGAGTCCGATGTTGTAGGCACGGCTGAGCGGTCCTTCCGAGAACAGCGCGCGCTGCACGGCATCGACCACATCGTCGATGTAAATCAAATCATCGAGGGGACGAGTCAGAAACGGGTGGCAGGCTTGGCCGAGGATGCCTTTCTTCAATTCAAACGGAATGCTCCGGTATAGGCCCGGGCCGTAAACCGACGAGTATCTCAGCGCGACGAAGTCAACGCCGTGCTTCTCTTTGTAAGAATCGCCCATCCATTCGGATACGGTTTTTGCGGCGCGATAGAAATAGGTCGGATAGATGGAGACGGCATCCTCCTCTTTGACCAAGCTCCCGTCCGGTTTCTTGAGCTGGCCGTAGATCGATGCCGAGCTCGAATAGACGACTCGACTCATGCCGAGCTCTTTTGCCGCTTCCAAGACGTTAGTCATTGCGTGATAGCAGTAGTTGATCACGGAAGGATCTTCATTGCGCGGAGGATGTGCCGCATGAAAAATATGCGTGGGCTTCTCCTTCTGGCAGAGCGCCCGAAATGCCGCCGCGTCGGTGACGTTCATGATGTGGCCGGGAGTTTTGATGCTCAGCAAGGAGAGATCCGGCGAGCGCTGTACAACATCGATGGGCACGACTCGATATCCGAGGGATTCCATCAGCCGAGCCGTGTGCGAGCCGATGAAACCGTTGGCGCCCGTGATGAGTATCGTCGAGGGCATAATATCTCCTAAGCTGGTTGCAGCAAGTTTGCTAATTCTCGGATAGACTGCAGGCTTTCCAGGTGGGCGACATGCTCCGTGATATTCTGTGTCCGATTTTCAGAAAAAATGCTGCGCACCGACTGAGCGAACTTGTCGCGCACCTGCTCTAGCCCGGTGAGATTGGTCGCCGGCTTGAACGGCTCCGACAATGTCCTGCCGTCTTTGAGAATTATCGTGAGCTGTTCTTTCGCCGCATGCTGGGTTCGGCGGATCAGATTTTGGATTCGAGCATCTTTCAGTCGTGCGTCGGTAAAGTCATCCGGCACGACCTTGCCATTGACGAGCGCCACCGCGAGGCAAAAAGGCATGCTGAACCGGCCTTCGTATCCACGGGTTGGTTGGGCGCGAACGAGCGGATAGGGACGCAGGTCGCAATGAATAGATTCCACTTCATCGGGTGCGATTTTTTCCCGCTGCGCCAGCCGTAACATCGCTTCCAGTCCGCTGTGCGTGGCCGTGCACGAGGCGAACGGTTTGATGCGAAGACTTTTCTCCAGATCCCATTCGGCGCCGAGATGCACGCCGAGTGAATCGAGAATGTCTTCATTGAGCGGGCCGACGGCTTCGAGCAGGCCGTAACGACCTTCCAAAACCGTTTCGTCGCTGGAAAATCCGGCTTGCGCCAGCAATGCCGACGTGACGCCCGTCGCGGCGGCATGGCCGCAGCGAAAGGGTTTCGCCATGGTGCCGCCGTCGCGCGTAAGCGCGCCGCACGCGCCGGCTGCCAGACCGATGGCGGCCAAAGTTTGTTTTGTTTCAAATTTTAGAATTTTGCTCGCGCTGCAGGCCGACGCCAGCGGACCCAAAATTCCATTGGAGTGCCAACCCCGGGCGCCTGGACCGATACCGCTGGACCGCGCGGAGAAAATGCAATCCAAGCTGGCGCGGACCTCGCGGCCGGCGATAAATGCTTCCAACACCTGGCGTCCCGTAGCAGTGACGCTTTCACCCGTGGCGATGGCAGCCGCGAGTGTGTAAGTGCTCGAGTGATTTCTGTCATCATAGTCGAGGCCGTGCGCGAGAGTGCCGTTTAAAAACGCCGCGTCGCGGACGCCCGTTTTAATGTTCGTGCCCCATACCGTGCAAGCGCCGGGAGTGATATTCACGCGCGCGAATTTTCGCAAGCAATCGCCGATTTCCTGGGTTGTGGCTAAAATTGAAACGCCGAGGCAGTCGAGGATCGCCAGCTTGGCGTTGTCCAAGACCGCCGGCGGCGCTTGTTCGAGTCGAAAGTCATGGGCAAACTCGGCAAGCCGTCGCGACAGGCCGTCAAGAGAAGGTCGAACGACATCGTTCATGAATCACCTGGGCGTAAAAATTCGACTTCATCCTTTGGAATAAAGGCCGTCGATATAACCGCTTTCATCGAGCTTGCGAATGAAGCGGTTGTCGATGATCTCGTCGACTTTGATCCGGCTCACTTTGGGATTTAAGTTGCCCATCATGCGTTGGATGTTGCGCAGGGCGTCCGCCGAGCCGTACGGTTTCTTTTCGAAACCAACCAGCAGATCCTGATAGCCCTCATCCAATATGGCGAGATCGTTGAGCTTCATATGATGCATCATGGTCCGCAATACGATGTTTCGGTTGGCCGGAAAAGAAATGAACGCTTGCGCTTCGAGCAACCCTCTCACGACGTTTTCGACGACATCCGGGTGATCGCGCAGATAATTGCCGCTGACGATGACGCTGGTGTTGACGAACGGGATTCCGGCTCGATAGAGCTCGACTAGAATCGACAACCCTTTTTGTTTCATTTTGCGACTCAGAAAAGGATCGAGCAGCGTGATGTCAATATTCCCCGCCTCGAGCGCTTGCGCGAGAATCGTCTGATTGCCGATGGCGTTGATGCGCACTTGGTCGCGGGTTGCATCCAGACCCAAATGCTCCAAAGCAAGGATGGCTGCCATCCACGTCGTGCCGCCGATATTGGTGACGCCGAAACGCTTGCCGCGCAAATCTCTGGCTTCCTTGATCTCGGGCCGCACCACAACATCGTAAGCTAGCCGGTTGCTCGGACTGGCGACGATCTTTAACTCCTGGCCGCCGGAAACTGCCGATAATACCGGCGCGCCGCCACTGCTGGCGATCTGCACATCGCCGGTTGCCAATGCCGCCATCTGCAGGTTGCTGTTGCGCAAGTAGATCGTTTCCACTTCGAGGCCGTGCTTGGCAAAAATTCCCTGACCCTGGGCGATCCAAAGAACCGCCGATCGCGCATTGACCGCCGATTGGCTGATGCGAAGTTTGGTTAGTGCCGCTTTACCGCTTGTCGGCGCTGCTGCGGCGCAGGAGTCTACGCGACCAGTATTCAGGACAAAGGTGATGAATAGCATTGCGAGAATTCTTAATCGCATAAGCTGCGAATTAGATGCTGTTCAAGAGTTGGCCGAAACCTGCGCCAACTTTTATGGTCAGCGGTTTTAGCGAACCCCAAATATTGGCGCTGTTGGAGCTGACGACGGGTTTGCCGATCTTTTGTTCCAGTGCGTCGATGATGCCCATGGTCGCCATCGTGCCCGACTGGATGTAAACCGCGTCGATGTCGGGGTATTTTGCACAGGCGGCCAGCGCATTGGCGTAAATCTCGGCCGGCGTCAGCCCGAGTTTCTCATAGGACTGCAGCTGGCGCTCGCCGATGCCCTCCACCGCTGCGATCTCTATGCCCTCGGACAAAAGAAAGTTGCGTAGATTATTAGCGAGATGAACCGACTCCTTGCGCCAGGAGGAAATCAGCAGAATGCGCTTCGCCCTCAACTCATGAAACGCTTCCGCCAGCGCTTGTGAACTGGTGGTCGCCGGAACTTTCGAAGCAGAGCGCAGCCGTTCGAGAATTCGCTTGTGGCCGTCGACGCCAAAGTGCAAGTGCACCGGCGCGCCATTTTTCATGATGAAGTCAACGCTGGCCAAATTAAGACGCTCGACGGCGCGTTCGAGCAAACTCAGCGAAGCCTCGACTTCTTCTTTGCGTGCCGAGTCGACGACTTCCAGATGCGTCACGACCAGCACCACGTCTTTCGGCGCGGCTTGGTAAAAGTCGTAGACTTCAATATCGCTGTTTACGCGCGGGTGGATCCAACCGATACGAGCGCGCCAGTGATCGAGCATCATCCCTTCATTCCAAGTCTGTTTATGACCGCGCCTTCACGCCACACCATAAAACTTAGCGGCATTATCCCAGATCAATTTTTGCTGAATTACCGGCGCGACGCCGGCGAATTGTGTGTCTACGACTTCGCACGAGCGCGGCCACGTGGAGCCGCCGTGCGGGTAGTCGCTCGCCCACATGTAATTGTCCGCCATGTTGAAAATATCGGCGCCGAGCACGCCGATCCGATCTTCTTGGAAAGTGATAGAAACCTGACGCCGGATAACTTCGCTGGGAAGCAAAGCGACGGTCAGCGAATCCGGCGCTTCCGAGCGGGCACGCTGCAAGGTGCCGTCCATTTTACTCATGAACGGATGCAGCCAAGATAGATCGTATTCCGCGAGCACCACGCGGAGCTTAGGAAAACGTTCCAGCACGCCACCGAAAACCAGATCGGTGAGCAGCTTCAACGGTTCCAAAATCGCGCGATTGACCGCGTTGCGCCCTTGTTGAAGCTTGGTTATTACTTTCAGCCTGGCGGCCATTCGATCGCGACCCTGAACGATATTGACGTGATAGTGAATCGGAAAGTTCATGTCCTGAGCCAAAGTCCAGAGCGGATCGAATTCAGGATCGGAGTAACTTATCCCTTCGGGCAAAGCCGACGGCAGCACGACACCTTTGTGGCCGCGTTTGGCGCAGCGCTTCATTTCTTCCAAAGACCAATCGATATCGAGCGCCGAGAGCAGGCACAAACCGATCAGCCGATCCGGCGCCACCGCGCAGTAGTCGAGAAGCCAGTCGTTGTAGGCAATCAGACCGGCTTTTTGCAGCGGCGTTTCTTCGCCTTTAAGGCTGTAAAAGTTCCGCGCCATGCTGGGATAAAGCGCTTCCATCTTTACGCCGTCCAAATCCATGTCTCCCAAGCGCGCGTGAGCGTCCCAGGGCCCACGCCAATCTTCCCAAGTAAAGTTCTCGATGACTTTGCGAAAATTACCGCCGGTTTTTTCCTTTCCCGCCGTAAAAGTCATGCCGACCGGGTCCGGTTCATGGCCGTCGAAAACCATATAAAGACCCTTTTTGCCGGGCGGGTCCTGAACGAAACGCGGACCGTGCTCACGCAAATTTTTTGGGATGCGCTCCCAGGCTTCTGGCGGTTCGTTTACGTGGGAATCGGCGGAGAACAATTTTGGTTCTTGCATTGGCGATCTCCTGGATAGTGACGACGGCTATGGCTGTTGCCGCACAGGTCTTGTTTGTACCGAACGGGTCTTTCGTTTAGTCGGCTCAGCGCCTGCTGATGAACAGACGGCGCTTCAGACCTTCCCACTCTGCGAATTTTCTCTCCATGACTTCCGGAGGATACTTGCTCTCGATGTAAACTTTTTTGAACTTTTGGTCCGATGATGCCACGTCTTTGCGCGCCGAACTTAGCCCGCCTTTCAGAACCGCTTCCTGTCCCTCTTTGGAGTGGAGGTAATCGAGGAACAAAAGCGCCGCGTGCGGGTTGGGCGCTTTGGCCACCATGCCGGAGGTGCCGGTGGTGGCGACTACCGGATCGATCGGCCGCCATTCCACCGGCGCGCCTTTTTGCTTGGCGACGGTAATGTTCGAATTGAAGATCGTCGGCGACAGCGGCACTTCGCCGGACGCGATCAGCTCGGCGAGGGCGGCACCGGAAATGTTCTGCACGTTCACATCTTGCTTGGCGATCTTTTCGAGAAACTCGCGGCCGTAAGCTTCGACCACTGCGCCGATCCATTGCGTGCCGGTGGTCGTGCCAGCGATGGACATTTTACCTTTCCATTTCGCATCAAGCAGATCTTTCATCGTCTTTGGCGCTTCCGCGGGGGCAATGAGACTCGTGTTGAAGCCCAAGCTTATGTAAAGCTCGCGACTCGTCCAATGATATACGCCGCTCTTTCCGCTCACTTTGACGTTTTTATCGTAAGGCGCGAGCTCCGGCGAGAAAATTTCTTGAAACATATGGGTGGGGATCAAGAGCGCCATGTAGTCGGGGCTGGTTTCAACCACGTCGCCGATAAAACGTCCCGCCGCCGCCTCGTCGGTCAAGCGCTTGAGCAGCTCTTTTGAATCGCTGCGCCAGACGTCGGTCTTGATAAACGGATATTTCTTGCCGAACTCCTGCGACACGTAGCCCGCCATCCAGGTGTTCGACGTGTAAAAAGTGACATGCGCTTCTTTTTTCGCGCCCTCGAGCAGAATCTGCTCGCGATCCTTGCCCTTATAAAGAGCAAGTTCGGCGACGGACATCGGCTTCGTTTGAGCCGCTAACGACCACGCAGGCGGCCAACTGAGAGTGACCAGCGCAACGAGTACAATTAAATGTCGGACCTGCATCGAAGAATCTCCTTGCCGCTGGTTAGTCGAAATAACCGTGCTTATGAGCCCAGAGCCAAAGATAAGCGATCTTCTCGTTGTAGAGTTCCGCATATCCCACATGACCATAGCGCGGAATGAGCACGACGTGCGCGCCGCGCGTGGTCGCGGCGTATTTAGCTCCCATGAACATCTCGCGTTTGTCTTCTAAGCGTTCGCCGCGCACCCAATGGCCTTTGTCATTTTCGCCGGCGGTAAGCAGCACGCGAATGGTTTTCAACCAGTTTGGATCGGGTTCCTGCAAGTGATCGAAATATTCTTCGCGCGGCAAGCCGGTGCGCTTCGGATACTCTTCGAGAATACCGACGGCGGCATTATGCTGATTGTCGCATAGGCTGGTTTTCATCTGCGAGCGCAGCGGGCTGACTAAACGGATGTAGTCGTCGGCGCCGCCCCACGGTGTAAGATCCTCCGGGTCGACGTAACCCGACTCTTTAAACGAGTCAGGCGAGCGCCGCGACACATGATCGATCGGCTTCTCGTTGTATTTCTCGGCGCCGGTTTTGTTGCGCCATTCTAGCCGCCAGCCGTCGGGACCGCCGCTGCCGAAGCCAACGATGCCGATGACTTTCGTCTTCTTGGAAAAGCGCGTGAGGTGTGCCGCCATCGGCCCGCCGGTGGAATGACCGAAGGCGATGATGTCTCTTCCGGCAAAATGCTCATCGGCCAGCGCTGCAGCGCCCTGAAGAATGACGTTGAACGTGCATTTCAAATTGCGGTCCGAGATTTCATCCAACGGCAGGTCGCGATCCTTGAGATAGATCGGATTGCGCTCGGCGACGGGTTGCTTCCAGACGCCGCCGAGTGGGTAATGTCCCGGATAAGTAAGCGCCAGCACTTTGAACCCCTGCGCAGCGAGCACGCGCGCTAATCCAGGCCGGCCGTCGGGCGTCAGATCCATGATCTTTTCGCTGCCTGCGCCGCCGTGAAAGAAAACAGAAGCCCGACGTGGGTCAGTTTCTTTTTCCGGCGCGTAGAGTGTGCCGTGCATGTCCCATTCATAACCATTGCGCTGATAACGGGTCCAGGCGTCGGCGGTGGTTATTTGAGTCGCGCTGTATGGCGCGTCCAACGCCAGCCATTCATCCCAGTTGAGTTTTAACAGCAACTCGCTCGATTTGAGTCCGGTGAGAAATTTTTCAATTGCGCTATTCATCGACATGCAACGATCTCCTTCAAGCTTTGGTTACGTAATGATCGAGATAATACTTGGCGATCTCGCCTTTGGTGGCAAACCAAACATCGGGAAAACTTTTGGCGTAGCGGATGCACTCTTCAAAAACGCCGATGATGTTCGGCCGCCCGCCGATGTGCGCGTGCACGAGACAATCGATGAGCTTGGGCGCGCCGTTTTGGCCTTCGGCGTACAGGCAATCGAAGGCTGCCTTGAAGCTGTCGAAATAAATTCGCGCTGGATTCTTATGAGTGAACAAAAGACTCAAGTCGTTGGCGTAATCCAGCCGCGGCATGATGATGATTGGCTTGCCATTAACAATCCGATGCTGCGGGATATCGGGTCCCGGCAGGTCACCGGTCCAGAAAATACCTTCATCCACATAGTGGCCGAAACTATACTCATTGATTCGATGACCGGGACTGACCCAGCCCACCGGGCGCTTACCGGTCGCGGACGCGAGGGCGTCAAGAGTTCGCCGGATGAGTTTTTTTTCCGCCTCTGCATCCAATGACGATAGCGCGGTGTCGTTGACCCAGCCATGGCCGACGATCTCATGACCGCCGGCATGAAGTTCCTTCAACGCATCGGGAAAGTCTTCGGCGATACGGCCATTGGTATCGATGGTGCCTTTGACTCCGTTACGGTTTAGCGCGTCCATGATGCGCCAGATGCCAGCCTTGCCGCCGTATTCGCCGTAGGCAAGCGACGCATAGTCGGGCTTGCCGTCTTCGCTGCGCCGATACTGGGAGGATTTATCGAACGCTTCGAAGGCGACAAAAAAGCTGACGGCGATCTTCGCGTCGTTAGGCCATTGGATTGGTTTGAGTCTCATCGTTTTGACCTCTCTAGGATTTGGGCGCGCCAAAGATGCTGCGGAAAAGCTCGCTATATCTGTTAAAGTCATCGCCGGCGCCGATGTCGTCGATGACGTAATTTAGTTTGTCGATGCCTTGAGTCGTCGTTGGCACGCCACGCCGCGTTGGCACCCGTCCAAACGAGGCGATGATCTTTTGTCCTTCCTCGGACAGCGCGAAGTCGACAAATAATCTCGCCGCGTTGGGATGAGCCGCCTTGGCACCGACGCCGATGGGCTGGAACTTGGTAAAAACCGGATCCTGCGCGAGCCAATCCACCGGGGCGCTTTTACGTTTGGCGTCCTCGACGTTGTGCAAATAAGTATTCAGCACGAGCGGAAATTCGCCGGCGGCGAGCAGCCCGGTCAGAATGGTCAGGCCGGAGTAAAGCTTGAAGTCTTGGGCGCCGAGTTTTTTCATGTAAGCCAAGCCCTTTTCTTCGCCCATGCGCTTGAGCTTCCAGGAAAACCACTCGGGTTTGGAATGATCCATGCCGATCTTGGCTTTCCATCTAGGATTCAATAATTCATCGTCGGTCTTGGGAACTTCGTTGCGCTTTAACATGCGGGTGTTGTAGCCGATCACGTTGGGCATCATGTAGACCGCCGCCCAATATCCGTCGGGATCGAAAAACGGCTTTTGGATATTTTTCACCTCCGGCGACGGATATTTCGCGAGCAGGTTTCGCTTTTTGAGAAAGTAAGCTTGGGTCTCGGCCGATTGAACCACATCGAAATCATACCGGCCGGCCTGTGCCTCCGTCATGATTTTGGTCAGCAAACGCTCCCCAACGGCGCGAAACATGGTCGGCTGGACGAAAGGATACTTGGCTTTAAAGGCGTCGTTGAGTTTCTGCGCCTGGTCGACGGTCATTGAGGTGTAAACGACGAGCGCGCTTTCTTTCTTGGCGCCGTCAATCAGCGCCTCATCGCTAGCTCGGAGCGGTGTGCCCGACAGCGCAAGAATCGTCGTCGCTACAAAAATTAATTTGCCGGCCAGAGTAATCATCTGCCTCACTGTGGAATTTAGGCAATTAGTATCAAGCAGCGGTGAAGAAGGTCAACCTAGCGCGGATAGAAAACGGGATGACGGGGCAGCGATTATGAATCGGTGGAAATGAGAATGTGATAGGGCCGAGGCACCCAGCCGTGAGTGCGATGATCGCTCGGAAAATTAATTCGCCGGGCACTTGCCCGTCGTGAGGTGCGCTTCGAAATCGGCAGGGAAAAGCTTGATTGCGCTCTCGATCGGCGGGCCGGGCATGGCGATCAGATTACAAAAGCCTTTGCCCTTATTGAAGGCGAGAATCTTACTGAACTGTTCCAGCATCGGCTGGCCACCTTGTCCCGCCTGAACTTTTTTCAGCATCATGGTCAGCGTATTGGTCTCCATGCGGCAGGCCGGGCACTGACCGCAGGATTCCGCAGCGAAGAATTCCGAAATTTTTATTACTTCTTCGACGATACAGGTGCCTTCGGCGATTAAACCCACAACGCCGCAGCCCAGCCCGGCGCCTGCGTCGCGCATTGAATTGTGATCCAACCGGGTGTCGATTTTTTCGGCTGGTAAAAACGCCGATGACGGCGCCGCCGGCATGATCGCCTTGATCTTTTTATCGTCCTTCATGCCGCCGCCGCATTCTTCGATTAAATACCGTAGCGGCGTGCCGAAGGGCAGCTCATAAACGCCGGGGCGGTTGACGTCATCATTGAGCG
>WNGI01005710.1_pt1 | contig 22956 bp, 25 predicted proteins | sample 5400621 | NCBI WGS metagenome assembly WNGI01 (sample SAMN13153374, study PRJNA577476) | soil metagenome | isolation source: 20 cm soil or saprolite under Garry oak tree replicate 1 | place: USA:California | collected 2016-06-15
GGCGATGCGATGCTCGTTCTGTGAACGTACGGCGGTGCCAGGCACAGGACGTGGCCGTCGTGGCCGCGTTGCTCGACGAGGCGACCGTTTGGGTCGGCGAGCGCGGCTACGAGCAATGGCCGCTCCCGTTCCCACGAGATGAGCTCGATGCGGCGGTCGAGCGTGGCGAGGTCTACGTCGCAGAGATGGATGGGGAGGTCGTGGCGACCGTGACGCTGCTCTGGAACGACGCGATGTACTGGGGCGAGCGGCCGCCGGACGCGGCCTACGTGCACAAGCTCGCCGTGCGGCGGGCGTGCGCGGGACGGCGGATCGGGAGCGGTATCGTCGAATGGGCGGACGCCACGGCCGCCACGGCCGGCCGCGCGTTCCTCCGTCTCGACTGCCTCGCTGACAATCCCGGCATTCGCGCGTACTACGAGCAGCTCGGCTTCGAGCACCGCGGCGACCTCGTCGTCAAGAACCGCAACATGAGCATCTATGAGCGACCGGTTCGAAGTCACCGCCACTGACGGCGCCGCACGGGCCGCCGTGCTGCGGACCGCGCACGGAGACGTCCCGACGCCGGCGTTCATGCCCGTCGGGACGAAGGGGACGGTGAAGACCGTCGACCCGGACGAGCTGCGGGCGCTCGGCACGACGATCCTGCTCGGCAACACGTACCACCTGCACTTCCGGCCGGGCGAGGACCTGATCGCGGAGCTCGGTGGCCTGCACCGCTTCATGGCGTGGGACGGTCCGATCCTGACCGATTCGGGCGGCTTCCAGGTTTTCTCGCTGCGCGACACGATTGCTGCCGTCGACGACGAGGGCGTCACGTTCAGATCGGTCTACGACGGTGCGCTCGACCGCTTCACGCCTGAATCGGTCGCGGAGGTCCAGGCGAAGCTCGGATCGGACATCGCGATGTGCCTCGACATCTGCCCGCCGGTCGACGTCGACCGCGCCGAGCTCGCCGAGGCAGTGCGACGGACGACGCTGTGGGCGACGCGCCAGCGCGCCGTGCCGCGCCCCGACGGCCAGCTGCTGTTCGGGATCGCCCAGGGTGCGTCCGACCCAGAGTTACGGCGGCGCTCGATCGCGGAGCTCTCCGAGCTCGACTTCGACGGGTACGCGCTCGGCGGCCTCGCGATCGGCGAGGACCGCGGCGTCATGTTCGAGACGACGGCCTGGGCGGCCGAGCTGCTCCCATCGGAGCGGCCGCGCTACTTCATGGGCATCGGCGACCCCGAGGGCGTGCTCGAGGTGATCGAGCGGGGCGTCGACATGTTCGACTGCGTCCTGCCGACGCGCACGGCACGCACGGGCAGCGCCCTGACGTGGGAGGGACGCCTCAACCTGCGCAATGCCGGCTTCGCGCGCGACCCGCGGCCGCTCGACGACGAGTGCTCGTGTCCCGCCTGCAGGCGCTTCTCGCGGGCGTACATCCGGCACCTGATCAACCAGCAGGAGCTGCTCGGTCTCCGCCTGCTGAGCCTCCACAATCTACGATTCCTGCTCGAACTGACCGCGAACGCGCGCGCGGCGATCGAGGAGGGACGGCTCGCGGCATTCAAAGCCGAGGCGCTGGACCGGCTCGCCGCCGCCGCCGTGTGAGGAGGCCTGGTGGGCGGCTACATCTTCATTCTCGTTTTGCTCGTCGTCATGTGGTTCCTGCTGATCCGTCCGCAGCGGCGGCGGCAGGTCGAGTCGCAGCGACTGCAGCAGTCCCTGGCGGTCGGGAAGGAGATCGTGACCGCGGGCGGGCTGTACGGCACGATCACCGCACTCGAGGACGACGAAGCCCGAGTTCGGATCGCCGACGGCGTCGAGGTCCGCGTCGCCAAACGGGCGATTGCAGGGGTGCTCTCGGAGGACGAGGAGCCCGAGCCGCTGGAGGAGGAAACCCCGGCTAACCTTCCTTAGCCCGTGTCAGACCGGCGCCGACATCTCACGCTGCTCGCGTTCATCCTCGCGGCCCTCGCGGGGGTGGCCCTCCTCGTCATTCCGGGCTCGCCGGCACACAAGAAGGCGACCCTGGGCCTCGACCTGCAGGGCGGCCTCGAGGTGGTGCTGAAGGCCAATCCGCCCAAGGGCCACAAGCTGACGACCGAGGACCTGAACCGGTCGATCGACATCATGCGGAACCGGATCGACAAGCTCGGCGTGGCCGAGCCGGAGATCCGGAAACAGGGGTCGGATCAGATCGTCATCCAGCTCGCGGGCGTCCATGACCCGGCTTCGGCGGCGAAGCTGATCGGCAAGACGGCGGTCCTCGAGTTCTACGACTTCGAGGTCGACTTGACCGGCCCGTCTGTGACCGGCGGCCTGCAGAAGCTTCCCGTCGCCACCGGCAGCCTCTTCGGGTTGCTGTCGGCGCCGGAGACCCGTGCGCTCGCCGACAAGGGCGTCGCGCAGTGGTACCTGTTCAACCCGAAGAAGGTCGTCAAGGCGGGGCCGACGCCCACGAAGGCGGCGCTGCTGAACAGCCAGATCGTGCAGAAGCCGACGTCGAAGGGTGGTCTCGGGAAGCACATCCCGAAGAACTGGACGATCCTCACCGTCCCGAAGAACACCGTGGTCGTCAGCTGCGATCCGGTGGCGGACGCCGGCAACTGCCTGAGCACGCAGCAGATCACGACGCCGAAGGTCTTCTACCTGCTCAAGCACCACGACGCGAAAGAGTTTCCCAACAACCCGATCCCGGAAATGACGGGCTCGGAGCTGAAGCTGTCGGGAACGCGCGCGGACATCGATACGCAGACGAACCAGCCCGTCGTGCTGATGCAGTTCACCGGCAAAGGCAAGAAGATCTTCCATGCCATCACGCGCGCCGAGGCACAGCGTGGATCGCTCGAGTGCCAGGGCGCGAGCAGCCAGCAGGACGTCCAGCGCTGTGCGCAGCACTTCGCGATCGTGCTCGACCGCGAGCTGAAGTCGGTGCCGTACATCGACTTCCGCCAGAACCCGGACGGAATCCCCGGAGACAACGGCGCGCAGATCGACCTCGGCGGCGGCTCGCTGAGCGACGCGAAGAAGCTTGCGCTCGTCCTGCAGACCGGCGCGCTGCCGGTCGAGTTCACCACCGCCGAGCGGACGGACGTCTCGGCCACGCTCGGCAAGGACTCGCTGAAGCAGGCCAAGACGGCTGCGCTCGTCGGCCTGCTCGTCGTCGCGCTCTTCCTCTTGCTGCTCTACCGCTTCCTCGGGCTCGTGGCGGTAATCGGCCTCGGCATCTACGCCGCCTTCCTGTACGCCGCCATCCTCTTGTTCAACGTCACGCTGACGCTGCCGGGCTTCGCGGGACTGATCCTCACGATTGGGGTGGCCGCCGACGCGAACGTCGTTGTGTTCGAGCGCATCAAGGAAGAAGTGCGCGCCGGGAAGTCCGTGCGCGCCGCGATCTCCGCCGGCTACGCGAAGGGCTTCCACACGATCCTCGACGCCAACGTGGTCACCGCGATCACGGCGCTCGTGCTGTTCGCGGTCGCGACGGCGCAGGTGAAGGGGTTTGCGCTGATGCTGTTGATCGGCACCGTGATCTCGCTGGTCACGGCCGTCGCGGCGACCCGCGCGATGCTCGGGCTGCTCGCGGGGTTCCGCTGGTTCAGCAATCCCCGCTTCATGGGCGCACAGGGACAGCAGACTGCGAAGTGGCTGCAGATCGACTTCATGCGCCGGCGGTACGTGTGGTTCGGGATCTCGGCGTTGATCGTCGTGCTCGGCGCCGTCTCGCTCGGTGTGCGCGGGCTGAACCTCGGGATCGACTTCAAGGGCGGCACGCAGCTGTCGTTCAAGACGCCGGTGGCGCACACCACCGGCGACGTCCGTCAGGTCATGGCGACACAGGGTTACCGCGACGCGGTGATCCAGGGACGAGGGAGTGCGACGGGCGGTGACGCCTACAAGAGCTTCCAGATCCGAACGAAGGCGCTCAGCGGGGCGAAGCTGACCCAGGTCACGCGGGCGCTCGAGGACCGTCTGCAGACGACAGCGCCGGGCGCGACGACGGTGTCGTCGAGCTTCGGTCGGCAAATTGCGAAGTCGGCGATCGTCGCGGTCTTGTTCTCGTTGTTACTGGTCGTCTTGTACATCGCGATCCGATTCGACTTGAAGTTCGCCGGGCCGGTGATCGCGGCGATGTTGCACGACGTGATCATCTGCATCGGCATCTACGCGCTCGTCGGGCGGGAGGTGACGAGCTCGACCGTGGCCGCGATCCTGACGGTCCTCGGTTACTCGATCTACGACACGATCATCATCTTCGACCGTATCCGGGAGAACATCCCGATCATGCGGCGTTCCTCGTTCGCGACGATCACGAACGTCTCGTTGTGGGAGACGATCCGCCGTTCGCTGGCGACGTCGTTCATCACGTTGCTGCCGGTCGGCGCCCTGTTCCTCTTCGGCGGCGACACGCTGAAAGACTTCGCGTTCGCGCTGATCGTCGGCATCGCGTCCGGTGCGTACTCGTCCATCTTCATCGCCGCGCCGTTGCTGATGATGTGGAAGGAGCGCGAGCCGGAGTACGCGCGGCGCAAGGACGTCATCGTCGGCAAGGCGGGAATGGAGGCTCTGCTCGAGGAGTCCGAGGAGGCGCTGGCAGAAGAGCCCGCTCCTGCCCTCGCACCCGTGGCGACCGTCGACGGCGAAGACGGGGCGGGAGCATCCGCGCAGGTGAAGCGCGAGCGACGTCGCCAGCGGCGACGGGCGAGGCCGCATGGACGAGCCCGTTAAGCGTCTTGCCCTGGCGCTCGTCGGCGCTGTCGCGCTGACGGCGGAGCGTGCAGACGAGCTGGCGGACACCCTCGCGGAGCGAGGTGGGATGAGCCGCGAGGAGGTGCGCGGCTGGATCGAGGAGGCGACGACGCGCTGGCGCGGCGACGCGGTGCGCGTCGGTGAAAAAGCGGGTGCGACGTTGCACGGTGCCTTGCACGAGCTCGGCCTCGTCACCCGGGACGAGTGGGACGAGCTCGAGCTCCGGGTCGCGCAGCTGGAGCATCGCCTGCGCCTGGTCGAGACGCAGCCGCGACCGCTCCCGGCCCCAAAGGACTAGTCCATTCAGTCCAGGTCCGGTGCCAGGCACCGGACATGTCTCCGCGGGACCCCTTTTGGTGCCAGGCAGCTGACACGTCCCGACCGGGCGCGTCCGCCGTGGGCGGGTACGCTCCGGCCGTGCGGCTGACCCGAATCCGCGGCGAGGTCGGGCTCGCGATTGCGGCCGCCGTGGTTGGACTCGTCGGCATCGCCTCGGCGCTGACGCCGGAGGTTGCCAACCGCTCGGATTTCGTCCGAGGGGTGCTGCCACCCGGCGTTCCGGGTGCCGCGCGGATCCTTGCGCTGGCGTTCGGGCTCGCGCTCGTCTGGCTGTCGCGGCTGCTCGCCGGGCGCCGCCGCCGTGCGTGGCAGCTCGCGGTGGCTCTGGTGGCCGGGATCTCGGTTGCCCACCTCGCCAAGGGTCTCGACGTGGAGGAGGCAACGCTCGGTTTCGCGCTGCTGGTCGCGCTGGTGCGGTTCCGGGCCCGTTTCGACATCCCCGGCGACCCGCGCTCCGTTCGCCCGTTGCTCGCGACCACGCTCGCGCTCGCCGCACTCGTCGCGCTCGCCTTCTTGCTCGAGCTACGCGGCCTCGAAGGGGATCGCTGGGAGGACATACTCGCTGCGGTCACGCTCGTCCTCGGCTCACGCGCCCTTTACCTGTGGTTGCGGCCGTATTCGGAACGCGCGCGCCAATCGGCGAATGAGCGGCGACTCGTCCGCCAGCTGGTGCGCGCACACGGCCAGGACAGTCTCGCCTTCTTCAGCTTGCGCAGAGACAAGAGCTACTTCTTCTCGCCGACGCGCCGGAGCTTCCTCGCGTACAAGGTGGTCGGCGGCTCGGCGCTCGTCAGTGGAGATCCGATCGGCGAGGCGCACGAGTTCCGCGAGTTGCTGGCGGAGTTTCGCCGTGTTTGTCACGCGCGTGGCTGGCGACTTGCCTTGCTGAGCGTCCGGGCGGAGCTGCTCCCGCTCACGTGCGAGCTGGGTCTCCGTGCGATCAAGATCGGCGAAGAGGCCGTGGTGCGGCCGGCGAGCTTCTCGCTCGAAGGGCGCGCCATCCGCAAGGTGCGGCAGTCCGTCGCACGGCTGGAGCGGGCCGGCTACGAGTTCCGCATTGTCGGCGCCGGCGCGGTCGACGGTGCGTTGCGATCGGAGCTCGCGCGCGTGTCTGCCGCGTGGCGCGGTTCCAATCCGTTCCGCGAGCGGGAGACCCTCTTCGCGATCGCGCGGTGCGGCGGCCGCGTGGGCGGGTTCCTGCATCTCGTGCCGAGCGGGCGCGGTTACTCGCTCGGAGCGATGCGCCGCGATCCGGACACGCCCAACGGCCTGATGGAGTATCTGATCGTTCAGCTGTTGTTCTGGGCACGTGGCCGGAACACGGATGAGATCTCGCTCAACTTCTGTGTCTTCGCCGATCTGTTGGCGGACCCGCCCAGGAACCGACTGCACACCGTCGCACGGACGGCCCTGCGCGCGGGCGACCGCGTCTTCCAGCTCGAGCGACTGCTGGCCTTCAGCCGCAAGTTCGATCCCGAGTGGAGAGCGCGCTATGTCTGCGTCGAGCGCCTGAGCGATCTGCCGCTGGTCGGCGTGGCGTATCTCCGAGTGGAATCGCTGTTGACCCCTCCAGGCCCCTGGGCGCGGCGTAGCCCGCTGAAGGTGTAGGGCCGCCCAAGTGCAACACTGATCCCATGGCTCAGCCGGCCACGCGGAACCTCGGGCGCCTGTCGGAGATCGCGCAGGTCGCCGTACGCCATGGGTTCGGATACTGGTTCGACACCCACCGCCTGACCGACCTCTTCCCGCGGCGAGGCCCGCGTATTGAGGACGACGGCCAGCCTTCGCAGCGCGGAGCGCATCTCCGCGAGATGCTCGACGAGCTCGGGCCGACGTTCGTCAAGTTCGGCCAGCTGCTGTCGACGCGGCCGGACGTCCTCCCGCCGGACATCATCGCCGAGCTGCGCGGCCTGCAGGACGACGTGCGCCCGTTCCCGCTCGCAGACGTCGAGCAGGTGGTGGAAGAGGAGCTCGGCCTCTCCGTCCGCCAGCTCTTCACCGAGTTCGAGGAACGGCCCGTCGCCGCCGCCTCGATCGGCCAGGTCCATCGCGCCACGCTGCCGAACGGCCGACGCGTCGCGGTGAAGGTGCAGCGCCCCGGGGCCCCCCGTCAGATCGAGGCCGATCTCGCGCTTCTCTACCAGGCGGCGCGCATCGCGAAGGAGCGCGTCCGTGCGCTCGACTTCATCGACGCAAGTCAGCTCGTGGACGAGTTCGCGCGCTCGATCCGGCAGGAGCTCGACTACCGCCTCGAAGCGCGCAACGCCGACGTTTTCCACCGCAACTTCGCCGGCCACCCGCACGTGCGCGTTCCGCGCGTCTTCTGGAGCTACACCCGCAGCAGGGTCCTCACGCTCGAGTGGCTCGACGGAATCCAGGTCGCGGACATCCATCCCGACGAGTGGTCGATCGAGGAGCGCCGCGACCTCGCGTACCTGATGGCGGAGACCTGGATGACGATGATCTTCCGGCACGGGTTCTTCCACGGCGACCCGCATCCGGCGAACGTCCTCGTGCTCGGACGAGCCGACCAGATCGGGCTCGTCGACTTCGGTGCCGTGGGCAAGCTCACGGACGACGATCTGAGCAAGCTCACGCGGATGTTCATCGACGCCGCGGCGGAAAACGTCGATGCGCTGCCGAAGCGGCTCGCCGATCTCGGCGTGCGCTACCCGAAGGAGCGGGAGGAAGAGTTCCTGGCGGAGCTGCGCGAGATCTACTACCGCTACTACGGGGCGAGCCTCGCGGAGATCGACCCGCTGCAGGTGATCAGGGAGGCGTTCCAGCTGATCTACTCGATGAACCTGCAACTGCCGACGCGGTTCATGCTGCTGGACCGTTCGATCGCGACACTGGGCTCAGTCGGCGTCGACCTCTATCCGGATTTCAACGTCTTCGAGGTCGCGCGACCGTATGCGCGCAGCTTGCTGATCGAGCGTTTCGGGCCACGGCGGATGGCGTCTCGCGCGCGCAAGGAGACGCTCCGCCTCGGGCAGATGGCGCTCGAGCTGCCGTACCAATTGCACGACACGCTCGAGCAGGTGCGCGACGGACAGATCGAGGTCGGCTTCGTCCACAAGGGGCTCGACGATCTGCTCAACCGGATGGACGTCGTCTTCAACCGGCTGGTCATCGCGATGATCGTCGCCGGCGGCCTGATCGGTTCGAGCCTGATCGGCATCTTCGCGAAGGCCGGCCCGCACGTGCTCGGGATCAACATCATCTCGGTGCTCGGCTTCGCCTTCTCCGGCCTGCTCGGCATGTGGCTCCTGTGGGGCGTGGTCCGGAGCGGACGCTTGTAGATCGTTCGTCACTCTTTCGCACCAAAGGACATCTAGTCCCGCGCTGAGCCCGGCGTTACTTTCGTTTCGATGTCGACCGCGCTGTTGCTGGCAGAGCCGGAGCCGTTCCTCGAGCGGCATCTGAGGAGCGACGGCTTCGAGGTCGTCGACGAGGCGGCCCGGCCCGATCTGGTGCTGCTCGCCGACAGCACGGCGGTCGAGGAGTACCGCGCACGTCACGGCGACGTCCCCGTGATCGTCCTGGGCGAGCCGGAGTCGGACACGGTCGACCGCGTCCGGGCGCTCGAGCGGGGCTGCGACGACTTTCTCGTGCGGCCGTTCGCGTACGAGGAGCTGCTGGCGCGGATCCGGGCGGTGTTGCGGCGGACGAGTCCGGCAGGACACGAGGTTCGCCGCGGCGGGCCGATCACGGCTGATCTCGCGACGCGCACAGTGATGGTGGGCGAGGTCGGCGTCTCGCTCGCCGGCAAGGAGTACGAGCTGCTGCTCAAGCTGATGACCGACCCAACGCGTGTGTTCACCAAGGAACAGCTCCTGCGCGAGGTCTGGGGTTTCCGTTCGCTCGGGCGGACGCGCACGCTCGACTCGCACGCCTCCCGCCTGCGCCGCAAGCTCGCGGCAGCGGGCGCTGGAACGGTCGTCGTCAACGTCTGGGGGGTGGGTTACCGGCTGTTGTAGGCTCGAGCAATGAGTGCGTTCGGCGACGTTGCTGCGCTCGACCTGCAACGGATCTGGGACGGCGTGCACGGGCGGGTGGTCCATGGGAACCGCATCACGCTGGGTGTGATCGAGCTCGACGCGAACAGCGTCGTCCCGGAGCACAGCCACGAGCACGAACAGCTCGGCATGTGCCTGAGTGGATCGCTCGTCTTCCGCGTCGGCGACGAGACGCGCGAGCTCGGGCCGGGCGAGACGTGGACGATCTCGAGCAACGTCCCGCACGAGGTCCAGATCGGCCCAGACGGCGCGGTCGTGATCGACGTCTTCGCCCCGACGCGTGACGACTGGCGCGAAGCGCCGCACGCCGACGCGCGCGAGCCGCGCTGGCCTTAGCCGACGCCGGGGGTCGGCATGTATTCGCCGAGGAAGCCTGCCGAGACGATCTTCTGGTCGACCGCGGCGCGCCCGATGTAGCACTGCCAAGCCCGGCCGTCGGACGTGAGCGACCTGCACCCCCCGTTGACGTGCCTCGTCCGGTCGACGGTCGGCTCGACGGTGCCCTTCAAGTCTGCAACCTCCGGCTCTGCGGGGAGCCTCGACAGCACGCAGTGATACTCGACGTCCTGATGCACGACGGTGCACTTCGGCTCGGTCCCTTGCAGCATGCGGGTCCCGCCGGGGAGTCCCGCCGCGACCTCTTCGGCACCGATCAGCGCCGTCGCGGCGTAAGCCAGTCCCGGTACAACGATTGCGAGCCCAACCGCTGCGGCGAGGAACTTGCGCCGTCGTGCAGCGCTACGGCTCGGCCGCGCCAGGTCTTCACGCGTGGCCAGCTCCAGCGCGTTCCCGAGCGTGTGGAGCTCACGAGCCAGGGTGTTCATCTCATTGCCTCCTTCGGATTCAACAGTCGTTGGCGCAACGTGGCGAGCCCGCGGTGCACACGCACGCGGGCGGCGCCGGGCGTCGTGCCCGCAGCGCGACCGACCTCGGCGTAGCTCAGTTCGTCGACGACGCGCAGGCGCACGGCATCCCGCTCGTGAGGACTCAGCTCGAGCAGCGCTTCGTCCAGCCCTTCCAGCCACGTCTCGCTCGGCTCGGATCCGACCTGCGGACGATCGAGTTCCGCGAGGACGCCGAGTCGCTCGCGCGCGGTCCGCTCCAGCCGGTTCCGGCGGACGGACGAGACGAGCACGTGACGGGCGATCGCGTAGAGCCACGGCGCCGCCGACCCCTCCGCGAGATCCTCGAAGCGGGCGCGAGAGAGCCACGCCTGGGCGAAGGTCTCGGCTGTCAGATCGAGGGCCGCATCCTGGTCGCGCGTGCGTCCGAGCTGGAACCGGTGAATGCGCTCGGCGTAGCGTTCGTACAACTCGCGGAAGGCATGTGCGTCGGTCTGTGCCGCTGCGAGTAGCTGCGCGTCGGTTCGCATACCCCTAGATGGCGTGGAACACCCGAAGCGTTACAGGAGTGCGCCCTCCAGCCGCAACAGCCTCTCCTTGCGGTCGAGGCCCCCGCCGTACCCGACGAGCTTGCCGTTCGCACCGATCACCCGGTGGCACGGGAGCACGATCGGCAGCGGGTTGCGGTTCATCACGGTTCCGACCGCCCGGGCCGCCCGCGGCCGGGCCGAGCGAGCCGCGAGCTCGCCGTAGGTGACGACCTCGCCGTAGGGGACGCGCGCAAGCTCCCGTAGCACGCGACGATTGAAGTCGGCCTGCAGCTCCAGGTCGACGGCGAGGTCGAAGCGCTGCCGCTTGCCCTCGAAGTACTCGTCGAGCTGTTGCCGCGCGGGATCGATCGGGCGTGCGGAGCGGAGCACACGGACGCCGAACGCCTGGGCGAGCCGGTCGAGCTCCTGTTCCGGTTCTGCGTCGTAGGCGATCCGGCAGAGACCCCGCTCCGTCGCGGCGATGAGCAGCGTGCCGATCGGCGTGTCGACGAGGTCGTAGGCGACGTCGAGCAGGTGCTCGCGCGCTGCCGCGTCGCGAAAGCGGCGGTCGAGATCGGGAGAGACGGGAGTCACTGGGCTTCCTTTCGTCGAAGTCTGCGGATGCCGGCCGAGGCGGCCTGGCGTGCGGCTGTTGCGTTCGATCCGAGCGCGTCGCCGATCTCCGAGTAGTCGAGGTCGTAGCCGTAGCGCAGCACCACCGCGGCGCGCTCCGTCGGCGGGAGTTCGTCGGCGAGGTGCTCGAGTTGCGCGAACGCGGGGCGCCCGTCCAAGCTCGCCAGCTCCGGGAGGTCGGCGTCGGCACGAGGACGGCGGTGCTCGTCGATCGCGATCCTGCTCGCGATCGTGTATGCCCAGGCTCGGAGGTGCTCGGCATGGCGCAATTTTGGATAGGCCCGCAGCGCGCGGAGGAACGTCTCCTGGAACGCATCCTCCGCCCGCTCGCGTCCGAGCCGGCGCACGAGGAAGGCGTAGATCTCCTCCCGGTGCTCGTCGTAGAAGCGCTCGAACGGTGGCAGCGTCATCGGCACCATCTTGAAACGTGCCAGGTAGGGGACGTGTGAGGATCTGACCGATGCGGGTCGCCGTCGTGGGACACGTCGAGTGGGTGGAGTTCGCCCGGGTCGAGAACGTCCCACGCCCCGGGCAGATCATCCATGCCCTGGAGACCTGGCAGGAGCCGGGCGGTGGGGGCGCGGTCGCAGCTGCCCAGCTCGCCCGCCTCGCGGGCTCATGCCTTCTCTTCACAGCCCTCGGTGCGGACGATCTCGGCCGGCGCTCACGTGCGGAGCTCACCCGGCTGGGCGTCGAGATCCGTGCGATTCCCGACGCCGAGCCGACACGGCGAGCATTCACCTACGTCGACGAGGCGGGGGAGCGGACGATCACCGTCCTCGGCGAGAAGCTCCGCCCGGGCGGCGGTGACAGCAGGCTGCCGTGGCGCGAGCTCGCCGGGCTTGACGCGGTCTTCTTCGTCAGCGGTGACGTCGAATCGCTCCGGCATGCTCGACGCGCACGCGTGCTCGTGGCGACGGCGCGTGAGCTGCCGACACTGCGAGAGGCCGGAGTTCAGCTCGATGCCCTCGTCGGGAGCGGGGAGGACGACGCGGAGCTCTACCGCCCCGGCGAGCTCGACCCGGCGCCGCACCTGGTCGTCACGACCTCCGGCGGCCTCGGAGGCTGGGTCCAGCCCGGCGGTCCATTTCGGCCTGCGCCCCTGCCTGGCACCGTCGTCGATGCCTACGGGTCGGGCGACAGCTTTGCGGCGGGCCTGACGTTCGCGCTCGGCCGCGGCGACTCCGTCGAGGACGCCGTTGCCCTGGCGGCCCGCTGCGGGGCCGCGGTCATGACGGGGCGTGGCCCCTACACGGCCCAGCTCGACCGGCCCTGACCGGGCCGAAAATCCCCCTTCCGGGGTGGACATGTGGGGATCGGTGGTTTAAAGTGGGGCGAAGTGGTAATCTCAACGAGGCCCCAGGATGCTGCTCGGAGCACACGACCACACGATCGATGACAAAAACCGTCTCACTCTTCCGGCCAAGTTCCGAGAAGCCTTCCAGGACGGTGTGGTCGTCACGCGAGGCCTCGACGGCTGTCTGTACGCCTACCGTCGTCCGGATTGGGATCGACTCGTCGAGTCTCGACTCGCCGCGATGGATCCGCTCAGCGCGGAAGGGCGCCGCATCCAGCGGTTCTTCTTCTCGGGGGCGGCCGAGGCCGACCTCGACAAACAGGGCCGCGTGATGATTCCCGCCCAGCTGATCGAGCACGCGAAGCTGGGCCGAGAAGTCGTCATCGCGGGAGTCCATGACCGGCTCGAGATCTGGGACCGCGCCGCCTGGCGCAAAGAGCTGGCCGAAGTCGAAGGGAGCGCGGAGGATGTTGCCGAACGCCTTGCAGACCAGCGCGACTGACCACGTCCCCGTCCTCGCCGCCGAGGTGCGCGAGCTCCTCGCGGTCCAGCCCGGCGAAACCGTGATCGACGCCACCTTCGGTGCAGGCGGCCATGCGTCGCTGCTTGCGGCCGATCTGGACGGACGCGGGAAGCTGATCGCAATCGACCGCGACCCGGGCGCGCGCGCCTACTTCGACCGCTTCGCGAAACGCACCTCTGCGCAGACGAGGTTCCTGCGCGGAGACTTCGCGGTCGTCCTCGAGCAGCTCGCGCAGAATGGGGCCGAGGCCGATGCGGTACTGCTCGATCTCGGCGTGTCCTCGATGCAGATCGACCGGCCCGAGCGCGGCTTCTCCTATGCGGTTGACGCACCGCTCGACATGCGGATGGATCCCTCGGCGGACGTGACCGCAGCAGGCATCGTGAACGAGGCGACCGAGCGCGACCTCGCGACGATCTTCAAGCGTTACGGCGAAGAGCGGTACGCCCGCCAGATCGCCCGCGCAATCGTGCGGCGGAGAAAGTCCCAGCGCTTCGAGCGCACGAGCGACCTCGTCGAGACGATCAAGGCCGCGATTCCAGCGCCGGCGCGCTTCGGCGACGGCCATCCGGCGAAGCGCGTCTTCCAGGCTTTGCGCATCGCCGTCAACGACGAGCTCGGCTCGCTCGAAGCCGCGTTGCCGGCAGCGTTCTCGATGCTGCGTCCCGGCGGCCGGCTCGGAGTGATCAGCTTTCATTCGCTCGAGGACCGGCTCGCGAAGCGCTTCATGCGCGACCTCGAGCGCGGTTGCGACTGCCCGCCGGACTTTCCGGTCTGCGTGTGCGGGAAGGAGCCGCAGCTCCGTTCGCTCTCGAGGAAGGCGATCCGCCCCGGGGCTCCGGAGACCGCCGCGAATCCGAGGGCGTCGTCGGCCCGACTTCGTGTCGGGGTGAAGGTCTGAGTGGCGACCTGGGCTGCTGAAGCCGAGCGGCCACAGCCGCAGACGCAGCCGGGGTCACGGCCACGGCCGAGACCCCGGCTCGTCAAGAGGGAGCGACGGGTTGCCGGCGGCGTCGCCTGGATCGGCATCATCGGCGCGCTCCTGGCAGGGGTTGTCGCGATGAACGTCGCAGTGCTGCGGCTGAACATGAAGCTCGACCGCCTCGGACGCGAGCGCGCCGACCTGCGTGCGGAGAATGCCGCGCTCTCCGTGCAGCTCTCGAGCGCCGCTTCCGCGCCGCGCATCCAGGGCCTGGCTGCGAAGAGGCTCGGGTACGTGCAGGCGACGCCCGACCAGACGTCCTACCTCACGCTTCCGCACTAGGGCGGAACGGCCGTGAACCGCCTCGTCAATCGGCGGATCCGGCTCTTGCTGGCGGCTCTCACGCTCGCATTCGCCGGGTTGCTGCTGCGCGCAACATGGCTGCAGAGCGTGCGTGCCGAGTCGCTCTCGCGGCTTGGCCAGACCCAGCATCGCGAGACGGTCGCGCTGCCGGCGGGCCGCGGCACGATCTACGACCGCGCCGGGGTGGAGCTGGGGCTCGGCGAGCGCGCCACGACCGTGTACGCGAACCCGAAGCAGATCGCGAATCCCCGTGCCGCCGCGCTTGCCGTCGAGCGAACCCTCGGACTCGACGCGGACCGCGTCCTCCCGCTGCTGGCGGACCGCACGCACGGGTTCGTCTACGTCGAACGCCAGGCTGACCCCGCGCAGGCCGCGTCGCTCCAGCGCCTCAAGCTGTCCGGCTTCGGCTTCTATCCGGAGGAGAAGCGCAGCTACCCGCAGCGCTCGGTTGCCGCGCAGGTGCTCGGGTACGTCGGCATCGACGGTGACGGCCTCTCAGGGCTCGAGCTGGGCTTCGACCGCCAGCTCGTCGGCCGCGCCGGGAAGGAGACGATCGTCAAAGACCCGAGCGGCCGCGTGATCGACGTTCAGCAGGAACGGCCGGAGACCCCTGGTCGGGATGTTTTCCTGACGCTGGACCACAGCATCCAGGCCAACGCCGAGGAGGTGCTGCGACAGACGGTGCACAAGTGGCACGCGAAGAGCGCGAGTGCGATCGTCCTCGATCCGCGCACCGGCGCGGTGCTGGCGATGGCCGTGCAGCCGGGCTTCGACGCGAATCGCTATCCCCTCGCCCCGCGCGACCTCCAGCGCAACCGCACCGTGACGGATACGTACGAGCCCGGGTCGACGTTCAAGCTGATCACCGTCGGGGCGGCGCTGTCCGAGCGCCTCGTATCCCCGTCGACGCGATTCACGCTGCCGTACTCGCTCAAGGTCGCCGACCGCGTCATCCACGATGCGGAGGAGCGCGGAACCATCAACTACTCCGTCGCCCAGATCCTTGCGCACTCGTCCAACATCGGGGCGATCGAGCTCGCGCAGATGCTGGGCCGGACCCGTCTCTCGACGTGGATCTCGCGGTTCGGGTTCGGGCGTGTGACCGGGATCGACTTTCCAGGGGAGAGCCCCGGCATCGTGCTGCCGCCGGACAAGTGGTCCGGCTCGACGATCGGCAACGTCCCGATCGGGCAGGGGATCGCCGTCACGCCCGTGCAGATGGCGGCAGCGTACGCGGCGGTTGCGAACGGCGGCATCTGGTCGCGTCCTCACCTCGTCGACCACGTCGCCGGCGGCGGCCGTCCTTCGCTCTTCCGCCGTCGGCTCGTCTCGCCCCGAATCGCCAAAGAGCTGATGCTGATGCTCAAGGACGTCGTGGCCGAGGGCACCGGCCAGTACGCGGCGATGCCCGGCTACCAGGTGGCAGGCAAGACGGGCACGGCTCAGAAGCCGGACTCCCACGGTGGCTACGCGACCGGCCGCTACGTGGCCTCGTTCGTCGGCATCGTCCCCGCGTCGCGGCCGCGCTTCGTCGTGCTGGTGACCGTCGACGAGCCGCGGGGAGCAATCTGGGGCGGCGTCGTCGCGGCACCGGCCTTCCAGCAGATCGCCCGCTTCGACCTGCAGTATCTCGAAGTGCCGCCGGACGCCCCGACCGGCTAACCGTCGCAGTTCCGCCACGTCTCCGCCCCAGTCACGTCACGTCTTTCGCCGTAGGCTGTCAGGTGGGCGGGAGTGGTGGGACCCGGTTTCGCGCGTGTACAAGCAACGTCCTCGGGACCCGTCACTAGACTTGATCGGCGATATGCAGCTGGAGCGGCTCATCGCTGCGCTCGCTCCGACCGACGTCGTTGGAGGCGCTGCCGTCGAGATCCGCGACCTGGCGTACGACGCACGGGAGGTTCCGCGCGGCTCTCTCTTCTTCTGCATCCGCGGGGCGACCGCCGACGGCCACGATTTCGCGGCCGATGCCGTGAAGCGCGGGGCGGTTGGGCTCGTCGTCGAGCGGCCGCTCGAGCTCGACGTCCCTCAACTGGTCGTGCCCAGCGTGCGTGCGGCGATGCCGCGCGCGGCGGTCGAGTTCTTCGGTGACCCCACTGCGCAGCTGCCGGTCGCGGCGATCACGGGCACGAACGGCAAGACGACGACTGCCTTCCTGCTCTGGTCGATCCTCTCCGCCGCCGGCCGACAGCCGGGCCTGCTCACGAACGTCGAGCGCCGCGTCGGCACCGAGGCACGCGTGGTCGGCTTGAACACGCCCGAGTCGATCGACCTGCAGCGGCTCTTTCGCCAGATGTTGGACGGCGGCAACGGCAGCTGCGTGATGGAGGCCACTTCCATGGCTTCGGTGAAGGGACGCCTCGACGGAACGAGGTTCGCGGTGCTCGTCTTCACAAATCTCACGCAGGACCATCTGGACTTCCACGGCACGATGGACGACTACTTCGAGGCGAAGCGCCGCCTCTTCACGCAGGCGGGCACGGCAGTGATCAATGTCGGCGATGCCTACGGCGCCCGACTCGCCGCCGAGATTCCCGGAGCGCTCACCTTTCGATCGGACGACGAGCTCGCAGGCATCGAGCTCAAGCTCCGCGGTCAGTTCAACGTCGGAAACGCGCTTGCCGCGGCCGCTGCCGCGCGTGCTCTCGGTGTCGACGAGGATGCGATCAAGCGGGGCATCGCCGCGGTCGAGCGCGTGCCCGGACGGTTCGACGAGGTCGACGAGGGCCAACCTTTCACGGTCCTCGTCGACTATGCGCACACGCCCGGTGCGCTCGAGTCCGCCCTCGGCGCCGCTCGTGAGCTGGCGCGAGGCCGCGTCATCTGCGTCTTCGGCGCGGGCGGCGACCGCGACCGCGACAAGCGCCCACTGATGGGCCGAGTTGTTGCGGAGCTCGCGGACGTCGCAATCGTGACGTCGGACAACCCGCGCAGCGAGGATCCGGCCGCGATCGCCGCCGCGGTCGTCGATGGTCTCGAGCTGGACGTGGAGCTCGACCGCCCGTGACGGCGATGTCGTCGTCATCGCCGGCAAGGGTCACGAACAAGGGCAGGAGATCGCCGGCCAGAAGCTCCCATTCGACGACCGCGAGGTCGTGCGCGACGCGCTTCGCCGGTTAAAGGCGCCGGCGTGATTCCGCTCGAAACGGCGTTCCTCGACCAGCTCGGCCGCGTCGAGAGTCGTGCGGACTCGTTCACGGGAGTTCAGGTCGACTCGCGGCGGATCGTTCCCGGGGACCTCTTCGTCGCAGTCGGACGAGGACGGGACTTTCTCGACGACGCGCTCGCGCGCGGCGCAGCCGCGACGCTCGTGCCCGACGACGCATTTGCGGCGCTCGCGCGCGTCGGCGGCGAGGTGCGGCAGCGCAGCAACGCGCGGGTCGTCGGCATAACCGGCTCGATGGGCAAGACGTCGACGAAGGACATCCTGTTACAACAACGAGATCGGCGTGCCGCTGACGCTGGCGCGGCTCGAGCACGACACTGAGGTCTGCATTCTCGAGCTTGCGATGCGCGGCTTCGGGCAGATTGCCGCGTTGTGCCAGATCGCTCGGCCCGAGATCGGCGTGATCACGAACGTCGGACCTGTCCACCTCGAGCTCGTCGACTCGCTCGAGGGTGTGCGCCGGGCGAAAGGCGAGCTGATTGACGCGCTACCTCCGGGCGGCACGGCGATCGTTCCGCGTGACTTCAGGGTCGAGCGCGAAGACATCGACGTCGTCCGCCTCGGTGAACCGGATCCACGTGTTGTCGGGGGACGCACCGAGCTCGGCGGAGTGAGCTTCAACTTCATTGCGCGCCATCAAGCACACAACGCCGCCGCCGCGTTGGCCGCGCTCGACGCACTCGGGCTGCCGAGGCCAGGCGCGGTCGACGTCGACTTCGCGCGCTGGCGTGGTGACGAGGACGAGCTGCCCGGTGGGGGGCTGCTGATCAACGACGCGTACAACGCGAATCCTGTCTCGATGCGCGCAGCGCTCGCTTATCTGGCGGAACGCGCCGGCGAGCGCCGCCGCGTCGCGATCCTGGGCGACATGGCGGAGCTCGGGCGTACTGCGCCTGAGTACCACCGGGAGATCGGCGAGGCGGCGCGCGAGCTCGGAATCGACGAGCTGCTCGCGGTCGGCGAACTCGCTCGCGGATACCTCGACGGCGGCGTACCCGGTCGCTGGGTGCCGAACGTCCACGAGGCCGTACGCGAGCTGGGCGAGGTGGTGCGACCCGGAGACGCTGTACTCGTCAAGGCATCGCGCGCGGTGGGCCTCGAGGCGGTGGCTGCCGCCCTGACAGAGCTCGCCACCGCGTGATCCGCGTCCTCGCCGCCGGGGTGATCGCGATGATCGTCTCGATCGTCGTCGGTCCGAAGTTCATCGAGTTCCTGCGCCGGAACGAGTTCGGGCAGCACATCCGCGAGGAACTGCCCCAGGGGCATCAGGTCAAGCAAGGCACGCCGACGATGGGCGGCTTGCTGATCCTGGTCGTCGCGACGATCGCGTTCCTCTCCGTCTCGAAGTACAAGGTGCCCGCACTGACGGTGCTCTTCGTCACGCTCGGCTGCGGCGCGATCGGCTTCCTCGACGACTTCATCAAGCTCACACACAGGCGGTCGCTCGGCCTGCGCGGACGGTGGAAGCTCGTGCTGCTCGCGCTGATCACAGTCGGCGTCGGCTTCGCCGCCAACCACCAGCACCTGCCGACGACCGTCTTCATCCCGGTCGTGCACTGGAACGTCCAACTCTCCTACGGCTGGTACGTCCTGCTCTTCCTTGTGATCGCGGGGACGGTCAACGGCGTCAACCTGACCGACGGGCTCGACGGTCTCGCAGCCGGCACGGGAATCATCTCGCTGATCACCTTCACCGCGATCTCGGTCGTCACGTACATCCGCTCCGGCAATCCCGGCGGCCGCTTCGACAGCCGGCTCGACCTCGCCATCGTCGGCGCCGCACTGATCGGAGCCGTGATCGGATTCCTCTGGTACAACGCCTTCCCGGCCGAGGTGATCATGGGCGACACCGGCTCGTTCGCGATCGGCGGCGCGCTGGCGGCGATGGCCATCTTCACGAAGACGATCTTCCTCCTGCTGCTGATCGGCGGCATCTTCGCGCTCGAGGCGCTGTCGGTGATCGTGCAGGTCGTGTCGTTCAAGTACTTCAACCGGCGTGTCTTCCTGATGGCCCCGATCCACTACCACTTCGAGATGAAGGCGTGGTCCGAGACGAAGATCATGGTGCGCTTCTGGATCGTCACCGCGATCCTGTGCGCCGTCGGCTTCGCCCTCTTCTACCGCGACTTCACCTTCTTCCGGCGCTGAGCGGGCAGCTCGACCAGTGGGCGGAGTGGCTCGTCCGCACGCGGTTCGCGGGCTGGCCCGACGAGGAAGTGGCGGCGGCGCTCGACGAGCTCGCCCGGAAGCGTGACCGCGTCCTCGATGCGGCGGAGCTGGAGCACGGCGCAGCGGTCGCGGACGTCGGCGCGGGAACCGGGCTGCTGACGCTCGGTGCGGTCGACCGCGTCGGGCCTGACGGTGACGTGATCGCCCTCGACATCTCCGTCGACGCGCTCGAGGAGCTGCGTGCGAACACGGCCGCGCCGAACATCTCGTACCTCGTGGGCCAGGCGGACGTGCTCCCGCTTCGCGACGCCAGCGTCGACGCGGTCGTGACGCGGTCGGTGTTGATCTACGTCGACGACAAAGCGGAGGCGGCCCGCGAGTTCGCGCGCGTCCTGCGTAGCGGTGGCCGGGTCTCGCTCTTCGAGCCGATCAACCGGCGGAACCTTCTACTCACCCAGAGCGTCGACTTCTCGCCGCTCGGCGACCTAGGGGATCGCCTGCGCGCGTGGAACGAAGCGTTCTACGCGCGCACCGACGATCCCATGCTGAACTTCGACGAGTCCGATCTCGAGCGGCTCTTCGCCGGCGCCGGCCTCGCCGACGTGCGGGTGGAGCTCGGCACCGACGAGCACCGGATCCCCGGCGAGCGCTATCTCAACCAGGTCGGCGCGCCGGGGAGGCCGACGCTGCTCGAACGTTGGCGCCAGGAGTTCGCAGCCGAGGAAGTCGAACGGCTCGCCGCGTTCGTGGCAGAGCGGACGATCCCCGCGCGGTTTCCCTACGCGTTCGTCGCCGCCCGGAAGCCGTGAGACTCCCTCGCCGCGCGCTCGTCCTCGGTCTGGCGCGGTCCGGACAGGCCGCGGCGCTGGCGCTCGCGCGCCGCGGAGTTCCGACCGTCGCGGTCGACCGGGTGGACGGGCTCGACGTCGGCAGGCTTGCCGCGGCGGGTGTCGAAGTCCACCTGGGGACGGAGGAGGATCGGTTGCTCGAGGGAGTCGACTTGCTCGTCAAGAGCCCGGGCGTGCCGGGCGAGTCCGTGTTGCCGACGGCCGCACGCGCGCGCGGGATCCCCGTCTGGAGCGAGATCGAGCTCGGCTTCCGCCTGCTGCGCAACCCTTTCATCGGCGTCACCGGCACGAACGGCAAGACGACGACCAGCGAGCTGCTCGGCGCGATCTTCCGCGCGGCAGACCAACCGGTAGCCGTCGCCGGGAACGTCGGTCGTCCACTCACCGGCCTCGACGAGGAGATAGCAGAGGACACCTGGATCGTCTGTGAGCTCTCGAGCTTTCAACTCGAGGACGTGCACCGTTTCCGGCCGCGCGTCGCCGTCCTGCTCAATCTCGAGCCCGACCACCTCGACCGGCATGGGACGTACGACACGTACCGCGCGGCGAAGCTCCGCATCTTCGAGAACCAGACCGAGGCGGACGTTGCGATCGTGCCGCGCGAATTCGGTCCCATTCCCGGCGGCGCCGCGCGTGTCGAGTTCGACGCCGGGGACGACCTGCCGGCCGAGCCGCTCATCCCCGGCCGCCACAACCGCGAGAACGCCGCCGCTGCCGCGGCCGCGGCGCGCGCAGCGGGCATCGACGATGACGCAATCGCGACCGGGTTGCGCGCCTTTCCGGGCGTCGCGCACCGGCTCGAGCTCGTCGCAGAGGTCGACGGCGTGCGTTTCGTCAACGACTCCAAGGCGACGAATACCACCGCGGCGCGTCGCGGAATCGAAGCGTATGCGGGCGAACCGTTGCGACTCATCCTCGGCGGTTCGCTCAAGGGCGAGTCGTTCGACGAGCTCGCAGAGTCGCTGCCGGGCAGCGTTCGCTCGATCGACCTGATCGGCGAAGCGAGCGACAAGCTCGCCGCAGCCCTTGGTCGCGCCGGTCGCGTCTACCGCAGAGCCGGTGATCTCGCGACAGCCGTCGGCGCCGCCGCCGGCGACGCGGAGCCCGGCGACGTCGTCCTGCTCTCTCCCGCCTGCGCGAGCTACGACCAGTTCCGCGACTACGAGGAGCGCGGTGAGGCATTTCGCCGGCTCGTGGGCGACCTCTGGTGAGGAAGGGCCAGCTCGAGTCCCACGTTCTCGTACTCGTGACGCTCGCGCTCGTCGCGTTCGGTCTCGTGATGGTGTACAGCGCGACGTCGGCGCCGGCCGCGCTTGCTCGCACCGATCCGATGTCGTATCTGAAGAAGCAAGGCGGCTACGCGCTCTTCGGCGTGCTCCTGATGATCGCTGCCTCGCGCTTCGACTACCGCAGGCTGCGTCTGTTCGCGCCGGCACTCGTTCTGACCGCTCTGACCGGGTGCCTGGCCGTGCTCGCCGTCGGCGCACGCATCAACGGCGCGCGCCGCTGGATCGAGGTCGGGCCGGCGACGTTCCAGCCGTCCGAGCTCGCGAAGCTGGCGATCGCCGTCTGGGCCGCCGCGTATCTCTCCAGGCGACCGGCGCCGCAGACGTTGCGCGAGCTCTGGCGTCCGATCGGGCTCCTGGTCGGACTGTTCTGCCTGTTGATCCTCGCGGAGCCGGACCTCGGCACCGCGATCGCGCTGATCGTCGTCCTGCTCGCGGTGCTCGTCGTGTCGGGCACGCCGGGCTCGACCCTGGCGGCTGCGAGCGGAATCATCGTTGCGCTCGGGCTGCTCGCGATCTGGTTCGAGCCCTACCGGCGCGCGCGCATCTTCAGCTTCCTCGACCCGTGGAAGGATCCGCAGGGGGCGGGCTTCCAGACCGTGCAGGCGCTCATCTCACTGGGCTCGGGCGGTCCGTTCGGCGTCGGGCTGGGCCAGGGCGTGGCGAAGGTGAACTATCTCCCCGAGGCGCACACCGACATGATCCTGGGCGTCATCGGCGAGGAGCTCGGCCTCGTCGGCGTGGCGGCCGTGCTCGGCGCGTTCGTCGCCTTCGCATGGGCCGGTCTGAGGGTTGCGCTCACCTGCAAGGACCCGTTCGGCAAGCGGTTGGCAGTCGGCGTCGTCGCGCTGGTCAGCGGCCAGGCTGTGATCAACCTCGCCGCGGTCCTGGGGCTCGCGCCGCTGACCGGCATCCCGCTCCCATTCATCTCGTACGGAGGCTCGAGCTTGGTGGTCACGCTGCTGGCAGTCGGGGTCCTCCTTAACATCGCCGGGAATGGAGCACGGGCGGCAGCTGCGGTGCCTGATCGCGGCCGGCGGGACGGCGGGACACGTCGCGCCGTCGCTCGCGGTCGCGGAGGCGCTGCAGCAGCGAGGAGTGCACGTGACGTTCGCCGGGTCGCCGGATCGCATCGAGGCGCGGCTCGTTCCTGAAGCCGGCTTCGAGCTCGACACCTTCCACATCTCCGGCTTGCCGCGGCGACCCTCCCCGGCATTCGCGCGCGCCCTGCTGCTCGCCGCCCGGGCTCCCCGCGCGTGCGCGCGCATCCTGCGTGCCCGTC